>ERZ779851.325-NODE-325-length-47991-cov-5.563981_pt1 | contig 47991 bp, 41 predicted proteins | sample MGYA00511094_ERZ779851 | MGnify/ENA primary metagenome ERZ779851 (study PRJEB29588, sample SAMEA2155512) | human gut metagenome | biome: human gut; feature: human-associated habitat; material: faeces | place: Denmark | collected 2008/2010 ...
GATAAACGCTGAAGGCATCTAAGCGTGAAGCCCCCCTCAAGATAAGATATCCCATAACGTAAGTTAGTAAGACCCCATAAAGACTATGTGGTGATAGGTCGCAAGTGTAAGTGCAGTAATGTATTGAGCTAAGCGATACTAATAGGTCGAGGGCTTATTCAAAGAGAGTATCAAGAAGTTCACATATTCAGTTTTGAGGGTGTTAAAGCATCCTGAATATTCGGTGGTCATTACGCAGAGGACACACCTGTTCCCATCCCGAACACAGAAGTTAAGCTCTGCAGTGCTGAAAATACTTGACTGGCAACGGTCCGGGAAGATAGGTCGCCGCCGGAACAAGAACATAGCCACGGGAATACCGTGGTTATGTTCTTAAGAAATTGTTTTTCAAAAGAGGAAGGGCAAGAGAAACGCATTGTTGATCTTACCGCCCAAACGAAATATTCCTCCTTAGCCATGACGAGATGCGAAGCATCGAGTTAGCTTTAGTCTAGTCGGTAGAGCACGCGGCTGAGGTTAGAACAATTCATATATTCCTCCTTAGCTCAGTCGGTAGAGCACGCGGCTGTTAACCGCGTTGTCGTTGGTTCAAGTCCAACAGGGGGAGCCAAAAGAAAAGGGACACCAAAAGGTGTCCTTTTTCTTTTGTTTTCTTGTTGAAAGTGAGTGCAATAGCAACAGAGGTTAACAGCCGCGTAGCGGCTTTAACTGGAACGAGCCCGAGCGCCGCCGGTGGCGGATGAAGCGAGAGCGAGTTCGGAAGAAAGCGGAAGCAATGCGAGCGGTAGCGAGCAGGGCGACCCGGGGGTTCTGACCGGTCGTTGGTTCAAAAGGTGCTGTACCGGCCGATTCGTTAATCGACCCTACGGTGAGGTGTTCCATCGACTGTAGGGTTCGGCGTCCTCGACGACCCGAAAAACAATCCCTTCGTCAAAACCTATTGGTTTTTCCACATCCCTTTGGGGCAAGGAAGGCATTTTGTGCCTTCAAATTAAAGCCCTCCTTGCCTAAAGGAGGGTGGCATTTGCCTTAGTAAATGACGGGAGGATATAGCCCAGAGGTAAGCATTTTAAAGGTTCCTAAGGGTGATTTGGCTCGGCGTAGCCGAGACGGAGGGAGAGATTTGAAAATTGCACAAAAAACTCTGTAATCATTACAGAGCTTTTTGTTTATAGATTCGGGATGTCAGGAACGCTATCCCCTACGGCATATGGGCAAGGAGATCGCAAAACCTTGCAGGAGGATGTGGGCATCCTCCCCTACGGTGTACTAACCAAACAAGTGCTCAACCGAACCGGCTCGTCGGAAATCGCCGTTTCCTACGGTGTAATGACGAAAGAATGCATACAAATTGTAGGGTTCGGCGTTTACGACGGATTGTTGTACACATATACCCCTCACCACCGCCTATCGGCGGAGCCTTAAAACCGCCTTTGCGGTTTTAAGAGCGTGCAAAAAACCGTTCAAGGTTTTTTGCACCAGACTAAAAAAGACTTTGTTGTCTTTTTTAGTCATGCCCCGAGTGGGAAGCCTTTAAATGCACTATCCGAGTGTTCGATACCGGTCGATTTGTGAATCAACCCTACGGTGACATATTCACACTCAACCCATAGGGGTCGATGCCCACATCGAACCGTTGTAACGCGATACATAACGCGAATGTAAAACAATCAATTCCTCTGAGGGAGACAAAATAAGTTTATCAACACCATAAAATAAAAACCCTTTTAGCCGGTTCGCGATAAGAGAGTCTCGGTTTTACGTAAAAGGCACTGTAGCTTTAAGGTTACATAAGGCTACAGTGTCTTTTATATTCTATTTATGCAAAGTAATGCGTAAAACTGCCACGGGCATCATAAAAGCAAGATTTTTCTATGGCGTTACTTTCTTATTACGCCCAAAATGGGCTTTTCTTATTCTTTTTTCGGACGGTCCGGCGGGTAGTAATAGTGCGACGGAGAAATCAAAAAATGCTTTTTGAACTCGACCGAAAAATGCTTGTAGTCGGCATATCCGCACATATCGGCAATCTCCTGAAGACTGTAATATTTGCTCATAATGAGCGAGGAAGCATATTCCATGCGCTTGGTGATGACGTATTTTTTCGGAGACATATTAAATTCTTTATTGAAAAGCTTTCGGAAATATGTGTCGCTCATCATCGATTTTTTGGCAGCCTCTGATACATCATCTCATCAGCTTCCTCAATAACTGCTTGTATATCCGCTTTCTTTTCATCGTAATACGCATATCCCACAGAAACGCCGAAAAAACTCCCAACACCTTTCCGAAGCTGTTCCAAAGCATGTTTAAACTTATTGTTAAGCTCGTCTATCCTATTTAGCTGCCTGTACATAATTACACAGAACTCATCACCGCCAATACGGTAGCAAGAGCCGTACTTTCCGTACACTGCATATATTTTCTGAGCCACCAGCGTCAAACATCTGTCGCCTTCGACATGACCGTAGGTATCGTTTATTTGTTTGAATTTGTTAATATCGAAAATCAATACATACGCCGAACTCTTCATATTTTCTATATTTTTTTCGTAGCATCTGCGGTTTAACAGCCGAGTAGTCATATCTATCTGATGTATAACATTGCCACGGTAGTTATACAGCATAAGATTTCCTATTGCCACGCACATAAAATCTACCCGTATTTCGGAATGAAACATCTGAAGTCCGATTCCTGCCGCCAAAAAACACAAAATCAAAATCAATACAATGCCAAATCGTGCCTGATATTTTCTGTTGCCTTGAACAATACAAATAAAGCAATATACAACAGACAGAACAAAAGCGACAATGTATATCCAATATAGTCCTTCCCTGTGGTAGATATTGTCAGCATCAACACTGAAAACCCATTTGTTAAACAGTGCCAGAACCTCAAATGCGGCATGAGCAGTCAGAAGAGCGGCTACGGATTTCGGCCTTTTTACCTTTCCGTAGGCAATTGCGGCAGCAACGCTAATGAGCGGTGCAATACAAAACTCCACAAGCTTTACGCATTTGTGCAACCATATGAGAGAGATGTCCGCCCCATTTGTTTTTACACCTATCCATTCACAAAAAATTGCTATGCCTATAAACAGGCATAAAAGGACTATCTCCGATTTATTCTTTTTTGAAACAAGCCGGTTGTTAATTACACCCACCGCTGTAATTAACAAAGTAAAACCGGTTATAAAAACAATTGCCATGTATAAATCAAGCATTACATCACCCCTTATTGCAGTTTTTTCACAAAATAAAACTATATATTTAACCAAGTGATTTATCAAAGCACCTGCACATTTTTCAACTTTACATACCGCACAGCCCGAAAGTATTTTCAATTTCTTTGCCGGCTGTGCCAAAACATTTATTTAACCTTATAATTGAAACATGGGCTGCCTTCACATACCGAAACAAATGCGGCAATGTATCGGCAGCCTCTCTTCATGCCAAATTTCATAACCATAGCTGCGGCGTAACGCCGCAGCTATGGTCATTTAAGTCATATAATGCCTGTTATATTTTTTTCTTTATATCCTCGTCATAATCGTGCGTCTTGATTCTCGGTGCCTCCTCAAAGGGATTTCCTGCACCGGTAACCTGTTCAAGATCATCAAGATTGATTTCCTCAGCCTTTTTTACCTGTTCCTGTTTCGGAGCTTTCGATTTGTCAAACATAATTTAGTCCTCCTTATTTATTTCATTTTTATAATTTTCAACTGCACCCATGTAGTTTACCAACATCTGAGCAATCTCTGCTCTTGTGATATTCTCAATCGGGTTGATTGTAGAATCTGTTCTGCCTTTCATTACGCCTGCACCTACTGCCCACTGTAGTGACGGAATTGCCCAGTCGGAAATGCTGTCAAAATCTTCATAGGACAGGATATTTGTTTCATTCCACAATGAATTGCTCTCCTTTGCAAACTCAGCGTATCTTTGAAGCATTGCCGCTGCCTGCTCACGGGTAATCGGCTCATCAGGACGGAAGGTGTTGTCGTCAAAGCCTTTTACCACTCCTATCGAGGATGCCCAGCGTACCGCCTCGGTATACCAGCCGTCTTCGGTATCGGTGTAATTCATTGCGTAGTTTACGGTCGGCTCGCCCACATAGCGATAAAGCATGGTTGCAAGCATTGCACGGGTCAATGTTGCGTCAGGCTCAAATGTCGTGTCACTCGTACCTGATACAATACCCTTGTCAAGAACTATGCTGACCGCTTCGCAGAACCAGTCTGTAGGCGCAATGTCCGTGAACCTGTCAGCCGCATTTATGGACGCTGACGGATTTGCCGTTGGTTCGGGTGTTGTTGTCGGTTCGGGTGTCGAAGTTGGCTTTGACGAAGACGAACCTTTGTGTGAGCCGCCCGAGGAGGTAACATTAACATCGGCTGTGACGATCGTACCATAGGGCTGAATAGATGCCGTAACAGTGGTTGTTCCTACTTTCTTACCAACAAGCTTACCATCGCGTATCTCTGCAATAGATGTATCGGCTACGTTGTAGAATACCTTATCGTCCTCCGAAACGCTCTTTCCGTTATAGTTGTACATCTGCACCTCGTCATAATTAAGCACAAGAGCCTTCTTGCCGCCTTTCTTGACAGTGATTGTCTTGCCGCCGTTAAGCTTAACGTTTATGGGCTTATCCTGAACTAAGTAGGTATTGTATCCGCCGGTTAGGTCTTTGCCGTCCTTATCGAAAACAGCTATACGAAGTCCTGCATAGCCGCAGTATTCAAAGGCACTTGTCGGTACAGTCATAGCTGTGGCGAACTGCTTTGATTCGCCGGGGGCTATACCGCCGAGACTTTCTGACGCAAGATTGATGTCGTCAACGCCGTACATCTCTTTTGCGTCACCGTAGAGCGCATCAAAGGTGAACTTTACAACGTCGCCGTTTTCTGAAACAGCATTACCCGTATTGGTTACAGTATAAACCGCCTCAAAGCCGTTGCCGACCTGCTCGACTCCCTTTACCGCAACCTTGTATTCCGCAGTCTTCTTAAACGGCTCAGATACATATGTTTCGGTGTTTGTATATCCCTTTTCCGCAGTTTCGCAGAGAATAGACAGTCCCCCAAAGTTTTCGGGAACAGTGTAGGTAAAGCTGTAATCCTCGCTTGTATTTGCAACAAGATAGCTGTCGCTGTCATACTCGCCTATAAGCTTGCCTTTTTCACCGTTTCTGCTCTCATAGAATTTTGCGGTGTAACCTGCCGCCGCAGTAAGACCTGTGTTCTCAAAGTTTGCGTATACGGTAATTTCATCTCCCGCAAGCGGTGTGCTGTCCGAGAAGGTAATTTCGGAGGTTGACATTGTTCCGATAGGCTCAAGCTCGGTGGAAACAATATTCATCTCGCCGATATTGATGTTTCCTTCCTTGTTCTCGTCATATTCCATTGTAAACTGATTGTTTACTATCATAAGCTTGCCGTCGCCGCGTACAGCCGCCGAAACGGTATCGTTGCACACCTCGGAATAGGTGAGTCTGTACGGCTTAGACCAGTTTGCGGCAGGCTTTATAACGGTTGTTTCAGCTTCGGGATCCTTATCGTTTTTCTCTGCCTTTACATGCTCGTCAATATCCTTATCCGCAATCAGTGCGCTTGCGTAAATTTCCTGATACAGCTTGCCTGTGCTGTTGCCTTCTTCATCTACGCCGATGTTTTCGCCCACAGGCTTTGCCCATACAAGATATAGGTTGCCGTCAGCGTCAACAACTGCCTTGTAGGTATTTACGCCGCCGATTCTGCCGTCCTCTGTATGCAGGTCACATTCCTGCGGAGCAATGCCCGAACCGAATTTAAGCGTACCGTCGTCATTGATTCCCTCTCTGATAAGCTCGGTTACATTGATATAGGATATACCGCAGTCGCCCTCCATCCAGAAAAGATATGTTGACGCACCGCTCTTGTAATCCTCATTTTCTGCGTCAAATTCCGCAAAATCCTTGTTCGGAACTCTGACGAGCTGCGGCAATGACTGTGAAACTGAGTCATTTGTCACTCTTATGGGCTTGTAGGTCTTGTGAGTTTCAAAATCATAAACCTGAATATAAAGCTCTCTGTCGTTATTCGTTTCAAGGTTAAAGTCTGTATCCACAGTATATGCATACACGCCGAGTCCGTTATAGCCCTCGCATGCCACAAGGTCTGTTACAGTCGGGTCGACCTGACCGCCTGTTTCCGTCTTGGTTACGGACGGCAGGAATCTCTGACCGCCCCAATTTTCAATGAGTGTATCCGCATCCTCGGGATTTTCAAGCTCATTGTCAAAATATCTGTCTCTTACCCACTTGCCCGAATCTCCGTCATAAAGCATATAGCATACAACGGAATAGTTATCGTTCGTATCGCTGCCGAAGGGATTTGCATAATCAAACACATTATCGCTCTGGGTGCTGTTCTTGATGTAGTAAACCGCTCTGTCGCCCGATATGCTGTCATAGATACCTATCGGGTTCGAGTCAAAATAATTATCGTCCGTCAGCTGCTCTATTTCACCAAGGCTCTCACTCTCCTTATTAAAGAGAACTGTGTAAACCTCCATCTGCTGCATACGCTGTGCCTCTGTAAGGTTTTCGCTCTTAGCAGGGTCTGAGGATACCCAGGATACCATAACCGAGTCGCCCGCGTCGCAGACATTAGGATAAAAGTCGCCCGTAGAATCGTCCTGAACAACTTTAGGCTCGCTCCATGCGCCATTGACATAAATTGAGTACATAAGTGATGTAATCTCGTTGTCTGCCTTAGACGGGTTATCGTCAAGGAATACATAGAGCATCTTATTTTCGCCTATGCTTATGAGCTTACCGTCTGAATTTTTAAATACATTTGTCGCAAGCGTCTGTGTGTTTACAGGTGCAAATGCGCCCTGGAGTGATGCGTTTTCATCTGCAACCCAATCCGAGCCGCCTGTACGCTTAATGTATGAATAGCTCAGTCCGTCCGAAGAGGCAAGCTTGGCTTCTTGGGAATCCTCTTCTTGCTCGTATTCAACTTCAAAAACCTCCGGGTGCTTCTTAAAATAATCATAGAAGCCGAAATTAAAGAGATTCCATGAGTATATATCAAACGGTATTGAAAGCCAAAGAATATCCGCCTGTCCGCCGACAGTAAAGTTGCCCGTTGCGCCCCATATAGGAGAGCCTTCAAAGAATCTCAGCGTGCTGTTTACGCCGAGTCCGAAGTTAAACGTACCCGTTCCGCGCAATGCAAGAGCGTTTGCAACACCGGCGCCGAGATAGAATCTAATCATTAAAACGCCGTCTAACTGAGCGTGTAAGTTCCTAAAATCCCTGCCGAAGGATACCTCTTCGCTGTCAAGAAAACCGCCGTAGGTGAGAAGCTTTTTCGGATCCGCCTCGATACCTACCTCGCCCTCGGCTCCTAACATTCCGGTACATCCATAAAATATAGGAAGCATTATTACAGGAATGGCTCCGTAGCCTATTACATCAAGGCCTAAATATCCGCCGACATATACACCGGCTCCCATAAAGCAGAAGGCTGTCTCGTCATGTCCGTCGGTATATTCCTCGGTAATATAGCCAAAGTCCATATACGCGCCGAACTTAATCGTTACAAACATTGCCGCGCCGCCGAGGGTCTGTTGCAACAGCTCTCCTTTTGAAGCTTTTTCGTAAGACTGTTTGTTCTTACCTCCGAACAAGTTTGCCATACCGGAGGAGCTAATTGCGTTTTTATGGTCCATTCTGGAATTGTACTTCTCTCCGGCTGCCAGCGTCATACCTATTTTAACACGGGTTCCGCCCGTGGGAAGCGCTTCAAAGGATACGGAAACAAAACGGTTCCACTTTCCCGGGTCCTGACCGCCTTTCGGATCCTCGACTCTATCGACCGTTTCAGTCTCAGTCTCTATATTTCCATCACCATCATATATATAGCTTCCATCTTCATCTATCCTCGGAACCTCTTCACTACCCGACACTACACCTCCGGAGGTATACGGTTTCATTCCCGCCCTTATGCCTATATTTGCGCTGATTTCACCGACAAACGGGAATTTTGCAAAGGAGCGTTTTTTAAGCGTTCCGCCCATTAAGGACGCCTCGTCTGCGCTTTCCTTGTTGCCGCCGCTTAAGTCAGGCATTTCGTAATCGTCGTTTAAAAGGTCATCCGGTGATACAGGAACATGTAAATCCATCATTTTCGGAGTGTATTCCTTGCCGTTAATAATGCGAAGGTCTGCCGATACGGGAGCATAGGTAATCTTTTTTGCCGCCTCTGTTGCCTCCTCGTCATCCGACAGGATTTTATCGGTGGTGAGCGAAACATAGACAACATCGCCGTAGGTATATTCATCGGGACTGCTGGGATTAAAATCCCCAAATTCATAGCCCCAGGTTACCTCGTCCTCTTTTTCAGCCTCATAGCTGCTCTTCAACTGATACGTTCTGCCATCGAGAATATGGAAGGTTACGCCTATTATGCTTTCGGTGTACTCCTTGTCGCCGTAGGTGTACTTCTCGCCGTCTGTGACGATTGCATGGAGCTTGATCTTGCCGCCCTCTAAGGGGATAACGCTTCCGCTGCCGTTTAACAGATTGTCGTTCTGCGAAACAAGCACCTTGTTAACTCGCACACCTCTTGCCGAGTAGGTCGGCGCGTTTATAATTCCCATATCAACTACTACCGCGTCGGTTTTTGTGCCCGGTATCGTTGTTTTTTCCGCACCCTCAGCCGAAAAATTAACGGTTTCAAGCTTTGTTCGTCCGTTATATGTCACCATATAGCGTGCGGACGTTTCGGGAACCGCCATAAACGGATTTGTGCAGAAATAACCCTCCGAATCGGTGAATGCGTCAGCTCCGCATACTGTAATAAGCGCCGTAACTGCCGGTATCTTGCAACTGTTACTGATGATACCCGACTTTATGTTGACATCAGCGTTATAGACATAGCCCTGCACCGCAAACGCCTCTCGCTTGCCCGTGCTGTCAATCGAAAGAGTTACGTTATTTCGCCTTGGGGTGGCGTTTGCGATAAAATAGAAGTTGTTGCCGCTGTAAATAGTATCGTTTCCGGCTTCCTTCCAGGTTACCGCATCGGAGGAATCCGTGGGAATTGCCGTAAGCGAGTAAACTGCGCCTGTTTTTATATCGCCCTTGTCGATAATGTATTCATAGCAGCCCGTAGCAGGATTTTCCTCTTTAGGAGCCGCAAATATTCCCTTTGTCGTGTCAAATTTGCCCGAATCCACAAGCTTCTTATCAACGCTTATTCGAATACAGTTGTCCCTTGCGGAAAATTCAGGCGTAAGGGTAATATGAGTATAGGTCGGATTGTTAAGCTCAAATATTGTCTCGTTGCTGCCGCCTATATAATGCATGCTTTGATCATCAATAAGCTCTCCGTTTTCTTCTCTGCGGTACTCACAGCGAAATCCCGTAGCAAGCATATTAGCATATTCGGGTGACATCACAGTCTTTATATTGACTCTATCGCCTAAATGGTACTTAAACTCCTTATCGACGCCGTCAGGCGTTTGGAGTCCTTCAAATTCACCCTCGGGGGTGTCAACAACCTTAAGAGTTACATCTCTGTACTCGAATATCGGGCGAAGAGAAATCTTGCCTCTGAATGAGGTCTGCTCATTCTGTCCCTTTTTGCCGTCTTCCTTCCATTCGATAAAGCCGCTGTAATTTACCAGCTTGTTAATCATCGATTTATCAAAGCGAATGTAAATCGAGTTGTCGGCGCTTTTATTTTCCGCTAAAACCATGCTCCTGCCGTCCTTAACAACCTCTACCGCCTTTAGATATGCGTAGTTGTTGTTTGCGGAAACCGTAATGCCGTCGCCGCTTAAAATGGTTTTTTCACCAAAATCCTTGTCTATTGAACACGAAACATATTCCGCTGCCTCAGCGTCGGAAACGCCCTTAAAGGACATACCCTCCGCAGGCATAAGCGAAATGTCAAATTTACGCTTTATCGGGTACACTGAATGAATATACAGCTCTCTCGCGCCAAATGCAGTCTGAACAATTGACATATTTAATTGATTCGTATATACAGAACCGAAATAGAAGTTCTGCTCACAACGGTCAAAATTCTTGTTTCTGAGGTCGAGAATCTTTGTGTAATCTTTGTACATTCTTATATTTCCGAAGGACAGAAGAACAGAGTCTGCCTCCCAGTCAACACGAACTCCGTCATAATAAGGGGAGCAATCGCCCAAATAAAGCTTTATACCGCACTCCTCGTCATACTCAGCTTTGGAAGTCCATATATAGATACCGTTAGAGCCCTTATACTGTGCGGTACCGTAGCGCTGTGCACGACTTAAATCGAGCGAGCTTGCTATGCCGGTGTCCGGGTACGGATCGTCCTCTGACGCCGCAAGCGTTACTTCATCACTGCCCCAAGCAGGTATAATAACCGACGCCGTATCGTTTGTGATTTCACAAGCCTGCGGCAATGCAAGCTTAACGGTAAAATCAATATCCTTTGCGTAATGCTCTACGGGAATTTCAACTGTTCTTTTCATAATACCCATGGGAAAATACAGCTTTGCGTTAACGCCCGAAAAATCCGCGCCGCTTTCTGCCGTGCCGTTTTCAGTATAGATTGTCACGCAAGCCATATCGTTTATCGCGCCCTCACGGGTAACCTCTATGTATACCTTGCCGTCCTTTGCCCTGTATGTGCTCTCGGCAAAGCCGACCTTAATGGTTTCGGGAGCGTCTTCATCGATTATCGTACCGTAGATAGAGTTATACTCCTCTGCAATGCCGTAATCTCCGTCGGGATTTTGCAGCGAAACAAGGAACATTGCGTCGCCGTCTGATTTTTTAGAATACTTAGGCGTGATAACAATGAATTTTTCCTTTACACCCGATGCAAAGGTAAGCCTGAACTCTACTCCGGGGAAATCGTCGCCGATAAGCTCGCCGGGGTCCTCCTCGGCACTAAACTGCTTGCCGTCAGATGTCGTGACCGTCATGGGCTGACGATCTGAAACCGTTCCGGTGTATGTATTTCTTGCCGCCTTTAACGGATTTGTTTCGTTTAATTCCTCATCAGCACCTTGAGCTTCCTCTTCATTTTCAGCTCCGCTTTGCTCTGCCTCAGGCTCTTTTGCAGATTCTTTCTCTGTAGGATCCTCTGCTTCCTCGCCGTCAGGAGTCTTAAGCTTTGCCACCTCTTCGCCGTCTGCATTGAGAACGCTTACACTGTCGGCATTCGCCATAAGCTCATCAGCCTCTTTGGCAAGGGTTTCATCATCCTCGTATTGATATTCTTCTGCGGTGTCGGCGTTTTCAGCCATAAGGTCAGCTACGGATTTTCCCTCGCTGTCCACCTCGGGCTTTTCGCCGTCATAAGTCTTTACCTCATAATTTTTACCATATACGGCGGACATATCGGCAAACTTAACTGTAACCGACGCCTCATTCTCAGCATCACCGCCTCTGCCGATTTTTAAAAGATAGTCGGTATTGCTTCTTTCTGACATTGTAATATTTGTAGAGCCGATATAAAAGACATTGCTGTTTAGTACTTCGTCCGAAATACTCGCACCATCCAGATGCTGAGGCTCTGCCTCGGCAAATGCCGACAGAGGAACAACACCTATCAGCATTGTCAATGCCAGAAGTACGCTTATAAATTTCCTTGTGTAAATCTTCATTATTATGACCATTAACTCCTTTCACAAAACCCAAGTTTGAATTAAAATCGTTCAGATTGTGCGAGAGCGCAAACGAGACTGTACTTTGTGTACGCGAGTGAGCGCTCCCGTGCAAGATGGGCGGTTTTCATTCAAACTTTTACCTCCTTGAATTTTCTTTTCGGTGTAATTACTCAGCCTTAAGGGCATTGTAAAGAGCTGCGTCCGTAAGCTGCTTATACGGATCTACCCATAAAACATTTACAATACCGAATGTAATAGCACCGAGAATACCCCAAAGAATAAAGCTTAAATCAAGCACAAATGAACGCCATTTATTGCCCTTCATCATTTCCTTGCTCCTCTTAAAGGCTTCTGCCTTATCCATATCGGGGTTGTCTGCCAAAAGATAGGGTATCATTCTGTATTCGTATGCCTTGACAATACCGGGAATTATGAATAGTATAGTCCAGAGTATCGTATACAAGTCACGGAAAAACATTACCTTTACATTTCTCTTATAGTTTACATCAAAGCCTGTGCCCATATCTGATACATTGCCTCTATCCTGTAAAGCGTTCAGACGGAATTTGTTTACGCCGACCGCGAATGGATTGACTAACAACACGTATATGAGTGCTACCGCCGCCAGCGCCAAAACCATAATAACAGCAAAGCCGATGACTGCTCCGGCACTTTCAAGTGCCGCGTCTGCATTGCTCTGCGTATCTGCAGCCGAGTTTGAGCATAAGCCCGCTCCGCCTACAGCAGCGGCAAAAATCGCTGATACAAGCACCGACTTCCAGTAATTGCGCTTTACAGCCGCCTTACCTTTCTCTTTAAGTTCTTTTCTGTTCCACATAATCTTTCCTCCTTAAATTTTTTAATTCAGGCAGTGCACGGAAACAGGCTTACACTGCCAACAGCTTATTTTTTTCCGAAATGTGGGTGGGAGCAGTAGCTTTCCCCGTTTTCATAATGAAAATAAAAGCAGTTCCCGCATTTTCTTGAATTGACCATTCCCGCGGCAAGGTAGAAGTTGTCACAAAGCGAATCGGCAGACACCGGGCTTATGTCCACGCCTCCATTTACATCGTCAAGGTCATCATCACTGAGTTCCTCGAAAAATGTGTCCCTGCTTCTCTCCTTCATACTCATCTCCTCCTTTCTGTATATATCTTAAATTTGCAATTTATATATAAAACCATTATCTCTAATGATGTTTATAACTGTATTTTATCATGCCGATTAGGACTTTATTAGGACTTTATTAGGACTTATGATAATTTTTTTAAAAAATTTTAACTATTTTTTTCATAAGCTCCGGAAATATATCCTGCAGTAGGCTCCGCCCATGGATATTGCGTCATAAATTCGCCCGACCATGCTCTTTGTGCGTTGCTGTCATTTTCTATAAACCGATAATAGTCACACTGTATTCTGTTTATATCCACCGATATATTGCCTCGATTTCGTATAATAACATCATCCGCACTCATCTCTGCAAGCGTTTCAATCATGAACGAGATAATCTTCTGAAGATATTGCTGCCGCTTCAGACTGTAATCGTCATCATCAAAAAGGATTCCTGCTATTTCCGCATTGCTGCACGCCGCTCCACGGCGGTATACCAGATATGCAAATAGCTCCTTTGATTTCTTTCGTTTAAAGTTCAGTCTTGTTCTGTCCGTTTTGAACACATCAAAGTTTCCAAAGCACTGAACATAAAGAAGTATTTCGTGCCTTGTTTCATTTTGGGGTTCAGGCTCTTTTTGCTCTCCACCAAGTATCGGCGATAACAGCCATTCTCCGGGTGAACAGGCAATGTCGTCCCCGTTCATCCCCGTCACAAAAATAATGTCTGTTTTCGGATTCAGCTCCTTAAACCGCCTTGATGTTTTCTCAACTTCCGCATTGCACAGACTTACATCAACAAAGGCAATATCTGTTTCGCAAACACGGCAATAATCAAACGCTTCACCAATATCATTAAACACTGCGAGTGCCGCCTGAGGAAATGTCCTTTTAATTGAGTCCGTGAACGCCTTAACAGCAAAATTTTCGCTTAGTGCCGCAGCTACCCGCATGTATTTTCACTCCCTTCATTTTCGTTGTCGTCGAGCTTCTGATTCGCAATAAGCTCGGCAAATATCCCATCTTGACGGATAAGCTCATCGTATGTGCCGCTCTCGGCAATCCTGCCGCCGTCCAACACCAAAATCCTGTCACAGTTTTTGATGGTTGAAAGACGGTGCGCTATCACAAGCCTTGTGCATTTCATATTGCCAAGCGCATCGGACACTCTTTTTTGTGTGATATTATCAAGTGCACTCGTTGCTTCGTCAAAAATAAGTATCTTAGGCTTCGATGCAACGGCACGGGCAATTAACAATCTCTGCCTCTGTCCGCCGGAAAAGCCGCCGGAGCTTTCAGAAACCATGGTATTCATGCCCATGGGCATCTGCCTTATATCCTCAGCAATTCCGGCAATCTCCGCCGCCGCCCATGCGTCCTCCATACCAAGCTCCGGCGCAGATATGGTAATATTGGAATAAAGGCTTCCGGCAAACAATTTGCCGTCCTGCATTACTGTGCCGATTCGCTGCCGTAAAGATTTTAAGTCGATGCCCGACAAATCTCTGCCGTCATAGTACAAGGCACCCTTCTGCGGCTTTTCAAAGCCAAGCAAAAGCCTCACGAGTGTACTCTTTCCGCAGCCTGTTTTACCTACAATAGCCACATATTCGCCGCTTCGTATTTTGAAGGATAAATTTTCAATAACGTTCGGGCAGTCGTCTCTGTATTTAAAGGAAATATTATTCAGCTCTATATTTCCTTTTAAGGCTTTGACAACCCGTTTTTTCTCCGAGGTTTCGGGGACTGCGTCAAGAATCGGCTTGGCAAGGTTGAAAACCGTTTTTCCTGTAGCGGCCGAAACCGCCGCTGCGGAAAGCGCTGTAAATGCTCCCGCTATCATGCCGTATGCAGTTTGAAAGGCGTAGAAATCGGCTACCTTCATTTGACTTTTTGCAGCAAGAAAATATATTACAACAGTTCCCGTAAGCGTTACTGCCGTATTGATAACGTTACTGAATTTAATAAGTGCCGGCGGATGCTTCAACCGTTTTGCATAAAGATTTGCCCATCTTGCAAAGGCTCTCTTTTCCGCACCGGCAAGCTTAATTTTCCGTATTCCTGTTATGGTTGAATAAAGCATTCCGCTTTCTTTGGAGGCGATTGTCATTCTTTTTCCGTCAAATGCGGACTGCAAAGCCGCCGTAACAACAGAAACAAGCAAAGTTACAAGCAATATTATAAGCGACGCCGTAACAAGCATTGGTGCAAACCGTACAATCTGCGTTATATATATAAGCGAAAACAGAGCCGTAAAGATAACCGATACAACACTTTCAAGCACCGTGCGGCACGTATTTCCCAAATTCTCAATTCGGTTGTACAGCTCGCCGGACGAGTATTCTCTGAAAAAGCCTGACGGCAGCGACAGCATACGCATCATCATTGCCGACTGTACCGAAAAGCTCATTTTAACATCCACGCGGCTGCTTGCCACGCTGTGCACCGTTTTTAAAAGCAGTTTTGAAACCGCAAGGCAAAGCATAAATACCGCTGTTGATATCAGAAGAGAGTTATTGCCGTCCTGCACAACCTCAGAAAACATAAAGTGATTGATTTTCGGTATAATAACACCTACCGCCGCCGCTGCCGCAAGCAGTGCAATGGGTATCAGAAAATCCGCAAGGGTAAAGGTTCTGAGCACATACGAAACAAAGTCACCCTTACTCAATTGCCTCTGGGGAAAAGGCTTATAAAACAAGATTGCTTCTCTCTCAAATTCTTCCTCGTTATATTTTCCGATTTTCACTTTTTTTCCTGTTTGTTCGTCATAGATGCTGTAACCGGAAATCTTATTCGGAATAAATGCAACTGCGATGCCGTCTTTTTTTCTTTTTCCGAGCATGGGTCCACAGGCGGTTTTGTACCAACCCTTTTTCAACTCAACGCTTCTTGTCATAATGCCGTGAGGCCGAAGCATATATTCCAGCTGTTCGTTTAAATCACTCGATTTTTCCATTATCTCAATCGGCTTAAAATGCCAATATGCAAGAATTTTGTTTACACTGTCAATAAACTTTGTGCTGTCATCGCTGAAAACGGGCATAATCCGCTTGCCCGAAACCGAATTGGCAATTTCGGCAAATGCGTCTTCAAGTGCCGCGTTATCCTGCAGCTTTCTGTCCTTAATCTGATTGTCAAACCAGCCCATGCTTCTCACCTCTAATCATTTGAAATCAGCTCCTTATATCTTCCGCCCGCTCTTAAAAGTTCTTCATGGGTACCTCGCTCTGCAATCACGCCCTTATCAAGCACGATAATCTCGTCGCAGTCCCGTATGGCAGAAAGTCTGTGTGCAATAACAATACATGTAATACCCCTGTCGGTAATCGCTTTCATTACTTCTTTTTCCGTCTTTGCGTCCAGTGCGCTTGTTGCCTCGTCCAGTATCACGATTGTGGGATCCTGTGCCAGAACACGCGCAATTTCAAGTCTTTGCCGCTGTCCGCCCGAAAAATCCTTTCCGTTTTCACAGATAACATAGGAATATCCGCCGTCACGCTCCATAATATCGTCGTGAATACCTGCGTCCCTCGCTGCCATAATCATTTCGAAATCCTCTATGGTTTCGTCCCACATTTTTATATTGTTTTCTATCGTATCCTCAAAAAGCACAATTTCCTGATCAACCACCGAAAGCGAGCCACAAAAAACAGCTTTGTCAATTTCTTCTATCCGCTTTCCGTCATAGAGAATTTCGCCGCTCCACGGCTTATACAACCCCGAAATGACATTTGCAATAGTTGACTTTCCGCAGCCCGAGGAGCCGACAAGGGCAATCCGCTGACCTTGTTTTACAGAAAAACTGATGTCGCTTATAATAGGCTGTGAAAGCCTTGAATATCCGAAGGTAAGATTTTTTACCTCAATCTTTCCTTTAAGCTTCTCGTATGCGGTTTCCTGTTCCTGCTTTGCAAAGCGTTTCTCCTCTCTGTATTCCATCACGTCGTCAATGCACTCCATATCGGTACGCATTTCCTGAATGGTCTGCCCTGTTTTTATAAGCTCTGACGCAGGCTGTGAAAAAGCCGTCAAAAAGCCCTGAAACGCTATAACCATACCGATTGTAAAGCTTCCGTGCAATACAAGAAATATTCCTATTGCAAGTATGATAACATCAGCTAAAGAGGCAACCAGAGCAGGAATCATACCGAGATAATGATTGATATGTAAAAAGCGTGCTTCTCCGTTTACCAGATTTGCCTGACAGCCCGACCACTGCTTAAAATATCCGTTTTCTCCGCCGGAGGATTTGATATTTTCAATCAAATCAATACCCGTAATTGTCATAGAGGCAAGCTTTGCCTTGTCCTTCATAGACACTCTTAAAATATTAATTCGTTTCTGCGAAATAACTACCGAAGCCAAGACATTTGCCGCAACCGAAATCAGTCCGATACAGGTAAGCACAGGGCTGTACTTTATCATAACCGTCAGGTAAATCAGCATCATAATACTGTTAAAAAGAAATGGAGCGGCCGTATTCACAAGATTTACCGCAATGTCCGCATTGGAGCTTTGCCTTTTCATAATGTCTCCTGCCATACGCTGGGAGAAAAAGTCCATCGGAAGACGCAGCACCTTACTTAAAAAAGCCGTGCTTCCGACCGCCTCAAGCTTTGATGTAATTCTTATCTGTTCTATCGCCTGCACGATTAATACAAAAATCTGCACCGCCGAAAAAATGCTTAATGTTGCGATAAACGGCGTCAGCCAGCCGGGATTTTGCCCCGAAAGCAGTCTGTCCGCCAAAATTCTTGAAAAAGTCGGATTTGCAATTCCCGCAAGGGACAGAATAAGCGTTGTTAACATTCCGAAGGCAAGCGCCGCTTTCGTGCCGGACAGTCTGTCAAGAGCAAATTCAGCCATGCTTTTTCTTTTTCCTGAGGGCATAAACGCTTCTGTCGGTCTGAACAAAAGACAAATTCCCGTAAAAGCTTCGTCAAGCCGCTCCATAGAAACGATTATCTTACCCTTAGCAGGATCGTTAATGACCGCCTTGTTTCCCTTAAATCCGCAAAGCACAACAAAGTGATTGAATTCCCAATGAAGAATACAAGGAAATTCACCTGCTTCTTTCAGCACCTCCGGTTCAAGCCGATAGGCTTTGGCCTCAAAGCCGTATTTTCTTGCTGCCGTAAGAATATTTTTTGCGTTTGAACCGTCTCTGGACACACCGCAGTCAATACGGAGCTGCTCTGAGGTCAGCCACTTGCCGTAATAGGCGAGCACCATGGACAGACATACTGCTCCGCATTCCACATTTTCAAGCTGCATCATAACAGGAACCCTCACCGCCTTGTGGCAAGACGGCTGCTTTATTTTTTTTGCCTTTTCCATCGGCGCTTTCACCTCCTTACTTCAAAATCAGCTCCACGGGGCGTATGCTTTCCGTTACAGCCGAAGCTCTGTATATTCCATCCGTCAGCTTACAGTCTGCCTTAAATTCGTATACCCAGCTGTCCGGAGTCAGCTTTCCTATATGCATCACATAGTCCTCTGTATCCTCGGAAAGCCGTTTAGGCTGGGAAGAAACTTCGGATACAGTATATTTTTTTCCATCAATGTATACCGCAGCGCCCGCTTTAAGCTCACCTATCTCTTCTTCCTTAAGGCAGCCGATAAGCACACCGTCTGACACAACCGCACCGAAGGTTACTTTCGTATCAACCCGTCCGGTAAACGACCATATGAGAACGCCCGCAATAAATATGATAACAGCAATCAAAATTCCCCACGAAAATCGTCCTGATATTTCAACATATTGATTTAACTGCTCCGGTGATGAAATCCGTTTTATGCTTTTGTTTCGGAATACACTGCTCATTTTTCTCCTCCTGTCTGCATTCTTTCATACAATCTCATAAACAACGCTGCCGCTTCGGCACGAGTAGTTGTCTTTTGCGGATAAAAACAGCCGCTGTCACTGCCGTTTAATATACCTTCGGCAGACGCCCATTTAACTGCATTTTGTGCAAATGGGGAGATATCCTCACTGTCTGCATAGGTCAGCTCCTGCGCCATCTGAACGGAATATCCCATATAGATTGCATACCTGTATGCCATAACAGCCATCTGCTCTCGTGTGATTTTTTCATCCGGCGCAAACTTTGCCTCTGAAACTCCGCTTACGATTTTATTTGACGCCGCCCAACCTATGGCCGCCGTATAGTATTCTCCTTCGGGAACGTCGGAAAAATTAATTTTATCTCCCGTATTCTGTCCGCCGTTCATGCGATGCAGTATGGTAACGAACATAGAACGAGTAAGTTCTGTCTGCGGTGCAAATTCCGTCTCCGAAACTCCGTTCATCAAGCCTTTTTCCTTCATAAATTTTACGCTTTCATAATACCAATCCTCTGCATCAATATCTGAAAATGTGAACAGCTCCACAATATAGTCCTCTTCCGGCTTTACATCCGTGTTTTGCGGTTCATCCGTTTTTTGAGCCGTCTCTTGATTTTCTTTCGGTTGCACGGTTGGTGTCGGTGTGGTTTTCGAAGGAATATAGGAGCCACCGCCGCCACCGCCACCTCTGACGCCGGAGGATTTTTTCGTGAATGTGCCGCTTACCGTGACATCGTTTGCGGGCATCGTTTCGGGAAGCTTACTCCATCCCGAAAAAGTATAACCGTTTTTTGATGGCGCTTTTTCGGCAGTAATTCTGTCGCCGAAGCTTGCTTCAACCGTCTTGTATTCGTTCCCGTCCACAGTATAAATCAGTTTATATGTATTTACCCGCCATATAGCATAAAGCGTAATATCTTCATCCGCCGTATATTCCGCACCAATTTCGTATTCCGGGCTTTCTGAATCTTTGTCGGACGACCAGCCTATGAAGGTATATCCCTCTCTTGAGGGCATTTCATCGGATATCGCTAAGGCTTCTGCCGGTCTTTTATTCTGCTTCTCCGGCGCCTGCCCTCCGCCGTTTGCGTCATAGGTTACAAAATATCCTATCGGTTCGGTTTCCGCATCTCTGAATGTATATCCGCACGCCTTGCAGGTGTGTTCGGTATAGCCCTCTTCTGTCTTTGTCGGAGAAACAACTTTTTCTTCAAAGGTATGTGCTTCTGCCGGTATTGTCGTTTCTTGCCCGTTTAATTGTATTTTAACGGATATGCTGCACAGATTTTCGATATCCGGATTTTCAACTGCTTTGTCATACGGAACCGACAGATTATAAACACTGCTTTCCGGCATCTTATCCTGTACGGCATAAATAATCGCACCTTCAGGGCTGTACACGGCGAGAGAAAAATACTTTCTGTCCGTATGCCCGGATAAATCAACCGAAAGCACAAGCTGTCTATCAGTTTCCTCCTCCGGTTTTTCTTCTTTATTTATTACTCTTGAATTGGAAACAACCGTATTGTCTTCTAAACTGCTCCAGATAAAATATTTGTCGGAATAATTTGATAAACCGCTTTTTACTTCAGCAGTTCTCCCTGAAAGTAAAGACAATTCATTTGTATTCAGCGATTTCATTTCTTTATTGTTATACTCACACGCAATAAACTGCCCGGAAAAATCCTCACCCGTGTTGTTGTACACAACCGCAGAAATCTTTTCTCCATCCGTCTCTGTGGGTGATATAAAGTATTTGGTATCACCGAGAAGGCTTTTTGCACAGCCCTCCAAATTTAATATTCCGTAGCCGTAATATTCGTCATATCCTTCAGCACCTTTGTCAGCGGCAGAGGTTGAAAGAACAGCTTTTATTTGCTCCAAATCAATTTCATCATCTATATTCATCATCACAGCCGCGGCCGCTGTGACAAAAGGTGCGGCATATGAGGTTCCGCTGCCTGTGGTATATCCGCCTTTGTAATCTGTACTCTTTACATTAACACCCGGAGCCGTTATAAACACGCTTTTATTATGCTGAGAAACAGAAGAAACCCCTTCGTTTTTATCCACTGAACCGACACCGATTACATTGTCATATGCCGCCGGATAACATAATTTCTCAGTTCCGTCATTACCCACTGCGGCAACAATGATTACACCTTTACCTGCAGCATAATCAATTGCTTCCTTTAACGCTATGGAATCCTCCATCAAACCAAAACTCATATTGATCACATCACAGCCAAAGTCATCAACCGCTCCATATATTGCCTTGCAGATCACGCTTACATTCGTGGTTTTGCCGTCAAAGCATTTAAGCGGCACAAGCCTTACCTTCGGCACAACTCCTATAATGCCTTCTCCGTCATCCTGCGACGCTATAATACCGCTGACAAAGGTACCATGTCCGTATGTATCTTTTGTATCATATTTCCCGCTAATATAATTATGACCTTCAAGAATGTTGCCTTTTAAATCCGCATGGTCTGCAATACCGGAATCTATCACGCCGATTTTAATTTCCTGTCCCTCACAGTTAATGTCATATGTAAAATCAGCCCGAATCATTTCCAAATCCCATTTGCTTTCATCGTACTTTTTTATATGCTCTTCTGTCGGTACAGGCTCTTCCGGCAATTTCTCCGTATTCTGCTCCGACTCATCAAACAATTCTACACTGTAATCCTCTTCGTACCATTCAACGAGGTCCTCACGGAGCAGTTCATCAAGCGTACTCTCATCTGCGATGTCAAAGAAATGCCTGCTGCCATCCGCATTCATCAGCTGCACATCGGATGTTTTTAATCTGACAATATACTGCTTTTCAGCCGCCTCCTCCGCATACGAAACGGCAAATGACGAAAATATCATTATAAGTGCCGTTGTCGCAGCAAACATTTTCTTTAACATATCAAAAACCTCTCTTCTATTCTGCTTTTCATTTCCGACTGAACAAATTTCTATTCAGCATCATATTTCACATTATCCAAATTCTTTTCCGTGCCGAGTACGGTTATCTTGCCATCCTTGGATACATACAAATAATATGTAATTTCGTCTATTGCTTCATTTGAGCTTTCCCAGCCTCTCATATATGCAATATCAATGCTGCAGTTTCCTTCTCCGATACCGTGGGCAGTAAATCTGTATGTGCCGCCTTTGCCGACAAGTCCCTCTTTATTTTCATCGGGAATGTACTCATCCTTTACCTCAAGCTTGTCCGCATCGGCGGAAATCACCTTCCACTGATAACCGGTCGTGGGATTACCCTCTAAATCTATTACCAGGCTGTCAATCTCTGCGTCTGATAAATCAATCTTAAATAAGCCCTCGTTATATTTAAGTTCGACCGTCGGAATATAATCAATCAGTAAATCCAATTGATTCATATCAAAATACAGCACCAGTGAATTATCGGTCAGATAAAACTTTGTATTTTCCGTTGCTTTGTCAATTTGACTTGCGAGTTCCGGCGACAAATCCGTGTACTTTTCTTCAAAATACTTTACAAATACATCATAAGCCATGGTATGACGCTCATCGTCATCTCCGCTTACAATATCCGAAAGCGTAAGCTTCTCACCGGTTTCGGTGTTGTAAACTGCCGATTCGCGTCTGTATTCCTGAGAATCACCGATGTTTTCTGAATAATGGTTTGTTAAAGAAAATAGTCCGTTTCTGTCCGTATCAATCGTATATGTAAGTTTGCATTCAAAAGGATAAAAGCTCTCTATACCTGTTTCCTCACAGAGCTGATTTGCTTTTTCGGCATATTCCTTTTCAACATCCGCGGCATATTTTTCCGCATTTTCCCTGTATTCCTTATTGAGTTTTTCAATCCAATCAAGGTTTTCGGGGTTTTCTATGACAGGATAGGTGCATGCAATATCCATAACCTTAATACCAATTTTATTTTTAATTTCCTTTGATATAACAGCCGACTTGATTTTGTGCATACCATGCTTTGTGTAAAGACATACGGTTTTAATATCCTCAAGCCATTCCACCTTGGTGTCAAAAGCTTCTGAAACCGCCCGAAGCGGCACAAGCGTTCTGTCATTTACAATTTTTGCAGGAACATCAAGAGTTATTTCATCCTTGTCGGTTATAAGGAAATCCTGACCGATAAATACCATAGCAAAATTATCACCGCGGCTTGCCATAACAACGGGAAATTCGCCGTTATCATAGTAAGTAACCGCACATCCCAGAGCCTCGAATATTGCCCGCATCGGAACAAGAGTACGTCCGTTTTCGATAACAGGCTGTACGTCAAACTCCATCTCCTGTCCGTCCATTGTAACAGTAACCTTGTCTGAGCTTGCCTGTGCAAATGCAGTCACAGTGCTGCACAGCATAATAACAGATAAAATAATACCTAATATTTTTTCATTTTCATAATCATTAACTCCTTCTAACTCAATGCTATTATAAGCTTCAAAATATTTTTTTCATCCTCATAAGTATATTCCATACTCTCGGTCATCTTCTTAACCATGAAAATTCCAAGCCCTCCGATTTTTCTTTCCTCTGCGGAAAGTGTGATATCCGGCTCCTCCGCCTCAAGCGGATTATATGGAATACCGTCGTCGGTAAAGGTTATATATAGCCTTCCATCTTTTATTTCATAAGAAATCGTTGCCAGCTCCGCACCGCTGTAATTGATTATATTGGAATATATCTCATCGACGGCGATGCTCACCTTATTCGCAACTTTCGGCACAACCGCAAGCTTTTCCGTAAGGCTCTTTGCAAACTCACTGACAGGAATCATGGATTTGTCATCGGCAATTACAGTAATAGAGTTTTCGCCTCTTATATATTGAATCTCTACGCTCAGCATGGTAATATCGTCAAACTGCGGCGCTTCTCCTACAAATTGGTCAACATCGGATTTTACAGCTTCACACAGCTTTCTTGTGTCCATTACGATATTCCGGTTTACTGTTTCCAAAAGACGCTCCTCGCCGTAAAGCTGATTGTTTTTGTCCGTCGCCTCGGTCACACCGTCTGTGTATAAGAAAATCTGGTCACCCGGTGTCAGTTGCAGCTCGTTTTGGCGGTACTTTATTCCGTCCATACCGGCAAGCACCATGCCGCTGCGTGCTTTCAGATACGCAAACTCACCGTCTGCCTGTCTTACAAGAGGAGGGTTGTGTCCGGCGTTGACAAATTTCAAACGCCCTGTTTTCAGATCAAGAATCCCCATCCACGCGGTGACAAACATTCCGGCGTCATTATTTTCACACAGCTTCTTATTGGCTGTCATAAAGATTTCAGATAATTCCAGACCGCTCTCCGCAAGATCTTTTATGATAGTCTTTGCCTGCATCATAAACATTGCCGCAGGGATTCCCTTGCCCGACACATCGGCTATCATAAAGGCAAGCGTGCTGTCGCCGAGCATATAGAAGTCGTAAAAATCTCCGCCCACCTCTTTTGCCGTTATCATATGTGCATAAATTTCAAAATCCTTACGATTGGGGTATGGCGGGAACACGGACGGCAAAGCCGAATACTGAATTTCTTTTGCAAATTCCAGTTCCTTGTCAATTCTCGCCGCCGCTTCGGCAATATAGCGCTTTAAGGTGCTTACCGTTTGGTTGATGTCGTCCGACAGAGAGGCAAACTCCTCGTTTGTCCGCACATCAACCGTTACATTTAAGTTTCCGTCGGTAATTTCGGCAAGCGTGCCGTTTATTTTACGCAGATTATCAATAATCACTTTCTTGATTAAGAAATAAATCAAAGTAAACAACGCTGCAAAAATGAGAATTTCCATAAATATGCTTACATATATGGAAACATTGCGCATAAACATTGCTTCGCTCTTCGGGATAGCACCGATAATGTAATAGCCCTCGGCAAAGGTGTAAGCAAGAAAATAGGGCTTGCCGTAAATTTCTGCCTCGAACACCGTATTTTCCGGCGTTATGTCCGTATCTATCCACACGCCGAGTGTACTCATGTTTTTTCCCGAATAGTCGCTGCGGTCAATGACAATATTCATGTTTTCGTCACAGATTGCAACAAAACCATTGTTGCCGATATGGCGGTTCTTTGTAACCCCTATAACATGCTCATCAATATCCTTTTGAAACTGCTCGGCATCATACCCAACCTGTATAAATCCGCCGTCAGGCAAACGCACCCCGGCATACTTCCGCGAAATTGAATTGTCAATAGAGAGCGGCTGATATTTCTGCACAAATTCATCTTCGCCCTCAAGCAGTACCAAAAATTCTGCCGATTGCTCTCCACTCGCCATATCGTAACCTATAAATTCTTTAAGCGTAGAATCGGTAATAATTCCGTTTTTGTTCACAACATTAATCCCTGCAACTCCGAATTTTTCACGAATCATCTGCAATGTATCATTGTCCGGGTTTTGAACCGATAAATACTCTTCTGTTGCAGCGCGTGTAATTTTAAGCAAATTTTCATCGGAAGCGTCGGTGATATCCTTGTGCACATCATCAATGTTAATATTTATAACAGACTCGGTTTCCTTGCTTGACATACCCGTTTGCAAAACATATGTAAATCCGCTTGTAACAAAATACGCAATTACAATGCAGATAAACAGCCAAAATTGAAAGGTCTGTGAAATCTGCTTCTGCTCCTTGTGAAATTTAAGTTTTTCTCTGCCGAGCAGTGAAACCGCCATAACAGCTAAACCCACCGCAATTCCGTTTGCAAGCACCATCGGCAGTGTACAGCTCTGCACAAAGGTAAATGCACGGCCTGCATCTTTCATATTGGTGAGGAATATCATCAGCATATGCAGAACCTCACATACCATGCCTACTCCAAGGCCGTATATCCAAGACGGCTTTTTATCGTCAAACATATACTTTCTTAAAAGTGCGGCTATAAAGCCCACAAGCACCGTTGAAACCGAGCAGGCAAGTCTTGTGTATGCTCCTGCGCCCCAATAAACGGCAAACCAACGATACGCACCGCCGATAACACCCGAAATAATTCCTGCAGGGGCACCGAATATAAGTCCTGCGCAAAGAGGCGACGCATCGCGCACATTCATTACCGCGCCTCCCACATCAACGCCGTATTCCGTGGAAAATGCGGCAAGTGCGCCGAACAGAATACCGATAATGCACTGTTTCAGTTTGTAATTCATTTTACCGAACAGCGTTTTCTTTTCCGCCAGGTAAAGAATAACCGCTAAAACCGCATTGCAAAGCACAGGTATCAATAACTTTAATGTCATCATTGCCCTCCTTTCGTCTTGTCATAAGCCATAGGATTACTCAATCGTAAGAATATCTAAAAATCCTGTAATATCAAATACCTCCATAATACTGTCATTCACGCCGGTAAGCTTCATACTGCCCTGTGCGTTCATCGCTTTTTGTGCCTTTAAGATTACGCGAAGTCCGGCAGAGGATATGTATTCGAGGTTTGTCATGTCGAATACAAGCTCTTTTGTTCCTTCGAGCGAACTGTCAAGCACTTTTTCAAGTTCGGGCGCAGTTGTTGTGTCCAGCCGTCCTGATACTTTAATTGTCACATTTCCGTTTTCAATTTTCTTTTCAATAGTCATAATAAATTTCTCCTTTTAATTTTACTTTAATATCCACGTTTCAATAGGCTCATACAGAAACGGCAGTTCCGCAAGCGGTGTATCTAAACTCTCAGCTAATTTTTTTACCGCCTTTGGGATTTCCGGCGAAAAATTTAAGTACCAGTCAACGGTTTCAAAAATATATTTTCGCTTGAATTCCGTATCTGTTACAAGCGCACATCTTAAATTGTGCAGCCTGTCTGCGGCTTTTACCGCAAATGCCATTTCATTTTGTCGGATACCTGCCACATACTCCGCCATATCATAGCCCTTTTGCTTTGTTAGCAGTTTCACGGCTTTTAATATTTCCTCATTTCCAAATTTAAGAATTTCGCTCTCCGTGGCATCGGTATCCTCAAGCAGGTCATGAAACAGTGCCGCAATCTGAACATCAATTCCGTATCCTTGCCGTTTCACAATCTCAGCCACCGCCATAGGATGTGTAATGTATTCATCACCGCCTATGCGAAACTGTCCCTTGTGCTTCTCAGCAGCAAACCTAAGGGCATTATCGTATCGTTCCTCATCGGTCATTCACATTCCTCCTTTATTTTTTCATAAGTGCGAAGCAAATGCTTTGCCTGACGTTCCGCTTTTTCCGTTGTTCCCATTGAAAGCTTTAAAAATTCCGTCGTTTTTTCAAGTGAATAGTGTTTATTTAAAATCTCCGCCCGACACAGGAACCGCAAGCCTACGCTGGAGGACAAAATATCAAGGTCCGCGTTCGCCAGTGCCCTTTCGGCAAGCTTTAGCGCAAGTTCTCTGTTTTCCTCCAACATTTTCTGCAAATCACCCAGAGTTTCCTTTCCTAAGAATTTGAGCTGAACAATATAGCTCTCCGGATCAATTTCACTGATTTCCGCATTGCTTATCTCGGCAATCTTTAAAATCAATTCCTGCATTTTGCCGTTGCGCTTGACATATTCGTTTAATGAAATCATATCAATATGTACATCGTCGGCTCTATTTTCAATAATTTTCTTTCGGATTTCCTCCGTGTAAGCCTTCATATCATTGCGCACCCGAACAAATTCATCGTCGGCAATTTCCAAAAGTCCGGCAATTCTCGAAAATTCTCGTGCCACGCTGCGAGGCACGCCAAACTCACTCTTATATCCCAAATCGTGATTAATTGCTGCCCATGTGTGCTGCAAAGTAGTCCTTATCTGTATTTCAAACTTTTTTCCGCAGATTTCGTCCGGCCATCTGTCCCCAATGGGCAGTGAGCAGATATAGTGAAGTGACAAATATCCAAATGTGTCTGCCTTGATAAGGGCTCTCTTATCCGATGAGTTTTCCCAGTCAATGACAAAAGCCTCTTCGACCTTTTTCCCTATTTTATCAATTTCGTCTGAGAAAAAGCAGATGACACGGGCGCCGAGAATATCGGTGAGATCTTCGAATGAAGAATACCAGTCTCCGCTTCGCTCCAGCTTGCCGGCAAGGCTCTTTTCTGTCTTGACACGATGTTCGATGCCAAGCACCGTAATGCCCATTTCGTCCACAATGTCCGTTAGCATATTGTGCACTACATCACCAAGCTTTACAAAAGCATCACGTTGTTTTCGATAGTCCTCTAAAATAATTCTGTTTTTTAAATTCATGTATCATTCCTCCTTAATGCAAAACAATAATTATATTTTTTATCAAATCATACAGTGCACTGCCGGCTACTGCCGTAATTAAAATAATAAGCATATACAGCAGTACACTTTTTGGACTGATTTTACTATGTACAATATCAAAATAAAAGTTGAAATGCGCTTTCATATTCTTGTCCCGTTCCTCCACCCACTGATATGTGATAACATCAGAGCAAGTATAGCCGGGTGGCGCATAATTTATGTATAAATCCTCTTCCATGCGGCGTATGCGGTAGCAGTTGGAATCATTCAGTTCATATTCTTCATCAATAGAAATGGTTATGAGTGCCTTGCGTATTCGCTGCTGATGCAATACTTCAATTTTATTAATCTCCTTCGGAAGAAGTCTTGCCTCATTAATGCGTATGGAATATCCGTATTTCTGCGTGACAGTCGGACTTGAAATAAGCTCCTTAAGACGCTCTATACTGCCTCTGACATTCATTTGCGGTGTGAATACTTCATCCAATGTGCGATGAGGTATTCTAAAAATTACATATGCTTCATCGCTCGTTATATGTTGTTGTATTTTATTAAGTGCCGCCGTGATCACGGTTCCTTCCGCAATGCGTTTTGCCTTTAAAATTTCTTTTGAAAGATTGATAAGGCTTACCATGCGCCCGTCATATTTAAGCTCGGATGTAAACTCATTTTTCTCTGTATCAACAATCCCGTTGGTATTAAACAGTCCGCGAAGAATATCTCTGTCCTCCAGTTCAACAGATAAGTCCGTTATTTCATTCTCGGTTATTTCAAACGGAACATAAATATTAAGCTCATTTGCTTCTTTCGCACCGTAAATTCTGACACCGATGTCTACATAGCTTTTGCCTTTAGGATTAATCCACTCGTTTAGATAAATCGTACTTCTGTCGTCTCCGTCTATCCATATTCCCCAGCCGTCATCGGCAAATTTTCTTGTTTTTATACTCAATGATTTCACTCCAAACCTACTGTATCAATTCTATTCTTTGCTTTATCTATAAGCTCGGTTGCGTCATTTCCGTCTATATCCAGATTTTCCGCCTTGAAAAACATGACTTCATCAATTCCATAAAGCTTCTGTGCAAGTGCCTTTACATATTCAAAGCCGAAATTATCATAAATTGTTCCACCTGCGGTTGTAACATAAATCAACCGTTTTGCACGGCACAAGCCCTGCGGAATACCCTTTTTATATCGAAATGTAATTCCACAAACCGTTATCTGCTCCAGATATATTTTCAAAAGAGCCGGAAACGCTAAATCCCAGTACGGAGCGGCAATCACGATAGTATCCGCCGCCGCAAACTCCTTTGCATAATGAAACATTCCGTCCGAAAAATTATGTTCCGATACAAGGTGTTCTCTTTTTTCAAGCACATTGCCGTCAATCGGCTTTAAATTTTCCTGTTCTAAGTTTATTTCACCCATCTCGCCATTCAGCTTATCCAATATGCACCGTGCCAGCTCAAGCGTTCGGGAGTTTTCACGCACACAAGCGTTGATAAATAAAATCTTTTCCATTATAATCCCTCCACGCTCAAACCGTCACATGCAAAGTGCTATCTTCACACCAAATTGATTTTGCATAGCCACATATCAGCTTCATGGGCAATTCGTTTTCTGATTCATCAACAAAGCTTTTATCAATCTTCGGATTTTGAAACGCAAGCTCTGCTTCGTCCTTTTCCTCCGAATAAGAAAGTGAAAATAACACTTCTGTTTCTTTGCCGAGCTTTTCAGGCAGCAGATTGCAGAGAATCTCCTCGCATAAAAGCGACATCTTGTAAATCCGTTTATCGTCAACAAGCTGATTTTTCAAAAATGTGCCTATCTCCGCCCACAGAGCATAGAGATCAAATTCCTTTATGCTGATTTCTTTTTGCAGCGTCTTAATTTTGTATATAAATTCCTTTGTCTTCTGCTTTTTCGGATTTTCAAAAATCTGCTCCGGCGTACCATCTTCGTAAATGCCTTTTTCGTCCATGTAGAACACGCGATTAGATACATTCTTTGCAAATTTCATCTCATGCGTAACAATCATCATAGTAAGCCCGTCTGCGGCAAGCTTTTTGATAACCGCCAACACCTCGCTTGTCATTCTCGGATCTAATGCACTTGTCGGCTCGTCAAACAGCACTATTTCCGGCTTCATCGCAAGGGTTCTTGCAATCGCCGCACGCTGCTTCTGACCGCCGGAAAGCTCATCCGGGTAAGAAAGCGATTTGCTGCCAAGCCCTACCATTTCTAAAAGTTCCATGCCCTCATCATATGCCGTTTGCCTGTCCATTTTCAGAAGATTGACAGGACCAAGCATAATATTTTCAATAATGGTCAGGTGTGAAAACAGGTTAAAGGACTGAAACACCATTCCCATTTTCATACGCAGCTTATGTAACTTTATATTTTTACCGGTAATTTCTTCGCCGTCAATAAAAATTTTACCTGACGTTGGTTCTTCCAATCGGTTTAAGCATCGTATAAACGTGCTTTTTCCACAGCCGGACGGTCCGATAATGGATATGACCTCGCCCTTGTTTATTTCAACGCTGATATTTTTCAAAACCTCAAGGTCGCCGTAGCTTTTGCTTAAGTTTTCTATTTTAATCATCTCGCTTCGACTCCTTTCAAGGTTCTTTTTCTCTTCTTCGGGTCAAGCCTCTGCTGTGCCGCCGAAAGCAATGTGATCAGTATGTATGTTACAATAAAGTAAATCACCGCCGTTGTAATAATCGGGAAGAACGCGTCATAGGTGCGACTTCTTATAATATCGCTTACTTTTGTCAAATCCTGAATTGCAATGTAACCCACTATGGAGGTGGCTTTTGTGAGACTCACAAACGCACCTTTATACAGTCCGAAAACGTGGTTTGCTGCCTGAGGAAAAACAATTTTCTTAAAAATATCAAATTTCTGAAAACCGATTGTCTCCGCCGCTTCAATCTGTCCTCTATCGACCGAGTCTATTCCTGTCTTAAATATTCCGGCAAGTCCTGCGCTGTCATACAAACCGAAACCAATGATTGCAACTGCTAAGGCAGGAATATCTACCCCCTTAAACACCACAAAGTACAAAAGCATCAGAATTACAAGCAGCGGTGTTCCCTGTACAATCCGCATATATATGCGCGCAAAACCGTTTATAAAACGTTTTTTCGATTTACCCATCATGCACAGCACAGCCCCCCAAAGGGTAGCAAAGATAAACGCTGCAACCGACAGGGCGATAGTAACGCCAAGACCGTTTAAAATCAGCTTCCAGCGATGTTCGGTGATAAAAGTACCGATAAAACTCTCTTTAATATCTTCAAAAAATGCAGTTACTTTTTCCACAAATGACATATTTTCATTGTTCGCCTTACGGGTAATCAGCGTTTGGGGATTATTAAAGTAAACTTCCGTAAAATCTACTGATTTTTTGCGTTCCTCGGTGGGAACAACCGATAAGGCAACATCTGCCTTGCCGCTTTGCACAGCGGCAATTTCGGCTGAAAAAGACATATCCTGATATTCCACTCTCATGCCGAGATCATAGGCGATACGCTCAATCAGTTCGCAGTCGTGTCCGCTTATTTTATTGTTATATACAAAGCACAGCGGCTCGGCATTTGCCGCAACTGCCACACGCAGTACCTCGCCGTCCAAATGTATCGGGATATCCGCCGTTTCATAGACATTTGAGGTTTCGTCAATCCAACGCTTTTTCATATCGTCAAGCACGCCGTTTTTTCTGTATTCCTCAATGCACTTGTTTATCTTATTTTGCAGATCTGTATTTCCTTTTTTTACCGCTATTGCAAGCCCTTCCTCTGTTAAGGGATAGTCAATATATGAAATATCATCATTTGCTTTAGCGTAATTCAGCGACTTTGTCATACCGCATATTGCATAATCAACCTTTCCGCTTTGCAGGGCTGCCACCGCGTCGCCCATTGAATCGAACTGCATAAGCTGTGCATTCGGATAATTATCTTCAATATATGTGCTGCCGCGTGTTCCTGTCATTGCGCCTACCGCTGCGTTTTTCAATCTGCCGTCAATTTCAGCTTTGGAAAGACTAAGTTTGCTTATCGCAGGCGTATATCTGTCTGCCCCCACCAAAATACCAATATCCGCCGTAAAATACGGCTCGGTAAATAAGGCGTTCTCACCTCTTTCCGGTGTTTCGTTCAAATCGTTCAAAATAATATCTGCTTTTCCCGTCTGCAATGCAGGAACAAGTGCTTCAAACGTCATAGATTCCACACTTACATCCATATTCATTGCATATGCAAGCCTTGTTCCGAACTCAATATCAAACCCCGTTATGTTTCCGCCGTCCGCATAATAGGTAAAGGGTTCTGTTAATGCTTCCGTTACGATTCTGAGTGTTCCTACCGGATTTTGTGGCTTTTCAAGCTCCGGCATCTGCGGATTTTCTGAGTGTAGCCACCGTTCTTCCATTTCCTTAACCGTTCCGTCCGCTCGAAGCTGCGTTATAAAGGCATTTACCTTATCGCACAATCCGGTATTTTCTTTTGCCACAGCAGCACATATATCAACAATTCCGATACTCTCGTCAATAACAACAGTTTCAGGATTTTTCTTTGCATAATACTCCAAAACGACTTTATCAAACGAGTATCCGTCGGTTTTTCCTGCCTTAACTGCCGCACATCCGTCGGGAATAGTGCTGTAATACTGTATCTTCGTATCAGGAAACTTTTCCGAAACAGCAAAGTCTGCGGCTGTTCCCTGCGTAACAGACAGTGTTATATCCGAACTGTTTAGATTTTCATATGTAATTTCCTGTTTGGTTCCGCCCGAACAACCGGAGAGCAACACCAATGCTGCCACAGCCGCCAAACAAAGTATTCTGTATTTCACATCATCACCCTAACTTATATATTTTTTCAGAAAACACTGCAATTTTGGCATAAATTCAGCTTCAATACCATCAATATGCGCCGTTTTTTAGCACCGAACTTTACACTTATGCCGAACAACTTGTCAATGTCCTTCTCACACTTTCCGCCGTAATCGGTTTGAGCAGATAGTCGTTTACATAATAGTGCCATGCCTCTGCGGCATAATCGGGAGTGTCTGACATAAATACAAGCTTCGCCTTTTTGTTATGCTTTCGCAGCTCTTTTACAAGCCCAAATCCGGTAACGCTCGGCATTACAATATCCGTAAAACACATATCTATTGAAAATTTATCTGAACGAATACATTCCATTGCTTTTTTCGAATCATCAAAGGGCATTATATCACTGCTTGGATAACACTCAGCAACAAAGTGCTGCAGCCTTCTTAATTCATCAGCATTATTTTCTACAAGCATGATAAGCATTTATTAATCCTCCTCTCTATTTCTGTTGCTGTTCCGACATTAGCAAGAATTATTTTGTATTAAATATAATTCCGTCCATAAAATCCTACCAAGGCTTCAGTCTGTCCACCAGTTTCATATGCGCCCTACTTCATTATACTGTGCACCGCTTTTATCGAAAGCATGACCTATCTCATGACCGATTACTGCGCCTATTGCACCGAGATTTGCAGCATAGCTTGAGTCATTATCATAAAACGGCTTTTTCAGTATGCCCGCAAATACATTCTTTTTAATATTATATCACCCCAACCGCAACAAAACCGCAACAAATTAAACCCTAAAAATGATTTTTTTCAAAAAAAATTGTACAAAATTTTAAAAATTAGTTTTTTTGTTGCGGTTTTGTTGCGGTTTATATGTTATAATATATAGTTGAATACTAAACAGACAAATAAATGAGGTAAAAGTATGCGGATTATGATTGTTGATGACGAAAAATATGCTATGAAACAGCTATGCTCCGTTGTGGAGCAGGTAGCTCCCGGTGCGGAGATTGTATGCATTAACGAATGTGATGATGCTGTGGAAGCAGCAAAACATAAAAACTATGATGTGGCATTCCTTGATATTCAGATGCCGGAAAAGGATGGACTTGAGCTGGCAAAAGAATTAAAGGATATTTATAAGGATATTAACATTGTTTTTGTGACGGGATATTCACAATATGCACTGGATGCGCTAAAGATTCACTGCAGCGGATATGTTTTAAAGCCGGCGAAAAAAGAGGATATAGAGGACGCTCTTGCAAACCTGCGCGCACCCATTCAATATAATGACAACAAGCTGCGTGTGCAATGCTTCGGAAGCTTTGAGGTATTTTATAACAACAAGCCTGTTAATTTCGACAGAAGCAAGACGAAGGAATTATTTGCATACCTCATCGACCGCAGAGGTGCCGCCGCAACCACGGGCGAACTGTGTGGCATACTATGGGACGAAAAAAGCGCTGACGAATCAAGCAAGCATTACCTTAGAAATCTGATTGCCAGTTTAAAAAAATCGCTTAAAGTCTGCGATGCAGAAGATGTCTTTATATGCAAACGCAATTATTTTGCCGTTAATTCTGAAAAGATAGAGTGTTATTACTACAAATATCTTGAGCGTGACGCAGCTGCAGTCAACAGCTATAAGGGCGAATACATGGCACAGTACAGCTGGGCGGAAATGACGCTTGCGGAGCTTGAAAAAAACAGATAAAAAAACAAATCCATGTAATGCTTATTCTTCCGTTACATGGATTTGCTCTATAAAATTTATTTTGGAATTTTAATAACCGCATCCGTCCCTTGGTCCGGCACGCTGTTTACCATTAACTCTCCGCCGCACATCATTTTAAGCCTTTGCTGTACATTCTTTATTCCTATATGGGATTTTCCGTCATTTTCAAATGCATTGACATCAAAGCCCCTGCCATCGTCATTTATTTCAACATAGTAATTATTCACATCAGAATATGTTCTGATAGTCACAGTCAATTGTTTGCCTTTTCTCATGCCATGTTTCACGGCATTTTCAACTATCGGCTGGATTGTAAGGGATGGGAGCATAAAACTGTTTTCCTGTATATCATATACGGCTCTTATTTTGTCCCCGAAACGTTTTTCCTCTAATGACCAGTATGTTTTTACATGCTTCAGCTCCGTTTCAAACTGTATACACTGCTTTAATGTGAGAGAGTCCATGTTAGCTCTCAAATAATCTGCAAACTGTCCTACGGTTTTCTCAGCCTCCTCCGGCTCTGTTCGGCACATATACATAATTGTTGTCAGCATATTGTGCATGAAATGCGGCTGTATCTGACTTAGCATAATGGATATACGGCTGTCAGCAAGCTGACGTGTGATTTCACCGTGAAACAGGACATATATTACAATCAAGGATAATGTTACTGCCATATACTGCGGTGTCGGCTCCCAGAACCGCTGCAATGTCATGGACAGCAGAGGGAGTACATTGAATGAAATCAGAAATGAGATTTCCCGCAATGTCAGTATCTTGCGATAACACATCACCCAAAATATTCCGATAATGATTACAATCAGGTCAAATGCTCTTACAAGCCCGTACATCGGTCCATTAACAAAACACCCATTTTCATCAAAGGAGAAAAACATTCCGTTAAAAAGCGATATTACCGAAAGCAGTATGTAGATGCTGCATATTGCCATGATAATATAATTAGGAACGAAAGATACCTTTTTTCTTTCACACACAAATTCTGTCAAGCAGTGGGCATAGGCGGAGATTAACACATAACTGAATACCATCGACATCATCGCAGAAATATTAAGAAGGACAATATTCTCCAGTTCCCCTGCAAAAAACCATATTCCTGCTTCACCAAGTTGCATAAGGATATTGGAAATCAGCAGTATAATAAAGCTGCTCATAAACCGGCTTTTTCGATTCATATCTGTGATGGCCCCTATCAATAAGAAAAGCGTGACCAACGCAGAAAACACCAGCAAACTCACATTAAGCAGGCTAATTTCATTAAAATTCGTCATCTCTGTTTACACTCCCTTTAGTAAAATAAGGCATTATATTTCAATCCTTCTCTATTTCAACGATATCATCAAATGTACAGTTAAAATACCGGCAAAGCTTTACAAGCACCTCCATGGACACGTATTTGTCCTGCCTCATTTTTGATATTGTACTCGGCGCTATTTCTGCCTTTTGACTTAGCTCCGCACCGGTCTTGATATCATTATCAATGAGAAGCTTCCACAATCTTTTGTAACTTACTTTATCAGACATAGCTGCACCTCCGTTTAATTGTTGCTTTCAATAAACCTGTATAGTATCTGCGCTGTTTCCGCTCTTGTTACGTCATCCTTAGGGTTTAAAGTGTTCTCTGCTTTTCCTTTCATCAAGCCACTGCCGACGGCATACTGCACAGAAGCTATCGCATACTCGGAAATGTCATAAGCATCATCATAAGAAAGAATATTAGTGTTTTCACCTATAGTCGTGTCATATTCCTTATACTGCACATAACGGTGCAACACTGCCGCAAGCTGTTCGCGTGTTATAGTATCATCCGGCAAAAATGTTTTATTGCTTTCTCCAAAAATAAGGTTTTCAGTCACCGCCCACATGACAGCGTCAGCATACCAGGCATCATCTGCCACATCAATAAATGTTACTGTTTCGCCGGCAGTGGGCTTACCCTCCAGATTCCACAAAATCTTTACCAACTGACAACGGGTAATTTCTTCATCGGGATAAAACATATTGTCTTGATATCCCTGCATAATATTATTTTTCATGCAAAATGCAACTGCGTCATGATACCATGCTTGCTTTGGAATACTGTCAGCATTATCAGATGTTAAACTCCAATAGGGTACGTTGACAACAGTCAACGAATCAAGCCATGTAACACTGTTCGCCCTTCTTGTATCCAGCGTGTTGATAATTGTACTGCGGATACGCTGGCGATTTAAACCTTCTTTCGGTTCAAGAATATTGCCCGTAGCGCTGATAACATAATATTTCCCGTTCTCTTTTCCGAGGTATAGCATCTCGTGACCATTAAAAAACAAAATCGACCCAAAGGGCAGTGCATCAAGAACCGTCAGTCGTTCCTCACGGCACATATCGGTCATATTAACCTTTGCCATCGGCATTGAAGACTGCCATGTGGTATTGCGTGCCAACTCCATGCCAAAGCACTTGTAAACATTTCGTATGTATCCCGAGCAGTCGTCAGAGAGCAGTGCTCCGCCCCAGCCATAGGTGTTGCCAAGAGCACCAAATGCCACCTTTGCAATGTTCTTTTCTGTCAGCGGCAAATACCCTGCTGAAACATCTGCGTGCTCGGGAATAAGCGTCAGTTTTTTTGCATAGCTGCCATCCTCATTCCGAATCGGAACCCATACCGCATAATTCTGATATGCTGCACGATTGTCAATCAATTCATTGGGATTCTCAATATCTGCAAGCTCAAGCACAGTGCCCATTGTAAGCAACAAATTTGATGTCTGTGCACCGGTTAATGACATTTCGGTATAGACCTTGTCACCGTAAACAACAAGAGTTTTCTCAGATGGAAAATCCCATGCAGACAGCCATTCGTCTTTATCGGTGCATAAGGCAACATCTGCGGCGGCAACCCAGCCTGAACAGGATATGCTTTTTGCGAGATAATAATTTCCGTCGGAAGACACAGAAGTGATTACAAGAGGCTCATTCACACGAATACCTGTAAGATATTGATAATCACACTCCTTGTCCGCCGGATCATCCCATCCATATAATAATTTTTAACAGCAAAGCGATTATTGCCAACCATATTAACACAATCGGAATTGCATAATACCATTTTTTAGGCTTCCCGTCTTTCCACATTCCCTCTGCTTGCGCTCTGTTTCTTTTAAGCACGTCCTTGGGAATGAATTTAATCGTCAATGCCACAAACATCGGCAATAAAACAGCATCATCCAAATATCCCAAAACTGGAATAAAGTCAGGTATTAAGTCAATGGGCGACAATGCATATGCCACTGTAATACATGCAAATATTTTTGCTGCAATCGGAGTTTCTTTATCTTTCAGCGATAAAAATATGGCAGGAATATCTGTTTTCAATTTTTTTGCTCCATCCTTTAAATCCATTTGTTTAACTCCTCAAATTCGTTCAATTTTAAAATATGCCCCGTGCCCTCCTATCCCGGTTGTTTCTGTGTTTTGTTGCAGCACCATTCTACTGATTTATCCCTTTCAGTATTGGATTTTTGCACGGCAATATAATCCTGCCCCTTAATTTTTTCAAATATGCATCCGAATCTTCTCTTGCTTTAAATATAATTATATTTTTATCCTGATATTGTTTCAACAAATCATAAATTTCAGGTAACTGTCTTTTTGGAAAATCAACAATCCACTGTTTGAACTCCTCATCAAATTCCTCCTCTATCCACGGCATATCCTCTCTTTTGACGCCTATTCTTGCACTAACGCTATCCATACAAATGCTTGTCGGTAAATCAAAAAGGAACACCGTATCGCACTTTTCTAGTCGTATATTAAGAGTTCTGTTGTAGTTACCGTCAATTATCCACTTATCCCTGTTTATAATTTTGCTCAGTCTAAAATCAAATTCTTCTCTTGATATGTTGGTTCTATCGCTTTTATGCCAAATCATATCCAGATAATAAAGCGGAAGTCCTGTTATATCACGCAGGTTTCGTGCAAAGGTACTTTTACCGCTTCCGGGACAGCCTATGACCATTATTCTGTTCATTGTTTCTCACCGTTTCAATCAATTTTATTACTCTTGAACGATTATACCGTTTGACAATCACAAACTGCCAATCTATCAGTTAAGCAAAAATAGATGTCATAATAAATATTAACAACGCTCCATACGGGATATTAACACAAAAGACAATACCATATTTCAGTCGCCTAACCGTTTTTTACCTTCGGATAAACTGAAATTTGACATTATCTTTTGATTAGTGCGATATTAACCATTCAAAACATATTTATCCATTACAATCTCTTATTTTTTGCACTGCCTGCGGTTTGCTGAGCATAGACAAAATTAAGCATCATTTTTTTAGGAAAGATAGGCGCAAGTGACATCATAGGCTTTTGCCAGCTGATAAGACCGGATGTAACATTAAGCTTGCCCTTAAGCATAGCGTCGTATCCCTCGTGAGCTACTGCAAACGGATCAACAGCATTGGCGAACAGTTTAGTGTCTGACAGACCGCCTGCATCAGCAAATCCGGTTTGCATTGCTCCCGGCATAAGTGCTGTAACCGTTACTCCGGTTCCGCGAAGTTCACGCCAAATGGCATTTGACCAGCTTGTAATATAGGCTTTTGTCGCATAATATACCGCCTGGAGTGGTCCCGGCATAGTGGCAGCTGTTGAGGATACATTCAGAACCTTACCGGTTCCACGCTTGATAAAGTCAGGAAGAAATAACTTACACAGTCTTGTCGAAGTCTCAATATTCACCGCAATCATGGACATATCCTGTTGCATTGTACGCTCACGAGCAAAATCTCCCTGTCCGCCAAAACCGGCGTTATTGATGAGATAGTCTACTGTCCAGCCGTTTTCTTTGCAGGTGTCATAGATTGTCTGCGCAGCATCCGGCGTCGATAAATCAACTGCTATTGTATGAACTTCAACACCATATTTTTTCTTTATGCTTTCTGCCTGTTCTTTAAGCTTTTCTTGATTGCGACCAATCAAAATTAAATTGCCGCTTTTTTCTGCATGACAGACAAATAATATTTTAATCATATATTCCTTTTTCGTCTTTCAGATTTATTTATTGTCAACTCATAACTGTCGCTAATCATTAACTTAATATCCTCATCCGGCACACTGCCGTCAAGAATAATTGAGTTCCAATGCTCCTTGTTCATATGATATGCCGGAACAACTGATTCAAAGCTGCTTCGCCACATATAGGTAAGGTTAGGATCGCACTTAACATTTACCCATATATCTCCATTATGCTCATAAATGGCTGCAAACAATTTCTTGTTGTCCTTATGCCTCATAACTGTCCAATTAAAATCGTGAAACGGATAGTCCTCGTATGTACCATTAAAACCCAAACAAAACTCTATTGCTTCTTTTCGCTCTCGCATATACTATCCACCTCGTCTTTATCCAAAAATATCGAACCAATGAAGTCTGCTATTTCATAGTCATCTGCATTTCTAATATTTTCTCCTCCGCAACGAATACAACTATCTATCAAGTCATTGGAAAAGATAATATTACAAGCTTCACAAACATATATCAATCGGTATCTCCTTCGGGAAGAACTTCCATAATGTCTCCGATGTCGCATTTTAAGTATCTGCATATATTTACAAGCACCGACAGAGCAACATTCTCATTCTTATTCATTTTGGTTAATGTGGCACGAGAGAACATTCCGTCAGTAATTAGTTGGTCTTTCTTTATCCCTTTTTCGATCAGCATAATCCATAATTTTTTGTATGATACATCCATTTCGATTCCTCCATCGCATTAGCGTGATTAGCGTGACTATTTCATTATAACACTTCTCGACAAAAAACACAATAATTATTGCTGACTTCTCACCCATTTTTTATCTATTTGGAAATTTCTCCAATTTCCAAATAGATAAAAAGTCTACCTATCGGAGTGAAGTGCAACGAAACGACATTCACAATAGTGACTTTTTTATAATTTCTAAACATCATACAAAAAATTATAGATTATTATGTGCAATTACAACTATAACTTAGGTTTTAAAACTATTTTTTTATCCAATTACCCCTATTAGGGTTTAGTCTTCATGGTGGTTCACAATGAACCTCCCCCCGGTTCTCGTCAAGGGCAGACTTCGCCTGTTCCGATTTTTTTCAAAAATCAGTCACCTACTACATCGCCCTTTCCTCCTCCCAAAAAGCAATTCGCTTTTCGAGAACCCTATTTGTGGGCAGACTCATTGCGTTTTCACCATTTTATGTTTTTTAATCTGCAAGCATATACAGATTGCTCGTTTGACCGCCGTTATCTCTGTGCCTTGTGAGGCGTTTGACAAATCCTGCTTGTTCTAAATCATTCAAGGCACGTTTGACAGTGCTTCGGGATAGTTTTGTATCTGAACAGATAGTTGCTATAGCCGGAAAGCAGGAGTCCTTGTTATAGCAACGCTGAAATAAATACAAATAAACACTGCATGCCCTCGGTGGGACATCTGCTCGATACAACTCATTAACTTTGGTCAGCTTTGTTGTGGTTTTGTTCATACCCCTCTGCTCTAACTCCTTTCCCTTTATAAATACGTCCTGTTCCATCAACCTTTGGCGAGATATCCATACCTCCTGTCCGGTTATTTACATCACTATCATCCTCCGTTTCTTCTGACGGAACAATTTTTTCCACTCTCTCAATTTCAGCAATCAATTCATCCTTACCTGCATAAAACACTTTTCTGACTTCCTGCTTGTCATTTTCATATTCCTTATCAAGGTCTAGCCAATAAGTTTACGGCATCCGGATCGTGCGACTTGCCTTCGAGACACTTTAATGGCTCGTAACTGACTTCTTCGATATATATGTCCATTTTTGATTTTTCCTCATCGGGAACATGCAAGTCTGCAAGTTTTGCAAATAAAGTTAAATTCGTACATGGAAATTCAATATTAACATTTGTGTCATTATATTTAATGTTACAGTTAAACATCTTCTTTCACCTCACTTAATTCATTGTCATGCCGTTATTTAGTTCCTGATCAAACTGTTCTTGAGCCTCAACAGCTCGTTCAAGCACATCAGGTACTACCTCTGTTATTCTGTCTTTTATTGTATTAAGCACATCTACCTGTTCATCTGAGATTTCATATCCACCTCCAAGTGTATCATCTACACACCTGTATATTTCAACAAGTTCAGAGGTTGAAAATATTTTGTCTCGATTTACAATGTCTGATCTTACAGCGAAATCTTCTTTTGCACTAGTATAATCACTTCCAAAATAGTTCCCTGCAGATACGCCTCTTGAATCCTCATCCCACGTAACAAACTCAACATGGTCTACACCGTTGACTCTTGCAGCTAAGACAGTATTATTAAACTGTGCAAGCAGTTTGTATTTATTTTCGAGACATTCTACTTCAAAATCCGGTGCTTGTTCAATTGTTTCAAGATATTCACGGACAAACCTTGATGTGCGAACAATCTCACCGCATATATTCTTAACCTTATCCGTATCTGAACAATTTGGCATGTAGCTCACTCCGCCTGATTCTCTTACATAAAATTCTAACCTCCCATCTATGTAGAAATTCATTTTGTTGTCTTCAACCTTAACAGCAACTCCTTCCATAGGAGGAAGCTGCTCTTTGATTTGGTTGTATAACAATTTCGAGTCCATTCTCCTTTTCTCCTTGCATTTTAAATCTGGGTATAAAAAAGACAGCAATCTCTGTTATAGAAACTGCTGTCCTCTTTATCGTATTTAGTTGTTGGTTCAAGTCATATCGCTTGATTAAAATATCTATTTGTTTTTTCTATGTTTTTCTCATTAAAATCGCCCGATTTTAGATAGTCCCAAGTTCGAGTCTATTATAAAACGGGCGGATATCTACAAAAAATGAGTTGAAAAAAAGGGTTGTGAAAATCTCACAAACCCTTGATTTCACTGAACAATTCGCTATGATATCTAAATTGTTCTGCTTTTTTGGCTCCCCCTGTTGGACTTGAACCAACGACCGGTCAGAAACTCTGGGTCGCTCTGCTCGCTGCCACTCGCATTGCTCCCGGTTTCTTCCGAATATTTTTGTTTTTCTAAGCCGCAAAAAGGTGGTAGCGGCAGCGAGCCAACGTGAGCGCGCTTGCAAGCGAACAGGTGAGCCGAGCGTGCCTTTTTGCGAAGAGGAGGAATGACGGCGGATATGACGATTTTTAACAAAAAAATCGGAATGGAGCTTGAGTCCATTCCGACGCGGTGGAGGCGACGAGAGTCAATGCGGGCATAAAGCCCGCATCTGAAAAGCCCGTTCGCTTCGCTCACTCCTTGCTTTTCCGGGACTAAAGTTCGCCTCCCGTCGCTGCCGTTCAATCTAAAAAAACAAAAAGTGTCCCTTTGGACACTTTTTGCTTTTTTGGTGGAGGCGACGAGAGTCGAACTCGTGTCCGAAAACTCATCCGCACAGGCATCTCCGGGTGCAGCCTGTGATTTTAATTCCCTTTGTCCGAAGCTCACAGGCAAGCCTTGGGAAAGGTAGCTTTATTAATGCATGGCACGGTTCAAAAGCATTGCCGTGCTCACGTTCACCGCTGTCGACGCCCTTTTAAAAGCCGCGGTACTCTCTTAAAGGACGGCTGCACTTAGGCAGCGTAAGCTAAATTATTGTTAGCGTTTAATTTTAAAATTGAGCTTTTTAAGCGGCGCTCACCGCTACCCGCTTCCCGTGGTTCAGCGTCCCCGTCGAAACCGGTACGCCCCCATGGTTTAAGTAATAGTGAAGAGGGAAGAAGTTCCCTCATTTTTATTATACCGAAAAAGTGTTGCAGGCGCGTTTCAGAGAGGTTAATTCTCAGTTAAATTTGCCGCGCAGAGTGCGCTCAATGTCGCGGTTGGCCTGGCGGCGTGCCTCATCGTCCCTCTTATCGTAGAGCTTTTTGCCCTTCGCGAGCGCGATCTCGACCTTGACGCGGCCGTGCTTTAGGTACATCGAGATTGGGATTATGGAGCACCCGTCGCGCTGAACGGCGCCCAAAAGCTTCATGATCTCGGACTTGTGAAGGAGCAGTTTTTTCGGGCGCAGAGGGTCTTTGTTGAAGATGTTGCCCTTTTCATACGGGCTTATGTGCATTCCGTAGACGAAAAGCTCGCCCGAGTCGACCGCGGCGTAGCAGTCCTTTAGGTTCACCTTGCCCTGGCGGATCGATTTGACCTCTGTGCCGAAAAGCTCGATCCCGGCCTCAAATTTTTCAAGGAAAAAATAGTTTCGCGCCGCAGTCTTGTTGGACGCGAGTATTTTTGCGTTTTCTGCCATCATGGCCTCCTTGCGCCGAAGGCGCACTTATTCACTGTTCACTATTCATTCAGACGGTCGATTTTAAGAATCGCCCCTGCGGCGGGCAACACCGCGAGGGTTAAAAAGCGGAGCTCATAGCTCCGCTTTTAATTATTCAGCGTCTGTGTTTGCGTCTGTGTTTTCAGCGTCTGCCTCGGTGTTTGTATCAGCCTCGGTGTCAGCGTTTGTATCGGAGCTTGTGTCCTCCTGAACCTGACTTGTCGTATCGTCCGCAGTGTCGTTTCCTGCCGACTTCTTGGAAAGTACCGAAAGCGAAACGGAAGTGATAACGAACAATATCGCCAGAATGACGGTGAACTTTGCCAAAACTCCGTCCATCGTCTTGCCCTTGTTTTTACCGAAAAATGTTTCGGCGCCGCCCGCGATGCTTCCCGACAAGCCCTCCGACTTGCTCGACTGGAAAAGAACAACAGCCATAAGTCCGAAAGCTATGATAAGGTGCAGCACGGTAAGTACCACTTTAAGTGTTGTCATAAGACCATTCCTTTCTTCTGTTCAGGGCGCAAAACGCCCCTTAAAATAACTCTACGGAATAGTTTACCACACATTTCGGAAAAAAACAACTGTTTTTTTAAATTTTTAGTATAAAAATGAAGATGAGCCGGAAAGCGAGTCCTCGATCGCGGTCAGACGGTTGTATTTCGCGGTGCGCTCCGAGCGCGAAAGCGAGCCCGTTTTGATGAGCCCCGAGCCTGCCGCGACCGCGATGTCGGCAATCTTTGTGTCCTCCGTTTCGCCGCTCCTGTGCGAAATGATCGTTCTGTAGCCGCCGCGGTGCGCCGTCTCGATCGCCTCTAACGTCTCGGTGAGCGAGCCGATCTGATTCGGCTTTATCAAAACCGTGTCCGCGCATCCCTCCTCTATGCCCCTTTTGATAAGATGCGGATTCGTGACGAAAAGATCGTCCCCCACGAGGCGGCACTTTTTGCCGAAAAGCCGTGTGATCTTCTGCCAGCCCTCCCAGTCCGACTCGCCCAAGGGGTCCTCGATCGAAAATATCGGATAGGCCTCGGCCAGCGAGAGAAAATAGTCCGAAAGCTCGTCGGACGAATAGGCTTTCCCGGACTTGGGAAGGACATAGTGCCCGGATGAGAACCACTCGCTTGCCGCCGCGTCGAGAGAAATCATAACATCGTCCCCCGGCGCGTAGCCGGCCTTTTCGATCGCCTCGGTTATTAACGAGAGCGCCTCGGAGTCGGACGAGATATCCGGTGCGAAACCGCCCTCGTCGCCGACCGCGGTCGCGAGGTTTTGGCTCTTTAGCACTTTTTTGAGCGAATGAAAGACCTCCGCGCCCATTCTCACGGCCTCGCGCTCGCTTTTCGCGCCGACGGGAACGACCATAAACTCCTGAATGTCAAGAGCGTTGTCCGCGTGCGCGCCGCCGTTTAAGATGTTCATTAAGGGGAGCGGCATCATGTGTGCGTTTACGCCGCCGAGATAGCGGAAAAGCGGAAGGGAGAGCGACTTTGCCGCCGCGTCCGCCGCGGCGAGCGAAACGGAAAGGATCGCGTTTGCGCCGAAGCGGTGCTTGTTCTCCGTCCCGTCGGCCTCGGTCATAATGCGGTCGGTATTGCGCTGATCAAAAACTTCCTCCCCCGTTATGAGCGGCGCGATTTTCTCGTTCACATTGCGCACGGCCTTTAGGACGCCCTGCCCGAAATAGCGCGACTGATCCCCGTCGCGAAGCTCGGTTGCCTCGCCCTCGCCGGTCGACGCGCCGGAGGGGACGCTTGCGCGCCCGAGAGCGCCCGACTCTGTTAAAACGGTCGCCTCGACGGTTGGGTTGCCGCGCGAATCCAAAATTTCTCTTGCCTTAACGGCTGTAATTTTCATAAAATCACTCCTTCGGATTGATTATACCAACATAGGAAAAAATTATACTTAAAATATTTGACTTTGAGCCTTAAATAGAGTATAATATTAAAGAACTACTTTGTAAGGGAAGGTAATTTTTTATGTTAACATCTATCGTGGGCATCAACTGGGGCGACGAGGGAAAGGGCCGTATGGTCGATCTTCTGTCGCAGGACGAGGACATTGTTGCGCGTTATCAGGGCGGAAACAACGCGGGTCACACCGTTGTAAACGACAAGGGAAAGTTCATTTTGAACCTTCTTCCGTCCGGCATTCTGCGCCCCGAAGTCGTGAACGTTATGGGCAACGGAATGGTTATAGATATTGAACACTTAAACGGCGAAATCGACAGGATCGAAGCTTCAGGCATCAAGATCGGGCCCGATCATTTGAAAATCAGCGACAGGGCGGTCATCTGCATGCCCTATCATGTTATGCTCGACTGCCTTGAAGAGGAGAGATTGGCCGACAAGAAGTTCGGCTCGACAAAGCGCGGCATCGCGCCTGTCTACAGCGACAAGTATGCAAAGAAGGGCATCCGCATGGGCGATCTTTTAGAGCCCGAGTATTTAAAGGAAAGACTTACCGACATCGTTGAGTGGAAGAACCTCACTATCGAGAAGGTCTACGGCGCAAAGGGCGTGACGGTCGACGAAATGCTTTCCTGGCTCAAGAAGTTCGGCGACAGGTTAAAGCCCTACATATGCGATACCGGCGTTTATCTTACCGAGGCTGTCAAGGCCGGCAAGAAGATCATGTTCGAGGCACAGCTCGGCGCTCTTCGCGACATTGATTTCGGAATCTATCCCTACACGTCAAGCTCGTCCACGATAGCATCATACGCTCCGATCGGCGCCGGGATCCCCGGTGTGCGCCTTGACAAGGTGATCGGCGTTATGAAGGCATATTCGACCTGCGTCGGCGAAGGCCCGTTCACGGCCGAGATGTTCGGCGACGAGGCGGAACAGCTCAGAAAGGCCGGCGGCGAGTACGGCGCGGCGACAGGCAGACCCAGAAGAGTCGGACCGTTCGATGTTGTTGCGTCCCGTTACGGCGTGAGAGTTCAGGGAGCGGATGAAATTGCGCTCACCAAGATGGATGTGCTCTCGTATCTTGACAAGATCCCGGTTTGCACCGCGTATGAGATCGACGGCGAGAAGGTTTACGAGTTCCCGGTCGGCGAGGCTCTCGGCAAGGCAAAGCCCGTCATCGAGTATGTTGACGGCTGGAAGTGCGACATTTCCGCTTGCAGAAAGAAGGAGGACCTTCCCAAGGCGGCGCTTGACTATGTTTACTACCTTGAAAAGGCAACCGGAAGCAAGATAAAGTACGTTTCCGTCGGCCCGGACAGGGAAGCTTATATCGAGCTTTAATGATTTAAGAAAAATTTAAGAAAAAAGAAAAGTATTTCACTTTTCTTTTTTCTTTTTTTGTGGTATTATTATATTGAGGTATAATAAGTAAGGGGAAAAGATTGGAAAATACAGAAAGCGTGAATAAAAAGGAAGAGCGGTACAAAATCCCTCAGTCACCTTCGGTGACAGCTTAAAACCGCCTTTGCGGTTTTAAGAGCGTGCGACAAAACCTTGAACGGTTTTTCGCACCGGACGAAAAAAGACTTTGTTGTCTTTTTCCGTCATGCCTTTAGGCAAGGGAGCCTTTAAATGCACTATCCAAAACCTTGGCGGAGGTTTTAAAGCCCTCCTTGCCTAAAGGTAGCGAAGCGGCGCCGAGGCAATGAATGAAAGTCCGGTGGACTTTCAGAACCGAGGCGTGACCGAGCCACAGCGAGACGGTGGCATTTGCGAAGCAAATGACGGGAGGATATAAAATTATTTCACCCACACTCATGAAGGGGGCAGGAATGGACAGAAAGCACAACAAGAACCTGACGGCCAACGCGCGAACCTTGAGAAAAAATATGACAAGGGAAGAGCGGCACCTGTGGTATGATTTTTTGAAAGAATACCCCGTGCGGTTTTTGCGCCAGAAGGTCATCGGAGGCTTTATAGTCGATTTTTACTGCCACAGCGCGAGGCTTATAATAGAATTGGACGGCGGCGGACACTATGAAGAAGAAAAAGAAAAAAGCGACCGCAAAAGGACGGAAGAGATCGAGTCGCGCGGCCTTTTAGTCATAAGAATACCGAACAACGAAGTGAACGGCAATTTTCGCGCAGTCACGGAGTTTATAGACGCAAAAGTGAAAGAGAGACTGGGAAAAATACAGAAAGCGTGAATTAAAAAGGGAAGAGCGGTACAAAATCCCTCAGTCACCTTCGGTGACAGCTCCCTTTAGGCAAGGGAGCCTTTGATGCCTTATCAAAGCCTCGGCTGAGGTTTAAAGCCCTCCTTGCCTAAAGGTAGCGAAGCGGCGCCGAGGCAA
>ERZ779851.327-NODE-327-length-47909-cov-4.730702_pt1 | contig 47909 bp, 54 predicted proteins | sample MGYA00511094_ERZ779851 | MGnify/ENA primary metagenome ERZ779851 (study PRJEB29588, sample SAMEA2155512) | human gut metagenome | biome: human gut; feature: human-associated habitat; material: faeces | place: Denmark | collected 2008/2010 ...
TAGCTCGATTTAGGTGTGTGTGCCGCTGCAACGTACAATATCCGATTAACTATACCGCACATGTAAATGAGGCTGGACGCGGATTGGCCAAGTTTTTCAACGGATGAGGAAGATGAACTTGGCAACCCGCGCCCAGCGATTCGAATGTTCTTCTAAAAGCCCTGTTTACGAAATGTAGTCCGTCTGCTGGGCCTTCTTTGCGCTCTTGATAAGGAACTCGCGGTTGTCGTTGGTCCCCTTAAGGCCCTTTACCAAGGCATTGGCCGCGCGCTCGGTATTGATCTCACCGCCGGAGATGACAAATCCGCGTTTTCTTCCGATCATTTCCGTTATTTCATAGCCGGCAAGGCCTGAAATATTGTCGATCTTATAGCGCGAAGCTAAATTTTCGGGATAGTGATCGCGCATAAATTCCAGAAAATAATGGCAAAGCTCCTCGGTGTCTATCACATCGTCCTTTATCGCGCCGGTATATGCCAGGCGGCGCGCAGTCTCCTCATCCGAAAACTTCGGCCAGAGAACGCCCGGAGTGTCCAAAAGCTCGAACCCCTCCGTCAGCCTCACCCACTGCTTGGAGCGTGTGACGCCCGGCCTGTCGGCAACCTCTGTCACCGCTTTTTTGGAAAAGCGGTTGATAAAAGAAGATTTCCCGACGTTCGGCACGCCGACGATCATAAGCTTGACCGACCGCTCCTTAATGCCTCTCGCAAGGTCACGCTCCGTCTTTTCTTTCATCATCTCTCTGATCCTTGGTGCAATCTCTTTCATTCCGGTTCCGGATACCGCGTTGATAAAAAGCGCGTCCTCCCCGAACTTTTCCTGCCATAATTTATTTTTGTTCTGATCGGCCAGATCCGCCTTATTAAAAAGCGTCAGCACCTTTTTGCCGGCGCAAAGCCTTAATATATCGGGATTTCTGCCGGAGACGGGGATCCTCGCATCCACCAGCTCCAAAACCACATCTATAAATTTAAGGTTTTCCTCAATCATCCGTTCGGTCTTCTTCATGTGACCGGGAAACCACTGAATGTTCAAAGGTACCCCTCCTTTTATTTCATAAAATGTAAAACGGATTGCATAAAAACAATCCGTCACTACATTCATTATTACTGCTCGTTTGAGGTTACGATTTTTTCCTTGACCTTAGCCGCCTTACCAACTCTGTCTCTCAAGTAATAAAGCTTAGCTCTTCTAACCTTACCAACTCTTACAACTTCGATTCTGTCGATGTTGGGAGAATTTACGGGAATAACTCTCTCTACGCCTACGCCGTAGGAAACTCTTCTTATCGTGAAGGTTTCGTTGATTCCACCGTGCTTCTTTGCAATAACCGTTCCGTCAAACATCTGAACTCTCTCTTTCTCACCTTCCTTGATCTTAAGGTAAACCTTGAGAGTGTCACCGATCTTGATCTCGGGCAGATCTGTTCTGATCTGATCCGCAGTAATAGCCTTCATAAGCTGATCCATGAATGTAGCCTCCCTTCTTAACAAGCGTTCGTGCAAATCCCAGTTTACAGAGGACCGCCCTTTTTACCGATTTATTATATCATACTTTTTCTTCATTTGCAAGCATTTTTTTAACAAATTCACGTTCTTTTTCATCAAGCGGCGCTTTTTTTAGCATTTCCGGCCTTTTTTTGACCGTGTTGATTATGGACTGCTCCCTTCGCCACTTCTCGATATTGGCGTGATGGCCGGAAACCAAAATGTCCGGCACAGCCATACCGTGCCACACCGGCGGGCGTGTGTACTGCGGATATTCCAATAGCCCGTCATAGTGCGACTCGTGAGAAAACGTGTCCTCCGAATCGAGCACGCCGGGAATCATCCTTGCCGACGCGTCGATAACCGCCATCGCGGCAAGCTCGCCCCCTGTCAGCACAAAGTCGCCTATCGAAATTTCCTCGTCCACTATCTCGTCCAACACCCTCTGATCGACCCCCTCATAGTGGCCGCAAAGAAGGACTACCGAATCCATCTTGCTTATCTCGATCGCCTTTTTCTGGTCAAACGTCTTCCCCTGGGGCGACATATATATAACATACGGCTTTTTGCCTTCTTTTTTTACTATGGCCTCATAGGCACCGTATATCGGCATCGGCTGCATTAAAAGGCCGCCGCCGGCTCCGTAAGGGTAATCGTCCACCCTTTTATGCTTATCCTCCGAATAGTCGCGGATATTTATTATTTCAAGGCCGAAAAGATTTTTATCAAGCGCGCGCTTTAAGATGCTGACGCCGCAGACAGGCGCAAACATCTCGGGAAACAGCGTCAGAACACTAATCTTCATCGTCTATCAGACCCTCCATAACGTGAATCGTAACATCTTTATTATCGATGTCGATCTTCTTTACCACGTCGTGAATATTGGGGATATAGGCCTTTTTGCCGCCCGGAAGAAGAACCTCGAAAACGTCGTTGCTACCCGTGGGGAAAACATCAGTTATTTTCCCGATCGGCTCTCCCTCTTCACTCAAGACCGTGCAGCCTATTATATCCACAATGAAAAACTGCCCGTCCGGAAGTGGCGCTTCCTCTCTTTTGGTATATATTTCTTTGCCGATAAGCTTTTCCGCCGCCTCGATCGAGTCGATGCCGGAGAGCTTTAAGAGCACCGCGCCCTTATGCGCGCGCGAGCCTGTGAGGGTAAATTCTTCATCGCCTAAATATATTTTTTTAATATCTTCAAAAAACTGCGGCGAATCGGTGTAATACACAGCCTTGACCTCGCCCCTTATTCCGTGCGTATTCACTATTTTTGCCGCAAGTAATTTTTCACTCATAAAAACACCTCTTTAGTAAAAACGGCGGCGTAAAAATGTACGCCGCCGTTTTCTTTGAGCCTGATCAGTCAATGATTTCAACGTTGACTCTTTTGTTCTCCTTAAATGAAGCCGCTTTCATCAAAGAGCGAACCGCCTTGGCGATCCTACCGCCCTTTCCGATTATTCTGCCCATATCTTCGGGAGCAACGCGAACCTCAAAAACAACCTCGCCGTCGTTCTCGCTTTCGTCTATCTGAACACTGTCCGGATTATTGACCAACGATTTAACAACGTATTCCAGTAAATCTTTCATCATCAATGCTCCTTATCAGTCAACGATTTTGGATCTCTTAAGAAGACTCTTAACGCTCTCTGTGGGCTGTGCTCCGTTAGCGATCCATTCCTTAGCCTTGTCCGCGTCGATCTTAATATCAGCGGGCTCAACCATGGGATTGTATGTGCCGATCTCCTCGATAAATCTTCCGTTTCTGGGGAATCTCGAATCAGCGACTACAACACGGTAAAAGGGGCTCTTCTTTGCGCCCATTCTTCTAAGTCTGATTTTAACTGCCATCTTTTTCACCTCCGATAATTTCTCTATGTCAAAAAATTTGCTACATACCAAATTTTTTTCCAAACCTCTTCATAAACTTTCCGTTTGAGAGCTGCTTCATCATTTTCTGCATGTTCTCAAAGTTATTCAAAAGCACATTAACGTCCCTGACGCTGGTGCCGCTCCCGTCCGCGATCCTCTTTTTCCTGCTCGCGTTGATAACGGAAGGATTTTCGCGCTCTTTGGCTGTCATCGACTTTATTATCGCCGCGGTGCGCCCCATCTGCTTTTCGTCGACCGAAACGCCGGAAAGCGCCTTTTTGTTGACGCCGGGAAGCATTCCCAAAATATTGTCGATCGGACCCATATTTTTCATCTGATCCATCTGATCCAAAAAGTCGTTTAAGTTAAAGCTTGCCTCGCGCATTTTCTTTTCAAGCTCGGCCGCTTTTTTCTGGTCAAAAGCCTCCTGCGCCTTGTCGATAAGCGTCAGCACATCGCCCATACCTAAAATTCTTGAAGCCATACGGTCGGGATAGAACGGCTCTATATCGTCCATCTTCTCGCCGGACGCCGCGAATTTTATCGGCTTTCCGGTGACCGCACGAACGCTGATCGCCGCACCGCCCCTCGTGTCCGAATCGAGCTTTGAGAGTATCACTCCCGTGATGTCAAGCTTATTGTTAAATGTTTCGGCAACATTCACCGCGTCCTGACCGGTCATCGAGTCGACAACCAGCAAAATCTCATCGGGCTCTGTCGCGTTTTTGATATTAACAAGCTCCTCCATAAGCTCTTCGTCAATATGGAGTCTGCCGGCGGTATCGATTATCACCGTGTCATAAAGCGAAAGGTCGCACTTTGCAACCGCCTCTTTAGCGATCGCAACAGCGTCCTTCGACTCCGGCCGCGAGAAAAATCCCGCGTCCACATATCCCGAAACGACCTCAAGCTGTTTTGCCGCGGCCGGACGGTACACGTCGCACGCGACTAAAAGCGGCCGCTTGCCCTGCTTTTTTAGGTACTTTGCGATCTTACCGGTCGTCGTCGTCTTACCTGCGCCCTGAAGGCCGACCATCATGATGACCGTGGGGGGCTTTGGCGATACCGAAAGCTTTGCCTCCTCGCCGCCCATAAGCGCCGTAAGCTCGTCTCTCACTATCTTTATGATCTGCTGACCGGGTGTGAGGCTTTCCATGACCTCGCTTCCGAGCGCCTTTTCGCGAACCGACGCTTCAAAGCTTTTAACGACCTTAAAGTTAACGTCTGCCTCCAAAAGCGCCATTTTTATTTCGCGCATAGCCTCCTTAACGTCCTTTTCGGAGACCTTGCCGCGCCCCTTTAATTTTTTAAAAGTTTCCTGCAGTTTTTCGCCGAGACTTTCAAATGCCATATTTATTCTCCGATTTCCGACAGCGCGGCGATCTTACCGATCACGTCGCCGTCCTCCTCCTTTATGAGGGTGTTGATTTTTCTAAGCCTTTCTTCAAGCGCCCTGATCCTCTCGCAAAGATGCGTTTTTTCTTCGGTTTCGACCAAGATCCTCTCGCCCTTTAACAGGCTGTCGCGCACTGCCTGGCGTGTGACAAGGGTGTTTTCGGCGATCTCGGAAAGTGAAAGATCCTCGTTATAGTATAGATCCATTGCCTCCGCCTGTTTTTCGGTCAAAAGCCCTTTATAAAGATCCAAAAGTATCGCCGTTTCAACCTTTTTATCCATTGAATTACCCTCTGTAAAGCTAAACTACTTTACAGAGTATAACAGATTTTTTTCACTTTGTCAAGCTTTTTTTACGGCGTTATAACAATTTTTGTTTTGAAAGGAACTGTCGCCACAAGATAGTTTATATCCTCCGGATGCAGTCTTATGCATCCGTGCGAAAGCTTCATGCCGACGCGGTTGTCATATAATGTGCCGTTATAGTTATAAAGCGTCGAATGAAGCGCATAGCCGTTATAGAAGCGCATGATCGGGCCGCAGTAGAAGTTGGGATATGTCCAGCGGTTCAGCCGCTCGATGTATTCAAACTGACCCTCGATAGTCGGTGTCGAATCCGTTCCGATGGTGCAGGGGTATGAGCCTTGAACAGTCCAATATCCTTTTTCGCCCTTGAAAAGGTATACTTTAAAGTCCTTCTTCGAAACCCAGATAAGATAGTCCGTTCTGCTCTCATAGCCCTGAGCGTTTACAAAATCCTCAAACTGATTTGTTCTGTATACCGAAGGGGTAGTGTGAATTTTAACTTCGTTTTCCGTCTCAGTCACGCTGTAGCCGCAGCCAAACGTCTCGGCAATATCGCGAAGCGGCAGATAGCCGATGCCGCCCACTTCAAACGCCGGGCGGTTTAAGTTATAGCCCACATAATTTTTAAGCGCATAGATATTGTCCTTAAAAAACTGCATCGTGACGTTTCCCGTCTCGGAGAAAAGAAGCCATGTGCCGTCCTTTTTCTCGCACTTTATCCTTAAGTCCTTCATCATCGTCTCGGCCATATAGATCTCGCCGCCCGAAAGATAATACGCGTAAGGCACGGGATTTTTAAGGTAGTAGACCGTATGGGGCTTTTGCTGTGCCTTTGTGTAAAGGTTTATGTAAAATATCGTCTGGCAGGCCGCGTTCCCCTCTGCGTCCTCATAAATATAGGGCTGCACCGAGATCGAAGCTCCCCTTGCACCGTTATATTCGGCCTCTGCATCGCCCGACTCGACGCGGACGGTGAATATTTTCCCGAAATTATACTCGGGCACTTCAAACTCCAAATTAAAGCTCGGCTCCGAGGGCGTTATCTTAACGCTCTTTTTAGCTAAGTTCGTTTCACCGTCATACAGCCCGAAGGTCACTTCGCGGTTGATATAGCCCTCTTTTATGACCTCAGCATGAATGGTGACGGTCTTTCCCGTCATCACGGCCGGCTCAGCCTGTGCGGTTTCCGCGGTTTCCCCGTCCGCGGTCACTTCATCTTTCGTTTCGGTTACTGCCTCTGTCTCCTCGGCAAACGCCGTCATAAAAGAAAATATGACAGACAAGGCGGCAATGAGTGCAATTATTTTTTTCATTTTCTTTCCCCCGTTATGCTAAAAATTTTATTAAAAGCTCAGTCAGATAGACCGCGACGCACGATAACGCCGCAACCCTGACCAGACTTTTTTCAAAATATGAGAGTGCGACCGCTGTCAAAAATCCGACCGCCGCGGAAATGCGGTAATCCGTCGAGTAAAATATCGCCGGAATCGTCATAACGCTTAAAACCGCATAGGGCACATAATAAAGAAACGACAGCAAAAAGCGGTTCTTTATCTTCTTTTTGACCAACACGAACGGAATCATTCTGATAAGATATGTGACAAGCGACATCACGAGAAGGTAAACATAATAATTTTTCATATCACTGTGCCTCTTCAACGTCAACCGGGCAAAGGAGTGCAAAAAGCGCACTTGCCGCCACCGCACAGATGATGACCGAGAATCCCGAAGGAATCTTCGCGAGCGCCGGAATATAGTAAAACGCAAGGCTTAACGCAACAGCAAATAAAATGCACAAAAGCGTCGGCCTGTGCTTTTTGGCCGGTGGAATGACGATTGCCGCAAACATCGCATATATTGCGATGCCTAGCGCGCTCGTGACCGAAGATGGCAAAATATCGCCCGCGGCGGCGCCAATCAACGTTCCCAGGCTCCAGCCGATATAGGGCGTTAGAATGAGCCCGTAAAGATAGTTTCGCCCGACGCTCCCCCGGCAGCCCGAGGCAACGCCGAACACCTCATCCGTATTCATGAAAGAAATTATAAATCTGTCGATCGGGCGGACATTATCCGAGACCTTCTGCGACAGCGAGACGGACATTAACGCATAGCGCATATTGATGACCACCTGCGAGAGCGCAAGCTCGAACACCGTTCCTCCCGACGCTATGATCGGCACCGCGGCAAGCTGGCCTGCCGAGGTGACGTTCGCCATAGACATGAAAAGCGCCTGCCACATGGTAAGCCCGTTTCCCACGGCAAAAATACCGAATGCAAAAGCGACGGAAAGGTAGCCCAGGCAGATGGGCATTCCTGCCGCCACACCCTTTAAAAAGCTGTTGTTCTCTTCCATAATGCATCTCCAAAAAAGTTGATAATGCTATTTTACACCAGATGCCCCGTTTTGTAAATAGAAAATATAATAGAAAACTCTGCCTTTTGCACCCGCCTTTTAACCGATAATGCCAAAAAAACCCGAAGGCCTCAGCCTCCGAGCCTTTTTATTATTGCACTTCCGTGTTTTTTAAGATATGCGCGGCACTCGTAATATCCGGGATATGCCGCTGTCAAAAGCTCGTAAAATGCCGCAGAGTGGTTCATTTCCCTCCTATGGCAAAGTTCGTGAACGACAACCGAATCTGTCACCTCGTCCGGCATCAGCATCAAAAGCGCGTTAAAACTCAAATTTCCGTTTGCCGAACAGCTTCCCCACCTTGTTTTCTGCGTGCGGATCGTGATGCGCCCGTAGGTCACACCCAAGAGCCCGGCAAAGCGGCGCACCTTTTCAGGAATCACCTTTTTCGCCTTTTCGCAAAGCGCCGAAAGTTCCTCCTTTTTAAGGGGCTTCACCTCCGCATTCTCGCGCAGGACTTTTTCCCTCGTTTTTTCGATCCACTCTTTATGAGCGAGCAGAAAACCTTCGATTCGCTCTCTTGACGCCCCCTTTGGTGCGCGGACAACAACGCTTCCGTTGCCTTTGACTGAAACGGAGACGGTCTTTCTTTCAGATCTTATCAAAGTATAGTCCATGATCAGTCGATCGGGGTGTAGCCCGTCTTTTTGATAAGCTCTTTAGCCTCGGGCCCGCAAAGCCACGAAAGAAGCTTTTTCGTGCTTTCGGACACGTCCGATCTTGTGACCGCGTAAAAATACGAACTTATCGGGTAGCTTCCGTTCGCGATGTTTTCCTCGCTCGGGTAAACACCGTTGATTTTAAGAAGCTTTATGTTGTCGTTATTCACCATCTCGGTCGTGTAAAATCTGAACGAATAGCCGATCGCGTTTTTATAGTTTTTATAGTCCGCCGTCTTTTCGATTATCCCGCCCATCCCGGCGATGACCTCTTCCTTAGGCGGAACGGCAAGCGGCTCGCCGTCCATCAGCTTTATAAGTGCTGTCTGGCTTCCGCTCCCTTCATCGCGCTGAAATGCGCGAATCTTGCCGAACCCGGAAACGCCGAGATCCGACCATCTTTTTGTTTTGCCCGAATATATGTCCTTAATTTCGTCTAAAGTCAAGTCCGCGATCGGATTTTCGAAATTGACGAAAAAGACGAACGCCTCTTTCCCGATGGGTGTGTAAATGAGCTCGACTCCCTGCTCCTTTGCAAATTCCTCCTGCTCTTTTGACGGGCCGGCAACGAAAATAATATCAGCCTCGCCGGTCACGATCTTTTCATATGCTTCGGTCGTAGTTGTGCAGGTAAGCACCTCGCTTGAGCCGTAAGTAACATCCCCGCTGTCATAATGTGCGATCTCGTCTATCATACTCTTGGGATATACCGCCTTTGCGAATGCCGAGTATACCGGATAAAGCGCTGTCGCCCCGTCCATTCTCGGCACACCGTCTGCCACGCCGAGCTTAAGGGCCGGCTCACCGTCAAGCTCCGCCACCTTTGTCAGCTCGTAATAGGGTGCGTACGAAACCAAAATGTCGTCGTTTTTTATTTCGACGGTCTGAACGGAGTCCACATAGCGCTTATAGCCGTATGTACTGCCGGCTGCAATGAGCGAGAGCAAAATTACCGACACTATCGGGATATATGCGGCCTTTTTTCTCACCGCACCCCAGACAAGGCAAACGAAAAGCGCAAGCGTAGCCGTTATAAACGCTGTCGCTGACACGATATAGATTGTCTGATACGTCATTGAGAGCGCAATCATAAACACCGTCAATATCCACGCAGTAACGGCAATCATACAGAGCGCCAGCGTCGAAATGATCCTGCCCAAAAGCTTCAGCCCCGTCGCAAATATCAAAACGATGCCTAAAAGCAGTAATATGAACGGAACATAAATTATGTATTCCATAACTTTTCCTCCTTAAAAGGTGACGATCTCGCGCGGCTTGGTGAACGATGAGAACACCGCCGTCGCGTTCTTCATATAAAACACCTGCATATTACCGTCGTCCGGGTCGTAAAGCGGCATAAGCTCCGGATTGGCCGAGAGCATGGAGGCTCTCGCCTCGCGGTCGTCGTCCTCCACAAGCTCGCAGGAGATTCTGAGCCAGTCGCCCCCGATCACGGCGCATATTGCAACAAAGGGATTCTTTTTGATCTGCTTTGACACAGCCTTCCTCTTGCCGGTCTGGATATAGAGCTTTCCGTTATAGATATTTGCCGTGCCGAACGGGCGAAGCTCAGGCTTTCCGTCATTCACCGTCGCAAGATAATAGTTTTTTGCTTCCCGCAAAAACGCGCATACTCTTTTCATATTTATTTCTCCCTCTTAAAATTTTACACATTCGCTGTAAATTATTATACATTAATGTCAGATTTCTGTCAAGCGGAGAAAAAAATAAACGCCGTGTTCTGGCAAACACGACGCTTAAAGGAGGGAAATAAAAATATGTATTAACTTGCTATGGTCTTATTATAGCATATCATATATGCTTTTGCAATACCTGTTTTAGTAGAATTGCACTAACTATTTAGCCATTTTTTGTGCAGTTTTACCAGTAATCAAAGCTTACCGAGGTAATTAAGCAGGTCTAAGTACACTCCGGCGGTCCAACCGAGCATCTCCGGCATCTTGTATTCGTCGTTGACCTTAATAGAACCGTCCACGACATTATACTTTTCCCAGAGCGTGCCCGTCTCGGCAAATATCTTTTCCATAGACCCCGTATATTTCTCCGCAATACGCGCCGCATCCTCGCGGTAGCCGTAATTATCCAGCGCGTGAACGACGATGTAGTGAAGCGGCGCCCAGCCGTTCGGGTAGTCCCACTGATAGATCACGCCGTTTCTTTCGCCTTTTTCGCAAGCCGCAACGCCGAAATCGCATTCGATCCTTTTAAGGTTCGAAACCGTCGACTCAGCCTCTTTCTCACTTGCTGCCTTTGCCCAGAGCGGGAAAAACGAAGCGCATGTGAACACGCGGCTGTGCTCACCTGTTTTATAGTTATAGTCCAAAAACTTCTCCCCGTCAAACATCAGTGATCTAATCTTCTCTTTTCTCGCCTTTGCTGCAGCGGCAAACTTCTCCTCCTCGCCGGTGTTAAGTATTTTCGCAAACTCGGATAACTTCATCTCGTAAATATAAAGGTTTGAGTTTAAGTCAACATAGTTAAACTCTGTCTGGTGCATGTCGCATCTGGGGTTAAAGTCCCATCCGCTCTCCGCGTCGCACATCACGTTTTCGACGATGTCCTGATCCGACCTTCCGGAAAAATCGTACCCGGAAAGGCGCCACTTTATCATCTTTAAGTCCTCATCGGGGTTTCCGCGCTCAGGAATATAGCCGTAGCGGTTGAGCCCGGATGGAGTGATCCTCTCTGTCATCCAAAAATCATACTCTTTTTTAAGCATCTCATATGCAGTTCTAAGCCAAACATTGTCTTTATAGACATCATAAACGTCCGATACCATCATGCACAAAAACGGAGGCTGAGAGCGCGAGATGAGCCCCATATGACTGCCGTTCGGCATATAGCCGTATTTATCGACAAGGTAGAACATATCGTCAACACTGCTTTTGACAAGTGCCTCCCTTCCCGAAATGAAAAGACCCTTTGCGGAAAAGAACGTGTCCCAATAATACATCTCCTGAAACATTCCTGTTATCGAGGGCACAAAATATTCATACGGAAGACCGACAAGGCGGTCGTTCCCCTTTCGCTCAAGGCGCACAGTGTCCGACCAATGGCTTTTAATATATTCTTTTAATTCCAAAATTTTCACTCCTTAAGTTGCATCTCTTTTTATTATAAGGGAACACGCACCTTTTTGCAAGTGCCAAAATGAAAAAAATTTCCGCCCGCATAAAGCGAGCGGAAAAAATTTTATATTCCGAAAGTATCTTTAAGATATTTTCTGCTGATCTCGGCCGCTTCAAGAGGCGGTCTGTCAACCGAGGTATCCTGCTCAACGATAACCGTGTGAGCTTCTGCTCTCTCGGCCGCTTCCAATATCTCCTTAAAGTCGTTTCTGCCCATTCCGAGAGGAACTAACTTAAACTCGTTGTCCTCCTTGTTCTGGGTCTTGATCTCGTTGCCGTCGCCGTCGATAAGCGCATATGCCGGGCCGCCTGCAAGGTGCTTGCAGGAAAAATCCTTAAGGTGGATAACATCCACTCTGTCGGCATACTTATCGATGTACTCTGCGGGATTGAAGCCGGCATAGCGAACCCAGCAGGTATCAAACTGCGGATTTACGATGTCGGAGCCGAGCGTCTCATAAAGATGGTCGATTATGCACTTTCCGTCGATCTTGTCAAACTCAAAATCGTGATTGTGATAAAGCATCTTCATACCGCGGGACTTTATAGCCTCGCTGTATTTTTTGAAATTCGCGATCGTCTCGTCCCAAACGGGAGTGCCGTATTCAAGATTCTTTCTTTCATACCACGGAATAACGCAATACTCGATTCCGAGCTCTTTTAAGTAGTCGATAATTTCATATCCGTTATCAAAGAACGGTGCGGGACCCTGGTGAACGGAAATGCACTTTAATCCGTATCTGTTCAAAATCTCCTTGATCTCTTTTGCGCTCTTGCCGAAATATCCGGCAAATTCAACGTATTCATAGCCCATTTCAGCGACCTTTTTGAGTGTACCCTCAAAATCCTTCGCCATATCTTCTCTTACAGAGTAGAGCTGAAGGCCGACATTAAATTTTTTCATACAGAAAGCGCCCCCTTATATCTCCGGAATTTCGATCTCGATCTCGTGACCGAGGTTAGCGGACTTGACAATACCGTCGATGATAGCCTGGTTATAGATGATCTGGCTTGTCGGAACAGGTGCCTTTCCGCCTGTCTTAACAGCGTCTAAGAACGAACGGATCTTCTTATAGAAAAGCCCCACATTGCTCGGAACGATCGGAACCTCAGTATATGTAGGCTCGCCGACAACATCATGATAGATCTTCATCGGGCCGCCGACAGAGCCGTTCCAGCACTCCGTCGAAGGAATTCTGAGTGATCCCTTTGTACCCATGATGATCGTGTCGCCGGGTGTGTCAAGATGCATATCCCATGCAATTCTGAAGTCTAAGATGATTCCGCCTTCAAGTCTTATAAAGCCTGCGCCGAAATCGTCAACACTGAAGAGATCCGCATACTCTGCCGGATAGCCCTTTCTTGTATAGGTCTCGGGATTCTTTCCGAAGAAATCCGAACGGTAGCCTGACACCGTCAAAGGCTTCGGATAGCCGATCGCATTTAATACCATGTCAAGAGAATAGCATCCGATGTCGGCAAGTGCGCCGATACCTGCTGTCTTATCCTCGATGAACGATGTCCCGAAAGGTGTCGGAATACCGTGACGGCGGCCGCCGCCTGTCTGTATGTAATAGATCTTTCCGAGCTCACCGGAATCAACGATCTTCTTGATCATCTGCATGTTCGGATCAAGTCTGGGCTGGAAGCCGACGGAAACGATCTTTCCGGACTTCTTCTCCGCTCTGCAGATGTCAATCGCCTCATTCAAGGTAACAGTCATCGGCTTTTCAAGAAGAACGGGGACGCCCTTTTCAAGTGCATAGATCGTGCACTCGGCATGCGTTCTGTTGTATGTGCAAACGCTTACCGCGTCAAGCTCCTCGGCATCAAGCATTGACTTATGGTCGGGATAGCAGCGAGCGCCCTCAACCCCGTACTTTTTAAAGAACTCCTCTGCCTTGCCGGGAACAAGATCCGCGCCGGCAACGATTTCAACGTCAGGCATCTTCATATACTCAACGATATGCGAACCTGCGATCCAGCCTGTTCCGATTATACCGATCTTAAGCTTGCGTCCGTCATCAGCTGTCGTTTTTTCCTCCGCATTATTTTTAAATGCGTCCAGATTATTATCTGCCATATTTTTATACCCCTTTTCTTTTTTGGTTTCTAAGGCTATTATAACAAAGCCGACTTATAAAAACAACGCTTTTTTTGACTTGTTTTTGCACAATATTGACTTTTTTCATTCCTCCGCGGCCGATGTTCCGAATTTTTCTTCATATTCCTCGCGGCTCGGAATTCCGTTCACGGTCAGAAGAACTATAAGCGCGAGAAACGCGATGAGTAGGATCACGGCAGATATTCTTTTCTGCATAAAAGCACCCCTTTTAATATTTTATGAGCCCGGACGACGCTATGAGGCTCACCCACAAAAACACGGTGATAAGCGATACCGCCGTGCCGATGACGACAAGCTCTGCGGCAAGGTCGTCGTCCGCCCCCATCTGCTGTGCCATCGTGTAGCTCGAAACCGAGGCCGGCGAGGCGAACATCGAAAGGATTATCGCAAGCTCCCTGTCGCGAAAGCCCAAAAGCGCCGCCGCACCGATAAAAACCGCCGGCGAGAGCACGAGCTTTCCCAAAAGCCCCCATATCAAATATTTACTTTCCCCTTTTATCTTCGAAAAATCAAGGCTTGCGCCCAGAGCTATGAGTGCAAGCGGCGTCGCCGCGGCAGAAAGATCCGACACGGTCTTATACACCGCGTCCGGAAGCAAAAAGCCGGCTTCTTTCAAAAAGAGAGCGACAAAGCCCAACGCCGAGCCGATTATAAGCGGATTTTTCAATATGTTCAGAAACGTCTTCATTCCGCTCTGTTTATTTTCCTTAAACATTTCAAGCGCGATAACGGCAAGGCCGTTAAATAGCGGAACTATGATTGCTATTAAAACCGAGGCTTTCCCGGAAAGCGACCCGTCCGGATAAAAGCTTTCGGCAACCGGAAGGCCGAAGATCAGAAAATTGCTCCTGTATATTCCCTGAATCAGCACGCCGCGGCTTTTTCTGTTTTTACAGCCCGATGTGAGCAATATGAGCAAAAGAAAACACAATGTGACGCTTATAATGCCAAACGCTATAAGCTTTTTGTCAAACACATCGCTGACGGAGGAATTGTAAACGTTTTTAAATATACTTACCGGCAGAAAAATTTTGAAAACAAGCGCGTTTAGCCTGTCCGTACTCTCAGAAGTCAGGAGGTTTGTCTTTCGCGAGAGTTTTCCTGTCGCCAAAAGCAGGAACATCGGAAACACCAGGTTAAACGACAGTAAAAAGCTATCCATAATAATCACTTCCGAATAAAGTATAGCACATTATAATTATCTTGTAAAGAAAAACGCGAAGACTTCACTCCGCGTTTAATATATTTTATATCCGTTTATTAAAATACCACTCCCGAAAGGCGCTGATGCGACTTTTACCGGGCAAAGCTTTTCGAGAGCTTTAATGTTCTCCCTTTTTTGCCCGTAAAGCTTTGACTTTGCCCTTTCCTCGCACGAGATCACAATGGCTTCGGGCCTGTTTTCGCCAATGTATTTTTTGATACGGTTTAAGATCTGCCTGCTTTTTGCCATCTCGCCGAAGGCCGGATGGTAAGGCCCGGCAACGAAGCTTGCCTCAAGGCTTTCGGACATTTGAAGCCCCGTTCTTATCACGCTTATGCCGGCGCTCTCAAACTCCTCAGTCAGCACCGCCACAAGTTCTGCCGCCTCCGCTATAGTCTCGGGAACATATTCGCCCTTTTTATACATATCGTAAAGCGCGGTATCGCGAAGCACTACCGTCGGATAGATCCTGACCTCGGAGGGCTCCATTTTAATAAAGTCCCAGCAGGTCGCAATATCCTTTTCATCGTCAGCCCCGGGAAGGTGCGTCATCATCTGAAGACCTAATTTAATGCCGGCCTCCTTTATAAGCTTTGACGCTCTTATAATGTCCTCTCTGTCATGGCCGCGGTGCGATCTTTTTAACACCTCATCGTCGGTCGACTGCGCGCCGAGCTCTACCGCCGTCACCTTATATTTTAACAAGTTTTCGATAATGGAGTCACTTATGTAATCAGGCCTTGTCGAAAGGCGGATGCCGGTAATCTTTTCCCCGTCCACAAACGACGAAGCGACGGATAAAAGAGCATTTTGCTCCCCGATCGGGATACCCGTGAAGCTTCCGCCGAAAAAGGCAATCTCCGCCTCGCCGGAAATGTAGCCCATCCACTCTTTTATGATGGCCTCGCATTTTTGAGAGTCCATCGTCCCGTCCGTTCCGGTGATGCGCCGTTGGTTACAGAAAACGCAGTCGTTCGGGCAACCCTTGTGCGCCACGAAAATGGGAATGTTAGCTTTTTTCACGGAGAGCCTCCATCGCGGCCTTTGCCGCCATCTGTTCGGCCTCCTTCTTGCTCGTGCCGGAGCCGCTTCCCATCACTTTTCCGCCGAGCAGAACATCATATTCAAAGCGCTTTAAATGCGCGGGCCCGGATTCGCCCGTAAGCTTATATAACACCTCGCAGTTGTCCCTGCTCTGGGCATATTCCTGAAGCTCCGTCTTATAGTCGATGAAAGCCTTTCCCGAAACCGCCATATCGATTATGTCCTTAAGGTTTGTCATGACCCATTTTTTCGCCGTTTCAATATCGGAATCCAAAAATATGGCCGCAAGCAACGCCTCCACAATATCCGCCAGTATCGAAACGCGCTCTCTTCCGCCCGAAAGCTCCTCACCCTTATTTAGGTAAAGAAACCTTCCGAGCCCCAGCCTCTCCGCAACGATATGGAGCGACCGCTCGCAGACGGACGCCGCCCTCACCTTGGTGAGAACGCCCTCCGGCATTTCGGGATAGCTCTTATAAAGATATTCACTGACCGCGACCGAAAGGATCGAGTCGCCCAAAAACTCAAGCCTTTCATAGCTTTCCGTTTTGTGCTCGTTTGCATAGGAGCTGTGAGTCAGCGCCGTCTTTGCCAGATGCGGATTTTTAAAGCTGTATCCTATGGCCTTTTCTAAAGATTCCATCAAATCACCTTTTTATGAATTTTGTCTTATGTATTCGCAGGCGTCTCCGACAGTTTTGATCTTGTCTGTCTGTTCGTCGTCGATCTCAAGATCGAATTCCTCTTCAAGCGCCATGATAAGCTCAATAAGATCCATAGAGTCCCCAAGATCCTTAAATGCCGTGTCCTCCGTAACGGAATCCGGCGTTACTCCGAACTGCTCTGCTATCAAATCTCTTATTTTCTCAAATTCCATAAGTTTCTTCCTTTCGTTCTCATTTATTGCTTATTAGTATATTCCATAGAACGATAAAAATCAATAGCTTTTTTTAACAAAAATCACTTTTCTTAATTATTTCATGGAAGAACGCAGTTTTTCGACGGCTTTTTTCTCAATTCTTGACACATATGACCGTGAAATGCCGAGCATTTTCGCAATCTCGCGCTGAGGTATCTCCTTGCCGTCGTAAAGTCCGTAGCGCATCGAGATTATCTTTCTTTCCCTCGGTTCGAGCACGTTTTTGATGCCATCATACATTTTTTTGATCTCCGCGCGGTTCTCATAGTTGTCCTCCACATCATCGGAGTCCGACGGGATAATGTCCATTAATGTGACCTCGTTGCCCTCCTTGTCGCTCCCGATAGCCTCCGAGAGCGAGACCTCGGGCACGGAGTGCTTTTTCGCGCGCAGAACCATTAATATTTCGTTGTGGATGCATTTTGCCGCATATGTGGAAAGCCTCGTTTTCTTTCCCGGCGTGAAGCTGTCGATTCCCTTGATGAGCCCGATCGTGCCGATTGACAAAAGATCGTCTGCGTCATTTTTATTCTGTGCATATTTTTTCACGATATGCGCAACGAGCCTTAAATTGTGCTCGATAAGCTCGTTTTTAGCGTCCGTGTCGCCGTCCTCGGTGTATTTTTTGATCAGGAGTGCTTCCTCGCTTTCGGACAAAGGCTTCGGAAAGCTTCCGTGCTCTAAATGTCCCAAAAGAAAAATTCTTCTTATGAGCGATAATATAAAGGCAAACATAAAACCCCTCCGCACATATAAATATGCGAAGAGGTTTTTCTTTATTCGGCTAAGCTTTTCTTTATTGCCGCGGTCAAAAGGCTCGCCGCCCTGTTATAGGGCTTTTTTGAAACTGCCTCTGCCGGCTTTTCCTTGGTCTGTGTTTTCTGTTCTGCCATCACTGTCACAGGCGCGGGAGGCGCGATTTTTTCTTCCGGTTTTTCCTCCTGCTTTACTTCCTGTTTAACCTCGGTCTTTGTCTCTTTTTTTACCACAGGCGCGCCGGTGGCTTTATACTGCGCCGAGCAAAGCTCCGTCTCTGTCATCTCGCCCGAGAGAAAAGTGCCGTCCTTTGCCTCTGTTCCGACGACGAGTGTGCCGTTTTCTGTCTTTTCGACCGTGACGGTTCTTATATCGTCGCTCGCCGGGTCGATCGCTATGTACTCGTTATCACCCGTCTTATCGACGACCATAACAAAATGCCTGTTGCCGGTCTGATACGGGTTTAACTCTCTCGTAAAATAGATGATGACCGGGCTGTAGCCGCCGTTTTCATAGCGCTCATAGGCCGCCTCAAAATCAAATGTGTGTCCGCCCTCCGCTCCCGGCACATCGTTAAACACGGTCGAAAACGGCACACCCTGGGTGTAGCCCTTTTCGAGCCAGTAGTCGCCAAGCTCCTCGGGCGTTTCCGTGACCCCGAGATATGAGAGCGCCATGGAGATGCAGGCCGTTCCGCACTCGTGTGAGCTGTATGAAGCGTACTTGCCCCAGTATTCTTCATAGTAATAATCGTTTTTTTCGATCTGCGAAATATAGCGCACCCTTCCCTGCTCCGCCGAGTCCGAAAAGTTATAGTTGACGCTTATGTCCTTCGCCGATACCGGAGTTAATAAAAACCCCAGTGCAAATATGAGCGCGCCTATTCTTTTATAAAATGCCTTCAAGGTCAGTTCCCCCTGACAATATTTTCGTTATACGAAAGTGGCTCCCACAGCCCGACGCCGATGCTGTCCGTTCTCTCGCCCTCGATCAAGATCTGCACGCCCTCCGACTGCTGCCACTGACCGGTGAGCGTGTTTACAACGGAATATACAGCCATATATGCGTTATCCTCACTCATGGCCGCAAACTCTTTTGAAAGGTTGACATAACTTAGCTTATCCTTTGCCTCAATCGACAAAAGCTTGACATCGGACGGAATCAAACGGACGCCCTCGCCCGACGGACCGGATAAAAGCTCGTTTATTATCGTCTTTTCAATGCTCTCGTTGTCCTTAACGTCGATCATTCTCTGCTCTTTAATAAGTCCCGTTCCGTCCTCCGAGCCGAAATAGAGCTCGACGACCGCCGTCTGGTTTCTTCTGATCTCGTCGTCTGTCACGACGTTGTTCATCGATAAAAGGCCAATATCCTCGCGGGACGACGAATATTTCATCGGTCTGCCGTTCACCAAAATCTGCGTGCGGTTTATTCCGTCCACCGCGCACAGTGTCGCAACAACGCTGTAGAGCGCCAAAAGCCGCGGTGCATTGCCGTCGCTTTTTTCAAATTCCTGCGACAGGTTGACAGTCGCCGTCTTATCCTTAACGCGCAGGCTGATAAGGTTCGTCCCTTCGGGGATGACCCTCGTGTGCTCCGGATCGGACGGCCCGGTTAAAAGCTTTTCAAGCGCCGTCTCCGCCTCGTCCTCCACCGTTAAAGGCTCATCGATGACGGCCGTCTCCTCGCTCAGACTCCGCTTGTCCGACGAGCCGTAGAAAAGACTGATTTCTTCTTTTTTGCTGTTACATCCCATAAGGGGCAATGTCATACACAGCGTCAAAAAAACAGCCGTGATTTTTTTCATAGTTTCTATGCAAGCGGAAGATATATCCTGAACACGCTTCCCTTGCCCTCCTCGCTTTCAACATCAATATGGCCGCCGTGCATTTCAACCGCCGAAAGAGCGATCGAAAGGCCGAGTCCCGTTCCGCCGGTCTCGCGCGAGCGCGCCTTGTCCACCCGGTAGAATCTGTCGAAGATCTTGCCGACCTCCTCCTTCGCGATTCCGATGCCCGTATCCGCGATAGTTATTATCGCGTTGTTTAAGTCCTTCTCCAAAAAGAGCTCGACTTTTCCTCCGTACGGAGTGTATTTTATCGCGTTATCCGTTATGTTATAGACGGCCTCCCAGATCTTGTTCTGCTCCATAAGTATGAACACGTCGTTATTTTTATAGAACTTTAGGTTGACGCCGTTCTGCCACGCAATTTTTGAAAGCGCGCCTGTAACGCCGCTTATAACGTCTTTAAGGTTCGCCGTCACGAACGTTTTGTTGGAGTTATAGGCCGACGCGTCCATTCTCGTCAGATCCAATAGGTCGTTGATGATCGCGGTGAGGCGGTCGACCTCCTCGTTCATATCCTCCAAAAATTCCTTTATCATATCGGGCGACACTGAGTCCCCCGCCGAGATGAGCGAATCGCAGATAAGCTTTATTGAGCTCAGCGGCGTTTTAAGCTCGTGCGAAGCGTTGGAGACGAACGCCGTCCTCTTTTCCTCTTCGCTTTCCACCTCGTCGATAAGCTCGTTAAAGCTTTCGACAAGCTCGCCGATCTCGCCCTTGGGCGCACCGTCGATCTTGACCTTGCGCCCCTCGCTCTGCGCCCTGACCTTTTTAATAAGCTTTTCAATGGGCGAGGTGAACATTCCGGCAAGCACAAAGCTCATAATTCCGGCGGCAAGGCACAAAACTGCCGCAAGATAGTTGATACTCCTGCCCGTCGACGTTAAAACGGCATATATCTCGTCCGCCGAGCTTTCGATATAGACCGCTCCGCTCACGAGCCCGTTTTTCATCACGGGAACAGCCGCCGCGGTGTTTATCCCTCCGTCGTACGGCGCTTTATTATAACTGCTTTCGCCGGAGAGTGCGGATAATATCATCGGGCTTAAGCGCACCTTGCCGGTCGAATTTGAATAAACGTTCGGTGTGTTGTCATAGATCACGAACGCGTCCGAATTTGTGACGATTATGCGGTTGTCCTTGCCGATAGAAAGCTGGGCAAGATCTTCATTCATCGCCTCGGCGATCTCCTCCTCGGGAACGCCCGAAATATCCGTCGCGATAATGTTTATCTTCGTTACCATATTAACGCGGTTGTCGTTATAAAGGCTGGCCGACATCGCGGACATAATATAGGATTTTAAGACAACGACGGAAATTAATATAACGATAATGTAAGTAAATATCAGCCGCGCCTTCATTCCGTAAAAAACGCTTTTCGCACCGGACTTTAACTGCTCACGAAACGGCGCCTTTGCGGCTTTTTCTTTATTCTTCCTTGAAATAGTAACCTACTCCCCACTTTGTATTAATATATTCTGGGCGTGCGGCGTTCGGCTCTATTTTCTCTCTCAATCTTCTTATGTGAACGTCCACCGTCCTGTTATCGCCGGGATAGTCATAGCCCCATATGATGTCCAAAAGCGCCTCGCGCGAATAGACCTTGCCGGGGTTCGTGATGAAAAGATCCATAAGCTCAAATTCCTTCGATGTCAATTCCACAGTCTTGTCACCTATTGTCGCTCTTCTTAAATTATAGTCAAGCTTGATGCCGCCGCGCATAACCGTCGCACTGCTTTTCTTGCTCACCGTGTTCTGCGCGCTTCTTCTGATGATTGCCTTGACTCTGAGCTTTAACTCCAGTATGTTAAAAGGCTTTGTAAGATAATCGTCCGCCCCGTATTCAAGACCCATGATTCTGTCCATATCGTCGGTCTTCGCGGTGAGCATGATAATAGGCACGCTCGAAAAATCCCTTATAATGCGGCAGACTTCAAGCCCGTCGATTTTCGGAAGCATCAGATCCAAAATAATGAGGTCGATCGACTTATCCCTGGCAAGCTTTACCGCCTCTTCCCCGTCATACGCGGTCTCAACGTCATAGCCATCCTGCTCGAAATTGAATTTAATGCCCTTTACAAGTAATTTTTCATCATCGACAATCAAAATTTTCATTACTTATCTTTCATCCTTCCGAAAAAAGTTATTATTTATAGCATACCACATTTTTTTAATAACTTCAATATATAAAATAAAATTTTTAAGAAAAAATGACGGCAACTTTGCCGTCATTTTGTTCCATGCTTTAGTCAGCAAGAACGTAGATATTGCAGCCTCTGCGCCCGAACTGAATGCACTGATTGTATGAATCATAAAATAAATCGACTTTGTTTCCCTTTATCGCTCCGCCCGTGTCGCCCGCAACGCAGACGCCGTATGACCATGAGCCGTCGGCGGATTCGATATAAAGCCTTGTTCCCAAGGGAATAACTCTCGGGTCGACCGCCACAACGCCGACCTGCGATCTTAATCCGCTCGCCGTCGTGCCCTTGTCGCAATATGCCGTTGCGGTTGCACTTATCACCATGCTGTAGTCATGGCCGTTGACTGTGCCAATGGATGCCGCAGAGTTAAGTCCGCTTCTTTTTAAGTTCCATACTCCGCACTCAACGACTTTGTTCACCGCGGGGCGGACAACGTTCTCCGTCACGATCTCACTGTATACCACTCCGTTGTGATATGTGATGACCTTGTTAATGACCTTTTCTCCGGCAGCGCCTTCAACTGTTACGACCTGCTCGGAGGGCTTTAAATATTTGTTTTCGATCTTCTCTGTTTCATAGGGGATCTCTGCGTTCTCGGTCGTGTGAACCGTGGATACCCTCGTCACCCTGATCTCGATCCCGTCCCAAAGCTCAACGTTGGCAAGGGGATAGCAAAGATCGTCTGCGTCCATCGTGACGCCTGCGGCCTTGATCGCGTCCGCAACTGTGCCCTTGCTCAAATAAACTGGATAGGTCATCGAATCGGCGTATACGTTTATCAAAAACGCATTTTTTACCTCATACTCTCCGCCGTCCGCTATTCTTTCCGTCTCTACCATAACACTGTCCGTCGGCATAAGGCCAACAGCGCCGGACTTTTCAAGTTCTTGGGCTGTTGCCGCCGAGGTCTTCACGCTGTGCACGCTGTCACCGTTATAAACGGTGATGCTCTTTAATTTGTTTACCGATACCGTGCCTGAAGTAAGAAGCTTCGTGTCCGCCTGAGGCTTAACCACGTCGCCATGCTCCAGCGAGATGTTTTCGTTTGCCAAAATATCTCCGACGGTGCCGGCTTTGGTGTTAACAGTTTTCACCGTCACTCCGTCTACATTTATGTGAACCTGAATCGTGTCATCATAAATATAGCTGTTCAGCGATATGCCGGAAAGCACAAGCATAACGGCTAAGATGACCGCTGTCTTATTCGCTTTTGCGATGATCGCTTTAAGCTTACTTAACATAATAATTTCCTCCGGTTTTTTTATTTGCCGCATCGACTGTGCGGCCTTTTGCCCTTTGCAAAAGATTATATTCATGATTCCCGTAAATTATAACTAAATTGTTACAAAAAGTCAAGCTTTTTTATTCGCGAATTGTGTGTTTAAGTCATTTTTAGCGTCTTACATACTACATATAGTATATTATCAGGAAAATAAATTACAAAAATTTTTAACAATTTCATTTAATTTCACAGATTTTTAATAAATTATGTCAGCATTCGGTGCGCTCCACTTAAGCTTTTAAATCGACATATTTAAATAAAATCCGTACCACTTTTATTCCTTTTTAGGTGCGGTGTAATATTTAAATCCGATATTTCACCAAAACCCGCTTTCATCTATTTAAAAGAGTCGTTTTAGATAATAAATCAGGCATAAAAGAACCCCTTTCAAAATAGTTATAAAACATACACAGGAAAAGGAGGAAAATTCTCTTTGAAAAAAACATATGCATACATAATTATCACTTCATTAATACTGTTCAACGTCCTGATCTCATCGCTCGGCCGGTTTTATAAATTTCAGGGCGTTTTTTCCGTGCCGGCGTTAAATGCGCCACGTGCCGAAATAGACGAGCCGGACTTTGCGTCGCTCTTTGTTTCGGCCTCGGCCGCCGCTTACGAAGGCAAAAAAATAAAGAGCATCCCCGCTCCCGTTATTAATGAAGAAAAAGATACTCATCAAAGCTCCACACCGGAAACCGCGCCCCCGGCCAATCTGTCGGAGACAACCGTCACACGCGGAAGGGAAACGGTTTTGGGCATCGAGGTCAACAATGAGACGGGCTATAACCTTGCCGAGGCATATAAAAAGCCGCAAATAAAGCCCGAGGCGGACGGCCCGTCCGTCCTGATAGTGCACACGCACACCTCCGAATCCTACCGGCCGAGCGAAGGCTTTGACTACACCCCGACGGACAACGACCGCACGGAGGACTTGAATTTCAATGTCGCGCGCGTCGGCGCAGAGCTTTGCAAAAGCTTAAACGACCTCGGTGTCTATGCCATTCAGGACCCGACGATATGCGACTACCCTTCATACAACGGCTCATACAAAAAAATGCTGTCCGTCGCGGAAGCGGCATTAAAAAAATATCCGAGTATCAAAGTGGTCATTGACCTTCACCGTGACGCGATGGAGACCGCAGACGGAACAAAAATCAGCACCGTGGCAAACATAAACGGCGAGAAGGCCGCCCAGATCATGCTTGTCGTCGGCACGGACGCCAACGGGCTTTACCACCCGACATGGCAGAGCAATTTTTCGTTTGCCGCAGATCTGCAAAAAAAATGCTCCGAAATGTATCCGGAGCTTGCGCGCCCTTTAAATGTCAGATGCGAGCGCTTTAACGGGCACATAAGCCCGTATGAAATACTGATCGAGGTCGGCACGACCGGAAACACGCTTCCCGAGGCGCTCATCTCAGCCCGCGCCGCGGCATCGGTCATCGCCTCCGTTATGTCGGATAGCTGATAGAAAAAACCACCGTGCCCAGAAATTCGACCTTCTTTTTCTTTGTATCGTAAATATCCGTTTTCGCAGTGATGCCCTCCGTGCTCAGGTAAACCATCGTTCCGTCAAAGAACACGCGCCTTATAACCGGCTTTTCACCGTTTACCGAGACGGCGGCCAGGTCGCCCGAAACGACCGGTTTATCAGGATTTATCAAAACCTTATCGCCCATCGTTATTTTGGCGTTCGACATTGAATCGTCCTTCGCAATAACGAAAAAGCACTTTTTCATATCTTTGTAACCGTAGCTTCCGCAGATATATTCCGTGGGCTTGTCGGAAACATATTCGCCGTTTTCATTCTTCTCCGGGAAGTCCCGAAATACCGGTATTCTCGAAATCGGCTCCGACATCGCGCCAGGGCTCTTTTTGCCCAGAAGATAGTCGACCGAAACACCGAGTACGTCCGCGACCTTTTCAAGGTCCTCTATCGGCATTTCGCTGTAGCCCGTAATGGCACGTCTCAAACTCATATACCCTATTTTCGCTTTATCCGCAAGCTCCCTTTCCGTAAGCTTGGCTTTTCCCATCAGTAATGCAATTCTGTCGCCCGGCGACATCATAAATCTACACTTCCTTTTTTTGATCAGTCGGCAAGGAAAAACATTATCATGGAGACATTCATTCTGTTGTTGCTCCAATCCGAAAGATCGATATATCCTTCTTCACCGTTTTCCTTCCTGATTTTAACTTTACCGTCATCCTTTTCGGCGATAACAGAAAATGCCTCGCCGGATCTTAATTCCATGAGCGTCTCGCCCGATGCGGGGTCAAAATCCGCATGCGCCACCGCCATGCCCTTATCGCGGAGGAGCCCGTATTCCTCATCGTTTAAGATATAAAGGTTATCAATAAGCTCTTCCTTGGTAAGAAGCCCCGCTATCTCGCCGTATGACGGATAGACTACCTTTCTTTCCTCCTCGGGAATTTCATAAAGTACCCCGTCCTTAAGGCTGAACGAGTCCTCAACGCTCCACATTCCGAAGCTTCCGCGTTTTGACAGTGTCAAAACGTTTTTTTCGTTCACATAAATATTCTGGTCATACCCTGAGTAAAAACCGGTATTCACGCCACCCTCTCCGCATTTAAATCCCAAAGGCCCGATGGAGTCCGAGCCTGCGCGAAACACGCGGACACAAGGATCGTCCGACTCTTCGACGGTCAGCACGGCAAACTCCGTCACGCCGTCGTCCGAGTCAAGATCCAGCGCATATACCTTTGAAAGCATATATATATCGGCCTGCCCCGAATTGTAGGCATAGCTATCCGACGAGATTTCAAGCGCGCCGTCCGCAACGCGGATCAGCACCTCTTCTTTCTGCCCGTCCGAATCAAAATCTTCTTTTAATATAACACTGTCTGTTCCCGTGTCGCTCCTCTCCCACAGGAGGTTACACATATAGCCGGGCTTTTCCTCGGTCTTCGGCACATCGGCAGCCTCGTTTTCCGGCTTCTCGGTATTCTGACAGCCGGAAAGGCACAAAATGAGCGCCACCAAAAACGCAGTTAATTTTTTCATTTTCATCCCCCTTTTTCTCATTCTATTCTATAAACTTTCCTGTAGCCCGCTCCGCGCTGAACACACGCGGAAACGCGGCTTAAGGTCGCCGACGAAATGTCGGTCTCCTCGATCACCTGATTATAGGTCTTCCCCTCCGACAAAAGTTTCGCGGCCCTAAGTCGCTGTGCCATCTTAAGTATTTCTTTATATGTGCAAAGATCCAAAAAAAGCTCTTTGCACTCCTCACTTGATTTTATCTTCGAAATGACCGAATACAGTTCTTCGATCATCTCGTCGGTTACCTGATGCGCCAAAAAAATCCCTCCCAGACCGGATATTAAATTTCCTCCGCTTTTCTTAAAAAGCTCAGCGTTTTCTCGCTTTTAGGATTCAAAAAGACCTCCTCCGGTGTACCGGCCTCCTCGATCACTCCATCCGCCATAAAGATGACCTTGTCGGACACGCTCTTTGCAAAGTCCATTTCGTGAGTCACAACAATCATCGTTCTGTCACTGCTTTTTAAGCTTCTTATGACCTTTAGTACCTCTCCCGTCAGCTCCGGGTCGAGGGCGCTCGTCGGCTCGTCAAAGCACAAAATGTCGGGACTGAGCGCAAGTGCGCGAGCTATCGCGACTCTCTGCTGCTGGCCGCCGGAAAGCTGGCACGGGTAAAAATCGAGCTTATCCGAAAGGCCGACTCTTTCTATCAGCGAAAGCGCATTTTCCTTTATCTCCTCCGCCGGCGCGATTTTCAAAAGCTTGGGCGCGAGCATTACGTTTTCCAGAACACTGTACTGCGGAAAAAGGTTGAACGACTGAAACACCATTCCGAAATGCAGCCTGTTTTCCTTTATTTCCTTTTCCTTCATTTCTTTTTTCAGCGAACCGTCATATATCGTCTTTCCACCGACGGCGATCGTTCCTCCGTCCGCAAACTCAAGAAAATTAAGGCACCTTAAAAGCGTGGTCTTTCCGCTTCCGGACGAACCGATGATGCTTAAAACTTCACCCTTTTCAAGCGAAAAATCAATGCCTTTTAACACTTCGGTCTTTCCGAAGCTCTTTTTCAAATCTTTAACTTCCAATATCGCCATAACTTACAAGCTCCTGAAATAACTCATATTTTTTTCGATCTTTGCGAAAAGCACCGTCAGAATGCCGTTGAACACAAGATAGTAAACCGCCGTGAAGAAAAGCGGCCAGATCTGCCCGGAAATGCCCTGTGAGCCCTTCATAAATGCCTGGCCGGCCCAGATGACCTCCTGCAAGGCAATGATCCTCGCAAGCGAAGTGTCCTTAACAAGAGTGATGATCTCGTTCGCCATCGGCGGCAGAATGCGCTTCACCATCTGTTTTAATGTGATGTTAAAGAATATCTGCGGACGGCTCAGTCCTAAAACGAGGCCCGCCTCGGTCTGTCCCTGCGGCACGCCCTGGATCCCGCCTCTGTATATCTCGGAAAAATAGCACGCGTAGTTTATGATGAACGCAACCGACGCCGCGAAGAATCTTCCGCCCTCTCCGCCGCCCCAGATGGGCTTGCCCAAAACGAGGCCGGGGAAGAAATAAATTATCAGAAGCTGGATCATCAAAGGCGAACCGCGCACGATCCAGACGATGACCTTCGTCAGTCCAGAAAGCGGACGAAAGCGCGACATGGAGCCGAACGATATTATAAGTCCCAGCGGAATCGCACCGACAAGAGTCACGAAAAAGAGCTTGAGCGTCTGCAAAAAGCCCGTGTTCAGCGCGGCAAAAACGACCGGGAACTGCTCCTTCACCAATATTATAAAGTTAAAAAATCTTTCCAAAAATAATCCCATAATCAAAAATCCTTACGCCAAAGCAGAAAGCGCTTGTTTTAAGGCGCTTTCTGCCGATGTTTTGTTTTTTACTTATTTAACCAAAGCCGCCTGAACTCCGTAAACCTCTGCGAGTTTTTCGGTCGTGCCGCTCTCGTTGGATTCAGTGAAAAACTTATTAAGCTCATCCGCAAGGTCGGAACCCTTTCTGAAGCCGACGCCGTACTTCTCGTCGTTAAGACCGAAGGTATAGGTAAGGTTTTCATAACCTGTTCCCTCTCCTACCATTGCGCCAGCCATAAGCGAGTCGATTATAGCCGCGTCGCAGCTTCCTGCCGCAACCTCCATAAGCGCTGTTGCCTGATCCTTAACCTCTGTGTAGTTAAATCCGTTCTCGACCGCCATGTCATATCCTGCGGAACCTGCCTCAACCGCGAAGTTAAGCTCCTTGCAGTCCTCAGCCTTCGTATAGGAATCCTTCTTGTCGGAGGGAACGATAACAACCTGCTGGTTGTTGCAGTAGGGCTTCGAGCAAGCCATCGAGCTCGTAACCTCGTTGGTAAGAGTCATTCCGTTCCAAACACAGTCGATCGATTTTCCGTCAAGCTCCATAATCTTGTTGTCCCAGTCGATCTCAACGAACTCAACCTTAACGCCTAAGTACTCAGCAAATGCCTTTGCCATGTCAGCGTCAAATCCGATCCAGTCGCCGTTTTCATCTTTGTAATCCATAGGCTCAAAATCCGTGATGCCTACTACCAGTGTGCCTTTGTCTTTAACGTACTGCATGTCCGAGGCAGCACCCTTGGTATCTGCCTGTTCGTCCTCCGCCTTCTTGCCGCATCCTGCGAATGCAACCACCATTGCCATTGCCAATAAAATTGCTAATACCTTTTTCATTTTTTTCAACATCCTTTCGTTTTGTATGTCTATATTATACTTCATTAAGCTAAAGTTGTAAAGTGTTTTTTTCGATTTTTTTCATCTTTGTGACAACTGCACATAAAAAAAGCGCGGCAACGCCGCGCTTTTGTGCACTAAAGTGATAAAGTTAGCTGTTTTTAGTGTTCACATCGACATGAGGATAGGGAATTTCGATATTCTGTGCGTCAAACTCACGCTTAACATCCTCCATCAGCGCAAAATAAACATTCCAGTAGTCCTCTTTTTTGCACCATACACGAAGGACATATTCTATAGCGCTGTCTAAATGAGCGCTCACCGCCGCAAAGGGTGCCGGATCTTTAAGTATCTTGCCGTTTTCCTCAGCAACCTTAATGAGTGCCGCCTTAACAGCATTAATATCGGCATCGTATGACGCGGTGAACTTTAGGTCCACCCTCCGCTCCGGCTTTGACGAAGCGTTTACGACCGACTGATTTGAGATCGTGCCGTTGGGGATCACGACGATGCGGTTATCACCCGTCACAAGCTTGGTATAGAAAATACCGATGTCTGTCACCGTGCCCTCAAGTGAGCCGGATACCACATAGTCGCCGACCGAGAAAGGCTTGAACACCATGATGATGATTCCGCCGGCAAGGTTTGCAAGGCTGCCCTGAAGCGAGAGACCCAGAGCAAGACCGGCAGAGCCCAAAACCGTGATGACCGATGTCATCGGAACGCCGATGTACCCGGCAACCGTGATAGCAAGGATGATCTTAAGAGCAATGTTTAAGAAGCTGATAAAAAAGCTTTTTAAGCTCTTGTCCATATGTGGCGCGTTGTGACCGGCTATCGCCTTTGTCAGCACCTTGATAAGCTTGAATCCGACCAAAAGAATTATGACCGCAAGAACCAGCTTTATCCCGGCGCTTGTGCAAAATTCAATGGCTTTTTCCAGAATTTTTTCATAGTCCATTTTTTCACCTCCTTTTTATTTTATCACTAATATAATTTCGACATGAAAACTCTTTTTCCCTTTATGAGCGACTTATTTTTCCGAGTAAATTTTAACCCCTCTGGGCGCGATCACGATCTCGCCGGATTCGGTTTTTTCGTCCACCATATTGTAAAGCGCCTTTGAAAGCGTGCACTTTTTCTCCTCGTCTGTGTAGTTCACCGCGAAATAATATTTTTCGCCGTCTCCGGAGCGAAGCGTAATGTGAACGCCGTTCTCGGCCGTTATGCCCTCTGTCGGCAATACGGAGTGCTCTTTTGCAACATCGGCAATAAATTCTTCCATAAACTCATGGCTTGGAGTGAATCCGATATAATACACCGTGCCCTTGCCGTATGCGTGTTTTGTAACGGCCGGCGTGCCCTTGTAATAGTCGCTCTCATACTCGGCAAGCGCCTCTGCTCCGGAAGGTCTTATAACCTCGGCGATGAGGCTTAAGGGATATGACTTGCCCTTATAATTTACCGAGTTTCTGCCCGGAATTGACTCATATGAATCCTGCTCGTCAACTCTTAAACCAAATACCTCGGAAAGTCCGAGTGCCGGCACGCCGCCGAGATAGCAAAGGTCAGACTTATCCGCAACGGCGGTAAAATATGTGCTTATTAAAATTCCGCCGTTTTTAACATAGTCCTTAATTTTTTCGGCGAGTGCTTCGTCCATCAGATAAGGAACGTTTAAGCAAATAACCTTATATTTTGAGAAATCCTCGGAATAGGGAATAATGTCCGCCGGGATATTTTTTCTCATAAACGCGTTGAAGAATGCTTTCGAGGTCGACTCATAGCCGTTTTTGGATATATTCCATATAATATCCGGTTCTCCGTCAAGCGCCCAGCCGGTTTCATAGTCGTGCGTTATCGCCACCTCGGATTTGATGCCGCAGCCCGCAACAGGAGCAAGCTTATCCAAAATTTCTCCCACTTTTGTAACGGTTTCAAAAATACGGGAATCCTCTTTTCCGTAGTGGTCAACGACAGCGCCGTGAATCTTTTCAAGTCCGCCTCTGCCCTTTCTCCACTGGAAATAGCCGATCATATCCGCTCCGTTGGCTACACAGCCTATTGCCTCCATAATCTCGGTTTCGGTTGACTTGATTTTTCCGTATGTCATCCCTCCGGCATTGATTCCGGGGGCACTCTCCATTATCATAAACGGTCTTCCACCCTTCATTCCGCGGTAGAGCGCGCCGAGATACGCCGTTCTTAACGCTTCGCCGGAAAGATTTCTGTGCCACTGGGGGTAAAAGTCATATGATGTGCGATCCAAAATTTCCGCCATTTTATAATGGTCATAACCGGCATACTCACACATGCAGTTTGTCGTTATCGGTTTGTCGGAATATTTTCTTATCACCTCCGCCTCGTTCTTCGCGAAATCGACCGTCATATCGGAGACAAAGCGCCTCCAGTCAAGGTTTAAGCCCATCGTCCTTCTCTCGCCGTTGTCAAACGGAGGCTCGATCTCTTCGAAGCTGTTATAGCGGTGGCTCCAGAAGCGCGCCCACCAGGCATGATTAAGCTTATTAATATCGTTACCGTAGCGTGCGCGAACCCATTCCTTAAATTTTTCTGCACACAAGGGGCAATAGCACGCGCCGTTAAATTCATTGGAGATGTGCCATGCCGCAACCGCCGGATTATTGCCGTAACGCTTTGCCAAAAGCTCGTCAATTATTCTCACCTTTTCGCGGTAAACGGGCGATGTGTAGCAATGATTGTGGCGATCGCGGAAATGAAGCCTTGTTCCGTTCTGCCATACACGCATAACCTCGGGATATTTTTCGGCCATCCAACGCGGTCTCGCGGCGGACGGAGTCGCGAGAATCACTCTTCCGCCTGCGGAATATACCTTGTTAATAATATCGTCCAGCCACGAGAAATCGAAAACGCCTTCTTCCTTTTCAATCTCCGCCCACGAGAAAATGCCGACCGTCATCTCGTTGCAATGCGCTTTTTTCATAAGGCGCATATCCTCGTCCCATATCTCTTTTGTGTCCATCCACTGCTCGGGGTTATAGTCGCCTCCGTGCATAATCTTCGGAAAGCTTTTATCAATAAGCTCGAATTTTTTCATTATTATCACTCCTTTAACTTTATTTTAGCACCGAAAGGAGCGTTAGTATATATGAGATTTCTGATTTAAATATAAAAATCCTGTCGTCTCCGACAGGATTTTTTTCATTATTAAAGGTGACCGAATTTGAATTCTTCCTCTTTGCTTTTGTCTTTTGGGATCAGCGCGTCGTCAAAGTGTATCATAACGTTGCCCTCCGAAAGGCGCTTTTGCAAAAGGCTGATGTCGACCTCGGCTATCGGTACACCCGAATCGATAGCTATTACCGAAGCCTCGCCCGCCGCCTGGCCGGTGATTATCGCCGGAGGGATGACTCTTAAGCAGTCCCATCCCCAGCCGGTCGCGCTTGCTGTTCTGCCGGCAGTGATAAGGTTGTCAAACCCGGTCTTGACAAGCGTTCCGTAGGGGATCTCATAAAGTCTGTCCTTTATCTCAAAGTCGCCCATAGCGCCGATCGACGTGTCCGAATGGAGATAGGTCTCGTCGCCCGTCAGCGTCGCGTCGCCAATTATGCACCTTGTCTCCCTGAACTGGCACATCGCAGGCATCTGCATAATGTCGCGGCTCTTTCTGTCCTGATCTTTTATTTTTTCGATCGCGTCTTTATGGTTTCTCACAAGATAGTCGGTGATCTCGTCCGCCGTCGTGCCCTTGTAGAGCGGAACGTCGGAGGGCTGGTTCGTTCCGTGGAGGTTGATGCCTCCGCCCGAGAAACCGGCATATGCGTTTGCAACGTCGCCCGTCTCGATCGCCTTTTTCATGGAGTTCATCGTCACGCCGAACATAAGATATGTATAATAGTTTTTCCCGTCGCGGCAGGGCACACCGGCACGGTACATAATGTCCGCGTCGCCCGTCGTGTCGACGATGACCTTTGCCTCAAAATAGTCTCTTCCGCCCTTGGAATCGACGATGACGCCCTCGCAGTGTCCGTCCTTCATAATGGGCTTTGAAACGACCGAGTCAAACAAAATGTCGACGCCCTCGTCTTTTAAAAGATTCGTCATGAGCATCGAAAATATCGGTGCCGAGTATTTGCAGACATATCTTGTCTTCGCGCCCTCACCGGGGTCGCCGTTCTTCCACTCGTCGGGTATCGTGTCCCATCCGTATTTGATGGAGAGGCGCAAAAACTCCTCCGCCATGCCCTTGACGATCTGCGTTCCGCGCCCGTTGCACATCGGCACGAAAAGATTAATAAGACCGATAGTGGCAAGGCCGCCGAGTGCGACCGTCTTTTCAAGAAGGAGAACCCTTTTCCCTCTTCTTGCTGCGGCAACAGCCGCCGCAACGCCGGCAACACCGCCGCCGGCAACCAAAACGTCATAGCTGCCTTTAAGCGCCACTTCTTCGGTTACTGTTACTTTTTTCATATTTTCATCACTCCCATGTTTTCCAGACTTCGGGGGCATAGCCAACCGTCGCCTGTTTTCCGTTCCTGACGATCGGTGTTTTGAAAAGCTCGGGATATTCCAAAAGCTCCTCTTCTACCGCGTCACTCTTTTTATATTCGATATAGTGATCTTTATATGCCTTTGAATTTTTGTCAATCAGCGCGTCAAATCCGCCGAGCGCGGATTTCACGGAGTTATATTCTCCCTTACTCATCGAATAACGGGCCAGATCGATAAGCTGATATTTTATTCTGCGTTCCTTAAAATACCGCTCTGCTTTCTTCGTGTCAAAGCACTTTGATTTTCCGAATATCTGAATGTTCATGTCAACCTCAAAAAAATCACGCCCGCACATGTGCGGGCGTGACAAAAGTAATTTTTATTCTTCTTTGCCGCACTCTTCGCAATCGCAATCGCATTCGATCTCGATTTCTTCGCCGCAGTTGGGGCATGTAACTGTGCAGTCGTCGCTTATCGCGTCATACTCAACATAGATGTCGTCTCCGCACTTGGGGCAGGTCATAAAAATGCCCTCATCGTCACAGTCATAAAAATCGTCGTCCTCGTCGTCGCCATAGATCTCGTCTTCAACATCGGCAAGATCCTCGTCAACCTCATTTAACTGCTCCTGCATCTCGTCCTGAATATCAACGACCTCTTCCATAGCGAGCGCCGTGTCTTCAAGCATTTCCAAAATTGCGGAGAAAAGCTTGCCCTCGTTTGTCTCCTTGTCGAGCTTCATTCCGTCCGCAAGGCCTTTCAAATACTGTGCTTTTTCTGTTAAATAACTCATAACTATACCTCCTGTCGGTAAATATTGTACCATATAAAGAACGAAATTATGCTCTTTCCATGTACTCTCCGGTTCTCGTATCGATTCTGATCTTATCGCCGATCTCGATAAAGAGGGGAACAGCAACCTCAGCGCCGGTCTCAACCGTCGCGGGCTTCATAACGTTAGTCGTCGTATCTCCCTTAAAGCCGGGCTCTGTCGCCGTGATCTCAAGAGTAACGAAGTTCTGAGGCTCAACCGCGAAAACATTTCCCTTATAGGAAAGAATCGTCACGGTGTCGTTCTCCTTAACGAACTTAAGCGCGTCTCCGAGTGTGTCCTGTCCCAAAGGCTCCTGCTCATAAGTCTCGGGATCCATGAAATAGAAAAGATCACCGTCGGAATAAAGGTACTGCATCTCTTTTCTCTCGATGTGTGCCTTCTCAAATTTCTCAGTGGGGTTAAAGGTCTTCTCAACCACACCGCCGGAAATAACATTTCTGATTTTTGTGCGAACGAATGCCGCGCCCTTTCCGGGTTTTACGTGCTGGAACTCTATTATACGATATACGTTACCGTCCATTTCAAATGTAACGCCGTTTCTGAATTCACCTGCAGATATCATTGGTTATCATCCTTTCTTAAAATATCTCTTTTATATTGTATAATAAACTCAAGAGAATTTCAAGTCTTTTTTTAAATTTTTCCAAAGTCTATATCAAAATAAGCTCTTTCGTGACTTTGTTTAAGTCCTCGCACCCGTCCTTTTTAACGATCGTGAGATCCTCGATCCTGACTCCGAAGCGCTCTGGAATATAGATGCCGGGCTCTATCGTGAGCGTCATATTCTCTTTTAGCAAAACCTCCGACCTTGCAGACGCCGTCGGCGATTCGTGAATAAAAAGTCCGACTCCGTGCCCCGTCGAATGAATGAAATATTCTTCATACCCGGCATCGGCTATTACATCCCTCGCCGCCTTGTCGACCTCTTTTCCCGTCACGCCCTCGCGGACCGACGAGAGAGCTCTATTATGCGCGGCCAAAACGACTCCGTAAATTTCTTTCTCAAAGTCCGGAACTTTTCCGAATCCGACCGTTCTTGTCATATCCGAAGCATAGCCCGAGAGCATGCACCCAAAGTCGCACACCGCCATCTGTCCTTCCTCAATCACCCTGTCGGAAGCTGTCGCGTGCGGCATCGCCCCGTATTTTCCGGAGGCTACGATTGTGTCAAACGACGTCTTTTTCGCACCGTTCTCCCTCATATAGCTCTCGATAAGACACGCAGCGCGAAGCTCTGTCATTCCGACATACGCGTTATTTACAAAATGCATAAACGCTGCCTCGGAAAGCTTTTCCGATTCTCTTATCTTATCAAGCTCCGCATCGTCCTTGACCGCTCTTAATTCATTAATATACTTTCCTGCCGGGAAAAAGCTTAAAAACGATGTGAAGCGCGCCATCTCGGCGACGGTCATATGCTCCTCTTCGATGCCGACCTCTTTTATGCCAAGGTCTGACACCACCTTTTTAAGGTTTCCCAAAGCGTCGGCATCATATACCTTAAAGCCCTTTGCCTCCTCCTTTGCCTGGAGGGTGTAGCGCGTATCTGTGAATATTCCGCGGAAATTATCCGCAATCAGAAGAAAGCTGTCTCCCCCCGTGAAGCCGGAAAAGTAAAACACATTTTCGTCCGATGTCACAAGGCACGGTTTTTCCGCCTTTGCTAAAAGGCGCTCGCATCTGTCCATTATCTCGCCTTGCTTTCGATAAGCTCCGCGATGCGGCGGCAATATGAGTCGATCATCTCCTGGTCGGAGCCCTCTATCATAACGCGGATCAAGGGCTCTGTTCCCGACGGGCGGATGAGCACTCTGCCCGAGCCGGAAAGCGCGGTCTTCGTCTCCTCGATGAGCGATACGATCTCCTCATCGGTCTGCCAGATGTCCTTTTTATCCTTGTCCGCAAGCTTCGCGTTAAAAAGCGACTGCGGAAGTATCTTTATAACTTTTGAGAGCTCGGAAAGCGTCTTTCCGGACTCTTTTACTATCGATGAGAGCACGATCGCGGAAACAAGCCCGTCTCCCGTCGTGTTATAGTCAAGCATGATGATGTGGCCGGACTGCTCGCCGCCGATAGAATAGCCCTCTTTTAACATCTCCTCAAGCACATATCTGTCGCCGACCTTGGTCTTGGGCACGGTTATTCCGTTCTCGTCGCCGAAAATGGAAAGTCCCAAATTGCTCATAACCGTCGCAACAACGGCATTTTTATTAAGTCTTCCTTTTTCCTTTAAGTAAAGCGCCGCTATCGCCATGATCTCGTCACCGTCAACCACTTTTCCGTTCTCGTCGACCGCGAGCATTCTGTCCGCGTCTCCGTCAAACGCGAGTCCCAGATCGCATCCGTTTTTAACAACGAATTCGCAAAGGCTCTCCATATGCGTCGAACCGCAGCCTGAGTTAATATTTATTCCGTCCGGATCGTTGTGGATGGTTAAAACCTCCGCTCCCAGGCGGCTAAATGCTTCAGGGCTCGTGAAGCTTGAAGCTCCGCACGCCGTATCGAGTGCGATCTTCATTCCGGAAAGTCTCACCGTCGACGCGCCGATAGCAAACTTAACATACTCCTCGGCCGCCGAATCCATCTCCTCGACCCTGCCGATGTCACCTGCAACGGGCGCGGGAACGCCCTCCATATCATTCGCGATTATGGCCTCGATCTCATCTTCTATCGCGTCGTTTAATTTATAGCCTTCGTTGTTGAAAAACTTGATCCCGTTAAATTCAAACGGATTGTGCGACGCCGAAATAACGACGCCTGCGTCCGCATTCAATTTTCTTGCAAGATATGCAACCGCCGGTGTGGGAATAACGCCAAGGCGCACTGCCTTTGCTCCCGTCGAGCAGATGCCGGCAATCAAGGCCGCCTCGAGCATATCGCCGGAGGCTCTTGTATCTTTTCCCACCAATATAACACTTTTATGATTATTTTCTTTTGATAGAACGAAAGAACCGGCTCTGCCTAAGTTATACGCCATCTGAGCGTCAAGCTCTTTTGAGTTTGCAATACCTCTGACACCGTCTGTTCCGAAAAGCCTTCCCATTTTACCTACCTTCCTTTTTCTTTAAATATTTCTTTTTAAGATACATGGCAAGCGGACAGCCGGCTATTGTCACCACCGTCAGCTCGCCGATCGCAATATACATAAACCAAAGCCAGAAGCTCTCCTTAGCTCCCGTTGCATAGCGCATTTCCAGTGCGATGATAAATGAGGAAAGCGCCGGGCAAAGGCTCGATAAGAAAAGGCTCAGCTTTTCGTTTTTTATTTTTCTTAAAAAATACATCAAAAGGAACGCAAACGCGCTTGCAAGCGTTCCGAACACCACGTCGATCATTCCGCCTGTTCCGAAAAGGTTTGCAAGGGCACATCCTATCAAAAGCCCCGGAATATACGACGGGTCAAACCAGACCAAAAGCGTCATCAATTCCGAAACGCGAAACTGTATCATATTGTATGATAAGGGATAGCTCAAAAGTGTCAACACAACATAAAGCGCGGCTGTTATTGCCGACCGCGCGATTATCTCAGATTTTTTCTTCATTTTTGTATCACTCCGTTTATACATGTTCAGTCTATTATAACACAAAATTGCTGTTTACGCAACAAAAATTTGCACTTTTTTCACTCTATTTCTTTTTAACAAGTCCGAGACCCTCCAAAAGCTCCTTCGCATTTCCTGCCGACTCTTTGTCTATCTCCGAATTTATCTTAAGCTCATTTATGCTTCTTTTAAATCCGCCGAGAAAGATTAGCCTGAACCATCGAATAACCTCATAGACGGGAAGGAGCGCCTTTTTGCCGTCCAGCGTCGGATAGAAAAAACGCATTGTTTCATAAGGAAGCCAGATTCTCGTAAGCGCGTATTTTAACTTGCCGCCGCCCCTTTTTGTCTGTCCGAAAAGCACCTTGTTGTCCATATTTCCGTATATTCCGCCCAAAACAAGATATTCCCCGAGCTTTTTTGCCATATACGTTTCCTCTCCTTCACCAAACCACATTAAAGTAAGTGATTTTGCCGTCTCGTTAAATGTTAAAAGTCCACCCTCGGAAAGAAGCTTTTCCTCTTTTTTCTCATTATATGCTTTTCTTCCGTTTAATATATAAAGATCCAAAAGCGGCCTGATTCCGCAACCGCCGCTCATAATATGCTTTGCCATATGCGCAATATGGTAATAATAAAACATTTCCTCTGTCAGGGCGCACTCGCTCGTGCCGCCCTTTTTCACGGCATGCTCCCACACCTTTGCAAGCGGCTTTTCCGCGTCTGCCGCGCGGTTTTCCTCAACAAGCCTGTAGTGGAGCTCCACATGCACGCCGTTATTTGAAACGAACTGAATATCGTGCGATCCCTTCGGCTTATACGAGCACCCGAAAAGAGCCGCCAGTGCGTCCGCCGCCGGCAAAAGATCGTCATAATGCACCAAAACGTCGATGTCCGAGCTTGTGCGCATCCATGACTCGGGGTAATAGTCCATTAATACTGCGCCCTTTAATAAAATGAACGGAATATTTTTCTCGCTTAAACACTTTTTAATGTTTTCAAGCTCATATACCATTTTCCCGTTACGGTAGACCGCCGTAAATATCGCCTTTTCAAATGCCTTTTTGTTCTCCCCGTCCTCCAAAAGGCCGTTTTTCTTTAAGGCACTGCCGACGAGGTGCGCCATATCGTGAGACTTCGAGAGCACATAAAGCTCCGATAACTCTTTTTCGTCATAGTGCGATGAGACCTTTTCGCCGGTTATTTCGCTTGTTATCAGCCTCATCATCTCTTTTGCCGCATTTTCCACTTTTCTGCCCTCCAGATGAAAAAAACTTCAATATATATTCTACACCATTTGCGGCTAAAAAGCAATGTTTAAATAGTAAAACAGCGGACTTAAAGTCCGCTGTCTCCTATTTAACGCTTTCCCAGTCCTTCAAGAACCTCGCTATTCCGGCATCGGTCAGAGGATGGCATATCATTCTGTTAATAACGCCGTAAGGCACCGTCGCAATGTCCGCTCCGGCAACGGCGGATTCGATAACGTCCTCCGGGCCTCTTATGCTCGCCGCGATTATCTCTGTGCCAATTTTGTGTTCTCTGAATATATCCGCGATCGTCTTGATAAGCTTCGTTCCGTCCGATGCGATGTCGTCAAGCCTTCCTATGAACGGGCTGACAAAGCTTGCCCCCGCTCTCGCGGCCAAAAGCGCCTGTGCCGGGCTGAAAATAAGCGTCACGTTGGTACGGATTCCATTTTCGTGAAGACGGGAGACAGCTTTTAAGCCCTCTTTGGTTATCGGGATCTTGATGACAATGTTTTTATGTATCTTTGAAAGCTCCAGCGCCTCGCGCACCATACCCTGTGCGTCAAGGCTTATGACCTCGGCCGAGATCGGCCCATCAACTGTTTTCGTGATCTCTTCGACGACCTCGCGAAAATCCCTGCCCTCTTTCGCGATGAGCGAGGGATTCGTCGTCACTCCGGAAAGAATCCCGAGCTCTGCAATCTCACGAATTTCATCCACATTTGCCGTGTCAATAAAAATTTTCATTATTTAACCTTCTTTTCTGTTTTATAATCCTTCGGCGTCACGCCGTAGTATTCTTTGAATTTTCTTCTGAAAAAGCTCTCATTTTCATAGCCGACCGCGTTCGTTATCCCGGATATTGACATATCGGTGCTCCCGATGAGCCTCGCCGCCTCGCGAACCCTTAGCTCCTGAACATATTGGACAAAGCTCTTTCCTGTGCTCATCTTTATGATGTTTCTCATCGTGTAGTATGAATAATTAAATTCCTCCGCCATTTTGGCGAGCGCGTGCCCGTTTTTTTCGTTCTCGCGCTTTATGAGCGATGTGTCTGCTCCGCTTTCCGAAAGCGTTTTAATAAGCATTTCCCCGTCGTTTCCGATGCATCCCGCGTGATAAATCTTCGCTCCCGCTCTTGCCGCCGCGACAGACTGATTTAACCCCTTGCCGCCGGCGAAAGTGTTCATCGCCTCGCTCTGTTCTGTCTCTCCCTCACCCACGATATGGTCGAGGCTGTATACATAGTCAAGGTTCGCCGACCCGAAATTCAAAATCTTCATAACATCCCTCCTTATTTTGAGTATACCATATTTTACGGCAAATAAAAAGGACCGTTTTTAGAGTAAAACAGTCCTTTTTTGTAAAAAAGTCATACAGGCTTGACTTTGCGTTTTCGCCGTTGTATTATGTAAAAAAAGTTTCTTAAAGGCTGCTTTAACGAAAATCTGAAATCGGATCAAATAAAAATCTCCGCAATGCAATGCAAAGCGGAGGTTTTTATTATAAGACACTTTGTCTTAAATTACTTCATAGATTCTTCGTAAGACTTGATCATCTTCTTGACCATCTGACCGCCGACAGAACCGTTCTCTCTCGCGGTAAGATCGCCATTGTAACCCTGCTTAAGGTTTACACCTACCTCTGTAGCACATTCCATCTTGAATTTATCAAGAGCAGCCTTTGCTTCAGGTACGAGCTTCTTATTTCTTGTCATGTTTTTCACCTCCTGTTACTTGGTACACTACTATTGTGCGCCCAAAAGAGGTTTCTACTCATGTAAAATCTGTAAATCAGCTGTAGATCAAAAGCGGAAATATTTTTTTGACCGTGGCAAGCGTCTCTCCGTCCGGCGGAATGTGAATGAATATCCTTTTTGGCGACGACGAGATCAAAAGCGCCAAAAGCCTGTCGCCCTCGGTGAAAAAATCATCCGAGAAAAGCTCGCTATCTTCGTTTTTTATTTCCTCCCCGTTTTCGTCGAACACGCTAAAGCCGTAAATATGAGCTTCCTTTACTATGCTTTTTTTGTTTTCAACAAAGCTTTTGATTTCCCGACAGCTCCTTTCATATTCGCGGTTTATGATGACCTCGCCGAACGCCGCATTAACGCCCGTGAATAAAAGGCTCTCATAGTCCGACAGCCTGAAGTATAAAAAACCGGTGAAATTCAGTTCGTCGTTTTCGTAAAAGCAGTCAGATAACGCCGACAATACCGCCCTTTTTCTTTCCGAATACGAAAATTCAGGGCAGGCGGCGAAAAGCTCCTCCACCTCTTTTGAGGTTTCCTCATAATCGCTCCCCGATATGAATGCGCACATATCGGCTAAAAGGAGCGGCTCTTCATACATTATGACATAGTCCGAAAGCGCCGAAAGCGCTTTTTTCTCATCTGTGACGCATCCGTCCGGCCCTATTGCCCCTTTGGCAAATTCCATTGCCTCAGGCGGGATCCCGGTTATAAAACGTGCCAAGGCTTCACCCGTCTTTCATTGATTTATGAAACGGCGATAACCGAACCGATGTCCGTCAGAGGATAGTCCTCCGTTACCGCCTTAACCGAATGCTTTTCCAAAAAGAGCATTATCCTCTCATAGTCGGGAAGCTGATCTATCCGTCCGTTAAAATAGAGCTTTTTATCGCCGATGAGGCCTGCCGCTCCGCCGATGAATCCGTACCCGTAGCCCGGAAGGGCGATATGCCCGGGCTCTATCAAAAGCACATCCATAAAGTCCGAAAGCTTTTTATATATCCCGGCGTCCTCCGTTATCACGGCGTTTTCAGTGACCGGGCATATGTTGCATTTGGAATAGCCCTGCTTAACGTTAATAAATGTAAACTCGCTTTTTAAAATGTCCAAAAGCACCCTGTCCGTTATTTTTTCGTTGGCGACGGCAAAATGTGAAAAAACGGCCGCGCAATATGCCGCGTCAAAAGGATAGGGGCTTTTTATTGCCGTGCTTCCCCTTATTATTTTAGCACCCGGAAGTTTATTAACATAGTATTCAAAAGCGTTGTCCGCGGTGACAAATCTGTCTCCGCCGAGATGGCAGACCGAAAGGTCCGAATGGTGCCTTACTTTTTCATCGACCGATCTTAGCATTGCAGGTTTAATATTTCCGATTTTGGCGGACGCTATTATAAATTTCGCGTCCGAATCCGGAATCAGCGCTTTATTAAAAAAATCCATCACACAAATCCTCGTTTTTCATAATATGAAGTATCGGAGTTTCGGTCAGAGCCGCTCCGTTTATATAGCTCTCCCGGCAGAAAAGATCTGCCGGGCAGGGCAAAGGGAAGTGATTTTTTTGCTGATCCACACCGTAAAAAGCGGCGAAACGCTCAACTCGATCGCGTCCATGCACGGTGCAAATGTCTATGATGTCGCTAATTATAATTTGATCGAGCCGCCGTATTACATAACCGCCGGCCAGAACATCATAATATTAAATGTAAAGGAAGTCTACTCCGCGGTGAGCGGCGACAGTTTATACCTCATCGCAAGAAGGTTTAACACTGATGTCAAAACGCTTCTTCGCAATAACCCTCATCTTATCGGCAAGAGCTTTATAGAGCCGGGCATGAGGATCATCATATCCTATGACGAGGAAAAGCGCGGAAGGCTGACCTTAAACGGCTATGCCTACCCCAATATTTCAGACTTTAATTTAAATTACGCGCTTAAATATTTAACATATTTAACGCCGTTTACCTATAGCTTAAACAGCGACGGCACACTCTCCGAGCTGGACGATTCCGCGCTTCTGGACTCTGCCTCGCAAAACGGCGTCAAATCTCTAATCTCCGTTTCCTCACTCGCGCCGAGCGGCGGTTTTTCGTCCCAGATCTCGGACGACGTATTAAACTCGCCCTCAGCAAGAAGGCGGCTTATAAACGAGATCTCGCTTCGCATGGGGCCGTATGACGGCATCGATATGGACCTCGAATACATCTATGCGAAAAATGCCGAAGCGTACGCCTCGTTTTTAGGCGAGCTCTCAGGCACATTCAATCCGGACGGCAAGCAGGTCGTCGCGGCGGCCGCTCCGAAAACAAGAAGCAATCAGCCCGGCATTTTGTATGAGGGGCACAATTACCGCCTGATGGGCTATAATGCAAATAAGGTATTTTTGATGACCTATGAATGGGGCTACACCTACGGGCCGCCGATGGCGGTTGCGCCGATCCCGAATGTCCGCCGGGTAGTCTCCTATGCCGTGAGCGAGATCGAGCCCGATAAGCTCTGGCTCGGTATCCCGAACTACGGCTATAACTGGACTCTCCCGTTCGTTCAGGGCTCGTCGCGGGCAAGAACTGTCTCCAACATGTCCGCTGTCAGCCTCGCCGCGCGCTACGGAGTGCCTATTATGTTTGACGAAACGGCAAAAGCGCCGTATTTTAACTATACCGACGAGTCCGGTCTCCGCCACGAGGTGTGGTTTGAGGACGCGAAAAGTATCCTGGCAAAGTTAGACCTTTTAACGGAATTTGACCTTTCCGGCATCGGGATATGGAATATCATGTACTCTTTCCCGGCGATGTATACGCTTATAAATGTACTTTATGATATTTAGCGTTAAGATCAAGAAATTCGCCCGCCATGTAAAGCGAGCCGGCGACAACATAGGTTTTCCCCTTTTCGATCATGTTATAAGCGTCCTTTAACGCCATCGGGCAAACCTTCGGGCAGTATTTTGCCATCACCTTTGCAAGTTCCTCTTTCGGGAGCGCTCTCGGGCTGTCTATATCCACCGTGACTATCTCGTCAAACAGCGGAGCGATGAGCTTTGCCGAAGCCTCAAAATCCTTATCTTTCAGCATTCCGATTATCAAAGTCCTTTTTCCTTCTGGTAAAAGGACTTTTAAATTTCTTTCAAGATGCGCCATCGCCGAGGGGTTGTGCGCCCCGTCCAATATCACCAGCGGATCGGCCGAAAGCTTTTGCATCCGCGCCGGGTGATGAGTCTTTTTAATGCCCTCTTTTATGTCTTCGTCACTCACGTCGAGTATTTTCGCCGCGCGTATCGCGAGTGACGCGTTTTCTGCCTGTTGCTCGCCCGTGAGCGGAAAGAATATATCGCCTATATCATCCGCGTCAAACACTATCCCGTCAAGCGTTTCTTTTTTGATTTCGGGAACGGGAACGACCGAAAGTTTCTTCGCGCTTTTTCTGATCACGCCCATCGCCCCGGCCGGCTGATTTTCCGTTGTCAAAACATTTACATCGCCCTTGATTATTCCGCACTTTTCACCGGCGATCTTCTCAATGGTATCGCCGAGCCTGTCCGTATGATCTAAACTGAGCGACGTTATGATGCAAAGCTCCGGATCCTTTATGACGTTTGTCGCGTCCAGTCTTCCGCCGAGGCCGACCTCGAGCACCACATAATCGCACTTTTCCTTTTTGAACTGCAAAAGCCCGATAGCCGTGACAAGCTCAAACTCCGTCGGATGAAAAAAACCTTTTTTGACTATTCTCTCGCAGGCGGATCTCACCTCTTCGGCATTTTCAGCGATGTCATCGTCACCGATCGGAGCCAAATTCACCTTAATGCGCTCCGAAAAGTCAATGAGCGCAGGCGAAGTGTAGAGCCCCGTCTTAAATCCTGCATGCGTCAAAATCGCCGCAAGAGCCGAAGCTACCGAGCCTTTGCCGTTCGTTCCGGCGATGTGAATGAATTTTTGCCCCTCCTCGGGGTGGCCGAGCTCGGCGCAGAGCCTTTCGATGCTCTCAAGCCCCAGAACCGAACCGAATTTTTTCGTTCCGTGTATGAATTTCAATGCTTCTTCTTTGTTCATTATCATTTACCCCGAAAAGCCTGTACCGCAAAAACGGCACAGGCTTTCTGTTACATATATTTTTTAAGGCCGGATTCAACGTCCGTAAGCATTTTCCTAAAGCTTTCGCCCTTCGCTCTTTCCTTTTCAACCAGCGCTGCAGGCGCTTTCTTCAAATAGCCCTCGTTTGCAAGAAGCTTTTCGACACGCTCGATCTCGCTTATAAGGCGCTCTTTCTCGCCCGTCAGTCGCTCGATCTCCTTGTCGCGGTCAACCAGCTCGTCGAGCGGAATGATAATCTTTGCACCTTCTGTTACCTGGCTTACCGCATTTTCCGAAATGCCTTCTTCGGTCTCCTTAAACTCAACCGATGATGCCGACGCAAGCTTAACGAAGAATGCTTCGCCCGCTTTAAAAGGCTCAGTATCATCCGAAACGATGATTATCTTGGCCTTTCTTGAAGGCGGAACGTTCATATCCGTGCGAAGGTTTCTCACCGCCTTGATGGCGCCTATAACAAGCTCTGTCTCGCGGCTCTCCTTCTCAAAGTTAAGAGAGGGAGAATAAACCGGCCAATCTGAAACCATGATGCTTTCGTCCTCACCCATAAGGCTCTGATAAATTTCTTCGGTCACGAACGGCATAAACGGGTGCAAAAGCTTAAGTGCATTGATAAGAACATATGCAAGCGTTCTTTCGGCCGTTATCTTCGTTTCGTTGTCCTTATTATAAAGCCTCGGCTTAACAAGCTCGATGTACCAGTCGCAGTACCAGTCCCACAAAAAGCCGTAGATTTTGGATAATGCGATTCCTATGTCGAACCTGTCGATCGCCCGGGTGACCTCCGAAACAAGCTCGTTTAACTTCGTGACGATCCACTTATCCTCCGGCAAAAGCTCGCTCGCCTCCGGGAGCGTGTAGTCCTCTGTCTCAAGATTCATCAAAACAAAGCGCGCCGCGTTCCATACCTTGTTGCAGAAATTTCTTGCCGCTTCGACCTTCTTGTCTGAAAATCTCATATCGTTTCCGGGCGAGTTACCTGTCGACATTGCGAACCTCAACGTGTCCGCTCCGTACTTTGAAATAATCTCCAAAGGATCGATACCGTTGCCGAGCGACTTTGACATCTTTCTTCCCTGCTCGTCCCTTACAAGTCCGTGAATAAAAACGTGGCTGAATGGCTTTTTGCCCGTCTGCTCAAGTCCGGAGAATATCATTCTCGCAACCCAGAAGGGAATTATGTCATACCCGGTTACGAGCACGCTCGTGGGGTAGAAATATTTAAGCTCCTCTGTCTCTTCGGGCCAGCCGAGAGTCGAGAACGGCCAGAGCGCCGACGAGAACCATGTATCCAAAACGTCGCTCTCCCGGCGGACCTTCGCTCCGCACTTGGGGCAAGTCGTGATGTCCTCCTCGGAAACCGTCATCTCTCCGCACTCGTCGCAGTAGAATGCCGGGATCTGATGACCCCACCAAAGCTGACGGGAAATGCACCAGTCGCGGATGTTTTCCATCCAGTAGGTATAGCTCTTTCCGAAACGGTCGGGCACGAAATTAATGTCGCCGTCCTTAACAGCGTCGATCGCCGGGCCTGCCAATGGCTTCATCTTAACGAACCACTGATCGGACGCCATCGGCTCAACGCTACTTCCGCATCTGTAGCAGTGGCCGACGTTGTGCATGTGCTTTTCGGTCTTAACCAAAAATCCGCCGTCCTCCAAGTCCTTTATAATAGCTTTTCTTGCCTCATAGCGATCCATTCCTTCATATTTTCCGCCGTTGGAATTGATCTTTCCGTCGCCGGAAAGCACGATTATCGTTTCAAGGCCATGGCGCTGACCGACCTCGAAATCGTTTGGATCGTGACCGGGAGTAATCTTAACGCAGCCCGTCCCGAATTCCTTGTCAACATACTCGTCCGCAACTATCGGGATCTTTCTTCCGACCAGGGGAAGGATAAGGTTCTTGCCGACAAGATCCTTGTAACGCTCGTCCTCAGGATGAACCGCGACCGCGGTATCGCCCAAAAGCGTTTCAGGACGCGTCGTCGCGATGACGATATAGTCGCTGCTGTCCTCAAAATAATATCGGATATGCCAGAAAAAGCCCTCATCCTCTTTATATTCGACCTCCGCATCGGAAAGTGCGGTGCGGCAGCTTGTGCACCAGTTGATTATTCTGTAGCCCCTGTAGATGAGTCCTTTATTGTAAAGGTTGCAGAAGGTGTGGCGGACTGCTGCGGAAAGCCCTTCGTCCATCGTGAAGCGCTCTCTTTCCCAGTCGCATGAACAACCGAGTTTTTTGATCTGCCTGATGATCCTGTTTCCGTATTTATCCTTCCAGTCCCAAACCCTTTCAAGAAATTTCTCGCGCCCCAAATCATAGCGCGTTAAACCCTCTTCTTTTCTCAAGGTTTCCTCAACCTTGATCTGGGTCGCGATTCCGGCGTGATCCGTTCCCGGGATCCAGAGCGCGTTATAGCCCTGCATTCTTCTCACACGAATCAAAATATCCTGAAGCGTCTCGTCCAGCGCGTGACCCATGTGTAGCTGACCGGTAACGTTCGGAGGGGGAATAACTATCGTGAAAGGCTCCTTTTTCTCATCAACCTCCGCGTGAAAATAGCCTTTTTTCTCCCATTGGGCATAAATCCTGTCCTCCGCCTCGGCGGGATTAAAATTCTTTTCCAGTTCTTTTTTCATGTTTCCAAAATCCTTTCTCATATGAAGAGCACCAAAAGCGCAAGAAGCACAAATCCGTACGCCGCCGCCTTTATTTTAAGGCTCATGCCCTCTGAATTGTCGTGAAATATCTTTTCGGCGATCAAACCCGAAAGAAAGCACACCGCTCCCCCTGTAACGAGGAGTATAAGCGATATTATCTTATTCATCATTATCATGCGCGGAAGGGCTCTTAGCCATAAGCTCCTCAAGCGTATCCGGAACAGACGCGCTCCTGTGCTCTTCTTTTCGGGGTTCTTCTTTTTGTTCTTCTGCCGGCTCCTTTATCGCCGGAACCTCCGAGGTTGTTTCCTTTGTGCCCGCTGTGCCCGCGCCCGCACGCGACTCTTCATATCGCTCATATTCCGCCTTTAAGCCGTCGTCACCGAAAATATCAGCCTCAGTCTTTACCTCCGGCACCGGCGTTTCTTCGGACACCGGCGTTTCTTCGGGCGCCGGCGTTTCTTCGGGCGCCGCCATCTCGTCCGGATATTCCCCGTCGTCATAATCCTCATCGTCATCGCGGCGCTTGCCGAAAAAGAACATCGAGATTCCCATGATGACCAATATCACCACGATCGAAAGTATCACATATTTCGTTATCCTGTCAACTATGCTGACTCGGGCAACATGCTGAGTATCCTTGCCGTCCGCCTTATTATCGTTTGACGGCGTTTCAATGGGATCCAAAACGGAATCCGTCGTATTTACCCTCGGCTCCTGTGCATTCGACTCGGAAAGCGCGGCGTTTTCCTCTTTCAAGGAAGCGACCTTTGCCTCAAGCGCTGTGACCTTTGCCTTAAGCTCTTCGTTTTCCTGCTTGACAGCATCCGTCTCTGCCGATGATACTGAACCTGAAGCCGATGCCTTAAGCTCCTCAACCTGCTTTGATAAAGCGCTTCTCTTTGCCGCGTCCGCTCCGTAACCGGTGGCAAATCC
>ERZ779851.329-NODE-329-length-47824-cov-5.082459_pt1 | contig 47824 bp, 52 predicted proteins | sample MGYA00511094_ERZ779851 | MGnify/ENA primary metagenome ERZ779851 (study PRJEB29588, sample SAMEA2155512) | human gut metagenome | biome: human gut; feature: human-associated habitat; material: faeces | place: Denmark | collected 2008/2010 ...
CGGCGATCTCCTGATCGTAGACCTCGCTGAGCCAGTAGTTGGCGGTGATGGCGCCGGAGTTGGAGAGGATAAGTCCGCCGACGGAGTAGGTGACGGTGGAGTTCTCCTTGACACGCCAGTCGAGAGCGCCGAGGTACTTGTCCACGGTGTCCTTGTAGTCAAGGTAGGTGGACTTCATGTTGCGCAGCTTCTCGCGCTGCTTGCGGTAGAGTATGTAGGACTTGGCGACTGCCTCGTAGCCGCCGCGGGAGAGCACTGCCTCAACGCTGTCCTGTACGTCCTCAACGGCGATGAGGCCGTCCTTTATCTTGGGCAGAAAGTCCGCAGAGACCTTCAGCGCCAGAAAATCAATAATGCTGTCGTTATATTCGGTGCCGGTGGCATCGAATGCCTTTTTGATTGCGGCGGCTATCTTATTGATGTCAAAATCAACTATCTTTCCGTCACGCTTGATTACCTGATACATATCTTATCCTCCTATACTTTGTATCTTAAACTCCCCGCACCTGCACCGACGGCACATACTGCGCCGCGGCATCGGCAAGAGAGTGCATTTCCTTCTCGTCATACGCGCTCAGGCCGTCTATCGCAATAATATGGCCGGAGTCCTTGAATTGCTGGAGATAATATTCCTTTGCGCCTGCTATCCACTTCGCCGTGCCCACGATGCTCTCGCGCGTGTGCAGCCCGCGGACGACGGTGGTGCGGAATTCGTAGTCCACAGTCCCGCCCAGCAGGAAGTCCTTCGAGCGTTCTATTGCGCCGAGGTCGAGCGTATCAAGCCCGACGGTCTTTGCGTAAAGCTCCGGCGAATTTTTTATGTCCATCGCCACTCGGTCGACAAGTCCTGCGCTGACGACGTCCATCAGCCGCTCAGGGAAGGTGCCGTTCCACAAAATCGCCGATGTCGGCAAAGACTTCGTCAAAAACCGCTATCTCACTGCCGTATGACGCCGGGATGGCAAGCCCTGTCTGCGCCATAAGCGTGAAAAGGCCGAGCGTTTTAAGCGTTACGGTTTTACCGCCGGTGTTAGGGCCTGTTATAACAAGTGTGTCGAAATCGCGGCCGAGATAAACGTCGATCGGCACAGCCTTTTTCCTGTCCAAAAGCGGATGGCGGGCTTTTTTTATATCGATTATCCCGTCTGCGTTAAGCTTCGGGACGGACGCGTCCATATCGATCGCCAGTCTCGCACGCGCAAAGATCATATCCGCCTCGAGAATGTATTTATAGTCGTCGGCGATCAGGTGGTGATGCTCCTCCACATTGTTGGTAAGTTCGGTCAAAATTCTTTCGATTTCTTCCTTTTCGAGCCCATTAAGCTTGCTGATTTCGTTATTTATCTCCACGATCTGCATTGGCTCAACGAAAACCGTCGCCCCGGAGGCAGAGGAATCGTGCACGATGCCGGGGACAGCACCCTTCTGCTCGGACTTTACGGGCAGAACAAATCTTCCGCTTCTCATCGTGACAAGGCTTTCCTGCAGTGCGGACTGATATTTGCCCGAATGTATCATATCGTTTAACACGTCGCGTATCTTGTCTTCCAGCCGTTCGCGCTTTGTTCTGATCGAATGAAGCTCCGCACTCGCGTCACTCGAGACCTCCTCTTCTGAGACGATACACCGTTCGATCTCGTGCTCCGTCTCCGGAAGGTCATATATGCATTCCGTTACAATATTTAAATACTGAAGGCTTTCTTCCTTGTCCTCGCTGATATATTTCTTAAACTGGCGCGCAACGCGAAGCACTCTCGCCGTGTCAAGTAACTCCTTACACGAGAGCACCGCGCCGATCTCGGCTCTTTTTAATGCCGGCGCAATATCGTTAAGCGGAATTATCGGCGGCTCAAAATGCTTCGCCATATAACGCTCAGCCTCTTCGGTCTCTCCGAGCAGTCTTTTGGCCTCGTTAATATCAGTCGTCGGAAAAAGCTCTGCTATTTTCTCTTTAGATGCCGGGCAGACAGCCTTATCCGCGAGTTTTCTTAATATTTTGTCATATTCCAATACTTTGAGATTTCTTTCTTCCATTTTGATCTTTCCGTTCATACAAAATTATACTATTATATTCTACCATTTTTTTATCTTTCAGTCAATGACTATTATAAAAAAACGGGCTGTAACTTTATTTTAGCCTGAATCATATTATGTTAGAGATGTGATAAACATCAAAATCCCATATAAGGAGAGTTATAGCTATGAATTACGATAATTGCATGTTCGGATGCAGTCCGTTTATGGCCGCGCCCGTTCAGTGCGAAACGCCGTCAACCACCGATCCCCTTTCGTCAATGCTGATAGCGTATGCATATGTTCCCTATCAGAGAGCCGGAAAGCTCTACTGCGAATCCGATGCCTTAAAGAACGGCACCGTATTCCCGGAGCTTAACAAGCCGCTCGCCGTGTATGGCAGAGAGTTCTGCCAAAAAAAGAATTGACAAGGAGGTCATTTTATGGAGTCAACCCTTAAAGAAAAGTTACTTATGCTTGCCGAATCGGATTTCGCAGCCGATGACATAAAACTCTATTTAGACACGCACCCAGACGATGCCGGAATGATCATGAAACTTTGCCTTCAGGCACAGAAATCCATGATGCTCAGAAACGAGATTGAGACCCGCTTCGGCTATCCTATCACAGCAACGACAGCCTCAATCTACGGGGCACCGTTCAGATGGATAAATGCTCCGTGGCCGTGGTGTCCCGATTGGCCGAAAGGCAATGACGATAACTGTGAAAAAGAAAAAAACGCTTGCTCATTGGATGACTGTATCAAAGATAGCGAAACGGAGGACTGTAAATAATGTGGTACTATGAAAAGAAACTTCAAAAGCCTATAAGCATCAAACATACAAATCCGGCGCTCGCAAAGCTCATCATCTCCCAGTACGGCGGTCCGGATGGAAACTATTTGAGTAAATTCCTTACTTCCAAAAGACACATTTGATTGTTTTTCCGTCCTCTCCACCCTTAACAATTTCCTTGAAAATAGTCCTTGCCACCTTGTTTTTCTCAACATTACTTACATTTTCATCTTTCAAAATTTCTGTTAATCTGCGAAGTTCTTTCTTATTTATTTTTGCAACTGCTTTTGGCTGTTCTTCAGTCTTTTTTCCCTTCATTAAAGCTTTCAAATTTGCAATCTCATCAAGAAGGCTTTTTTTATTTGCTTTATATTCCTGAAGGGTATCTACACCATCCTCGTAAGCCAATCTAACACGGTCTAAACGAATTTCCAATCGTTGTATCTGAGTTGAAATAATTAAGCTTTCATCTTCTGTTTCCGTTTGCTCAATAGTTTCAGGTTCAGCAAATGCGAGTTTTACATTTGGAAGTGTAACATTAGATAAAGTATTCAAAACAATCCCATCTAGCTTAGTGGTTTTTATATATCCAACACCTTTACAAGTGCCTCTGCTTCGATTTGAACATCCATAAAAGCCACCTTGATTTGATAATACGGCACCGCATTTTTCACATCTTACGATTCCTACCAACCAATGAGATAATTCTTTTCGGTCAGGATCATAATACTTTCTGTACTTTGTTTTTTGCTCTTTCATTTTTTCCTGAACCTTTTCCCATGTTTCCATATCTATTATTGCTTCATGCGTTCCATTGCTTATAATAGCTGTTTTTGCTGTGTAATTCCTTGATAACTTTCCATCAGGATTCCACCGTGTTTTACCTATGTAAACAGGATTGTTGAGCCAATATTCAATAGTTCTATTTTCTATTTGATTACCCCTATGACTTCTTACTCCCATAGCATTTAGCGTTTTTGCAATAGATAAAAAGCCTTTGCCATTTGCATAGTCGTTAAAAACCTTACGAATAATTTCTGCTTCTTCCGGCACGATAATATACTCGCCATTTTCAACTTTGTAACCAAAACCGGGTATCGAAAGAACCCCGCCTCTTTTTGCTTTTTCTGTCATTCCTCGTTTAACTTCTTCAGCAAGATTGATACTGTAATATTCATCCATTGCTTCAATCATTGCTTCGAAAAGAATAGACATTTTATCATCGCCAACATCTTCGCTAATTGAAATGACATCAATATTCAGCTCTTTCCTGAGCATAGATTTGTAAACAACACTATCCTCACGATTTCTAGCAAATCTGCTATATTTCCAAACCAATATAACATCGAATGGTTTTGGATCAAGCTTTGCTAAACCTATCATATAATTAAAGGCAGGTCGCTTTTTTGTATTTCTGCCACTTATGCCCTCGTCCATAAAGATAAATTCTTTAGGTAATAGCATTTGATTTCTTTCTGCATAGAGTTTGATTTTTTCCAACTGACTATCAGGACTAAATTCAATCTGATCATCAGTAGAAACTCTTATATAAGCTGCCGCTACTTTCACTTTATAATCCTCCTTCCTGAAAAACGGCAACTATTTATTCTATACAATAATTTTAGCAAAACCGCTTTTTGAAATCAAATTTTTTTAGGTTGATATTTTTATTTTTTTATTATGATATTCGCTCAACGCTCGTTCCTCCATATCTTTTTTCCACTTTTCCTTTTCTTTTTCTTTCATACTCGAAAATTCTATTTTCTCATTTTCTCCACTATCTATGAATAGTTCAACTCGGAATTCATTCATTATTACCACCTCTCATAATTTTATGTTATGAACTTTCTTAAAATAACACATCAAAACTTAATGTTTTTTATAATAAAAAATAGCACTATCGCTACCTAAGAAGGTATATAGTGCTATTTCTATAGTCATAAATTATAATATTGGATTTTAGAAATTCTCCAACAAATCTTCAATCTTACATCCAAGTGATTTTGAGAGTGCAAGCAGCGTTGTTGTTGCTGCTTTATTTATATCCTTTGCTTTCAATTCATACTGTTGCAAAGTCCTCAAGTTTACTCCTGATTTTTCAGCAAGTTCTCTTTGGGAATAACCGATATTTTTACGAAGTTCTTGTAATTTAGTTGTTGTGGTTTTTCTCTCAATTATAGAATTAACTACATCAACAAATTTATCTTCGTGTGCTTCGTGAAGCGGATGATATAGGTTTTCAATTTCTTCAGCAGATATATTCTGAAAAATATCCTTAAATGTTCTGCCGGTATTCCATTGATAGTAAGCTACAATCCAACCGCACCAATATTCAGTAGAACAATCATATTCTGTCTGTACTTCCGGGAGGTCTTGTTCAATGCCTGCTTTTACAACAATTTCGTGAACAAGTTCTGTTCCCGAAAGTCCTGAAATGATTTTTGGTACACCGTTTCCAAATTGTGTAGCGAATCCTGTTGCTACAAATAATTCAAAAAAATTTTGAAGGCTCATATTACAAGCATTTACCGCATAATCTGCAGCTTCGCCAAGATTTCTCATTGCATCATCCAAATACTGTTCATCGTAAGCGTGCATCATCAGGTGTTACCTCCTCACGAATAATATCTCTCATAAACAATCCATTTATATCTTCTTTTTCAAGTTCAGCGTTAAAAGCTTCTCTTGCTTCATCATCTCTTGCTTTGCGTTTTGCATAATAAATAGTATTATCACAAACTTCATAAGACATAAATTTAATTTCATCAAATGCTTTTCTACTCTTTAAAACAATCTGTTCCCCAAGCTTGCCAAGACGCATAGCATAAGATAACTGATTGAGAGAAATTTCGTTATTAACAAATGCTCTTGCAAAGGAAAAGTAGGAATCATCAGCACGGCAGCCGATAATCGCATCATAGTCATTCGTATCAGGCAGAAAATGTTCAATAAGCCATTCACGCCCACGCTTCATAACCGGAGTTGATAAGCGAACCTTTCTGTTCTTCATCAAAAGTGCAAGCCAATGCAAAATGGTATATTCTTCAGATGAAAGATTCAGTACATTGAGTTTAGATATTTCAATCTCGTATTTATTAACAAAACCATCCACATCTTCGGTACAAGCCCACTCTTTAGCAAGTTCGATGTGCTCTGTACAGTAAAAACCTCTGCCATAATCATTATAAGTTTTACCTTTACCAAATTGTGGCTTTTCAATTATTTCAGGCGAACCGTGATAGATTATCAATTTACTCATTATAACGCCTCCGTACTTCTGTAGAGTTATACAATTACATTATACTCCCACAGAAGTATTTTGTCAAGATTTATGCGATAATTTATGTAATTATATTTTATACTTAATAGCATAAGTAAAGGGATTGAGATAATAAATAGTGAAAGGAGCAAACAGATGATACAAAGTGTATGTGCAAGGAATTCAAAGATCAGATCGCCGACCCCAATTTCGAAGGCTTTTGCCACTGTATGCTCTACTACAAGGAAGAGTAATATCAGCATCAAATACCGTAATAAAATATAATAAGCTAATTTTAATCGGAGGAATACGGATGGCGTCTAAACGATATTCAATCGTAGATAAGTCAGTTTGCGTTGCCTGCGGTGCTTGTGAAAACATTTGCCCGTTAGGGGCAATAAAGGTACATAAAGGATGTTTTGCAAAGGTTGCACAAGACAAATGCGTAGGATGCGGAAAATGCGAAAAGGTTTGCCCGGCAAACAGTATTACAATGGAAAGCAGGGTGAACATATGAAAACAAAGAAAAAGCATTGGTATGACTATTTATGGATATGGTCCATTGCATATTTTGTACTCGGTTTTTTCAATATTCTATTTGCTTGGCTCGGTATGGTTGATTTTCTGTTGCCGCTCATACTCGCTGCATTTGGCGGTAACAAGTTTTTCTGCAACCACCTTTGCGGCAGAGGGCAACTCTATTGTAAGCTGGGCGGAGATCTCAAATGCTCCCGAAACAAGCCAACACCGAAATGGATGGCATCCAAATGGTTTCGATATGGTTTTCTGATATTTTTCCTTGCCATGTTCGGCAATATGGTTTTTCAGACCTACCTTGTGGCAAGCGGTTCGGAAAATCTGCGTGAAGCAATCAAACTGTTTTGGACATTCCGTATTCCGTGGGGATGGACATATTCGGGAAGTATATTCCCAGATTGGGTGGCACAGTTCAGCTTCGGATTTTAAAGCCTGCTGCTTACATCGCTTCTAATCGGTCTTATTGTTATGAGTTTCTTTAAGCCGAGAACATGGTGCGCTTTCTGCCCGATGGGAACAATGACACAGGCAATCTGCAAATTAAGGAACAGAAAAAGAGGTAAGTGACGAACACCTCCGATTTTTGTTTTAATAACAGTTCGGTCTTACTGCAAAACCAAAACCGCCCGTTGTGACTACAACATTGTTATAACCGCTTGAGCAATGTATAACGAGCACATTGCCACTTGCATCTTTACCACCTACGATTCCAACGTGCGAAGTATCATTGTAAAATGCTAAATCTCCGGGTTGTGCCGAGGATAGTGATATGCGTGTGCCTTTTGAAACTTGTGTGCTTGTTCCGTGACCGATAGCTGATTCTGAAAAGCCTGCATTATGAAATGCCCAGGTAACAAAACCTGAGCAGTCAAGTCCATATGGTCGCATACATCCGGATGAACGACTTCCTTATGCAGTAACAAGTTTCATCTTGCCCCATTCAGAATCCCAACCTATTGCAGAAGATTTACCGCCCCAAAAGTATGTAAGTTTACCTACAAGGGAGCAGGATTTCTTTACAACATTTTTTCTTTCTGCAGATAAACTATCAGGAAGGTTATCAATAACATCTTGAGCCGTTGCATCAGAGATTGCAAGACTTTGTGTAGTTCCTATAAAGCCGTCTGCATTTTCAAGCAGAGTTTCAAGAGCTTCTTTTTGTTTTCGTGTAAAGCCATATTATGAAATCATTTCGTCTTTCATCTTTGCAGTAATTATGATATACAAAACAATTTCACTTGTTTCTCCGCTTGTTACAGTTTGTGTGAATATTTCTGTTCGTGAAATATTCAAAAATATCTGCAATGTTTTCCCATAGATACTTGCCAATACCAAGTCCTCTAAACATCGGATAAACATACAAAGTTTCAATGTAACAAGTGTATGCTTCCGAACATATATCGCTGTAATTTTCAGATTTTTTGAGAGTGTTTACTACGTTATACAAATCCTGACTGAACATATCAGCAACAGTTGAAATTTCTAAGCCGTTGTCGGCAATTCTTCTTTCATCAAGAAAATATGCCGTAATCGTTGCTACTTCATTCTCATCTTCATCAAAAACTTCGAATACTACGGGAACACAATAATAACCGTCAACCTCCTGAATTATTCCATGTGCAAATATTTCCTCTGTGTCAAAAATCATTTCATCTTTTACATCATACATTTCAATTTTTAACTGCATATTATTTATCCGCCTTTCATTTTTTAGCATCATATAGTTTCTTGTCACAATGTTTGATAAGATCATCAATACTTTTGTCTTTCTGAAATTTCTTGATTCGTGATTTTCACTTCTCTTGAATCGTGATTTTCACTATTCTGCAATCGTGATGCAGAGTAGAAGTTTTTAACATAAATAATATTCGGCTTTCCTAAGCCTTGTCGCTTTCTTTCTATCAATCCGATTCCTCTAACTGTATCAAGCTCTGACAATAGCTTTCCGGCTTTTTGGTCTGCACAGTTCAAATCTTCCATTATCTCTGCTATTGTGTAAACAATATACGCTCGGTTTTCTTCATCAAGCCAACCATTTTTAGCAGACAATCCCGTGCGGTCAAGCATAAGACCATATAAGACCTTTGCTTAGGCTGATACATCTTTGAACATCTTTTCCTTGAATAGCATTTTGGGAATGCGATAAAAAGAAAATTGCTCTGTTTCATTTCCGTAGAAATACTCAAATTCAAATGACATTGTTTTCACCTCCTGAATTTTTTTATATAACAACCCACTTTCTAATTTTGCTGATTTTTTAGTTTTTTGTTTTTTTATCGTTATTAACTTAGATTTGCTCAATCCCTGTATTTGCAAGGGTTTAAGGGCTTTTTATATAATAAATAGTTCCGTCATTTACTCAAACATTCGGTGTTCGGTGGACCGGACGGCGAGCTCGGCGCAAGCTTAAGATATTTAAGCCAACGATTTTCAATGCCTAACGACATATGTAAAAGCGTCTGCAACGACATAGGCTCCGAGGAGCTCGGGCATCTTGAAATGGTCGGGACACTCGTTCATCAGCTCACAAAAGGCATCAGCTGTGAAGAAGTGAAAAAGTCCGGTTTTTCTGATTACTATGTAGATCACAGCACGGCGGTATATCCCACCTCCGCGTCCGGTTCGCCATGGACCGCGGCCTCGATCCAGTCCACCGGAGACCCGATAACCGACCTCACAGAAAACCTGGCGGCCGAACAGAAGGCGCGCCTGACATATGACAACATATTAAGGCTTTCGGACGACGCGGATGTCAACGAAGTCATCAGGTTCCTCCGCGCACGCGAAGTCGTTCATTTCCAGCGTTTCGGCGAAGCGCTCCGAAGCGTTCAGGATATGCAGGACTGCAAAAGGACATTTGCACTGCCCTCTCCCTGCGATTGCAGTCCGTTTTAAAAATAATATCCACTCGCATAGCGAGTGGATATTATTTTTTTATAAGCATTGCGACCTGTGTTATAAACTGATTTTCATCCTCATGCTGAGGCGGCCCTTCGATGTATATATGCCGGCACTTACCGGTAAGTTCGATGCCGTTGTCCCCTGCATAGCGAATGAGCCTTTCCCTAACGGACGAAAGCTTTTCATATCCGCCGTGGAAAAAGGTGCTGACAGCTTCCGCTTTCGGAAATGAGACAACAAACTCCCCGTCACTTTCTTTCGGAACCGCGGCGCCAAAAGAGACCGCATCGGGATCATCTATATCAAACTCCGTAAAATACAGTCTCTTGGCCGTGTCCGCTCCGTACAGATGTATCGCCTCCAGAGCGGTGTTTCTTAAAATCTTTGTTTTTTACGCGTTCATAAAGCTTTTCGATGTTTAAGTTAAGCTCATCTCTCATTGTTTCAAGCCGGATTATAAGCTTGGTCAGATCGGTCGATCCGCAAAAATACCCGTGTATCTCATCAAGCGAAAGGCCGAGCCTTTGAAATATTCTGACCGTTCTTATCATAGTCAGCGTATCTATTGTGTAATACCGGTTACCGGAAGCGCCCTCCTTAATGTCGGGCTTAATGAGTCCGCGCGACTCATAATTCAATATAATTCTTCTCGTGATTCCGATAGCTTCGGCGGCCTCGCCTATCGTGAACATATCCTTATCCTTTTTCATAAAACCTCTTTTTATAAGAACCAATAAGGATCGTTATTTATCAGGCGCAGTCTCTTAAAATACACCACGATAAGGCTTATCATAATAAGATATGAAACAAGCATCCCGGACGCAGTACTCGACAGACCTTCCGCAAACACAGGCTCTTTCTCAACAAAATCAAGACAATATGTAACCACGATCCTCACTATAGTCAGGCACAGAAAGAAAAAGAAAATAGGTGTGGCATATATCCATTCATCATTGAACACGACCGAAAGATGGTAGCAGATCGCCGAAACTACAATTCCGGCAAAAAATGTCGCTAAAAATATTGCCTCCTCACTTCCCCAGAACCAGTGGTGCATGAAGGTATCTAAAAACTGTTCCATATCATTTCATTCCTCTTCGTTTGTAAATATTAATGCCCAGAAGCTTTTCCGCTACTCCCATTGCAATACGGTATGCAAAAACCCCGTTAATGCCGTAGTGCACAGGCAGATACATAAACTTTTCAGACTCCGAAATATAAACGTCGATCTCAGTGCGCTGTTTTCTTGAGAAAAGATCATTCGCATTGATCACCGCCATATCATAGGTCAGCTTGTCAAATTTATCGCAGAACACAAAAGTAATGCCGAGCGGCTGAAAGAGGATCCCTCTTCTCTGAAGCGGGATCCCCACATAAGCCCTTCTTCTCGTTTCCATATGCGAAAATGTGTTGCCGTTATAATCCTTTGCGACCATAACCCTCAGTTTAAGGCGCTTCACCCTTATATCGCAATACGCCGTGACATCGTCAATAAACTCCGGTTCTTTGTATTTTTCTTTCAGTCTTTCTGTAACATCGTCAAAAGTCACATCGATCGGAATTATTTCCGGCTCCATCTGCATATCGCCGAACCCACTTATCCTTATCTCGATATAGATGACAAGCCCGATCAATAAATGACCGATCGCAACCGGCAAAACATAGTAGTTCCACGTTTTCGCAAACCATTCAACAAGCGTGACGGCACCCAAAACATATACGGTAAATAAAAAATAATAAAGACATTCCAGCCTGAAGCTTCGTTTTATCATAATTCTCCCCCGGACACTCATATTATTTTATATTTTACCATAATTCTTTATTATTTTCAATACGCAAGGCGAAAATTCTTACTCGTTATCCGTCCCGTCAAAATCCTCGAAAAATTCCCTGACCGCGCGTTCATAGGAATCCTTATCAACAAAGTAGCTCATCGCATGGTCGGCGCCCGGAACTATCAGAAGGCTCTTCGATGAAGTGCACACGTCGTAATTTTCATACGTCATCTCGACAGGAACGAAATTATCGTCCTCGCCGTGAATAAAGAGCACAGGGATCTTTGTATTCTTTAACGCGTCCTTAGTCGAAAAATCGCCGGAGCCGACATTTATCATCTTTTTGCAGATCGCATCCGCCAGGCGCGATCCCACGGTATAAAGGTGCATGTTATGCCTTGCGACATACTTCCATATCTCCTTGGGCGATGTGAAGCCGCAATCGGCAATTATACCTTTGACGTTATCCGGAAAATCGGAATCCGCTGACATAAGCACGGTCGAAGCGCCCATCGAAACACCGGCAAGATATATCGGAAGCTTTTTGTCCGTCTTTTGGTTTATCCAGTTGACCCACTCGATGCAGTCGTACCTTTCCGTCAGACCGAATCCCATATGCTCTCCGCCGCTGGCATTCTGCCCTCTCTGCTCGGCATATAAAACGGAGCATCCGCTGTTTTTCCAGAAATCCGCGATCATTCCGAAATCCGCGCACCATGACGAGCGCCACCCGTGAAAAGCGATGACAACACGCTTAGGCTCGGGTACGGGATAGTAATGGCCGACAAGCGTCACATTATCGTGCGCAACGATCTTCACAGTCTCGTGCTCTTCTTCCAAAAGCTTTTTCTGCGCTTCTGCCTTTTCCATCTCGAACTCGTCCTCATTCTTTTCGGAGCCGGAGATCTTTCCTCTTCTTTTCTTCATGATTTCAGGCTCTTCCCTGTCAAGCGCGGTCTTTACCATGAGCTTCGTCGTCGCATATGCCGCGATTCCCAAAACGGCCGCAGCTGCCGCGGCAACGCCCGCAACAGTCAAAAATTTTTTTAATGTTTTACCCATAAAAAATCCTCCTTGTAAATCTATAATAAAAGTTTTTGTCTTTTCCTCGTAATTATACTCTATCACACGTTTTTTCTTCTGTCAATAAACAAATTGCAATAATTTGTCAATAAAATAAAAGCACCGCAAGGTGCTTTTATTTAGTGATCGCCGCCATAGTATAGTTAACGACTTTTTTAAGCTCGGACGGAGCGATCTCAAGCTGTGAGCCGATCCTCCCGGCGCTGACATAAAATTTTTCAACATTATTTGCCGACTCGTCGATAACGGTCGTAAACTCTTTTTTCATACCGACAGGCGAGCATCCGCCCCTTATATATCCCGTGACCTTATTAATGTCGGCAACGTGTATCATCTCGACCGACTTTTCGCCGACCGCTCTTGCCGCGGCCTTTAAGTCAAGCTCCTTTTCGACCGGGATAACAAACACATAATACTGCCTTGAAGGCGCGACCGTCACAAGTGTTTTATAGACTATCTCGTGCGGACAGCCGAGCTTATCGGCAACATATATCCCGTCGACCTTGCCCTCCTCGGGTTCATAATGGTGCGCCGTGTAGCTGACCTTTGCCTTATCCAAAATGCGCATTGCATTGGTCTTTATCTCTTTCATAAAATCGCCCTCCCGTCAGTCAAAAAGTGCCTTTGAAAAGCTTTCCGGGTCGAAGGGCTGCATATCGTCGATTCCTTCGCCGACACCGATAAATTTCACCGGAATGCCGAGCTTTTTCTTGATGTTTATAACGATTCCACCCTTTGCCGTACCGTCAAGCTTTGTCAGCACGATTCCCGTGATGTCGGCGGTGTCCTTAAACATTTCCGCCTGATTTACCGCATTCTGGCCGGTCGTCGCGTCAAGCACAAGTAAGACCTCAAGGCTCGAATCCGGAAGCTCACGCTTGATGACCCTGTATATTTTTTCAAGCTCGTCCATCAGGTTTTTCTTGTTATGAAGTCTTCCGGCCGTATCGCAGATCAGCACATCGGCCTTTCTGCTCTTCGCCGCGGCGCATGCGTCAAAAACGACCGCCGCAGGGTCCGAGCCCTCCTCGTGCCTGATCATCGGAACGGAGTTTCTCTCCGCCCAGATTGCAAGCTGATCTGCCGCCGCGGCTCTGAACGTGTCCGCCGCCGCGAGAATGACGCTTTTTCCTTCGGATTTTAAGAAGTGCGTCATCTTGCCTATAGACGTTGTCTTTCCGACGCCGTTGACACCGATCACCATAATGACCGCCGGACTGCCCGATAAATCAAGCGACGAATCGCCGGAGATCGCCTCGCTCAAAACAGCGTAAAGCTCGGCCTTTGCTTCCTCCGTGTTTCCGATATGCTTTGATTTAACGCGCTCTTTTAATTCGTCGACGACCTCCATTGCCGTCTGCGCTCCAAGGTCCGCCAAGATCAGTGCCTCGGTAAGCTCCTCATAAAAATCGTCGTCAATACTGCTGAAAGCGACAAACACGCTGTCAACGGCATTTTTAAATGTGTCCTTTGTTTTTCCGAGTCCCTGTTTTAATTTATCGAAAAATCCCATTTTGATCTCCCCGTTTTCTTACTGTTCAACATCGCTTAACTTAAGCGACAAAAGCTTTGTAACGCCCTTTTCCTGCATCGTAACGCCATAGAGCATATCGGCGGATTCCATCGTACCGCGCCTGTGAGTTATGACCAAGAACTGCGTTTTGTCATAGTTTCTTAAGAACGACGCGAAACGCTGAACATTGCTCTCGTCAAGTGCCGCCTCGATCTCGTCTAAAACGCAGAACGGCGTCGGCCTTACCGAAAGCATCGCGAAAAACAGCGCTATCGCGGCTATCGCTTTCTCACCGCCGGACAAAAGCATGATGTTCTGAAGCTTCTTTCCGGGCGGCTGGAGCTCGATCTCGATCCCGCTCTCCAAAACATCGTCCGGATCGGCCAAAAGAATGTTCGCCGTTCCGCCGCCTGTCAGCGCAATGTAGGTTTCCTTGAAGTCCTCGTTGATCTTCTTGAACTGAACGGAGAACTGATCCGCCATGATCTTCTGCATATCCTCGATTATCTTTTCAAGGTTCGCCTTGGTGTCTAACATATCCTTTTTCTGGGCGGACAGAAATTCATATCGCTGCGAAACGTTTTTATAGTCCTCGATCGCGGCAACGTTGATCGTGCCAAGATCCTTTATTTCGCGCTTTAACTTGCTGATATGCGCGCCGGACGCTGTCTTTCCGCCCTTTTGGTTGCGCTCGGAAAGTGCCTCGGAGAATGTCATCTCATACTCCTCCCAAAGCTTTCCGATGTCCTCCTCGACTGCGGTTTTAAGCGCTTCGATCTTGCCCTGAAGCTTCGTCATCTCCTGTGCGAGCGAGATGACCTTTTCCTGTATTGCCTTATTCTCCTCCCTCAATTTGGAGGTGTTAAAGTCACGCGCAGAAAATTCATCTTTTTTCGCTTCAAGCTCCGTAAGTTTTGATGAGTGTTCATTCTTAAGGTTTGAAATATGCTCGCAGATAAGCTCGATCTCTTTTTTTATGTTCTCCTCATCGGACTTGTATTTTCCGATCTCAAGAGCCTTCGACTCTGCCAGTTCACGCCTTGAATCCGCACCCGCACGCGCAGATTCGAGTGCGTTAAAGTACATCTCGATGTCCTTTGATGCGTTATTTATCTCCATCGTCTTTTCGACTCTGGCATTATTCATAGCTTCAAGCTCCGAGCGCAACTCTTCAAGCTGTGATGTGAGCTTTTTAAGCTCTTCTTTCTCTCTTAAGAGCTCCGCCTCCGAATCGGCGATCGATTTTTTCAGTTCTTCTTTCGCTTTATCGCGATTATCAAGGCTGTATATAAGCTCGCTCTTAGCCTCCGAAAGCTCATTAAAGCGCGCCCTTTTACTGCTCAAAATGCTTTCTTTTGCTTGTATTTTATATAATGTGTCGGAAAGCGCGTTTTTATTAAGCTCAATCTTTTCGGTCAGCGCCGCCGCATCATGCTGCATCTTTGAAACGTCGTTATTCTTTTTCTCGATCTCGGAATCGATCTTTTTAAGGCCGGAATTTAGCTCCTTCAGCCTTTCAGTAAGTGTCTGTATCTCCTGCTTTCTTGACAAAAGACCGCGGATCTTACTCATGCTTCCGCCTGTTACTGCACCGCCGGAATTTATATATTCGCCTGAAAGAGTAACTATCTTTACCTTGCCGTTTTGCTTTTTAAATAGTCCGATCGCATTGTCAAAGCTGTCGCAAAGCGCGACATTTCCCAAAAGGTTCAAAACCGCCGGCCTTATATCCGCGTCGCACTCTACAAAATCCGACACCGCACCCAAAAATCCGGGATGCGACATCTTATCAAGCGAGCGCGGACGGATTATATTAAGCGGCAGGAAAGTTGCCCTTCCTTTTCCCTTGGATTTTAAATAGTTTATCGCCTCGCGCGAGTCCGAATCCGTCACGGTGACGATGTTCTGCATCGAACCGCCAAGCGCGGCCTCAATAGCCGGGATATACTTTGCGTCGACCTTGATAAGCTCGGACAAAACGCCGCGGATGCCCTTAAGATTTTTATTCTCGATAACGCTCTTGACCGCGCCGGAATAGCCGTCCATCTCCTTTTCAAGCTCCGTCAAAAACTTAAGGCGCGACGAACATTCCGAAGTCTTTTTGCTCTCGGCATTATAATTTTCCTTAAGAGCATCAAGCGCGGATAAAAGCGCGGAGTAAGAAGCGTTCATATCGCTCTTTAGCCTTTTATACTCCTCGTCCTGCTTTTCTCTTTTCTCTTTTTCGGCATTGAAAGAGGCGATCTCCTCCTCGTCCGCCCGAACGGCCTTTTCCATCTCCTCGGTTTCCTTCGCGATGGAATTTAACCGCTTGCTCTGCTCGTCCGCGATAACGTCGAACGACTCAAGTCTGCCGGTTTTTCCTTCGATCGCCGCGGCAACCGAATCCGTATATGCCGCTTTTTTTGCGGTCCGGTGCGAAAGCTCCTCCGTCTTTTCCCGAAGAAGAGTCACATTCATGGCGTTAAGCTCGCGAATCAGATTTTCTTTTTTCGCCTTCGCGTCAAACACGGCCTTTTCCGCGTCCTCGACAGACTTTGCCGAATTTTCTTCTCTTAACGCGTCGATCTCGTCGGTCAGTCGCTTTATGTTAAGCTCTATATTTTCGATAGTGCTTTTCTTAAGAGTAATCTCAGATTCCTTTTTCGTTATCTCGACGATGATCTCCGATGCCTCGTTCTTGATTTTTTCAAGACTCGAATCAAAAAGCTTCTTTTCCTCATAATATGCCTCGATCGTCTTTTCGTTGGCCTCGGAAAAGGCCTTTGCCTTGTCAAATTCCGCCTTAATATCGGCAAAATTGTTCTCCGCCTTATCGCAGGCGCTTTTGTTCTTCTCGATGGCATTGACGAACGCCGTGACTTCAAGCTCCTTAAGCTCGTCCGAGAGCACCAAAAAGCGCTGTGCCTTCTCCGACTGCTCCTTAAGCGGCCCGATCTGGCTTTCGAGCTCTGCAACAATGTCCTTTATTCTTATGATATTGTCATTGGTCTTGTCAAGCTTTCTTTTGGCCTCGGCCTTTCTGTATTTATATTTTGAAATGCCGGACGCTTCCTCGAACATCGACCTTCTGTCCTCGGGGTTAGCATATAATATCTGGTCGATCTTGCCCTGGCCGATGATGCTGTATCCGTCGCGACCCATACCGGTGTCCATCAGCATCTCGTGAATGTCCTTAAGCCTGCAGGGGGTCTTATTTATAAAATACTCACCCTCGCCGGAACGGTACACCCTTCTTGTGAACGCGACCTCATCATAGTCGACGGGCAGAATGTGGTCTTTATTGTCAAGCGTCAGCGTGACCTCGGCAAAGCCGCTCGGCTTTCTTTTGGGCGTTCCCGTGAAGATAACGTCCTCCATCTTGCTTCCGCGAAGTGTCTTTGCGCTCTGTTCGCCGAGTACCCACAAAATAGCGTCCGAAATATTGCTCTTTCCGCTTCCGTTAGGGCCGACAATGGCGCACACGTTCCCGTCTAACTCTATTTTAGTTTTATCGGCAAAGGACTTAAACCCCTGCATTGTAATGCTTTTTAATATCATAAATCCATTATTCCCCGATCAGTTTTCCTCTTTTTCTTCCTCGGTTTTATCTGTGCCGTTATAAACCTCTAAAAATTCTTCCCCGGTGAGGACTTCCTTCTCGATCAGCGCCTTTGCGACTGCCTCAAGCTTATCCTTGTGCTCTGTTATGATCTCCTGGCACTTCTTATAACCCTTCTCGATCAGAGCGTCGACCTCTTCGTCAATAAGCGCCGCCGTCGCGTCGGAATAGTTCTGCGCGTGGCCGTAATCTCTGCCGATGAATATTTCCTCGTTTGAACCGAAGCTTCTTGAGCCGAGCTTCTCGCTCATACCGTATTTTGTGACCATATCGGTCGCAATTTTTGTTGCGTGCTGAATATCGCTCGACGCGCCGGTATTGATCTCGCCGAAGATCATTTCCTCCGCAACGCGGCCGCCCATCGCCATTACGATGTCCTCAAACATCTCCTGCTTTGAAATATAGGTCTTGTCATGGTCGGGAAGCGACATCGTGAATCCGCCGGCTCTTCCCCTCGGAATGATGGAAACCTGGTGAACCTTATCCTGTGTGGGCAGGCATTTTGCCGCAACAGCGTGGCCCGCCTCGTGGTAAGCCGTCTGTTTTTTGTCCTTCTCCTGCATCTCTTTAGACTTCTTTTCAGGGCCCATAACGACCTTAAGCATAGCGTCGTCCAGATCGTGCTGGCTGATCTCGCGATTGTTCTCGCGCGCCGCCAAAAGCGCCGCCTCATTTAAGAGGTTTTCAAGATCCGCACCGGTAAATCCATATGTTGTCTTTGCGATTACCGAAAGGTCAACATCCTTGCCGAGCGGCTTATTTTTAGCATGAACTTTTAATATTGCAAGTCTCGCCTTCTGGTCGGGGTAGCCGACATAGACCTGACGGTCGAATCTTCCCGGACGCATAAGCGCGGGATCCAAAATGTCCGCTCTGTTTGTCGCGGCGAGCACGATCGTGCCTTCGTTCACACCGAATCCGTCCATCTCGACAAGGAGCTGGTTTAACGTCTGCTCTCTCTCGTCGTGTCCGCCGCCGAGGCCTGCGCCTCTGTGACGGCCGACAGCGTCGATCTCGTCGATAAAGATAATAGAAGGCTGATTTTTCTTTGCCTGTTCAAAAAGGTCTCTCACTCTTGACGCGCCGACGCCGACGAACATCTCGACAAAGTCCGCCCCGCTGATGCTGAAAAACGGTGCATCCGCTTCGCCTGCAACGGCCTTTGCAAGGAGAGTTTTACCTGTTCCGGGAGGGCCTACTAAAAGCACTCCCTTGGGGATCCTTGCTCCGAGATCGGTATATTTTTTCGGATTTTTCAAAAATTCGACTATCTCGGTGAGCTCCTCTTTTTCCTCTTCAACGCCGGCAACATCGGCAAATGTCACCCTTTTATTTTCCGGTACGGCGGCCTTGGTCTTGATCTTGCCGAAGTTCATCGCACCTGCTCCGCCGCCGGCATTTTTCATCATAAAGCTCCAGAATATAGCGATAACGATAATGATAATGAACGGCGACAGGAGTGAAAGCCATGCATAAGCCGAGGATGCCTCGGGATATGTTACCGTCAGGCGCCCCGACTCTATCTGCTTATCCATTTCATCGCCGGTCTGCGCATACAAAAGCTCCTTTGACGGAATGTCATATACGATTATCTTGGGCTTTCCGTCCTCGGCCTTTTCGCGGTAGGTCGCCTGCGCCTTTGTATCGGATATTTCCAGGCGTTCGATCTTTCCGGCACTTATATCCTTCACGAGGTCGGAATATAAAATTTCCGGCTTCGCCACCTGACCGAATATAAACATATACGACAGGAGCATCGCAACAAAAATGGCGATTGCAGCGATGAACCCTCTTACGTTTTTGTTCAAAAAAATACCCCCTTGATTATTTTGTGTATATTTTCGGGTCCAAAACTCCGATATACGGCAGATTTCTGTATTTTTCGTCATAGTCCAGGCCGTATCCGACAACAAATTCGTCGGGAATCTCAAACCCGTAGTAGTCAATATCAATGTCAACTCTGCGGCGCGAGGGCTTGCTTAAAAGCGTGCATATCTTGACGCTCGACGCGTTCCTGTCCGCTAAAAGGCGCTTTAAATATGCCATGGTAAAGCCGCTGTCCACAATATCCTCAACAATTAAAACATCCTGATTTGTAAGCATTTTATCAATATCTTTTTTGAGCGTGACAACGCCGGACGTTTCGCTTTCTTTTCCATAGCTGGAAACAGCCATAAAATCGATCTCCATCGGAACGGTGATCTTTTTAAGAAGGTCCGAAGCAAAAACAACTCCGCCCTTTAAAATACCGATCATAAAAAGGTTCTTACCCTCATAATCCTTTGATATCTGCGCGGCGATCTCGCTTGTTTTTTTATCGAGCTCTTCCTCTGTCACCAATATTTTTTCCAAGTCCTTGTTCATCGTAATTCCCCTTCTGTGATTTTTATCGTAATTGCATTTTCTGTCGTTTCGCCGGACACCGCCCGTTCATCGGCACGGCCGAGCGCGAAAACGATCTTTTCGCTGTCTGTTATGATCGGGTATTTTCCCCTTTTGTCAACCGGAAACTTAAGGTCTGAAAAAAGCATCTTTAACTTCTTTTCTCCGCCCATTCCGGCCGGATAAAACGAGTCGCCCTCTTTTTTCGGCCTTGCATAAAGCGGCAAAGTGACTTTTGCAAGGTCAATGCCTTTTTTGCTTCTTTCGACCGTTACCGTGTAGCCGGCCTCCACTATATAATTGTTTCCGATTTTGAGTTCATAATTATAATTTTTATTTTCTTCCCGTTTTGATATTTTTATTTTATCATATATCCTCAAAGCTTCATACATTCCGGAAAGCTGAATTTTTTTGCCTGACGGCAAGCCAAAAAGCTTTTTGATGTCTGAAATATTTTTGTCCGATATTTCCTTCATTCCGGCCGCATATGCGCTTTCGGATATGATATATTCCTTAAGTGCATTGTGAAGATGTCGTGCCTTTTCAATGTCAATACTGCCGCTTATATCGCCGTAAGCCTCTTTTGCCGACACGGCAATAAAATCCGCCGCGTCCTTCGCCTTTTTGGCCGTCCTTTTTACGGACGACAAAAAGTTGCCGTTAAGAGAAATAAACTGCGGCAAAATGGCGTGCCTTATCCTATTTCTCGTGTAATCGTCCGAAAGATTCGTTGAATCCGTAACATAGGAAATCTTGTTCTCCGAAAGAAAAGCTTCAATCTCCGAACGCGGAGTAAATAAAAGCGGTCGTATTATGTTATTGTTCTTGACCCTGATACCCGAAAGCCCTGAAACGGACGTTCCGCGCGCAATGCGCATTATCACGGTCTCCGCAAGGTCGTTAAGGTTGTGCGCGACGGCGATCTTTCCTCTTTCTTCAGAAAGCTCGGAAAAGAAACGATAGCGCTCCTCGCGAGCCGTCTCCTCCATATTTCTGCCCACAGAAAGACGCGGAATATCACAGCGCTTTACAACGCATTCAATGCCGAGTTTTTCGGCCGTTTTTACCGAAAACTCCTCGTCACGCTCCGCCTCGGCGCCCCTTATCATATGATTTAAGTGTGCCGCTCTTAAAGTAAATCCTATCTTTTCGGAGAGCGAATAAAGCACAAAAAGCAGTGCGACCGAATCCGCCCCTCCGGAAAGCGCCGAAATAACATCGTCGCCCGGTTCTATTAAATTATATTCTTTGATGACCGCGCCGGCTTTTTCCGGCAGATCACCCTTTATAGACACTTTCAAACCGCACATATTCTCCTCTGTAAACAAGTTCGATCTTCCCGGTTTCACCGTTTCTGTGCTTTGCGATTATGCACTCTGCGATGTTGTGTTTCTCCGATTCCGGGTTGTAATATGCATCTCTGTATAAAAACATAACGATGTCCGCGTCCTGCTCGATAGCACCCGACTCTCTTAAGTCAGAGAGCATAGGGCGCTTATCGGTTCTCGATTCAACCGCACGCGAAAGCTGTGAAAGCGCAACGACAGGAACATTCAATTCCTTTGCCAGAATCTTTAACGAACGCGAGATTTCGGAAATCTCCTGCTGTCTGCTGTCGGACTTCCTGCCGGACTGCATAAGCTGAATATGATCGATAACGATGAGTCCGAGCCCTTTTTCCGACTGTGCGAGTCTTCTGCACTTTGCTCTTATCTCGCTGATGCCTATTCCGGCCGTGTCGTCGATATAAATCGGGGCTGTGGAAAGCGTTCCAATCGCCTGTGCAAGCCTCGTGCAGTCCTCAACATTTAAGTCGCCGACCCTGAACTTGCTGTTCTCAACCAGCCCCTCACTGCATATCATACGGTTGACGATCTGCTCTTTGCTCATTTCAAGGTTGAAGATCGCAACAGGAACGCGCGAGTTTATCGCGATATGCTGTGCCATATTTAATGCAAACGCCGTTTTACCCATTGCGGGGCGCGCTGCGACCAGAATCAGGTCGGACTTTTGAAGACCGGCCAAAATATTATCAAGATCCGAAAATCCTGTCGGCACGCCGGCGATCCGGCCGCCGGCCTCACGAAGCTTTTCGACGTTGTCGATCGAATTTACGAGCACGTCTCTGATGTGCGCAAAACCCATATTGGCTCTGCTTTCGGCAATTTCAAAAACCTTCTGCTCCGCCCTGTCCAAAATGACTTCGGCGTCCTCCTTCGCCTCATAGCACATTCTCGAGATCTGGTCAGCCGCCTCGATCAGCTTTCGCATATTCGACGTTTTCTTAATTATGTCGATATGCTGAGCAAGGTTCTCTGTCGTAACGACGCTCATCGCGAGGCGCGACAGATAGTTAAGGCCGCCCGCCATTTCGATTCTCGAACCGAGCGCACCAGAAACGGTTACGATGTCCACCGCCCGGCCGGTATCAAAAAGCGACTTTATCGCTTCAAATATGAGCCTGTGTGCCTCGGTATAAAAATCGTCCGCCTTGATCTCGGTAAAGACCTCGGACAAAGCCTTGGAATTTGATATCATACACCCGAGCACCGCCTGTTCGGCGCTCATATTGTAGGGCGCCTGTCTGCCCTCCATAAAATCACCTCTTAAATCAGCCCTCGGCTGTAACGTTGACCTTTATTTTTGCGGTGATGGAAGGATAAACTTTAACCTCCACCTCTGTTATTCCGGTGTGCTTGATGCCGTCCGGAATCGAGAATTTCTTCTTTTCAATAACAACGTGGTGCTGCATTTTGAGTGCTTCCGCAACGTCCGCCGCAGTGATTGAGCCGAAAAGCTTTCCGTTTTCGCCGGCCTTCGCGGTGAGCGAAACCGTCACTCCGTTAATCTTTTCAGCCGTTTCCTTAGCCGCCGCGACCTCGTTATTATGGCGGAACTCTGCCGCCTCCTTCTGACCCTTAAGATCATTCAGCGCATTGCTTGTCGCCTCTTTGGCAAGCCCTCTCGGAAGGAGAAAGTTTCTTGCATATCCGTCGCTGACGTTTACGATGTCTCCTTTTTTGCCCTGTGCCTTTACGTCCTTAATCAATACTACCTTCATAAATTATCATTCCCTTTCTAAAGGTTTATTTTTACCTGTAAACGAGCTTATAATGCCCATGAGCGCAAGCCCTGTCCCCAGAGTGAAAAATCCGATCATCACCGTTATCAACGCCGCCGGAAAGGTGTGATTTGTAAGCTTTTTAAATATCCTCACCAATGCGGCCGCGCCGAAAGCTATATATAAAACATATATAACATAAACTGCGTTTAAGATAACCTTTGCCGCCGTGCCCTGCACGAAAAAGAGTGAGCATGTCAGCGCAATGGCAAAAAGCGTGAACGACACGTCTGCGCGCATATCCTTAAAGTCGCGGATATTGGCAAGCTTTCCGCCCGTGTGCCTTATTATCGCTTTCATTCCCGCAAAAGCGAGGAACGAAAATATCAGTGCCGAGATCATTATGATGGCCGGTAATAACACGCTCATACTCTGCCAGATCGACTTTATCATCTGAATTTCCTTATCCTGATAACCGAGCGAGGTCATTTGCTCGGAAAACGTCTTCGGAACGCCGATGGATAAAAGGTTTATTATAGTCGTATGCGATATGACAGATTCGTAATAATATAGCATCAGCATTGCAAAGGCGTTCGCCGCCGTGCCGGCTCCGATCACCGCCGAAAGCCCTCTTCGCATTCTGATCACGAGCGCCATCGCCGTTGCCGGCAAAATAAACGAAAGCGCCATGATCGCACCGGCGGCCGGATCAGCCGTCAAAAGCGCATAGATCGCGATGCATATAAAGGCCGCAACGGCCGTCGCTCCGAGCGGGAACAACAGCGCGGCGACCGCAAAAACGGACGAGGCGATTATGAGCGTTATTTCCGAGTTAAAAAGCGCCGCCAAAACCGTTATCACAGCCAATGTCCAAATATATCTTAAAACTGCTTTGTTCAACAAAAAAACTCCCTAAACCGTATTTAAAACTACTATTGCATTATACAATAATTTATTGTACCACATTTTGAACCTCTTGTCAAAACATAATTGTTTATTTTAAGTAAACAATTGATGAACAAAGAAAAAAGCTCCCGCATGCGGGAGCTTTTTAGTGCTTTAATCAGCCAAGTTCAGCAAAATACTTGATTGTTCTTACCATCTGGCTGGTGTAAGAGTTCTCATTGTCGTACCAGGAAACTACCTGAACCTCATAGAGGCCGTCGCCGATCTCTGCAACCATTGTCTGAGTTGCATCGAAGAGAGAACCGAATCTCATACCAACGATATCAGAAGAAACGATCTCGTCTGTGTTATAACCGAAAGACTCGTTGGAAGCGGCCTTCATAGCCTCGTTGATGCCTTCCTTAGTTACGTTGTCAGCCTTTACAACAGCTGTAAGAATTGTGGTCGATCCTGTGGGAGTGGGAACTCTCTGTGCCGAACCGATGAGCTTGCCGTTAAGTTCGGGAATAACAAGTCCGATTGCCTTTGCAGCACCGGTCGAGTTGGGAACGATGTTTACAGCCGCTGCTCTGGATCTTCTCAAATCGCCCTTTCTCTGAGGACCGTCAAGAGTCATCTGATCACCTGTGTAAGCGTGAATCGTGCACATGATACCGGACTGGATGGGTGCATACTTGTTAAGTGCATCAGCCATAGGCGCAAGGCAGTTTGTTGTGCAGGATGCAGCAGAAATGATCTTGTCATCCTTTGTGAGTGTCTCGTGGTTTACATTGTAAACGATAGTGGGAAGGTCGTTTCCTGCGGGAGCAGAGATAACAACTTTCTTAGCGCCTGCCTGTAAGTGAGCAGATGCCTTCTCCTTAGATGTGTAGAAACCAGTGCACTCAAGTACAACGTCTACATTAAGCTCGCCCCAAGGAATATTTACAGCGTCCTTTTCTGCGTAGATTCTGATCTTCTTTCCGTCAACAGTGATGGAATCATCGTCAGCCGATACCTTATCGCAGAGAGCATATCTTCCCTGAGAAGAATCGTACTTGAGCAAATGCGCAAGCATCTTCGGGCTTGTAAGATCGTTGATAGCAACAACCTCATAGCCTTCTGCTCCGAACATCTGCCTGAAAGCAAGACGTCCGATACGTCCAAAACCGTTTATACCTACTCTAACCATTTTCAACATCCTCCTAAAAGATATTATAGATTATTTGTTAACGGTGATATTTTCAATCACCGGTGCAACCAAAGGCTGTGATCTTTCGCCCGAATAAGGATTTGCCGTGACCTCAACAGATGCGATCGCATCAAGCACATCATACCCTTCCACGAGCTTTCCGAATGCCGCATACTGCCCGTCTAAAAACGTCGAATCCTCATCGCAGATGAAGAACTGTGAGCTTGCGCTGTCCGGGTCGCTCGTTCTTGCCATGGAGATAACTCCTCTCTCATGGCTTAAAGGGTTGTCCACTCCGTTTGCGGCAAACTCGCCCTTTATTGTTTTGTCAGACCCTGCCATGCCCATACCGTCCGTCGAGCCGCCCTGTATCATAAAGCCCTTATAAATTCTGTGGAATGTAAGGTCTTTATAAAAACCGCTCTCGGCAAGATCCAGAAAATTACGCACCGTCTCGGGTGCGTATTCGGGATAAAGCTCAAAAACCATATCGCCGAAATCTTTAACCGATATTGTTACCATCGGGTGTTCCTCCTTTGAAGTGTCGCTCAAGGTGCTGTCCGCACCGCCCATTTCATCCGCCGAAGTTCCCTCTTCATCATTTTTTGTCTTGCACGAGGAAAGCGCCAGTATAAGTGCAAGCGACGCGATGAGTGCAATAATTTTCTTCATATTACCATGCCTCTCTGTATTATTATAACCTTTTTCTTAACACTTGGCAAGTGAAAGATTTAAATTTCAACAAAAAGCATACACTCTCGTTAAAATTTTAACTATTTTTGTTCATTTTCCACTAATGCCGCCTGGCTGTCCGCCTTATACTGATCAACGAGGGCCTTTATTCCCTCTTCATCGGGCAGGACATGCATTCCGGAGATAGTGTAGGGCATCGTGTACATGTCAAACGATGTCACCCCGGCAGAGAGTATCTCCTTGCTGTAGTCTAATATTTCATCAAGTGAAAGATTCGACTTTAAGCTGTCTGAAAGCGAAGCATATATCTTGGGAATCGCCCTTATATATTTTTTGTTGAGCTTCTGTTCGATAACGGCTTTGACAAACTGGCGCTGAACCTCGACTCTGTCAAGATCGGCCATCGCATAGTCGTTTCTGAATCTGACAAGTCCTTCCGCCTTTTCTCCGTCAAGCACCTGGTGACCGCCGGGGATATTGATGTGAAGGTCCTGATACGGGTCGTCATAATGGTAACCCTGAGGCCGAACATCAAACTCGACACCGCCGAGTCCGTCGATCACATCTCTGAAATCCTGGAATGTGAATACAACATAATAGTTGACGGGCAGATTTATAAGCTCTTTGACCTTTTTGATCGTCGCTTCCGCTCCGCCGTGTGTATACGCCTCATTAATGAGCACCCTGTTTCCGTTGATATGAACATAGGTATCGCGCGGAATACTCATCATAAAACACTTGCCGTTCGCGCTGTTATAGCTCATAAAAATAAGCGTGTCGGTTCTCGTTTCGTCTTTATCAAGCCCCATAACAAGCACGTTTATAACAACATTTCCGTTATTGACCTCGACCCTGTCGATCTCGTTACCGGTGTTGACATGCTGAAAAGGCGCCGACATCAAAAAAGCCATACGGACGCCGAAATACGCCGCCGCGATCAGGCATATAATAAAAATCCCCGTCTTAAAAATTTTCTTTCTTTGCATCTTTTCCTCCGATGTATCTGTCATTTGCAAAATGTGCGCAATTACAGAGGCAGAGCAAAAATTCTCTGCCTCCTAAATGATCAGTCTTTATATGAGTCTATGCTGTCGTTGCACTCTTTAAGCTCAGCCATATATCCGTCAAGCTCGGCTTTGATCGCATCAAGCTTTGATTCGATTTCCGTATCCTCTTCCTCGGCCTTGGAATTTTCATATATGAGCTTTCCGAGTTTCTTATAGCCGTCGTCGATCTTTCCGCGAAGCTCCGTCTTTTTAAGGCTGAGCTTTGCGACCGAAACGACCTTGCCCGTTGTCTTCACGGTGTAAACCGCCGCTTTGTCAAGGCCGCTCTTTATTTTATCCATATTAATATCCATAATTTCACTGCCTTTCCTTTTTACCTATTATATACCCGTTAAGGCGTTTTGTCTACATAAAATCGGAAAATATTTTGTTAAAATTTTATTAAATATTACTTGCCGCAATCTTTTCGGCCTTATTTTTTATTATTGCGTCAATTTCCTTAATATATGCAAGAACGTCCTTTGTGTTGTAAATTCTTTCGATGCTTTTGCCGACGAGCTTTGTCGAAGCTCCGGCTCCGCACGCCAGAACCGTGTTCGTCTCCTCCATAATACAGACGTTGTAGACGGATTCTTTCCCGCTTTTGGCATATCCCGTGTTTTCAAGGTTGCCGACGGTGTTTCGCTGTTTATACATATAGTAAGGTTCATAGCCCTCTTCTTTTGCAAACTCGCCCGAAAGCAAGACCATTTTCTCTGCCTCGCCGGGATCGGATAACGCTCCCTCTTTTCTGATTCGGGACGCGCGCTTTAAATACATCGTGTGCACCGTCAGCTCCTCGGGCGAAAGCTCCCTGATCTCTTCCAAGGTATGTGCAAACATCTCATTTGTTTCACCCGGAAGCCCGGCAATAATATCTGAATTAATATTGTCAAACCCGGCCTCGCGCGCCAGGGCGAACGCCCTTTTTGTGTCCTCTGCGCTGTGCCGTCTGCCGATCCTTTTGAGTGTTTCGTCGTTCATCGTCTGCGGATTTATGCATATCCTTCCGACATTTCTTTCAGCAAGCATTTTAAGAAGGCTTTTTCCAATAACGTCCGGTCTTCCGGCCTCGACCGTAAATTCCGCGTCATCAGCCGGCAAAAAAGCTTCCTGTGTCTTAACTATGAGCTTTTCCAAAAGCTTTTCACCGAGCGCGGGCGGCGTTCCGCCGCCGATATAAAAAGAGTTGACAGAAAACCCGTTATCGCGGACGGCTTTTGCCATCGCAATAACCTCTTTTTCAAGCGCCTCTTCATATTCTTCGATGTGCTTTGCATAAACTCCCGATGCCTCAGTTATAAAGGAGCAATATGCGCATCTCGTCGGGCAAAAAGGAATCCCTATATATATCCCGACGTCATTTTTCCCGACGCCGGACAATATCTTTGCCTCCTTTTGTGCAACCGAAGAGCAAAGCCTGATCTTTTCATCACTGACCCAGTATTCCTCAGAAAGTATTCTCTCACTTTCGGCTACCGAGTGTTCGTTTAAAAGATTTAAGAAAAACTTTGCCGGCCTTATCCCCGTGAGTATTCCCCATGGAGTTTTCGCGCCGGAGAGCATTTTCAGCGCGAGAAAAGCCGATTTTTTAACCGCGTTTTTAAACTCTTTCGCATCCGCTATATCTGCCGGGTATTCTTCCCTCACACGCTTTTCTCCGATCTCGGCTTCTGTTATCACGGCTTTTTTATCCGCGTCGTAAACCGAAGTTATTTTTCCTTCCTCGTCCGGAAGAAAAAACAGCGTAGCGATCTGCTCAAGCGAATATCTGTCTGAATGATTCAGCGTTGTTATCTGCATGGTTTACCTCAAAAACGGGTTTTCGTTCCGTTCCGTGCCGATAGTCGTCGAAAATCCGTGCCCGGGATGTACCCTCACATCGTCGTCAAGCAGCATAAGCTTCCAGACCGAGCGCATGATCTCGTCATAACTGCCGTAATCCGTTCTTCCGATAGCGCCGGCAAAAAGCGTGTCGCCCGAAATGAGCTCCCCGTCCGCATAAAGGCAGATACTGCCGTTTGAGTGCCCGGGAGTCTTTATGACTTCAAACTCCGTATCGCCGACGGTTACGGTGTCGGAATATATTTCATCCGCCTCAAACGGTGAAAAGCCCTCGGCCGTGTTATTAAAATCCGTATATAAATTTATGTTCGGATTTTTCGTCATCGGCTCGTCCTCACGGCTTATATATATTTTCGCGCCTGTCTTTTTTCTTATCGCATCCGCCGCCATAATATGGTCAAAATGCCCGTGACTCAAAAGTATTTTCGTCACATTCTGGCCGACGGTGTGCCTTAATATTTTTTCTTCTTCGTCGCCGGGATCGACAATGCACGTCTCGTTGCCGCATGTTATGATATAGCAGTTTGTGTGCAGTTTTCCGACAAAAAGTCTCTTGATTTCCATTTTCGTCACGCCCTTATTACGTCAAACACTCCCGGTATCGTGTGAAGCTTTCGCACGATGGAAGCGATCTGTGATTTATCGTTAATATTCACCGTTATCGCAACGCTCGCGACATTGTTTTTATTCGCCGCGTTAAGCGATGCTATCTGAAGCTTAAGCTCAGACAGGCACGCCGTAACATCGGCTAAAAGCCCCTGCCTGTCCGAGGCCTTGATCAAAAGGTTGCACTCGAAGACTTCGCCTCCATCAGTATCCCACTCGCACTCGATGAGCCTGCTCTTTTCGTCGTCGCCCAAAAGGTCGGGGTTGACGTTCACACAGTCCCTTCTGTGAACCGAGACACCGCGGCCGCGCGTGATAAAGCCGACAATATCGTCTCCCGGCACGGGGTTACAGCATTTTGAAAGCCTTGCAAGAAGGTTCTCCTCGCCCTTTACAATAATTCCGTTGCCGGAACGGCTCTTCTTCTTAGCGGCGGCCTTTTGCTGCTGAGCGAGCTTTTCCGCCGCCTCAGCCTCGGCAATTCTGTTCTTAAGCTCCGTATTAAAATCAATCAGTCTCTGAACGACGCGCATCGGCGTTATCGCATTGCTTGCGACGCTGACATACATATCGTCCGCCGAATTGTAGTTAAACTTTTTGAGCATCTGTTCAAAGAAGGTATGGTTTAAAACCTCGCTCGCGGCAAGCCCTAATCTCTTTATTTCCTTTTCGATCAGTTCCTTGCCTTTTATAATATTGCTCTCGCGCTGTTCTCTTTTGAACCACTGATTGATCTTATTTTTCGCCGACGTCGTTTTGCAAATTTTTATCCAGTCAAGCTTCGGCCCTTTTTCGACACTTCCGGTCAAAATCTCAACAATGTCGCCGTTCTGAAGCTTGTAGTCGATCGGGACGATCTTTGAATTGACCTTCGCTCCCGTCATCTTATAGCCGACGGCGCTGTGGATCGCAAACGCAAGGTCGACCGGAGTCGCCCCCGCCGGAAGGCTTATGACCTCGCCCTTGGGTGTGAACACAAAGACCTCGTCCGAGAACATATCGATCTTTAACATATTGTAAAAATCGGTACTGTCCGTCATATCCTTCTGGATTTCTAACATATCGCGCACCCAGGCAAGCTTTTTATCATAATCATCGGTCTTTTCGCCTGTTTTGCCCTCTTTATATTTCCAGTGCGCCGCGATACCGTTTTCGGCTATCTTATGCATCTGCCAGGTTCTTATCTGAACCTCAAAGGGATAGCCCTTTGGCCCGATCAGCGTTGTGTGAAGCGACTGATACATATTCGGCTTCGGCATCGCGATATAGTCCTTGACCCGCCCAGGAATCGGAGTGAACATCTCGTGCACCATACCGAGCGCAGCATAGCAGTCGTTCAAATCGTTTACGATGATCCTGACAGCGAAAAGGTCATATATCTCGTCGATGGTTTTCCCCTGGGTAAACATTTTTCTGTAAATGCTGTAGTAATGCTTTACCCTGCCCATTATCTCGCCTTCAATATGCATATCGGCAAGCTTTTTCTCAAAAAGCCTTATAATCTCGTTGACATATTCTTCGCGCTCCTGCTTTTTCATATGCACGGAGTCCGCAATTTCGTAATATGCCACGGAATCAAGATATTTGAGCGACAGATCCTCAAGCTCCCACTTTATGCGCTGAAGACCGAGCCTGTGAGCAAGCGGAGCGTATACGTCGAGCGTTTCTTTTGCGATGCGTCTTTGCTTTTCCTCGGGCATATACATGAGCGTGCGCATATTATGCAGCCTGTCCGCAAGCTTTATTATTATGACCCTGATGTCGGACGCCATGGCGAAAAACATCTTCCTGACGTTTTCTATCTGGCGCTGTTCGTTTGATACAAACGGAATTTTGTCAAGCTTTGTAACGCCCTCGACAAGGTCGGCAATAACCTGGCCGAACTCGTTTTTCACGGTATTGTAATTGTCCTTTTCGACATCCTCTATGACATCGTGCAACAACCCCGCCGCGATGCATTCGGAGTCCATTTCAAGCTCGGATAAAATTATCGCCACGCCGACCGGGTGAACGATATATGACTCGCCGGAATTGCGCTTCTGTGACCTGTGCGCCTCCTCGGCATATTTATAGGCTCTTTCGACAAGCGCCGTGTCCGGCATATATTTTTTCACATTCTCAAGCAGTTTTTCATAGGTTGTCTCGTGTGCCTGCATAGTTTGCTACGCCCCTTTTGAAAGCAATTATATCTCAACTACGGAATCTACTTTAATTCCCTTTTCCTCAAGCTTTTTGCGGCCGTCAAGCTCAGTAAGCTCGACCAAGAAGAGTGACCCGGAAACCTCGGCTCCGAGCTTTTCAATCATATCAGCAATACAACCGACCGTGCCGCCCGTCGCTATAAGGTCGTCAACTATCAATGCCCTATCGCCTTTTTTCACGGCGTCAACATGCATCTCGAGCGTGTCCGTTCCGTATTCAAGGTCATATGTTCCGCTGATGGTCTCATAAGGAAGCTTACCTTTTTTTCTGACCGGGACGAACCCGATACCGAGCTTGTATGCAACCGGTGCGCCGACGATAAAGCCGCGCGCTTCGCTTCCGACGATGACGTTGCAACCCGTCGCCTTCGCTTTTTCAGCCAATGCGTCGATTGCTACTTTAAAAGCCTCGCCGTCGCCCAAAACCGTTGTAATGTCAATAAAATCGATTCCCTCCTTCGGGAAATCCTTTATGTGACGGAATTTTTCTTTTAAATCCATTGTTTCTTCCTCCTACAATATGTCTTTTATTATAAGCTGCGGTCTGCCGTTATAGTCGTTGATGCCGATACTGCCTGCCAGATGCACGCTTTTTCCCGTATATAACTTTTTATCCGCCGAGCCGACGTTAAACTTTATCGCGTCAAGATAAAATCCGTCCTTTTCAACGGTCAGCTTAAGATGTTTTCCTTCGCTCAAAAGCCTCATTTCTCTTATTTTCGCATTGATGAAAGCGACGACCGGTTTTGCATTATCCGCCCCGGTTGGCTCTAAAAGCGAAAGCTTTTCGATGTTTCTGACCGTGATGTCGGATGGCTCTATTTTCGTGTCGATATATATTTTTCTTATTCTGTCCTCATCGGTAAGATTCTTTTTTGCATATGAGTTTATCGCTTTTCTGAACGCCTCTTCCTTTTCTTTTTCGATGACGGCGCCGGCCGCAAGGCTGTGGCCGCCAAAGCTTACAAGCGTGCCTTTTGAATCTTTGAGCGCATCATAAAGGTCAAACCCCGCAATGCTTCTTCCGGAGCATTTTCCCGTATCCCCGTCATATGAGATCACCATCGAGGGCTTATTTGCCGCCTCCGTGATCTTTGAAGCGACGATTCCGATAACGCCGATGCTCCAATTATCATTGCCGACAACGATGACATCGTCGTCGGAGAGCGAGTCTTTCTTTATAATTTCGACAGCCTCGGCAAAAATCTTCTGCTCCTCGGTCTGCCTCTCTCTGTTAAGCGAATTCAATTTCTCCGCCAGTTCGTTTGCCCTTGTCAGGTCTTTCTCCGCAAGGAGATCATAGGCAATATTTGCGTTTTTCATTCTGCCGGCAGAGTTGATTCTCGGCGCTAAAATGAAAGCGACCGTTTCCGACGAAACATCCCTGCTCTTTGACGCAGACACCAAAAGCGACGCGACGCCGGGCGAAGGGGAATTATTAATAATTTCAAGTCCGCCTCTTACAATACTTCTGTTCTCGCCGGTGAGACTCACAACATCGGCCACTGTTCCGATTGCCGCAAACTCCAAAAGAGGCTTTGCCTCATCGCCGATGAGTACCGTCGCAAGCTTATAGGCAACGCCGGCACCCGAAAGATGTCCAAAGGGATAGCGCGAATCCGCTCTCTTCGGGTTTATCACGGCGACACACTCTGGGAGAGTTTCCGGGCAGTTATGGTGATCCGTCACGATAACGTCGATTCCCAAAAGTCCGGCATATGAAATTTCCTCCCGGCACGAAATTCCGCAGTCCACCGTCACGATAAGCGTTGCTCCGTTTTTATGTATAATATCGATTGCTTTTTTGTTTAACGAATATCCGTCCTCTTTTCTGTCCGGCAGATACCTAAAAACTTTCATGCCCATTTTTTCAAATGTGCTCATCATGATGACGGTCGCCGTCACGCCGTCCGCGTCATAATCGCCGTAAACGCAAACCTTTTCGCCCTTTGTCCGCGCGATCTTGATCCTGTTTAACGCAAGTTCAAGATCCGGAAGAAGATAAGGGTCGTGCTCCTCGTCCGACGAATAAAGAAACGCCTTTGCCTCATCCGTTGTCTTAATGCCCCTCGCCTGAAGGACGGAGGATAAAATATTTCCGCAGTCTAATTCCCGCGAAAGCTTCCCGGTTATAAGAGGATCGTTTTTCTCGTCCCTAAAAATCCATTTTCTGATGCTCAAGTTAAATCCTCCCGTAAGATCAGTCAAACTTAACCGTATCTTCAAGTATGACCGAATGCTCCGAATTCATACGAACATATGCCGAGCCCTCGCTAAGCCTTATAAACGCTCCGGAAAGGACAGACTTTCCCTCTTCGTCCTTGCCGACGTCCGAGCCGACGATAACGGTACACGGCTGGCCCAATTCGTCAGCATCGCTTCCCGGTTCGCTGATAAATGCCTCGTGGGTGTGGCCGCATAACATAAAGTCCGGATGCATATTTTCTTTTATAAGCCGCGACCACTTGGTGTAAAGCGGCTTTTCGATGTCAAAAATCTCGTCACTCTTTTTAAATGTGAAAGGAACATGCGAGATAACTATTCTGTATTTAACGCCGTCCGCCTCGTATTCGTCTTTTGCGTTTTCGATCGTTTTTTCGATCATCTTCTCCTGCTCGAGGCGAAAATCGTGACAGCAGACCGTTCCGCCGTATGCCGGGTGATCGTCGTTTTTATCCTCTCCGGCGTCGACCAGGATGCCCCAGATGCACCCGACCCTTACCGTGTAGTATGACTTACCGTTATCTCCCGGCATATATTTTGCAAGGTTTTCCGCCTGAAAGCCACGTAGATCGTGGTTACCCCTCGAAATAATACAGGGAATCTCGCCCTTTGTGACTTCGGAGGCTATCTTATAGCAAAGAATTATATCGTCAAACGAATCGGAAGCGGGTGAAATATCGCCGTTCATAATCAAAAGATCGATATTTTCTTTGCATCCATTAACAATATTCACCGCCTGGGAAAACAGCCCGTGCACATCCGCGAGGTGATATATATTAATGCCTCCGGTCTTTGTGATCGGCCTGAAATTATATGTTTTTTCGACCGGCGGTTCGGTCTTCGGGAAATACGGAAGCCTTTCGATCATCTTCTGCACGATGAGAGTATATTTTTTCTCCCTGTCAAGCTCTTTTTCCGGCACGGAAAAAGAGTGCACTCCGGGCGACGAAATTCTGATCCCGTTGCTGTGGTGATAATATGTCTTATCGCCTACCTTAACGCTTAAAAGCGCCTCCTCCTCGACGACTGCCATGATCTGATATGTATTGCCGACAACGCACACCGTCGGATCAAGCTTTACCGCGTTCCCCATAGAAAAAATCACCCCATAAAATTTCATATGAATGTATTGTACCATATTTTTTTGTTTTTTTCAATCTTTTTTGAAAAAAACGTTAAGAAACCCTCGTAAAAGCACAATAAAGTGCCTCGAAACATTGACAAAATCCGTTTTTTTATTTATACTAAAAATAAAACACATTCGGAAAAGAGGTCTACAATAAATGAACTACTTTCAGCCTGAAATAGAAACGATGCCGGTGGATGAAATAAAGAAAATGCAATCGGAAAAGATCGTCCGCCAGGTCAAGCATGTTTACGACAATGTTCCCTACTACAAAGAGCAAATGGACAAAATGGGAGTAAAGCCTTCCGATATTCACGGAATCGAAGACATCAAAAAGCTTCCCTTTACCTCCAAGTCGGACTTGAGAGACACTTATCCTTACGGATTTTTAGCCGCTCCGCTTTCCGACTGCGTGAGAATCCATTCCACCTCCGGAACAACCGGTAAAAGAGTCATCGCATATTACACGCAACACGATATTGACCTTTGGGAGGACTGCTGCGCAAGGGCGATCGTTGCCGCAGGCGGAAGCCGCGAGGACGTTTGCCAGATCGCATACGGCTTCGGCCTTTTCACCGGCGGAGCAGGACTAAACGGTGGTTCGCATAAGGTTGGATGTCTCACCGTCCCGATGTCATCCGGAAATACAGACAGACAGATCCAATTTATGATGGATTTAAAATCGACCATTCTTTGCTGTACGCCTTCATACGCGGCATATATCGGTGAAGCGCTGAAGGAGCATGGATATAAACCCTCTGACAACTCACTTAAGGCGGGTATTTTCGGGGCAGAGCCGTGGACAGATGAAATGCGCCGCGACATCGAGTCGTCGCTCGGAATCAAGGCATATGATATTTACGGGCTCACAGAGACAAGCGGCCCCGGCGTTGCGTTTGAATGCAGTGCGCAGACCGGTATGCACATAAATGAAGACCATTTCTATGCCGAAATAATCGACCCCGATACGGGCGAGGTTTTACCCGAAGGCTCGCGCGGAGAGCTTGTGTTCACAAGCCTTGACAAGGAGGCATTCCCGCTCTTAAGATACCGCACCAGAGACATATGCGTGCTCACGAGAGAAAAGTGCCCGTGCGGCAGAACACACATTAAAATGTGCAAGCCCCTGGGCCGAAGCGACGATATGCTCATCATCCGCGGCGTCAACGTGTTCCCCTCGCAGATCGAAACGGTTCTCTTAAACGAAGGCTATTCGCCCAACTACCAGATTATTGTCGACCGTGAGAGCAATAACGACACGTTTGATGTCAATGTTGAGCTTTCGCCCGACAACTTCTCCGATACGGTCAAGGGCATCACTCAGAAAGAGCATAAGTTAGAATCCGCAATGCGCGATATGCTCGGCATCAGCCCGAAGATCCATTTGGTTGACCCGAAAACGATACAGCGAAGCGAAGGCAAGGCTGTCAGAGTCATCGACAGACGCAAGCTTCACTGATAAAAGGAGGATTAATTTATGAAACAGATCTCAGCATTTATCGAAAACTCCAAGGGCTCTCTTTCCTATATCACCGGTCTTTTTAAGGAAAGCGGAATTGATATAAAGGCAATGACACTTGCCGACACGGCAGAGTACGGCATACTCCGTATGATCGTGAGCGACTCCAAAAAGGCGCTCGACACGTTAAAGTCAAACGGCGTTATCGCTTCAATAACCAATGTTACCGTCGTTGCTATTGAAAATCAGATCGGCGGTCTCGGCGCTGTTTTAACACTGCTTGACAAAGAGAACTTAAACATCGAATATATGTATGCATTTGAGGCGCTGACAAAGTCCGGCGCATTCGCCGTTTTCCGCTTTGAGGACGGTGACAGGGCGCGCGAAGTGCTGAAAGCCAACGGAATCGACCATATAAGTGAAGAAGATTTAAGATAAACATAAAAAACCGGTGTACGAAAGTACACCGGTTTTTTATCGCCCGTCGCGCCCGAACATAACGGCGACCGTCTTAAAAATCATTTTAATATCCAAAAGCATCGTGCGGTGCTCTATGTAATCAATGTCCATATTCACCCACTCCTCAAAAGAAACGTCGTTGCGCTCCTTCGTCGTCTGCCATATACATGTGAGTCCCGGTGTGACGACGAGCCTTAACTTCTGGTAGTCGTCATATTCGCTGACCTCCTCCGGGAGCGGCGGACGCGGCCCGACAAGGCTCATATCGCCTTTTAACACATTCACAAGCTGTAATATCTCGTCGATTCCGGTTTTCCTCAAGAACTTCCCGATCTTCGTGATCCTCGGATCCTCCTTGATCTTAAATACCGGCCCGTCCATTTCATTTTTATCGGCAAGCTCACTTTTCATCTGCTCGGCATTTGATACCATTGTTCTAAATTTATACATCGTAAACTCTTTCCCGTGCCGGCCGATCCTCTTTTGCCTGAAAACCGGACTTGCTTTGGGATCGTCGATAAATATCAATATGTATATAATAAGCAAAAACGGCGATAGAACAATGAGAGCCAGAAGCGAAGCGGTAATGTCAAAAGCGCGCTTTTTCACCCAGAAATTCTTTTTGGGCGCCTTAAAAAGTCTGTCCATGCTCTCCCGCGTCTTTTCATCAACCTTTTCGTAATTAACATGTTCTGTGCTCTGAACCAAAGAAATTCCTCCCAATAAAAACCGGCCGCACTAAATAAATTAATGCAGCCAGCCAATCATTCCGCTGTTGCGGGTAAGACACTAAAGCTTTGCGTCCCCACCTTTCGATGGGTTTGCCGAAATATTATATCTTTTTTATATATTACCACAAAATCCGCTTTAAGTCAACAGCAAATAAGTTAAAATTATCAGCGTTCGCCGAGGCGGACGTATTCTTTTTCCTCTGCAACGGACTTATATGCAGGCCTTATTATCTTTCCTGCATTGATTATCTCTTCAAGCCTGTGCGCACTCCATCCGGCGATCCTTGAAACCGCGAAAAGCGGAGTGTAAAGCTCGTCCGGAATATCGAGCATAGAATATACGAATCCCGAATAGAAATCGACGTTCGGGCTGACGCCTTTATAGATCTTTCTCTTCTCGCCGATGACCTCCGTCGCGAGCCGTGCAACGGTTTTATAAAGTTCAAATTCGTCCTCTCTGCCCTTTTCCTTAGAGAGCGGGCCTACAAAAGCTTTGAATATTTCCGCTCTCGGATCGGAAAGCGAATATACCGCGTGACCCATTCCGTAGATCAGGCCGGCATTGTCAAACGCCTTTTTTTCAAGTATCTTTGTAAGGTAGTCGCGGATCTCGGAGTCCGAATTCCAGTGCCTGACATTCTTTTTAATGTCCTCAAACATTTTCTTGACCTTGATGTTCGCGCCGCCGTGCTTCGGCCCTTTTAATGAACAGAGCGACGCCGCGGTCGACGAATACGTGTCCGTTCCGGACGAGGTCACGACGTGTGTCGTGAAGGTCGAGTTATTACCGCCGCCGTGCTCCGCGTGAAGCACAAGTGCCATATCCAAAAGCTTCGCCTCAAGGCTTGAAAACTCCTTGTCGGGGCGTAGCATTCTTAAAAAGTTCTCAGCCGTCGAAAGCTTACTGCTCGGGCGGTGAATATAGAGCCCCTTGCCGAGCCCGTAATGCCTGTATGCCTGATAGGCATAGACAGAGAGCATCGGGAACACCGAGATCAGATTAATGCACTGACCCATAACGTTTTCCACGCTTATATCGTTTGCGCTCTTGTCATATGAATAGAGCGTCAAAACGCTTCGGGCAAGTGAATTCATAATATCTGAATTGGGCGCTTTCATAATAACGTCGCGGTTAAAATTCGTCGGCAGAGTCCTTCTCGATACCAAAAGCTTGTTAAATTTTTCAAGCTCTGAGGTATTGGGCAGTTCGCCGAAGAGGAGCAGATACACCGTTTCTTCAAAGCCGAATCTGCCCTCGTCAGTAAAGCCTTTTACAATGTCTTCAACATTTATTCCCCTGTAGTAAAGCCTTCCTTTGCAGGAACGGGTGACTCCGTCCTTCTCTTCGGAGGATATTATGGTCGAAATCTCGGTAAGCCCGGCCACAACGCCTTTTCCGTCTAAATCTCTTAAGCCCTTTTTGACCTCGTGGACCTTGTAAAGCTCGGGATCGATATTCGAATTATTGATGCATTTTTCAGTCAGCGTCTTGATTTCGGGGGTTACATTAAGATATTTTTTCAAATAACTTCACTCCTTTTCATGTTTCATAAAGCTTGTAAAGCCTTTTATAAAGGCCGTCTCTTTTAATAAGCTCTTCATGGCTTCCCTCTTCCTCGATCCCCCTTTCGGTAAGTACAAGAATTTTGTCCGCTCCCTTTATTGTCGTTAAGCGGTGCGCGATAGTGAACGTCGTCCTTCCCTTTGAAAGTCTCGCGAGCGACTCTTTGACGATGAGCTCGCTCTCGTTGTCAAGTGCGCTCGTCGCCTCGTCAAGAATAAGTATCGGCGGGTTTTTCAAAAATACACGTGCGATCGAAATTCTCTGTTTCTGGCCGCCGGAAAGCTTCACTCCGCGCTCTCCGACATAGGTATTATATCCTTCGGGCAGGTTTTCTATAAATTCGTCGCACCCTGCCGCCCTTGCCGCCTCTTTGACCTTGTCCATCGAAGCGCCGGGAAGGCCGTAGGATATGTTTTCGTAAACCGTGCCCGAGAAAAGATAAACATCCTGCTGAACCACGCCGATATTTGCACGGAGCGACTTCTGTGTGTAATTTTTAACGTTTTTCCCGTCAACCAAGACCTCGCCGCCCGTGACATCGTAAAACCGCGGTATCAGGTTGACGAGCGTCGTCTTTCCTCCGCCGGACGGGCCGACGAGGGCGATGTTTTCACCGGGTGAAACCTTTATATTAATATTTGAAAGCACCCTCTCTTCACCGTCTGTGTATCCGAAGGTAACGTTCTTAAATTCGACTTCTCCGCGGACAGATTCAAGCTCGCCCGCGTCCGGCGCGTCCGTAATCTCGGCCGGCGCGTCCATGATCTCGGTAAAGCGCTCGATTCCCGTCATTCCGCGCTGGAACTGCTCTGTAAATTCGACGATCCTTCTGATCGCGGCAATAAGTGTCGAAACATAGAGTAAATACGCCGTGTAGTCGCCGGGCGTGATCTTTCCCTTTATCATAAAGAGCGCACCGGCAACGACAACGATGATATACATAAGTCCGTCAAACACTCTGACCGATGTCTGAAATCCGGCCATATACTTATACATCAGCCTTTTGATGTCCAAAAACTTTCTGTTGCCATCTTCGAATTTTTCCTTTTCGATCTCCTCATTCGCGAACGATTTCACGACGCGGATGCCCAAGATACTGTCCTCGACCTGCGAATTTATCTCGCCGATCTGAACGCGTGATTTTTTAAATGCGCTTCGCATTTTTCTGTTGTAATAGGCCGAAACGATGACCATCAAAGGCACAGAGGCAAACATAATAAGCGTCAGATATAAATTCATTCCCGAAAGAATGATGAAAGAAGCGACAATTTTTATTCCGGCAATGAAAAATTCCTCCGGGCAGTGGTGCGCAAACTCCGTCACATCAAAAAGATCTGACGTGATCCTCGCCATAATCTGGCCGACCTTGGCATTGCTGAAATAGGAAAACGACAGCTCTTCAAGGTGCGAAAAAAGGTCGCGGCGCATATCCGTTTCGATACACGCGCCCATGATGTGACCCGTGTTTGCCATATAGTAATTCGCCACAGCGTCGATTATTCTCAAAACCACATAAAGCGCGCCGCACTTTAACACAAGCTCCGCCGTCAGTAAAGCAAGGTCTGTTATCGCCGTATTCGTGATCTTTCTCACGATAAGCGGAAGAACGATCTCGCACACCGTCGTGAGCGAAGCGCAGAAAAGGTCAAGCGCCATAACTTTTTTATATTGCTTAAAATAGGGATAAAATCTCTTTATCAGTGCCCCTGTCTTCATACGTAAATATCCTCTCTCAATACATCCATAATTGTCTTGACCGGTATAAGCGTGATGCCCTTTTCTTCGGACGCCGCCTTAAGGTTTGCCGCCGGAATAACGGCCTTCGAAAACCCGAGCCTTGCCGCCTCTGCCACTCTGAGCTTGATGTTTGAAACGGCTCTGATCTCGCCCGAAAGCCCTGCCTCGCCCAAAAACACAGTCCCGGGGTCAAGGCTCTTATTTTTAAGGCTTGACACTATAGAGCAGATGACCGAAAGATCGGCACTCGTTTCGTCGATCTTAAGGCCTCCGATAACGTTTATATATGCGTCCTGGTTCTGCATCGTGATACCGAGCTTTTTCTCAATTATCGCGATCAGGAGCACCATTCGGTTATAGTCCATTCCCTCTGCGGCGCGACGCGGCATTCCGAACCCTGTCGGCGATGTGAGCGCCTGTATCTCCGCCAATATCGGCCTCGTGCCCTCCATAAGGCAGGTGACCGACGAGCCCGACGCATTTTCCGGCCTTCCGGATAATAACGCGGCGGACGGATTTTCCACTCCGACAAGTCCCTTTCCCGTCATCTCAAAAACGCCGACCTCATTAGTCGACCCGAAACGGTTCTTGACCGCTCTTAAAATTCTGTAGCTCTGGTTTCTGTCACCCTCAAAGTAAAGCACGGCGTCCACCATATGTTCAAGTATCCTCGGACCGGCGATCGACCCGTCTTTCGTTACGTGGCCGACGATAAAGAAAGCGATTCCAGTTTCCTTGGCCTTTCTCATAATGCGGAGCGTGACCTCGCGAACCTGGCTCACACTTCCGCCGGATGACTCGACAGTGTCCGAAAACATTGTCTGAATCGAATCGACGATGCAGACCTTGGGCTCTGTCTCGTCAACCGCCGAGAAAACCGCGTCAATATCCGTCTGCGGCAGAATTAGGAGGTTGTCCGTTTCCACGCCGAGCCTGTCCGCCCTCATCTTAAGCTGAATTTCGGACTCCTCGCCAGAAACATAGAGCACCGTGTCGTTCTCTGCGATCGTTTTGCATACCTCCATCAAAAGCGTGGATTTTCCGATTCCCGGTTCGCCGCCGACCAAAACGAGAGATCCCGTCACAAGCCCGCCGCCCAAAACGCTGTCAAGCTCCGAAATTCCGGTCGTCATCCTCTCGCGCGAATCCGTGCCGATTTCAGAAAGGTGCATCGGCTCCGAGTTAATATAAGCATGATGGCCGGCTTTCCTGCTCTCTTTTGTGAGCGCCGTAACCTCTTTTATTGTATTCCACTCACCGCACGACGGGCACTTTCCGAGCCACTTGGCGGTCTCATATCCGCACTCCGAACAACAAAACACTGTCTTTGACTTCATTTATGTTTCCCTTTCTCTAAAGTAATTTTCAATTCCACGGCTAATCGCATTTGCAAGTTCATTTTTATATTCATCGGTTTTAAGCTTTTCGCATTCCGCCGGATTTGACAAAAAACCGCACTCAACGATAACTGCCGGTATTTTCGCGCATTTCATAAGATAGATAGAATCTTCCGCCGCCTTAGATACGCGTTTGTTATTTTCGTCAAGCGATAAAAGCTCTGACTGAATAAGCTCCGCCAGCCTCTCAGAATCGGGGCTGTTGTTACTGTAAAAAACCTGCGCGCCGAAAATCTTCGGGTCGGAAAATTTATTCATATGTATACTTATGAAAATGTCCGCTCCGGACGAGTTCATTATTTTTTCGCGGTTATGCATATCCGAGAGCTTTTTCTCCTTAACACTGCTCCCCGAAGAATGGATTCCCTCGTTTGTTTCGCGCGTCATAATAACATTATAACATTTTTCTTCCAAAATTGCACTAAGTTTTTTTGAAATTTCCAAATTAATTTTTTCCTCGTATGTTCCGTCCTCTGCCACCGCGCCTCCGTCCGGCTCTCCGTGGCCGGCATCGATCACGACTGTTTTGCCGCCTTGGGCGAACGCACCCTTGAAATCACGCTTATATAATGTAACTGTGAGATATGACACGACGGCCGCCATGACAATAAATATAACTACGGCCCGTTTTAAATATATACTCAGAAAAACCACCCCCGTAAATTATACGGAGGTAGTTTTTCATCTATTCCTTTTTTTATATTCGCCAGGTGTTAAACCGTATCTTTTCTTAAACGCTCTCAGAAAATGCGATAGGCTCGAATATCCGCAATCAAAGCATATTTCCGTTACAGACAGATCTGCTTCATCCGCAAGCTCGGCGGCATATGCCAGCCTTAAACCTGTCAGATATTCGGAAAAACCGACCCCTGTGCTTTCCTTGAAAATCGTGGACATATATTGCGGTGTGACACCGCAAAAGAGTGCAGTATCGCTTAAGGTTATTGATTCCGTAAAATTTTCGTTTATATATTTTATTGCGCTTCGTGCCGTTGCAATCGCCACACTGTTTTTGTATGTCGCAATGCTTTTGCCTTTTCTTCTGACCGCCGCAATAATTGCATTGATCAGGATCGTAATATAAGCTTTGTCTTCTTTATTACTTTCGGCTTCTAAAAACGCTTCTCTGACAAAAGCATCTGCATCATATGAAAAAAATGATCTTCCCGGCAAATTCCACACCGGCAATACGGATGCATCAAATGATATTTTGATAAAATGTGCGCCTCGGCAATCGTCAACGGAAATCCTGTGAAAATCCGAAGGGATAACAAGCACGACAGACGGTTTGTTTATACATAGCTGTTGACCGTTAACAAAAATCGAACCTTCAAATGATTCATAATATGTCATTTCATAATATGTATGCATATGCAGAGGGTATGAGTATACTATATTCCTTGATGCATATATCTCACCGTGCTTTTTTGAAAGCTTCTCCATGTTTCACCTTAAAATATGCAATATATCTGTTTAAATATCGCAAGCATTTTCCTTCTTATTTATATTATTATAGGGTTAACAGTACCTTAATTATATAACACATATTAAAATAAATCAATAAGGAGTTTTTTTATGCAGAAAATATTAGAAACATTTTTTACGGGGTTAAATTACTGGGGCTCTGAACAGTCCATAAATATGTGGGAAAATTTTGACATTAAATCCATAGAGGAAGACGTCAAGGTCATCAGTTCAGCTGGAATAACGCACCTTCGTGTATTTCCTTTGTGGTCGTATTTTCAGCCGCTCACCCCTATCTACGGTCCCTCCTCAGTTTATGAATATGCATTCGGAGAAGATCCATTACCTGATACAGAATCCGGCCGTGCCGGTGTCAGCGACTACGCTGTAAAAAAATTCGAACTCTTTTGCGAACTTGCAGAAAAATACGGTTTTAAGTTAATTGTTTCACTCATAAACGGTCACATGTCATTCCGAACATATGCTCCGAAAGCGTTTTGGGGCAAAGCACTTTTGTCAGATCCGACTGTAATGAAATGGCAGTCCCGGTTTGTCAAATACTTTTGTTCCCATTTTATGACTTATAGTTCTATTGCTGCCTGGGATCTTGGTAATGAAACAGTTCATATGCCCGGACTCACGCCAAATCCGGATACATTTTATGTTTGGTGTTCCTATATTCGCGACGCAATAAAATCCGTCGACACGAGTCACCCCGTAATTTCCGGGCTTGACGACTCCGATGTTTCCTCCTCATATGTCCAGCTCAGGACGATAGGTGAATTATGCGACATACACACTACTCACCCGTATAATATTTTTTCAACGCCTTCAGAACCGATTGCAACTCAAAAATCCATTCTGGATATTGTATTTAGGTGCCGTTTGGCCGAAGATGTAAGCAAAGTTCCAGTATTTGCCGAGGAATTCGGTTCAATAGGCTATACTGTTTGTTCACAAAAGACGGAAGCGGATTTCTACCGTTCGGCAATGTATGCGCTTTTTTCCCACGGCTGTCACGGGGCAATGTGGTGGTGCGCCTTTGACCAGGGACATTTTGATTATGCTCCGTACCGCTGGAACGCCATCGGAAGCGAATACGGATTTTTCAAAAGCAATAGGCGTGAAAAGCCAATTGTCTCAGTTAACAGAAAATTCAAAGATTCTATTTCAAAGATTCCCGGATCCAAACTTCCGCCAATGCAAAAAGATGGAATAATTCTGGTTCAACACGATGACAGAAGCCTGGATAAAAATGTGTTAAGGAGCGCATATATTCTTGCAAAACGCGCGAATTTAGATCTCGCATTCAGTTATGTGGAAGATGCAATTCCGGATGCACCGCTTTATATGCTGCCATCGTTAAGCGGCAACTTTTCAATAGATAAATCCGGCCTTGACGAGCTTTTAAATAAGGTCCGGAACGGAGCTGTGTTATATCTTTCCATAAATAATGCTCTCCTCAGGAATCTTCCGCAGATATCCGGAGTCGATTTTTCATACCGTGAAGAAATATGTTCGATTAAAAACATTAAATTTAACGACGTTTCTCTCCCTGTTTATTCCCGATATTTTCTAATGCCAGAGGGAAGCACCTCCGAAATTATAGCGCGCGACGAAGACGGCAACGGCGTGTTCTTCAAAAACAGCTACGGCAAGGGGATGATATATTTTCTTTCTCTTCCCTTAGAAAAATATCTTGCAGAAAGCAAAGGTGCCTTTTTTAAGAATTCAACCTATGATTATTCCGTATTTTACCGTGAAGCCGCCTCTTGTGCCGATGTGCACCGTGCCGCGGATTCCGACAATCCTTATATAAGGCTGACGGAACACATAATTGACGACAACTCTCTTTATATTTTTGCCATAAACTATAATAATAAGCCGGAGAAGGCCACTATCCTGACAGACTATAAACTCAGTCCGGTATTCGGCGAAACAATTTCAGAAAACGAAATTTCACTTTCCGAAAACGAGGCCATTTTACTAAAGGCGGTGAAAAAATGATTGAGCTCCTCAAGCAAAACCGCGTTGAGCGAACCTACCGCGGCGGAAAAAATATATCTTCATTCACCGGAGAGCCTTTACAAAGTGACTTTTTCCCCGAGGACTGGACCACATCCACAATATCGGTAATCGGTTCGGACGGCAAACAGCACGGTTTAGGCACAACAAAAAGCGGTAAAAAAATCAAAAACATTTCCAAACCTCTGACTTACCTGTTAAAGCTTTTGGATTCTGAAGAAAGGCTTGTGGTTCAGGTTCATCCTACCATAGAATTTGCAAAGAAACATTTTAACAGTGTTTACGGAAAAACAGAGTGCTGGTATATCCTAAACGCCAATCCGGAATCGTGCGTATATCTCGGATTCAAGCCGGGTATAAGCAAGACCTTGTGGAGAGATGCCGTTTTATCCGGTAACAGCAAAAAAATTCTCTCATTGCTTAACCGTATAAATATACATCCGGGAGACTTTATTTTTGTTGAGGGCGGAACACCGCACGCTGTAGGAGAAAATATTTTTTTGCTCGAGGCTCAGGAACCTACAGATTTCATGGCCGTTGCAGAAAAATTCACTCCTTCCGGAGTAAAAATTCCCGAATACAGACTGACAGGCGGAATTGATTTTGAGACTGCCCTTGACATGTATTCCTATACAGGATACACCCCTGATGAAGCCGTGAAAAAATATATTTCACATCCTGTATCGGTTCCGGATTCTGTAACGCAAATACTTAAATCTCCTTTCAATATCCGTCTTGTATCGGGCAATGCGGACATAGAGTTACAAAAAAACGCCGCTGCCGTCATCTTGGACGGCTACGGCGAAATTTCTGGTGTCCCCGTAAAAAAAGGCGATCGGCTATTTTTATATGGCGAAAGTGAAATCCGCACAACGGGCCCTTCGGATTTTCTTATCTATCTATGCGAGTAGAGCGATCCTATCTTATATATCCGAAAGATCATATTTACTTGCGATAAAACAGCACGCCGCACTGATGAGTGCGAAAGCGACCCAGACTCCTGTCACGGCTCTCCACCCGAAGGCGGAGGAGAGTGCGGCCGTCCCGACTCCGGACAGTGCGCTTCCCACATATGTCGCGGCGTTAATAACGCCGGAGACAGTCGACACATTTCCCTTTTTTAAATAAAGCGGCGGTATCATCGTCGTCAGCATCAGGCTCGCTCCGTGCATCGCGGCGGTGATAATTGCAAACGAGGCGACCGAGATAGCGGCGCTTTTCCCGGTGAAAGCATACAGCACACCGGAAAACACAGCTCCGATAACCAAAACCAGCGTTGCATAGTGAAGCGGATTTTTGATGAAGTGCTCATATATCACCATCGACAAAACGACGGACGCAGTCGAGAACACCGGAAGGATCACACCGCTAAGGATCGAAATTTCACTGCCCAGATCATAGGTCTGCGATATGTATGTCGGCATCCATGTTAATATTCCCTCCCGAAGCGCGCCTTCAAAAGCGACGCCTAACATCACGAGCACCAAAAACGGCGTGATAAAGCCTTTGATTCCGATTTTTTTATTTTCCGGCTTTCCTGCCTTAGTGCCGGATTTAACATCCGGGCATAAAAAGCGGACGGTAAACGCCATTAAGACCGCACAGCCGCCACAGATGAAAAACACCGTACGCCATGTGCTTATTCTGATCATAAGCGGCGCTAAAAGATACACCGCGATATTTCCCAAATACCCTCCGCACGAGACCAAAATGCTTGATTTGTTATATTCCTTTGCCGTGAGCGCTTCCGTCATGATAACGACTATCGGCGGCCACATCATTGCCTGTGCCGCGCCGTTGACGCACCAGGCCGCCGTCATAAGATAAACATTCGGTGCAACTACAGGAATCAGAAAGTTCATCGCCGCGGTAGTTATAAGTCCGCCGCAGATCAGCTTTTTCGGCGAGAACTTATCGCCCAGAACGCCGCTTACGATCTGTCCGAACCCATATGTCACGGCGCTTCCCGACACCGCCATGGACAAAAGAGTGTTACTTATGTGAAGCGTCTTTTCCATTTCCAGTATCAGCGCGCCGTAATTAAGCCTTGTCAAGTAGCTCACAAAATATGCGAACGATAAAAGCATTGCAAGTTTGATATATGATTTTTTCGTCATTTTCTCTCCCCCGATCACTCTACACATAATACCACACATTCACATATTTGTCAACATTAATACGCAAAAAAGAAACGGTCTTTAGCCGGTTCGCGATAAGAGAGTATCGGTTTTACGTAAAAAGCACTGTAACTT
>ERZ779851.344-NODE-344-length-46543-cov-9.337334_pt1 | contig 46543 bp, 43 predicted proteins | sample MGYA00511094_ERZ779851 | MGnify/ENA primary metagenome ERZ779851 (study PRJEB29588, sample SAMEA2155512) | human gut metagenome | biome: human gut; feature: human-associated habitat; material: faeces | place: Denmark | collected 2008/2010 ...
ACTTAACCCAACATCTCACGACACGAGCTGACGACAACCATGCACCACCTGTCTCTACTTTCCCCGAAGGGCACCTGATGTATCTCTACTTCGTTAGTAGGATGTCAAGCCCTGGTAAGGTTCTTCGCGTTGCTTCGAATTAAACCACATAATCCACCGCTTGTGCGGGCCCCCGTCAATTCCTTTGAGTTTCAACCTTGCGATCGTACTCCCCAGGTGGAATACTTATTGTGTTAACTGCGGCACGCAGGGGGTCAGTCCCCGCACACCTAGTATTCATCGTTTACAGCGTGGACTACCAGGGTATCTAATCCTGTTTGCTCCCCACGCTTTCGCGCCTCAGCGTCAGTTGTCGTCCAGCAAGCCGCCTTCGCCACTGGTGTTCCTCCTAATATCTACGCATTTCACCGCTACACTAGGAATTCCGATTGCCTCTCCGATACTCAAGATCAACAGTTTCAAATGCAGTTCACGAGTTAAGCCCGTGGATTTCACATCTGACTTGCCGACCCGGCTACACGCCCTTTACACCCAGTAAATCCGGACAACGCTTGCCACCTACGTATTACCGCGGCTGCTGGCACGTAGTTAGCCGTGGCTTATTCGTCAGGTACCGTCTTCTGCTCGTCCCTGACAAAAGAAGTTTACAACCCGAAAGCCTTCTTCCTTCACGCGGCGTTGCTGGGTCAGGCTTGCGCCCATTGCCCAATATTCCCCACTGCTGCCTCCCGTAGGAGTCTGGGCCGTATCTCAGTCCCAATGTGGCCGTTCAACCTCTCAGTCCGGCTACTGATCGTCGCCTTGGTGGGCCGTTACCTCACCAACTAGCTAATCAGACGCGAGGCCATCTTTCAGCGATAAATCTTTGGCATAAAAGCCATGCGACTTCTATGCGTTATGCGGTATTAGCAGTCGTTTCCAACTGTTGTCCCCCTCTGAAAGGCAGGTTGCTCACGTGTTACTCACCCGTCCGCCGCTGATCATAAGAGCAAGCTCTTAATCTCCGCTCGACTTGCATGTGTTAGGCGTGCCGCCAGCGTTCGTCCTGAGCCAGGATCAAACTCTTTAAAGTTTGTATCAAAACGCCTTTCGGCATTCTAATCTTGGTTCAGATAAACGCTAACGTTAATTTAATTAACGCAATCTGTGTTTATCCAGAATTTTACTTGTTTCTCAACTTCAACATTTCTGTCAAAGAATCGACAAGGTAATGTTAATTCGTTCTGTATTGTTCAATTTTCAAGGAGCTTTCTAACCTCGTCGCTTCGATTTCTCTCAGGCGACTTTGTTATTATATCACATCTTTTCGAGTTTGTCAAGAGGTTTTTCAAAATTATTTTTAATTTTCTTCTTGATTTTCTTCAAAACCGACGTGATTTCGAGGTTTTTCTCTCACCGCTTTTCAGCAGCTTATCCATTATATCACTTTCTCTTTGATTTGTCAAGAGGTTTTTCAAAATTTCTTTTGTTTTTTCTTAACTCATCTTTTCGGTGATTTCTGGAAGAGAAGGTCGCTTTTCGCGACAGCCTAATTATTATATCACATTGTTTTCTTTTTGTCAAGTAGTTTTTCGAAATTTTCTGAAAAACTCTTTTGATTTCGGATCACTTTGTGTTCTTTTCGGCTGCTCTCTTGCGAAAGCTTAATTATTATACACCCATTCCATCAAAAAGTCAACACTTTTTTTTGAAAAAATACTGCACAATAAGTTTTACTTGTTTTCAACTGTATTATACATATCATGTTACAAAAAATAGAAAAATAAACAGGACCCCGCATTTCTGCGGAGCCCTGCACATATCAGCTGTTTTCCTGTAGTTCTGAAATTATCTTCACAAATCCGTCCACATCGTTGAAATCCTTATATACAGAAGCAAACCTGATATAAGCGACAACATCGATATCTTTAAGCTTATGGAGCACCAGTTCACCGATCTTCTCCGAAGTTACCTCGCGCTGCAGGGAATTCTTCAGTGTTGTGGCTATCTCGTCAACCATATTCTCAATAGTTTCAAGTTTGACCGGACGTTTTACTGCAGCCCTGCAAAGCCTGTCAACCAGCTTCTGACGGTCGAACGGCTCGATGGAATTATCCTTTTTTATAACCATCAGGGGAATATCCTCGATGATCTCATAAGTCGTGAAACGAAAACCGCACTGAATACACTCGCGGCGTCTGCGTACCTTATTCTCAGTTGGTCGTGAATCTATGACCTTGCTCTCTTCGCAGCCGCATTCGGGACACCTCATGTTGATATATCACTCGCTTTCTGTATTGTAATGTCTATATATAGTATACCACATTCCCGCAGAATTTTCAACACTTTAAACACAGAAAATGAAAATTATTTTCCGGATTTTTCTTTAATGAATTCATACAGCTGCATGACCGGAATATCCGTTTCCTGTCCGTCAAGCCTGTCCTGAAGCATTTTGTTCGTATTTACTATCTGGCTCAGCTCACATTCGTCGTCCCCAGTGGTTATATGCAGTTTCATACATTGCGTGCTGGAGTAACGACCACGCAGCTCCTCCGGTTCGCAGTTGATCGTCAGAATATCCGCATATCTGATCGTTCTCCAGCCGAGCAGGTGCTTCCATCTGAGTTCGTTGCCGTCAGCTTCTGCGACTGTTGGTATCTTTTCGAAAGCTATTACAATTCCGACGAACAAACCCGTACAAATCAGAAACAGTACCAGACTGACCACCGAGAAATATGTTAACATTACAGCAAACCAAATCGCAAGAATAATGACTGCCGCTGCCATACCAGCATTAAAAAATCTGTCGTTGCATTTCATCTCGACCCTTATTTTATCCATACGCACTCCCTTCACAGACTACATTTCCAGATTTAATTATATCACACGAACGATTTAAAATCAAGAAAAAGGGCGCACCAAAGCACGCCCTTAAATCTATTAAAATCAGATAAGCCCGGAATTATTGACCGCAGCCACCAGCGCCCTTACCGAAGCCACGATGATATCCGTATGGATACCCGCGCCCCAACTTACAGAGCCGTCCGGTTTGGAAATGCCGATGTACGCCGCAGCCTTGGACTTTGAGGACTGCTCCACCGCATTCTCAGTATAAGTAGCAAGATGGAAGTCAATGCCGAGACCGGTCTTGACTGCATTGGAAACCGCGTCCAGACGACCGTTTCCGGCGCCCTCCCATGTACGTTTCTGACCGCCTACTTCCATAGTGACAGTCGCCGTGATATGCTCGCCCTGGGTATAGTGCGCCTCGATGAACTTCAGCTTGCCCTGCGGCTCCAGATATGTCTTTTTAAAGATATCATAAATCTCGCTGGGGTGGAGTTCCTTGTGCTGGTGGTCGGAAACTCCCTTAACGACGTAGCCGAAATGCTCGCGCATCTTAGGCGGCATGATGATGCCGTAAGTCTGCTCCATGAGGAAACCTATGCCACCCTTGCCGCTCTGGCTGTTGATACGGATAACGTCGCCCTCGTACTCTCTGCCGATGTCGTGCGGATCGATGGGGATATAGGGAACGTTCCAGTGTTCGGGATCCTTTTCCTCGCGCCACTTCATGCCCTTTGCGATAGCGTCCTGGTGAGAACCGCTGAACGCAGCGAACACCAGCTGACCGCTGTAAGGCATACGCTCGTAAACGTGCATTCTTGTAAGTCTTTCGTAGATGGAAGCCAGTTCAGGCAGGTTGCTGAAATCGAGGTTCGGCTCAACGCCGTGGGAATACATGTTCAGTGCCAGCGTCACGATATCAACGTTACCGGTGCGCTCACCGTTGCCGAACAGCGTACCCTCAACGCGGTCCGCGCCTGCGAGAAGTCCGAGCTCGGTATCCGCGATACCGCAGCCGCGGTCGTTGTGCGGGTGGAGGGAGATTTCCAGGCTGTCGCGGTTATGGAGCACCTTGCACATATATTCCACCTGCTGTGCGTAAACGTGCGGCAGGCTCTCCTCAACGGTGACGGGGAGGTTGATTATAGCCTTCCAGTCGGGGGCAGGCTTCCAGATATCGATGACTGCGTTGCATATTTCTGCCGCGAATTCCGGCTCAGTGCCCGTAAAGCTTTCAGGGGAATACTCAAAGCGGAAGTTGCCCGGCGTCTTTTCACGGTACTCATTCAGGAGCTTTGCGCCGGTAACGGCGATGTCGATTATCTCTTCCCTGCTCTTGCGGAAAACCTGCTCGCGCTGAGCCACGGAAGTGGAATTATACAGGTGCACGATTGCATTCTTGCAGCCGTCCAGCGCCTCGAATGTCTTTTTGATTATGTGCTCGCGGCTCTGGGTGAGTACCTGAACAGTCACGTCGTCAGGAATGAGGTTCTGCTCGATAAGCGCGCGGCAGAATTCATATTCCGTTTCAGAAGCTGCGGGGAAGCCTATCTCGATCTCCTTGAAGCCGACCTCAACCAGCTTCTTGAAGAACTCCAGCTTTTCGTCCAGGCTCATGGGGATTATAAGCGCCTGATTACCGTCGCGGAGGTCAACGCTGCACCACTTGGGTGCCTTTTCGATGTAGTCCTTTTCAGCCCAGTCCATGCACCTGAACGGAGGCATGAAATATCTTCTTGCGTACTTGTTAGCCTGTGTCATGATCTTTCCTTTCCGGGCAAAGCCCTGCGTTATATCACGCAAAATATAATAGAATTCCGTTGAACTGCCGCAGACCGCAAAATAAAAAAAGCTCCATCTCAGTTAAGAGATGAAGCTGAATACTCCACGGTACCACTCTCATTGGCAGAAGCCTGCCCACTCGGTCACATCAGACAATGTGCCTCTCTATAACGGGAGAAACCGTAACAGCTTAGTTAGCGCGAAGCCGTTCAGCTGTTCTGCTCAAGGAGGAGCTATGACCCTGCAACCCTACCGGCTCGCACCGAACGCCGGCTCTCTGGAAGTGCGTCAGGGCTTTGTTTCCTATCATCGCATTTCAACATATTCTATATGGATTATAACACACATTCCAGCGTTTGTCAAGAGCTTTAATCAAAATCACCCGAATATTCTGCTGTCCATATTGAACACAAGCTTCCACCTGCCGCCGCACTTTTTCCATGTCGAGGTTACGTGGAATTTGCCGGAAAGGTCGGCGTTTTCAGGTCTCTCAGCCGCAGTGGTGATGACATAGTGCACCTGAACCGCGTCAGGAGTTTCGCACACCGTCTCGAACCCCTCGATTTCGAATGAAGTGCAGTCGAACTCCGTGATTATTTCCGCATACTCCGCCCCGGTGCACCTGAATCCCCCGAACACCATGACTGCATTCTCGTCCACCAGCTCCAGAAACGCCGCCTTGTCGCGTGCCTGAGCCGCTCTCCACATCTTTTCCTCAAGTTCCCGTATCATCGTCAGTATCCTCCCGTTCACCGCCAGCCGAAGCCCTCGAATGTTCCTTTTCAATGACAGAACGCCGCACCCCCGCGCTTATGATAACCGCTCCGATAAGAGCCATAAAAGCCGTTGGAGTCCACAGCAGAAAAATACCCGCCGCGTCGCCCATGTTCATTCCGCCGTATTCAGCAGCGTACTGCGCATTGAACACAGCGAATACATCTCCCCACCAGCCAAGCTCCAGCGCCAGAATGAAAAGCGCCGCAAGCAGGCACAGCGCGCCGGCGCATTTCCAGATAAACCGCCGCTTATCCCGCGAAAACAGGAGCGCAGCCAGCACAACGCCCAGCAGCGGACAAAAATATGCGGTCTGCGTCCATATGGCAAACCCGCAGAATGCATACATAAGGCACAACACCGGGCAGAGTACTGCTTCCATCACCGCCAGCGCGTTGAATATCCATCTGATTTTCATATCAGCCTTTCCACCCACGCAGCTCACGCAGAGTTTCCACGGTCTCCCGGACTGCCCTAATAGCGCCTTCCACCTCGTCAGCGGTCGTGAATTCCGACAGGGTGAGCCTGAGCGAGCCTTTCAGCATTTCTGCGGGAATTCCCATAGCCCGCAGCACATGCGACGGCTCCTCATTCCCGCTGGAACAAGCCGACCCCGAGGATGCGCACACGCCCCGCAGGTCAAGTCCCAGCACCAGGCTTTCGCCCTCCACCCCGGCGAATGAAACATTGACGTTACCGCACAACCTTGGTGAAACCCCGCCGTTCAGCCTGCTGCCTGGAATATCGAGCAGCCCTGCAATGAGCCTGTCCCGCAGCGCCGATATTCCCGCGGCTTTCCCGGGAATATCACGGCACGCGTATTCCATAGCCGCACCCATAGCCGCTATAGCCGCAGTGTTTTCCGTGCCGGAGCGCAGACCGTTTTCCTGCCCGCCGCCGTATATCAGCGGAACGACCGGTGCGCCGCCCCTGCAGTAAAGCAGACCCGCACCGCGAAGTCCCCCAATCTTGTGCGCCGAAACCGACATCATGTCGCAGCCGATATCGCCCACGCTCAGCGGAACGTACCCCGCAGCCTGCACCGCATCCGTATGGAAAAGCACGCCGCGTTCCCTGCATATCGCGGAGATCTCACGCACCGGCTGTATCGTGCCGACCTCGTTGTTAGCCGCCATCACTGAAACCAGCGCCGTCCGTTCCGTGATGAGTTCCCGCGCCTGTTCCACCGAAACATAGCCCTCCGCGTTCACGTCAAGGTACTGTACATCAGCCCCGAAGTGCTCCAGGAACCTGCAGCACTCCAGAATTGCGGGGTGCTCTATTTTCGTTGTGACTATGCGGTTCCTGCCGTTCTGACGACCCACCAGGAATGCGGATCTGACCGCCATGTTGTCCGCTTCCGTCCCGCCGGAAGTAAAAACTATCTCCCCGGGACTTGCGCCTATCGCCTTCGCGCACTTTTCCCGCGCTTCTATTACAGCCAGCGACGCGCGCCGTCCCTCTGAGTGTATCGACGACGGATTACCGCAGCATTCCGTCAGGAATGGCATTGCGGCTTTCAGTGCGCATTCCAGCGCCGGTGCGCTTGCCGCGTTGTCAAGATATATCACCGTGCCGCCTCCTTTATCCTGTCGATGGTCCATTCCCATTCTGGGAAGTCCCGCAGTATTCTCGCGATACAACGCCAGATGAATTCCTCGCGCAGCACCGGGTGCTCCCGCATCTGCTGCTTTGCACCCCACAAATGGGTGTACTTATCCTGCTGGAAGAACAAGAATTCCTTTTCAAGCAGCGTTTCCACCGGGGTTCCTGTGAATTCCGCGCACATAGCCGCCATTCGCTGTTCCGCGAAAACCATGTATTTCAAGCGGTCGTCGGACCTCTCCGCAGATTTCATGAACGCTATCGCCTGCGATGTGTAGAATTCCTTGAGCGAGTTATCCGGCATGTACAGAAACGCCGTATTCAGCGGCAGCACTTCCCTGCTGAAATCAGGAATGCTGTGCCCCGGCGCGCGGAAATACTCAAGCGCCGGATAAATATCAGGGTTCAGGTCCTCGCGGTGTGCGGCGATGAGCGCCCTGCCGAATTCCGGCTTGTGCCACACGATGAGATCGGTGTCTATCATCACGCATGGGGCTGCCATCTGCCGCAGCGCGAACAGCTTCCCCGCTGCCCAGAACATCTGCGGGTCTATGCCCTCGAGGTCGTCGGGTACTGTGTCCCTCACCTCGTCCCAGACCGTTTCCAGCCCGGAATTCCTGACGTAATCCGCAGCAGCCCTGTCGCAGTACAGGAATATCCTGCTGCCGTCCCTGCGCCACTGCAGCGCGGAGATCACGGCGCAGTAAAGGTCGAAATCCTCTAAAGCAAAAGCCCCGTTATTTTTCGCGAAAAACGGAGCCGTAGAAATTATATGAAATGCGTCCAAATAGTTACCTCTGTCAGATTATATGAATACCGTAGCCGAAGCAGTCCAGCGGACATCGGCGCAGGCACTCGTACATTATCCTGTCGTATTCGTCAGCGGTGATCGCAAAACTGCCATACCCCATCGGGAAGCTGCCGAATGCATACGCCCCCAGACCCGTGAACGAACCGCCAAGCATGAACGAACCGCCCAGGAACGAACCTGCAAAGAAAGACCCACCGCGCCAGGAAGTCCCGCTAAACGAGCCAAACGAACCGTAAGAACGGTGGAAGCTGCTGCCGAAGCGCCATTCCCACTCCCATTCCCACAGGCTGAATTTTGTGAAGCTGCCGACGTAGCTGCCGGAATAACTGCCCGAAGAGCTGCCGTAATAGCTCCCCGCATAACTCCCGAAATAGGAACCTGCAAAACTGCCGGAATTCCACGCCAGACCGGAGCCGAACGCAGTCATTGAGCCATTGTAAGAGCCAGCCGCAGGAACATCGCGAACATTCTCAGCCCCGCTGAACACCTGCAGTGACGCCGGCGCAGTCACGCCGAAAACCTGAGCAAGCCGTAAGTCGAGTTCCGGGTCGGAGGGGTCGATGGTTTCAAGGCGCTCTGCCTGTTCCTCACCGCCGTGTTCCCTGAGCCATTCTGCCAGACTTCCCCCCAGGAAATAGCCCCGAAGCGCAGCCATGTCGAAATGTTCTGTTATCTCAGACGCGTTGTTTATCCTGCACCGTCCGAACCATAAGGAACAATCCAACGGAGCCACCTCCTCTGCTATTCCGGGACGCCGTCCCCTTGTATCAATTATAGCATATTTTCAGCAATAATGCAACAACAATTATATATATTGTGGCTGAATTTGATATTATTGCCCGTCAGCCGTGGAAATTCCGCTTTTTGTTGCCCATCATGAGCCGTATCATCACAGACATTGCAGATTTTTTGGCTGCCGCTAAAAGCAGCTTTTCCTCCTCAGTAAAGCCGTTCCAGTTGATGTCGGCGTTTTCAGGCAGCCTCATGTACCTTGCGGGGATTTCCGAAGCGGCAAGCCTTGCGAGTTCCCTGCGGCATACCTCGCAGTCGCACGCATTGAACCGCGCCAGCACCCCTGGCGCTTCCGCTGATATCACCATTTCAGTCAGGTCGCGGGTTATGAGCGGAGCGGACTGCTCCTCCTCGCGGAGCTTTTCATTCTCTGCGTCGCGCCGCATGACCCTGGACAGGGGTTCAATTCCCCTTAACTGTCTCGGAATGCGGCTCTTGCCCGCGGCAATCACCTGGTTTTCCGCGCAGGCATCCTGCACCAGCTTCATCACGCTGGGAGTTTTCAGGCTCGGAGTTTCGTCGGTTTTTTTCGGCTCTTCTTGCTGCGGCTTCTGTTTTGGCTTGACTGCAGCTTTTTCCGACTTCCCCCTGGGAGCTGTCTTTTTCACCTGCGATTTGGCGTCCGTCGCGCTTTTCCCCTTTTTGCGGGAATTTTCGCTGCGCTCCTGCACCAGCACTGCGCCCTCCAGGTCGCTCATGTAGCGCTCGGTGATCATGTTGTCATCTCTCATGTTCACTTTGTATTATCGCACTTTACGCCCGTAAGTTCCTCTATAAACTTGAGGTATTCCCTTGCAACCTTCGACTTGGGCAAATATGTGATCACGCTCTTGCCGTGCGCGGGCGCTTCTGCAATGCTAACGCTGGCGCTTATGCGGTTCTTGTATATTTTGGTGTTGAGCTGATCCGCGATGACGTTTGCCAGGTCCTCGACATCCCTCGTGAGCGTGAGCCTCGGGTTGTACTTATTCAGCAGAATTCCACCGACTTTAAGGTCCTTATTGTAATACCGCTGTACCGCGAATATCGTCTGCTTCAGCTGGGCAATTCCCTGCAGGCTGAGTATCTCGCACAGCATTGGGATTATCAGTTCGTCCGACGCGGTGTAAGCGTTTATGGTGAGCACAGAAAGCGCCGGCGGAGTATCCAGTATGATATAGTCATATTCGTCCCTTATGCTATCAAGCTGCTCGCGCAGGATGTATTCGCGTCCCACGCCGGTAAGTTCCAGCTCCACGCCGGAAAGCAGAATATTCGAAGAGATCACGTCGCATACTTCACCATGCTGTATCGCGTCGGTGATGTCGCAGTTTTCCTTGAACACATCGTAGATCGTGTATGTGTCCTCTGCCTCCCCGCCCAGGGAAAAACTGAGATTTCCCTGCGGGTCGAGATCTATCGCCAGGACTTTTTTTCCAGCCCCGGCAAGTCCATCGCAGATGGAGCAGCATGTCGTAGTCTTTCCAACGCCGCCCTTCTGGTTTGTAAGTGCGATTATTTTTGCCAAAATATTACCCCCGTAACGGCCGAAGCCGCGTATTTCTCAGACATCACAAGGGCGCACAGTTACTGTCCGCCCTCGGTCGTTATTTGTTGCCGTATCAGAAGCCCTCAGGATCCTTGTACTCGTCGGTAGCGCTGTCCTCGGGTATGTAGATATGGTAATTCGTCTTACCGTTCTTCTTAACGAAGTACATCGCGGTATCAGCAAAGGAGAGCAGCTCGTTGACGTCCTCTGTATGCTCAGGGCAGAACGCAACGCCGATACTTGCCTTGACGTCGATGTGCATTCCACCGTCTGCGGTATCATAACCCGCATACAGTTCGTTGATGATATCCATGGAGATATTCTCGATGTTCTCGATATCCTCCTGATTGGTGAAGCAGAGCACGAACTCATCGCCGCCGAAACGACCAGCAAAGCCGCCTCTGTCGTCCACCTTCTTGCGAATGGTGTCAGCCACGAACCTAATGACCTCATCACCGATGGTGTGACCATAACGGTCGTTGATGAACTTGAAGTCGTCCACGTCGATGAACAGGGCAGCAACGCGCTTAGTACCGCGGCGCTCGATCTCAGATGTGAGGTTCCTGATGAATGTGTTTCTGTTATACAGCTGAGAGAGGAAGTCGTAGCTTGCACGCTCAGAAAGCTGAAGTTCAAGCTTCTTCTCGTTATCGATATCCGTCATGACGCCGATAACTCTCAGCGGTTCACCCAGACGGTCGGTGATGCATACAGCGCGGAGGGATACCCAGATAAGTGCGCCGTTCTTGTTCTTCAGCTGATATTCACCGCTGTAACCGTTCTTGTTCTTGAGCAGCTGGTTAATGTCGCGCTTGTACTTTTCAGCGTCCTCCTGGCTCATCAGGGAATCGATGAACTTACCGTTGGACAGCGTGGACTGCTCGGTGTCGATATCAAACTTAGCCAGCATATTGGGGGAGCAGTACATTCTTTCCTTGTGGAAGTCCCACTCGAACAGCATGTTATCGGACAGTTCCGCGATGGTGCGGTGACGTTCCTCGCTGAGGAATACCTCGTCGAGCAGGTCGTTGAAGGAAGTCTGTATCTCGCCAAGCTCGCTGTTTCTGTTTGTTACCTTGAAGCGGATGTCCGTAGCGCCCTCTGCGTCGGAGATCTCGGTCATGGTCTTGAGCATTCCGCTCATGTTGCCAAGGAACCTGCCTATAACTATGAGCGAACCAACGGAGAATACCACTGCAGAAGCCGCGATAACCACCCAGCCCAGCAGGTTTGTGGTGAGTGAGAAGCTGCTGAAGCTGCCTGCGTCAGCGATCGCTACCCATCTCCACTCGGTGATGTTCTTATCTACAAGACCTACGCAGTAAACGCTGCCGCCTGCCTTACCCTTGATAGACTTTGTATCGGAAGCATTCTTGAGAGCCGCGTAACCTGTGTTTGCGAAATCATAATACTGCTTTAAGCCGTCATTCCAGAGAACGGAATTGGAGAAATCCTTGCTGACTGCGCCGTCTGTCTGGTTGAGTGCGACGCCGTTGGAGTCAACGATCATAAATCTGCCGTTTGAACCGAGAGAACCGGAAATAGCCTTCATAACGCCACTGTCGCTGCCCACGGAAATGATCTCCACGAGGGAACCTGCAACATTGGAGCTGTCGTCCTTTATCGGTGCGGAAACATAGATAGCGTCTGTCTGCTGCTCTGCGTAGCCGGTCCATGAAAGCACGCCGGAAACATTCTGCATATCGGCAACGCCGTTCTCAGGGAGGTTTTCAAAGATGCCGCCGGTGGCGCCGTTCACGGAAGCAACAACTGTGCCGTTGCTGTCGAGTATAAGCACATCGAGCACATCGCTGTCGGCAGCTACGATAGCCTTCATCAGACTGTCTGCGTCGCCGCTGTTGTCAACAGCCAAGCGGACAGCCTCAGTTTCTGCAGAAGCGTTAAGATTAGTCGTATAGTAGCTGAACAGCTGAGTGATGCCGGCAGATTTTGACTCAGCGACCTGAGCCAGTGTATTCAGCTTTGCAGCATTCTCATATCCCATTACCGAGAATGTGCCTATCGCGCCCACAATAACTGCCGGTAGTATTGAGAATACTAGCATAATTACCGTCAGAACTATTTTTAGCCTGAAATTGCCCATACCACTTATCCCCCTGAATATGTAATTTATTTTTCGCCCTATGGAACTCCGACACCCCCGCCGCAGCCCCGCACAAATTAAATGTTAGGCTTCTTCTTCGCCGCTTTGTCTTGCCCTGAGCAGAAGCTGCTCACGGTTGATGTACTTGCCGATAGCGTCCTCCTGTGCGGCAGTGAGGCTCTCAAATGCGCAGCCGTAGCCGATCACCTGGTTATCCTGACCTGTCTGCACCCTGAGCACTCTCGCCATGGTGTTGAGCCTGTATCCGTCGTTTAACTCAATATCAACGCACGCGCAGTCGTCCTTCAGAAACTCGAACCCGCTCGACGACATGAAAATACCGCCGACATTGATATCCTGGATATCAATAGCGACCGGTTCCTCAAAGCGTAGCGTGTCGTCGTCCCTCACCAGGAACAGCACCCTGCCCGAAAGGCTGACTTTTATCTTGAAGTATCTCCTGCGTTCCTCAAGCACCTGTGTATCGCGGTTTTTCAGGATAGAAACATTCATCTGACGGCTGTGCGCCATGGATATCTCACCGGGGTACCTTATCCTGTCGCCCGCCTTTGAATATGCAATGACAGTGACCTTTATGCCGCGTTCAAGATCCGGCAGATCCTTGCCCTTGATTATAAGAATGCTCTCCTCATCAGAATCGATATTCCGCGGGAACACAAAGTTCTTTTCAGTGGAAGCGAGCAGCGACCCTCTCTGGTCTAGCACCTCCACCTTTACTATCTTATATCCGAAAAGCAATAGCATCAATCCTCTTGTCCATATAATATATAGTAAATACCACCCGTAACCGGGACAATGACGCAGCCGGAATGTCTGCCGGCGGTCACTGCAAAAAGCAGAAATCTTCTGACCGCACACAGCGCAGATGTCGTATGCTTATCGAAAATCGTCCATGCAGTCAAAAGAACAGCATTTGTCAGAATACTCTTGTTTATATTATACAATAAACCACTACTATAAATCAAGGCATAATAGTAATTTTCTAAGAATTAGACAAAAATATTTTATTTTTTTTGGGTAACATAACAACAACGATAACCCACCGGCAAAAAATTAAAGCGATCCGATGGGATTATCCTGTTTTTAAAAGTAACCTGCGGTTATTTATGCCTTTTTAGTCTTAATTTTGAAATGCTTGCCACAGGCGCGCATAAGACGGTCGCGGAGCTGCATAGGAGTTCCGCAGATGAAGCAGGTTTTATCGCAGATGATCGTATCAGCCTTTTTTCCGTCGCGGGACTGTGGGAAAATATAGAAGCTGTGGCTGCACTCAAACGCCTGCGCTATCTCGCTGTAAGGGAGTTCCACGACCTCCGCGTTTTCATCGTGGAGCGCGGTTGAAGCCCCGGCTGAGGACTCTTCGTCCTCGTCTCTTTCCTCGTCGGGGAGGGTGCTTATCGTCAGCACCGCCTTCTGGTCGTCGGTGAAATCCGCGCTGACGACCCTGCCGAAGCTGTCCTCCAGCTTGTCTGCACGCTTGTTGAAATATTGTATGCGCATATTATGCGGAGCAGTCGCCAGCACAAGGAATATAGCTGCGAAAATCGCCATAAGCAGCCATTCAGTGCACCACGCAGCCGCAAGCGTCAGCAGAAAGAACACCGCAGCGCCGTAGTAGCACGCAGTCTGCAGGGGTCTGACCCTGAGCAGGTACATAAAGTCCGAAAAAGCGCGTATTCTCGCCATCGTGCAGCGAGTTTCGCAAGCCAGCCTGCCGGTATCCTCGGGGTGGTTTTCCGCGTTGAATTCCTCAAACATCTTCGCGAGCTTTGCTTCTGTGGACTGTACTATCTCCTGCTGCCTCTTAGTTTTTGCCATATTTTTATTCCTTTCCGGATATCATGTTGTCTGATATGATATAATTTGCCGATATGCACGGAGTTCACCGGAGGTGAACGTATGTGCAAGGCATTTTGATTTATAATAAACGCCCTGCGTTTATTATATCACGCAATACAAAAAAATGCAACGAAAACCGCACAGATGCACAAAAAATCTTTCGGTCGTGGCGAGGTCAGGGTAATTTTGACGGGCAATTATTACAATTTGGATACAATTTGAATAAACAGCGCCCACGGAACGTCAAAACAGTTGACAATCCGGCCGATTTGGAGTATATTATTATAGTGGTGTTTTGTGTATTTATCAAAACACGGATCTTATACAGAAACAATTACAGGAGAACACTAGATGATAAAAGAAACTTCCCTGTGCATGGGCTGCATGAACGACAAGACTTACGACGGTCCCTGCAAGCTCTGCGGATACAGCGACGACGCTCCCTGCATACCGACATACATGGCTCCTAAGACATTCCTTGCGGAAAGATACATAGTCGGCAAGGTGATAAGCTACAACGGCGAGGGCGCGATATACATCGGCTACGACACCGCAGCCGGCATTAAGGTTACTATAAAGGAATTCATGCCCGACACGCTGTGCATGCGCAAAAAGGGTGAAACCGAAATAACCGTGGAGCCCTCCTCAGCAGCGCTCTACAAGACCTACCTGTCGGAATTCATCGACCTCAACCGCACGCTGATGAAGCTGCGCGGAATGTCCCACGTGCAGACGGTTCTTGACGTATTCTGCGAAAACAACACCGCATACGTGGTGTTTGAATACATCAACGGCATTTCCCTCAAGACATACCTTGCCAACTCCACCGGAGAGATGGCGTGGGAACAGGTCAAGGAACTGTTTTCACCGTTCTTCACGACCCTGAGCCTTATCCATTCTGCGGGAATACTGCACCGCGGCATCTCCCCCTCGACGATATTCGTCACCGACAAAATGGAACTGAAACTCACCGGATTTGCGATATCCGCAGCGCGCACCACCGGCACCGAAGTCGCATGCGAGGTCTTTGCGGGATTTGCAGCCCCCGAGCAGTACACCAACGAAATAAACGGCACCTGGACAGACGTCTATGGAATTGCAGCGGTGCTTTACCGCTGCCTGACGGGGTGCACCCCCACCGAAGCGATAGCGCGCAGCGGCGGCAATCTGCTGGAGCCGATGATGGTCAACCGCAACATTCCCGAGAACATTTCCAATGTCATCATGGACGGACTGCAGCTCTCCCCCGAGGACCGTATCCGCACCATGACTGAGTTTGTTGACAGGCTTTTCAGCCAGCCCAAGCCCGCGGAGCCAGTCCCCGCAGACAAGCAGCACCTCACCCGGCGCGAGATAAAGCAGCGCAAGGAGCGCGCAAAGACCATCGCGGTGCTTGCGATAGCAGGCGTGGTGCTGGTCGCTTTCGTCGTTGTTTTCGTGCTGACGCTGAACGGCGCATTCCAGGGTGGGAATTCTTCTTCGCAGCCCGAGACCTCAGAGGCCGTTACCACCGAAGAAACATCCTCCACCCCCAAGGAAACCGAGCCGACCGATCCCCCTGCGACCTCTTCCACCGACCCGGTGGTCACCGGCGACACGCTGCGCCTGCCTAATTTTGACGGCAGAAGCTACGATTATGAAGTCGAACGCTACAAGAACAAGATAACATTCGTGCCGACCTATGTATATTCCGACGAATACGCGAACGGGCAGATGTTTGGTCAGAGCATTCCCGCAGAAACCGACGTTACCACCGGCGTGACCGTCGAGATAACCGTCAGCAAGGGACCCAGCAAAGTCGCGCTGCCGAGTTACACAAGCATGTCCAGCGAAAAATACACTGCCGAACTGAGCAAGCTGAACATCAAGTATTCCGTCGAGACCGAGCGCTCCAACGACGCCGAAACCGGAAATGTCGCGAGATGCAGCGTTGAGATAGGCGACCTTGTTGACGTAGAGAACAACCAGGAAATAATCGTCTACATCGCCGAGAACTACACGCCCACCGCAGAGCCGACGGAAGAGATTTCTGACGATGGCTCGTATGAGGAAATAATCACAGAAGAGATCGTAACAGGGGAAGGAATAATAGAATAATGGGAACAGAGCTTGATTTAAGCGAGATCAGAAAGAACATCGACAAGATAGACGACCAGCTGCTCGATCTTTTCCGTCAGCGGATGGATCTCACCTGCCAGGTGGCGCAGTATAAGGCTGCGCATAATATGGTGGTGTTCCAGAGCGAGCGTGAAAAAGCGATAATCCAGTCGGTGCGCGACCGTTCCCCCGAGGAGCTCAAGAGTTCCGCGGAGTTCCTGTTCACCAATATCATGGACATCTCCAAATGCCGTCAGAACAACACGATAACCCCCGCTGTGGAAATACCGCACAAGACCGCGATAAAGCCCGGTGCGACAGTCGCAGTGCAGGGTATTGCCGGTGCGTACGGACACGCAGCCGCAGTAAAGCTGTTCCCCAACGGCAAGATGGATTTCCACGGCAGCTTTGCCGAGGTGTTCGAGGCTGTCGAAAACGGCTCCGCTGATTACGGCGTAGTCCCCGTGGAAAACAGCACTGCCGGTGAAGTCACCGCGAACATGGAGCTTCTTGAAAAGCACAGCGTGTACATCAACCGCACGGTAACGGTTCCCTGCACCCACGTTCTTGCCGCAAAGCACGGCGTGAGATCCGGGGATATAAAGATAATTTTCGGGCACGAACAGGCGATAAGACAGTGCGGGGAATACATCTCCAGCCGCCCGTATCTCACGGTAATTCCATACGCCAACAACGCGATGGCGGCGCAGATGGTGGCAGAAAACCGCAGCAGCGAGCTGGGCTGCATATGCTCCCGCGAATGCGCAGAAATGCACGGTCTTGACGTGGTGGAACCAGCGATAGCGGCCGACCCAAACAACGCGACCCGCTTCATCTGCATATCAAAGGAAATAGAAGTTTACGACGGCGCTGACACAGTTGCTGTTTCGGTATCGCTGCCGCATATTTCCGGTTCGCTCTACCGCATGCTGACAAAGTTCGCGGTGAATGAGCTCGACCTCACAAAGATACAGAGCAAACCGCTGCCACTGGAATACCGCACGGACGAGAACGAATTCATGTTCTATCTGGAGTTCTCGGGCAGCATAGACCAGCCCGTGGTGCTGCGGCTGCTGAACAACTTCGAAACGGAATACAGCTACTTCCGGCTGCACGGAAATTTCAGCGAAGTACGCTAAGGAGGACGAATGTTTTCTGCGATAATACTCGCGGGAGGGAGTTCCACCCGCATGAACGGCGTGAACAAGCAGCTTGCCGCGCTGGAGGGAATACCCGTAGTGGTGCGCAGCGCGCTTGCGTTCGAGCATTCCGCGCTTGTCGATGAGATAATACTCGCTGCGCCGCAGGGAGAAGAAAAGGATTATTATTCGCTCCTGCGGGAACATTTCGTTACAAAGCTGAAAACAGTCACCACCGGTGGCAGGACGCGGGCCCTGTCCGTCATGAACGCCCTCGGGGAATGCACCTGTGAATACATCGCGATACACGACGGCGCAAGACCGCTGATATCCACGGAGGACATCGACCGTGTGCTGAACGACGCGGTGAATTACGGCGCGTCGATAGCGGCAGCCCCGGTGACTGATACTATTAAAAAGTGCTACAACGGAATTATCGAGAACACCCTTGACAGGGACATGCTTTATGCCGCTCAGACTCCGCAGGCATTCCGGCGCGAGCTTTATCTCTCCTGTGTGGAACGGCTGGGCAGCCGCGCCGATGAACTCACCGACGACAGTTCCCTGCTTGAAGCATGCGGCGAGGAAGTGCACATCACCCCGGTCACAGCCTGCAACATGAAAGTGACCCGTCCGCAGGACCTTGCGATAGCTGCGGCAGTTTTACGGAGGTAATTATGTTCAACATTCTGGTAGTGGACGACCAGGCGCACATCAGGCGCCTGTACGAATACACGCTGGAGAAAAACGGCTACCAGCCCTACACTGCCGGCGACGGCGCCGAGGCGCTGAAGCTGATGGACGCTACCCACATCGACCTTGTTATACTCGACCTGATGATGCCGACGATGGACGGCTACACGTTCCTGAAAACGATGCGCGACGGCGGCAGCAACATTCCGGTGCTGATAATCACCGCGCGTGACAGCGCAGAGGACGTGCGGCGCGCGTTCACGCTGGGCACGGACGATTTCATGGTCAAGCCGGTGGACGAAGTTGAGATGATACTGCGCGTGCGCGCCCTGCTTCGTCGTGCGAAGATATCCGAGGAACAGCGCATAGCAGTCGGCGAAACAACCCTCATATACGACTCGTTCACCATGATACAGAACGGTGTGGAAGTCCAGATGCCTAAAAAGGAATTCCAGATACTTTTCAAGCTGCTGTCATTCCCGAACAAGACGTTCACCCGCGCCAGCCTCATGGAGGAATTCTGGGACATGGACAGCGAAAGCGAAGCCCGCACGGTCGACGTGCACATCAACCGTCTGCGCGACCGGTTAAAGGACAACAAGGATATACAGATAGTTACCGTGCGCGGATTGGGCTACAAAGCGGTAAAAACCGCAAAACCGCAGGAGCAGCCATGAAAAAACCGAAATTCGTCAGCCTGTCGCTGGTCAGCCGTCTTGGCATAAAGCTCAGCCTGCTGATACTCGTGATAACCGTTGCCGCGGACGTGCTCAGCTTCACCGCGCGTATTGCGATAGACATGGTGTTCTCAAACGGCAGCAGCGACACCGAGAATATCATAGCGTCAGTGGTCAGCAGTATCGTGATAGGTACGCTGCTGTCGTTTGTCGCGGTGAATTTATTCCTTAAACCGCTGGTGGAGCTCATCAAGGCGACTAAGCGCGTTTCCGAGGGAGATTATACAGTGCAGGTGGACATGGGCTGGGCTGAAAAGCACACAGTCCGTGAACTTGCGGACCTCATCAAAGTGTTCAACGAAATGACCCGAGAACTCAACAGCAATGCGATGTTCAACCGCGATTTCATGGCAAGCTTCTCACACGAGTTCAAAACGCCGCTGGTTTCCATCAGGGGATTTGCGCGACAGCTTTACGACGGCAACCTCACCCCGGAGCAGCAGAAAGAATTCTCCAGGATAATCCTTGAGGAGACCGAGTACCTTTCTGAGTTTTCCTCCAACACGCTGCTGCTGACAAGCCTTGAGACCAGCGATATCGTCACCGGTAAGACGGAATTCCAGCTGGACGAGCAGCTGCGCACCTGCATGCTGCGCCTCGAGAGCCAGTGGACTGAAAAGAACATCGACATCGATATGGAGCTCGACGATGTGAAATTCACCTGGAATGAGCAGACCCTTTCGCATGTCTGGAACAATCTGTTCGACAACGCCGTGAAATTCACACCCGCAAACGGACGGATATTCGTCAGCTGCCACCGCGAAGCAGGAGTTATCACGATACGCGTGCGCGACAACGGCTGCGGCATTCCGCAGAAAGCGCTCCCGCACATCTTCGAGAAATTCTACCAGGCAGACGCTTCCCATTCGACCAAGGGCAACGGGCTGGGGCTTCCGCTCGCGAAGAAGATAGTGGAGCAGTGCGGCGGCAGGATAGGCGTGCAGAGCGAACCCGGCAAAGGCACGGAGTTCACCGTGATACTCCCCGACGGGGGCGACCTGCTGGGAAAGAACAGCGGCAGGGACGAGCTTGACCTCAGACCGGAAGAATAAAGGAGGAGTATATGGAATTCATAAGCGAAAGGACAGCGTTCACAATGCTGTCGGAAACCGTGGTGAAAGCGGGGGTCTCCCTGTTCAATGCCATGAAGTACATCTACATGATAGCCGACAAGGACCTGTACAATATTAATATAAAGGATATTTTCAGACTATCGCTGAACAACATCACCGACACCACCTGCCTCTACAACACCGGCATAAAGCTGGACAAGGAGCGCTGCGCCGAGATGAACACGCCGGAGTATGAGCGCGTCCTGTCGCTGATGGTATATTCCTTTGCGGTAAGACTTCCCACGCTGAAGAATGTAAAGACCGCCGGCGGCTACCTCAACGACAAGCAGATAAAGACGATATATGATATGGTCGTAGCAAAGGGCGCCGGGAACTACGACAACGTTATCCCCGATGATTTTGAGGAAATACGCCGCCTTGTGAAATCCGGCAGACCCGTACCCGCATACGACGCGGAATGGTACAAGGGCTACATCTACACCTATGTTCCCACGCTGGCTGCGATAACCAACCGGAACGTATTCCTGCTGGGCAGCGCGGATATACTTTTCACGCTGTTCTATTCCTGCCTTGAGGAGGAACTTGTGCGCCAGCTGAATTCACTTGCCGCAAAGGCGTAATCCGCGCCGGTCGCGCATATACTGTCCTGAAAGCGAGGTGCAGCATATGCAGCAGACAAACAGATTTTCATACATGGCAGCGGAAACTCCGGCGCTGCGTGGTGAACTCCGCGGCAGCGCGGACCACCCGGACGTGGAAGGGCTAATCTTCGCCTACTGGCTCGACGGGGCATTGTATATCCAGGCAGAATTTGAGGGACTGCCGCCGGATAAGATATTCGGTTTCCACGTCCATAACGGCGTCATCTGCGGAGAAGCCGACGGAAAGGAGCCGTTCATGGACGCGGGAGAACACCTTTCCCTCTGCCCTGAGGGAACATGGTGCGCGCAGCACCCCTACCATGCCGGGGACCTGCCGCCGATTTTCTCTGACAGCAGCGGATACGCGGCAATGGAGATATTTATCGGCAAGGCTAAAGTATCTGATTTCTCGGGGAAGCCCGTGATACTACACTCCATGCACGACGATTTTGCCATGCAGCCTTCCGGCAATTCCGGCAAGCGAATAGCCTGCGGTACATTCGCAGAAGTTCTCTGAAATAAATTTGATTAAAATAAAGGAGCACAAAAATGTCAAACGAAATAAGAAATCCCGAACTCTGGGAAAGCGGCGCCCGCAAGATCGCATGGGTAAAGCGCAACATGCCTCTTCTCAACGGCATCGAAAAGGAATTCGGGCAGGAAAAGCCCTTTGCTGGGCTTCGCGTAGCGCTCTCAGTCCACCTTGAGGCAAAGACTGCGTATCTGTGCAAGGTTCTTGCGGCAGGCGGCGCGGAAATGTACGTCACCGGCAGCAATCCGCTTTCCACGCAGGACGACGTTGCAGCGGCGCTGGTTCACGACGGACTGAATGTTTTCGCATGGTACAACGCCACCGATGAGGAATACCACCGTCACATCTCCCAGGTAATAAAGGCGCGCCCCAACGTCATCATCGATGACGGCGGCGACCTGGTAAATCTCATTCACAACGAGTACCCAGAGCTTATCCCCGAAGTACTCGGCGGCTGCGAGGAAACCACCACAGGCATTATCCGTCTGAAGGCAATGGACCGCGACGGCGCGCTGAAATTCCCGATGGTGCTGGTGAACGACGCAGACTGCAAGCATCTGTTCGATAACCGTTACGGCACCGGTCAGTCCGTCTGGGACGGCATAAACCGCACCACCAACCTCATCGTAGCCGGAAAGAACGTAGTCGTCGCTGGCTACGGCTGGTGCGGAAAGGGTGTTGCAATGCGCGCAAAGGGGCTTGGCGCTGACGTCATCGTCACCGAGATAGACCCGATAAAGGCGATGGAAGCGGTCATGGACGGCTTCAAGGTAATGCCCATGCGCGAAGCTGCGAAGGTCGGCGATTTCTTCGTGACAGTAACAGGCTGCGCTGACGTCATCGGCGAGGAAGCATTCCTGAACATGAAGGACGGCGCTATCTGCTGCAACGCGGGCCATTTCGACGTTGAAGTGAACATGGCAAAACTCCGCGAGATAGCGCAGGAAAGCTACCTTGCACGCAACAACATCATGGGTTACAAGCTTGCCAACGGCAACACCGTTTTCGTCATAGCCGAGGGCAGACTTGTGAACCTCGCAGCCGGCGACGGCCACCCCGCAGAAATAATGGACATGAGCTTTGCTATCCAGGCGCTCTCCGCAAAGTACATCGCACAGAACAGCGCAGCCGTCAGGAATTCCGACCACATGACCGTCAACGTGCCCAAATCCGTTGACCATGAGGTAGCAGTGCGCAAGCTGCACTACTGGGGAATAGAGATAGACAGGCTCACCCCTGAGCAGGAAAAGTACCTCGGCAGCTGGGAGGTTTAAAATGACCTTTGAGGAACAGTTCAGCCGGATACAGCAGATGTTCGATAACTCCGGCTGCGATATCATAGTGCTCCCCCCCGACGAGGAAAAGGCAAAGAAGCTGCGCGCCCAGAAAGGCGATTTCACCCCGCTTGCGGCTGTGCTTGCGGGCACGGGTGGCGTTTCCGTCAACGGAATGCTTCGCCTGTGCGGCAGCGGTATCATAGATTTCTTTGAGCGCAACCAGCGCCTTGCCGAAACCGGAATGACCATCGTCGGCGAGGACGTATTCGGCGGCATATTCGCGCTGGATAAGCAGGGCATGGTGATGTACCTTGCCCCGGACGAGCTTGCAGTAGAGGAATTCGGGGACGATTACGACGAGCTGCTTGAATTCGCATGCAGCGCCGAAGACGTAACGAACTTCTACCGCGACTACGTCAGGGAATGCCCCGGCGTATTGTTCGACCAGCTGCCCGCAGACAAGGGCGTGAGCCTTTATCCCCCGCTGTGGGAACACTCCGACGAAAAGCGCTCAGCAGCCGCAGTGCCGATGTCGCAGCTGCAGGAAGTCGAGATAGGCGTGATGAAAAAGCAGTCGGGTGAAGTCCCCGACGAGGACGAAAACGAGAATAACGACGGAGGTGCGGAATGAACGAGAATTACGAAAAGCTCATGAAATGCTACGAGTGCGTGCAGAAAAAGATCAGCTTCAAGCCGGAGCTTGCGCTGATACTCGGCAGCGGTCTTGGCGACTACGCAGACACGATGGAAGTTGTCGAAACGCTGGATTACCACGACATCGAGGGCTTTCCGGTGTCCACGGTGCCCGGGCATAAAGGGCGCTTTGTGTTCGGCTATGCGGGTGGAGTTCCTATTGTTGCCATGCAGGGAAGAGTGCACTTCTACGAGGGCTACAAGCCACAGGACGTGGTGCTCCCCGTGCGGCTGATGAAGCTGATGGGGGCAAAGGTTCTGTTCCTGACTAACGCGGCAGGCGGCATAAACCGCTGCTTTAATGCAGGCGATCTCATGCTCATCACCGACCACATTTCCATGTCCGTTCCCTCTCCGCTAATCGGCGAGAATATCGATGAACTCGGCGTGCGCTTCCCGGATATGTCCGAGGTGTACAGCCGCAGACTGCAGAAAGTCATCGAGAATGCCGCAGTGACCGCGGGCGTGCCGCTCAGAAAGGGCGTGTATATCCAGACCACTGGTCCGCAGTACGAAACTCCGTCCGAGATACGCGCATACGAGCGCTTAGGCGCTGACGCCGTGGGAATGTCCACCGCGATCGAAGCGATAGCCGCACGTCACGCAGGCATGGAGATATGCGGTATCTCCTGCATAAGCAACCTTGCAGCGGGCATCTCCGTAAATCCGCTCACTCATAAAGAAGTGCAGGAAACAGCCGACCGCGTAGCGCCCCTGTTCAAGAAGCTGGTTACGCAGGCGATAAAGGATATCAGCGCCTCCTAAGGCTGAATAATAGCAAATGGGCTGTGAAAATCACAGCCCATTTGAGACCGTCGAAAAATCCCAGCCGCGCGCACTCATTATCAGCTACGCTGATAATTCGCACACTTGCTGGGATAGAAGTGTTTTTTGCCACGGGAAACCCGTGGCAAAAAACGAATTTCAAAAGCCCGCTTCGCGGGCGATTGTCGAAAAGCCACTGACATGAAAATGATAGATTACTTTTCTTCTCCGTCAACATCGATTATGTTCATGTCAGATTTGATGTTCTTGAAGTACTTTGAAGCCATTATGATGGTGATGAGGTTCAGGATACCGTCGCTCAGCAGGGAGATACCCAGCATTATCATCAGCACCTCGCTGCCCTCTCCTGGCCGGAACATCATAACAAATCCGAGAATTCCGGTGAGCACCGCCATCGCGAGCATAAGCCACCATCTTCTGTAGCCGAGCTGCTTTGCCTGCATCGCGGTCTGTATTCTCGAAACGCCGTCGGCGATCATGTAAATACCAGCGGCAATGCTGATGAACGCCATAACTCCCACCGGGTGCGCAAACAGAATGATACCCAGCGCGACGAGGATAATTCCCCCTGCAAGGTCGGCGCGCAGCGCCACGCGGAACGGGTCCCCGGAGAAATACGCGAATATCTTTGAGCAGCCGAATACTATCACCGCAATGCCGAAGATGACGCCTATCATTTCGGTGAAGAACCCCGGAATGGCAATGAGCAGAATGCCCAGAGCACACATCGCAGCTGAAATTATAAGTCCGCTTGTCTTAGCGGCTTTTGCAAATGAACGCATATGAAAGCCCCCTTCTGTGCTTTTTCTTTAGTATACCACATAATTCCCCGGAATTCCATGGACAAAATCCCGCTGGTGTGTGATAATGACACAATATTCCCGGAAGATGTATAAAAACCCCCGGTTCCTGACCGGGGGTATTATATTTACTTTGTAAGCTGCTCAGCCTTTTCTGCGATGAGTTCAGGCGTAAGCCCGTTTTCACGGAGAACATCGTCGGGGTTGTAACGGTCGAGGAACTCCTTTTTAAGACCGAGGTTAGCAACCTTCATGTCAGAGTTTCCGTAGAAGCGCGCTATCTTCTCGCCAAAGCCGCCGTCGAGAATTCCGTCCTCCAGCGTGATGACCGCCTTGTGAGTAGCTTTCAGGCTCTCCAGAAGTTCTTCGTCGATACCGGTTATATAAATCGGGTTGATGAGCGTGGGCTTTACTCCGGTGCGCTTTTCAATGATCTCAGCCGCCTGCATGCCAATTCCGAAGAACGTTCCCAGCGCGATTATCGCAACATCACTGCCCTGCTGATAAACCTCGTACTTGTTAAGGTCGCCGTAATCCTTTTTAGGCTTGTTGTAATGCACAACTCCACCGGGCACGCGTATTGCCACCGGGTGCTCGCGCTGCTCAAGGCTCCAGTCCAGCATCGAGATGTATTCCTCATAGGTGGTGGGGGCGAGGTAAACCAGGTTCGGAATATTGGACATCATCGGGATATCGAAAATGCCAAGGTGCGTTACGTCGTTCATTCCCCAGACGGAAGCGGCAAACGTCAGTATCGTAACAGGATTGTTGTTGATGCACAGATCCTGCTGCAGCTGGTCATAGGTGCGCTGGATAAAGCTGCTGTAAACGCCGTAAACCGGCTTTCCACCATTAGCCGCAATGCCGGAAGCCATAGCCACCGCGTGCTCCTCAGCGATACCAACATCGATGAACTGCCCCTTATACTCCTCGCGGCGATTTTTTGTGAATCCCATAACTGTAGGCGTACCGGAGGTTATCGCGCAGACTGACTGGTCCTTGTCCATCTTTTCCATCAGGTATTTTGCGGTGAGCTCTCCGTAATCCTCCCCGCTGCCCCGGAACTTCAGTTCGCCTGTTTCGATATCGAAAGGCATGTGCCAGTGCCAGCTTTCCTTGTCCTTAACTGCGGGGGCGTAACCACGTCCCTTTTCGGTGACGATGTGCACCACTACCGGCTTTGTGCAGTCCTTGACGCTGCTGAACGCGGGGATAAGCTGGTCAATATCGTTTCCGTCGCCGACGAATACATAATCCAGCCCCATCGCGCGGAACAGGTTGCATTCAGCCTTGCCGTCAGTGTCGCGCAGAAGCTTCAGGTTCTCGTAAAGTCCGCCGTGGTTCTCTGCAATGGACATTCCGTTGTCGTTCACGACAATGATGAGATTGCTTCCGAGTTCGTGCGCGAAATCAAGTCCCTCCAGCGCCTCGCCGCCAGAAAGTGAACCGTCGCCGATAACTGCGATGATGTTTTCCTTCCCACCGCACAGGTCGCGTCCCTTTGCAAGTCCGCAGGCAAGGCTGACAGAAGTGGAGGTATGCCCGATGGTGAAGTGGTCGTGCGGGCTTTCGTGCTGGCTGGAATACCCGGTCACATCGTCGTACTTCGCTTCGTCAAGGAATGCGTCCTTTCTGCCGGTGAGCATCTTGTGGCAGTAGCTCTGGTGCGAAACGTCGAAAACGAACTTGTCCACCGGTGAGTTGAAAACATAGTGCAGCGCGATCACAGCTTCTGCCATGCCGAGGTTAGGGCCGCAGTGTCCACCGTGGATACTGAGTTTCTTTATGAGCGCGGTGCGCATTTCTCCGGCAAGCGCTCTCATTTCATCGGACGAAAGCTTTTTCACGTCCGCAGGGGAATTGATATTCTCTAAATACATTTTTCTTCCTCCATTTTCCGAGTATCCGGTTATTTTATGATATTGTATCACCTGGAGCGCACTCTAAGTCAAGAGCTGTGAGTTAATTTTCACCTAATTTTCATTTACCGGGAAGTACCCGAAATAGTCGCGGTATTCCAGCCGGGTAACGCGGTGGTCGTGGGCAAGCGCGGTGTTGTCCTTGTCGAAGTACTCCAGGTCGCACACGCCGGTGTTGTACTGCCCGTAGCGATAGCTGTTGCCGGAATCCCACACGGTGTCCACCCAGATGTAACGTCCGTCGATAACGACGAGATTCCAGGAGTGCGAGCGCTCGTCCTCAGTCGTGGTCTGCAGGAAGCACCTGCTGCCGGTGACTGCGCTGCCCGAGGCGTTGTAGCACTTTATTCCCTGTGCCTGGCACAGCGCGGAATACAGATTTGACCACCCGAAGCAGACAGAGCGGTGATTTTTCAGCACGAATTCCAGCGATATATCTTCCTCTGTAACGCCGTTATTTGCCGCGTCGTGGTCGTAATACATGTTGCCCGACACCCACTGCGCCAGCGCACGCGCCTTGCTGTAGTCGTCGCTGAGCCCCGCGCACACCTGGTCTGAGATTGACTTTATCTCACGGAGTATCTCAGCTGCGGTGGCTTCGCTGCCAGAAACGGTAATATGGTTCAGCACGCCGTCTTTCGGAAGCTCCATCGGTGACGAAAGAAATGCAAGATTATCTTCGGCAGGCAGGTCTTTCGCAGAAATCGGGTGCGCCCCGTCGGAAGCCACATTGAACACATAATACATCGCCGCGCCGGAATGCAGCTTTACTATAATAATATAGTACCCGTTGTCCAGCGTGGATATGTCGATATTCCCCGAAAATTTATCGCCATTCTGCGACAGATCCCAGGAATGCAGCCCCGCTCTGTGGATATAAACATCGTCCACCCCGTCCCCGGAATACACCCCCGCAAAATTTATCGTGCGCCCGTTGAACTCAAAACGCACATGGTGCAGCGGGTCATGGGAAGTCAGCATCACGTTATCCGGTATTATTTCAGGCTCCGGCTGCGATGAAGCGGCAGTCGTGACAGTTGTCGCAGAGGCGGCGCGGCTGGTGGTTTCCGCAGGGGAAGCGGTGGTTTCTGCCGGAGAAGGCACCGTGGTTTTTTCCGCAGTTTCCGCGATGTGAGTTTCCGTTACGGGAGCGGTTTCAGGGCTTGTGGTCGTGGCGGTTTCCTGCTGCGGAAGCGTTTCATCAGGCTGTGCTGTTGTTCCCTCGGCTGTGGTGAATACAGGCGCGTCCGCAGAGGAAATCACGCAACTGGTCGCGGAAGTGGCGGATACGCTTTCCGGCATGATGAATTCCGGCGTGCTGACGGTACTTCCGCCATGTGCGAGCATGTTTGCGGTCACCACGACTGCAGCTATCGCCACAACACAGACTGAACCTGCGAACATCCACGTTTTCTTCAAGAAAATCACCTGCCTTATGATGTAAATATATTATATTGTACATCAAAAGGCAGTTCTTGTCAATCCTGAATGGCTAATGCGCCGGTGATGCCCCCCGCTTCTGCCGGGGTGACGTCGGCGCCGATAATGACGCCGTTTTCCACCAGGAGATGCGCCAGCAGCTGCACAGGGTCGTCGTCGGTGCGGCTTATCTTATAGGTATACTGCTTGACTGAATGCGCACGGTACCTCCGCAGGTCGAACCCCTGGCTCAGCTGCACCGCGTTGTATTCCTCGTAAACCTCGTCAAAATCACCGGGAATGCGTATTTCCTTTACGTCGCTGTGAATGGTGCCGGCATTCCAGCCGAAGCTTTCTATGTACTCTATGCGCTGGCGCTCGCTCTCACCGGGAATTCCCGCGGGGCCGCTCCACAGCAGCCGGAATGCGAGCCAGCCTCCTGCGGCAGCGAGCAGCAACAAGCCCGTGACCATCGGCGCCCGGGACTTTTTCTCCTTATCTTTCATGTTTCCCTCCTTGACTTGCGTGACTGTGTGTTGTATAATAATGTGGTAGTTCTGCACAAAAATCGGGGTGGGTTTCCGTCAGCATTTCACCGCAGCATGTCCCCGAAAACAATATATGTGTATTGTGTGAAAATTATCTCGCAGATTTTGTGGTGTAATGCACAAATTACACGCGCGTGTTTTAGCACAATCTCCAAAAATAAGCAGCCGGAACACCGTTCGCAGGGCAAATAAGCCGTATTTTTGTGCAATACCACTAGCGCCGGCCGGATTTTATTGTCTATGTTTTGTCGGTGTTGGTGAATATACATAAACCAGTCAAAAAATATTTGTTGACTTAGGCTCTTTTATTTTTCGCCGTATTTTGGTATTATATTATTAGCGACAATAGCTAGGGATCCGTGTGGGTTCTGAAATATTTTAAGTAATATCAGGAGGTCATTTCAAATGGCAAGCTTATCACTCAGAGGCATATACAAGCGTTATCCGGGCGGCGTTGTTGCCGTATCCGATTTCACCATGAATATCAAGGACAAGGAGTTCATCGTACTCGTAGGTCCTTCCGGCTGCGGTAAGTCCACGACCCTGCGTATGATCGCAGGCCTTGAGGAAATCTCCGAGGGCGAGATGTTCATCGGCGACCGTCTTGTAAACGACGTTGCTCCTAAGGACAGAGATATCGCAATGGTATTCCAGAACTACGCTCTGTATCCTCACATGACAGTATTCGACAACATGGCTTTCGGTCTGAAGCTCCGTAAGGTTCCTAAGGACGAGATCAAGAAGCTGGTTGAAGAAGCTGCCAAGATCCTCGACATCTCCCACCTGCTCGACAGAAAGCCGAAGGCTCTGTCCGGTGGTCAGAGACAGCGTGTTGCGCTGGGTCGTGCTATCGTACGTGATCCTCAGGTCTTCCTGCTCGATGAGCCGCTGTCCAACCTGGACGCTAAGCTCCGTGCACAGATGAGAACTGAGCTCTCCAAGCTGCACAAGAAGCTGGGTACTACATTCATCTACGTAACACATGACCAGACAGAGGCTATGACCATGGGTGACCGTATCGTTGTTATGAAGGACGGCTACATCCAGCAGATCGACTCTCCTATCAACCTCTATGAGAACCCTGTAAACAAGTTCGTTGCAGGCTTCATCGGCTCTCCGCAGATGAACTTCATTCCTGCCAAGCTCCTGATGCTCAACGGCAAGTACACTGTTGAGTTCGGTTCTGAGGACACCAAGACCTCCAGAGGCCGCAAGTTCTATGTTGAGCTTCCTTCCGCCAAGGCTGACAACGAGGCTCTCAAGTACTATGTTGACAAGGAAGTTGTCCTCGGTATCCGTCCTGAGAACATTCACGACGAAGAGATGTTCCTCTCCGCTGCAAAGACCGGTATCATCGAGGCTTCCGTTGATGTAACCGAAATGCTCGGTGCTGAGACATTCCTGTACCTGACCTGCGAGGGTATCCCGCTTACTGCTAGAGTATCTCCGAGATGCACCGCTCGTCCTCAGGACGTTGTTAAGCTCGCTCTTGATCCGAACAAGATCCACCTGTTCGACGCAGCTGACGAGCACTCCCTGCTCAACTAATTGTTGAACAACATACGCTGACTGCGGCGCAGCTTTCGGGCTGCGCCGTTTTTGTATCACGGAGGGACAGATGAACAAATTAAAATATGCGGGGCTTATCATCGCAGGGATACTGGTGAATGTCGCTTCCACCATCGTGTGCAGCTGGTTTTTCCAGCTGTTCTTCACGCAGCTGAAGGACTTCGCGATATTCGGGCTGTTGGCGGTGCTGATAATCTGCGGGGCGTTCGGGTTTGTGCACGCCCTGTTCAAGAAACTCATCAGAAAGAAGCTGCGCATGAAAACCATGGTTTATTCCCTGCTGGCGCTGCTGCTTCCGTTCATTGCGGGCGTCGCGGGATTTATCGTCGTCAACGTGATGGCAACCAACGACGTATGGGGAAATCAGTTCCCGGCAGAAGCGGGGGCTGCCTGGCTGCTATGGACGATAATGTTTACGGTTTCCGCGGCGTTGGGGGCGCTCTTTGCAAGGACGTTCGACGTTGTTTTCCTCAGGGACTGACAAATGAAATACTTGAAATACGCGGGGCTATGCGCGGCAGGGTTGGCATTGAACATTGCATTAATACTGATAGACGCTTTTGTTTGTACCAGATTTGATTCTGTTCTGTTCAGCACAGAAAAAGTATTTGTGTTTATTGCCATGGGATTTTGCATTGGCTCTGCTTTTATACACGTGAAATTAATGAACCTTATCAGGAAAAAACTTGTGATGAGGTCAAGGTGTTATTTAATTTCCGTGTTTATAGCGCCGGTTGTGCTGGGTGGTCTTGGAGTAATCCTGGCTTTATTGCTTGGCGAAACCATATGGTCTGGCTGGGCTGGGCTTGGTAATGCGCTTACTATGTTCTTTGGCTCAATAATATGGGGCATTATGACTATGTTCAGCGGTATTTCCACTGTGTGCCTGAATGCACCTTTCGGTGCCCCGGAACCGGAAAAAGCAAACGTAAACAGTCGTGATGATAAAGAGTGACGTGCCGACGCAACTGCGTAATTCCGGAAATTCGGTGAGATGTTCAGGGCAATCGTGTTCCGTAACGAATGTGACCTCCGCCCTGCGTCAATGAAAGGAACCATATGAAATACTTGAAATACGCCGGGTTCTGCGCTGCGGGATTCCTGCTTGAGGCGGCGACCGGTGCGGCGCTTGCGTTCCTGGTGTTTTACATGTTTATTTTCTGCCTGCTTATCACGGTACCGACCTGCATTCTACTGGGGAAGGCGCATTTGTTTTTCTCACGAAAGATTCGCAGTGAACTAGGCGCCTGCCCGGTGGTCTATTATGTTGTCGGAATGGGACTTCCGGTCCTGGTGTGGGTCGGGGCAGCGGTCATAGGTATCACATTTCCCGAACTGCTGACCGATGGTAAAGTGAATTCCCTGTCAGAGGGATTTGCAGGTCTTATAAAGCTATATATCATTCTCGGCGCCGCCCTGAACTCTATGATAACAACGGGAAGCGGTGCATATTTTATTCATAAGGAGCGTGCAGCATGAACAACAAAGTTGAACAGCTCATCGGCAACATCGAGCGCGTGATAATCGGCAAGCGCCCTGTCATCGAAAAGGTGGTCTGCGCAATGCTGGCAGGAGGTCACGTGCTCATTGAGGACGTCCCGGGCGTCGGCAAGACCCTGCTCGCGGAGACCCTCGCAAAGAGCGTTTCCGGCAGCTTTGGCAGAATTCAGTTCACGCCTGACCTAATGCCGTCGGACGTCGTGGGTTACACTGCGGTGGACATGAATTCCGGCAGGAGCGAATACCGGCCGGGCGCCGCAATGTGCAACTTCCTTCTCGCGGACGAGATAAACCGCTCCTCACCCAAGGTGCAGTCCGCGCTGCTGGAAGCCATGGAGGAACTGCAGATAAGCGTTGACGGAAAGACCTACAAGCTCCCCGTGCCGTTCATGACCCTCGCGACCCAGAACCCTATAGAGACCTACGGTACCTACCACCTGCCGGAAGCGCAGCTGGACCGCTTCCTGATGCGTATTTCCGTGGGGTACCCCGACCGCGCGGCAGAAATGAAGATGCTGGATATCATGCCGCAGCGCGTGGAGATTTCCCCGGTGATGTCGCTGGAGGAACTGCTGCAGCTGAGGGGCAAAGCGGCTGAAATAGCAGTTTCAGACAAGGTGAAAGCGTACATTTTGTCGCTGGTTAGCGCCACAAGGAACATGCCGCAGGTGAAGCTGGGGGTAAGTCCCCGCGGTTCCATCGCGCTGTTCAGGTGCGCGCAGGCAATGGCGCTGATGAACGACCGCGATTACGCCACCCCGGACGACGTGAAGTCGGTGGCAGGCGCGGTGCTTTCGCACAGGCTCATTCTGGCTGCCGGGCAGACTGACTACAGCGCCGCTCTCGACGTTATCGACGGGCTGCTTGGCTCCGTACCGGTACCGATGTAAATCACAAAGCCGCTTGCTTTCGGGCAGGCGGTTTTTTGTCGGAAATCACACGCACCTAGAGCCGTTTTTGCAGCATAATTGACGGGTTTCGGCTGTTTTTCAGGCGCTATTACCGCAGAAATGTGAAAATTTCGAAAAAGGTATTAACATTCACGGAAAAATGTGCTATAATAATAAAGTACATGCATGAAAGCAGTACAGCTATCCATTAGAAACCTGACAGCCATGCCGGAACAGCCGGCGCAAAGGTGAACAAAGTATGGACAAGAAAAAGAAGATAAAATACATCAAAATCAAAGAGGAGCAGCCGAAAAAGCGCTCCGGAAAAAAGACCCGCAGCCGCGCGATGAAAAATTTCGGGCACGCAATGACTATAGTCGGCACGACATTTTCTGCAATGCTGCTGATACTCGTCATCATGGTCTGCATCGTTGTCACGGTGCTGGCGGTGTATGTCCTGGATTTCGCGGACAACAGCTATGACGCAAATCTCCGCAACATCGAGATGAAGTACACAAGCTTCGTTTACGGCTACGACGAGAACAACGAGCTTGTCGAGGTCAAGCGCCTTGCCGCAGAGCAAAACCGCGTCTGGGTGGATTACGAGGATATCTCCCCCTACATCATCGACGCTGTTGTCGCCTCCGAGGACAAGCGTTTCTACACTCACAAGGGCGTTGACTGGTACCGTACCGCGGGCGCGTTCTTCTCGAACGGCGACGGCGGCGGTGGTTCCACGATAACGCAGCAGCTGGTCAAGAACCTAACCGGCGATAACGAGGTCAGCTGGGAGCGTAAGCTGCGCGAGATATTCCGCGCGATGAGCCTTGAAGAGAAATACACCAAGATCGACATTCTGGAGAGTTACCTCAACCAGATCTGGTTCGGTGGAATGGTGTACGGCGTGGGCGCGGCTTCGCAGTACTATTTCGGCAAGGACGCTTCTGAACTGAACATCGGTGAAGCCGCAGTCCTTGCGGGAATGATACGAAACCCCGGCAAGATGTCTCCGTATTTCGACCTTGCGAGAAGCAAGCAGCAGCAGAACTACTCCCTGCGCTGCATGTACGAGCAGGGCATGATATCCACAAAGGAATACGAGGACTACCGCTACAACCGCATTCAGGTGCACTTTGCAAGGGCGGTTTACGGCGATGATTACGGCTATATCGACGAGCGCACGCTCAACACCGGCGACGACGATGACGATACCATCGACGACACCCAGCAGGAAGCCGGCTACGAAGCGTACAAGTGGAACGGCGACTACGAAGTCACGCAGGACTGGTACGTTGACGCAGCCATCGACCAGGTGATCACGGACTACGCAGACTTAAAGGGAATAACCTACACCTCCGCAAAGAACGAGCTTTACAACGGCGGCTACAAGATATATATCAACGAGAACATGAAGCTCCAGAAGATACTGGAGGACAAGTACAGGGACCCCTACACGGTGCTTTCACGCTATGACCCCACCGCGCCCGAAAAGGACCTGATACAGTCCGCGTTCATCATCATGGACTACACCGGAACCGTGCAGGCGGTGGTTGGCGGTCTTGGCGAGAAGCCGGGCGACGGTACGTTCAACCGCGCTACACAGGCGACGAGGTCGCCGGGTTCAACGATGAAGCCTATTTCAACGTATTCTCTGGCAGTTCAGAAGAACCTGATAACTTATTCCACGCTCATTCCGGACGCGCAGATAAACATCGGCACCGACGACGAGCCGGAATACTGGCCTGAGAACTACGGCGGCGTTATCGGCGACGGAACCCTGCGCCCGGCATGGTACGGCGTGCAGCACTCGCTGAACACGCTGGCTGTCAGGGTCGGCAGAATGAACACCACAAAATCGATGTACACTCAGCTGACGCAGATGCTTGGCTTCACCACACTGGTTGACCAGGATATCGCGCTGTCGCCCCTCTCGCTGGGCGCGCTGACCTACGGCGCAAAGCTGGTGGAAGTTGCGGGCGCTTATCAGATATTCGGCAACGGCGGCGTGTATTACCGCCCGATGTTCTACAGCAAGGTCGAGGACAGCAAGGGCAACGTGATACTCGAGCAGGATTTCTACGGCACTCAGGCGATAGACAGCGACACTGCGTGGGTGACTAACCGAATGATATACAAGGTTGTCAACGGCGACAGCGGCACCGGCCGTCTGGCTCAGATGGAGAACGTCGAGGTCATCGGTAAGACCGGTACCTCCAACGCCGGCACCGACCTCCTCTTCATGGGACTTACGCCGGATTACGTCGGCGGTCTCTGGATAGGCTACGACGACAGCCGCGAGATAGGCGGTTCCGACGGCTGGAAGGCAGTCGCAAGCGTCTGGAAGGAAGTCATGAAGGACATTCAGGACACCACGGAAATACACAAGTTCACACCGGACTCCTCCGTCGTCGAGAAGCGCTACTGCACCATGACCGGCCTGCTCGCCACCAACAAGTGCGAGAGCACGGACATCGGCTACTACCGTGCAAGCAACCTCCCGTCCTACTGCAACGGCGACCACAAGACCATTCGCGCCCAGATACGCGCCGAAAACCCCGATTAGGCGCGTAGCCGCGCCGGGCAATACGGCCACAGGTACAATTTAATTGAAACGCACTCACACGACCAATGACGTGCCATACGGTGCAAAATCAGTATATAAATTAACAGGGCGAAGTTTCATCTTCGCCCTGTTAATTTATATGGAATTTTAGTTTTCAGAGATATAGAACAGCGGATTTACCGGGTCGCTGTCTACACCATCGGGGCGTACTTCAAAATGAAGCTGCTCTCCTGAAACGTTACCTGTGCTTCCGGTCCTGCCGATTATATCGCCGACATTCACCTGCTGCCCCTCTGTGACAAGAAGTTCTGAGCAGTGCCCGTAAACCGTCACAAGCCCGTCGTCAGCCTGTATCATGATGCAGTTCCCATAGCCGAAGTTCCATTCTGCTTTGATGACCTTTCCGCTGTCGGCTGATTTGAATTCAGTTCCCGACGGAACTGAAAAGTCAATGCCTTTGTGGGTGTAATATCCACCATAACCGTACATTTGCTCGCTTATCGTGTATTCGGACGGCAGGGGTCTTACAAGTTCACGGACTATGTTACTGTAGTCAGTGTCGTCATAATTGACATGCTTTCCGTTTTCTTCTGCAACCAGGTCGAGAACTTTCCCGTTTTCAAGAAGCTCAAAATGCAGCGTATCGCCGGATATTCCGCGCATATACCCGGTGTGTCCGGTGAGTCCGATAACGTCGTTGATTGAAACTGTCTGCCCACTTTCTACATCAACGCGGCTGAGATGTGCATATACTGTCGCAAGCCCGCTGCCGTGGTCGATAATGACATAGCTTCCAAGTCCGCTGTTAAATCCGGAGGCTGCTGTCGCGATGACCTTTCCGGACTGGTATGCATGGACTTCAGTGTGCTCACCGTAGCCCATTTCCTCGCTGTAGAGCTCTTCACCATAGTGCAGGATATTCTGCCAGCCAACCCTGCTGTTGGCGTCCTGGAGCGTAGCTGTCTGAAGCGGAAGCACCGCATTCTGGCGCAGTTCTTCTGACTGCGATTTATTGTAGTTGTCATTTACGCGCATTTGAGCCAGCAGGTCTGTGATGAACGACTCCTGCTCGCTGGCATAGGTCGCCGCTTCTAATTGTATCTTATTGTCAGCGTCAGTGTTCGTGCCGACATTAAGGGAAAGAACATCAAGCGCGTTTCCATTCCTGCGGAGTTCAAAATGCAGCGTGGGAGTTCCGACCCAGCCGGTCTCACCGGTCTGACCTATTATATCTCCGCGGTCTGTCTTTTGTCCCACGGAAACATTCACGCTGCTCATATGCGCATAAACGGTGGCAACACCGCTGCCATGGTCTATCACGGCATAGCTGCCAAGCCCGTCGTTGAAGCCGCCCTCCACGGCTGCGATGACCTTTCCGGACTGGAACGCGTAAACATCATCGGTTCCATAATGTTCCAGGCTGCTTCCGTAGAATGTGATGTCGTAATTCTCGTCGTACCCGGCTGTGTACTCTATGTTTATATCATCGCATTTCAGCGGGAATGTTCCGGATTTTATCAGTTCGTCTGCGCTTTCCTTGTCGTAATCGCTGTTGACGTTGTTTCTGTCGAGAATTTTCAGAATTCCGCTGTTGCAGTCCTCGACTATCTTCTGAGTGAGAAGCGTTCTGGTGTCGTCCGCAAACTTGTTGCTGGTGGAGCCGTTTCTGCGTATCTCAAAGTGAAGATGTTCCTCCGTGCTCCAGCCGGAAATGCCAGTGTGCGCGATGACCTCTCCTCCGACGACGGTCTGACCCTCGTTGACTGCGACATCTCCCAGCGCCGCGTAAACAGTCGCAAGACCGCTGCCGTGGTCGATGACGATGTAGTTGCCTATGCTGTCGTCCCCACCGCCGGAATAAACCGCGATGACCGTGCCGGACTGGAACGCGTACACATTCGCACCGAACCTGCCGGAGTTCTCAGCGAAGAGGTCCGTTCCCCAGTGGGAGCCGCCCTTGGGGTCGCCGTCAAGAATCGGGCGCCAAGTCATATTCTCGCTGTCCAGCGGAAGCTCACCGCTGACGATGAGCTCATAGGCTTTCTGCTTGTCGTACTGGTCGCCGGTGGACTGCATGCGTTCTTTCAGCATATCAGTGATATATTTGTCGAAACCTGCTGCAGTTGTGATCTTATGCGCGGTGTTCTGTTTAAGGCTGGCTCCGCTGAATTGCGTGAACACTGCGGTCGTCTCGAATTCATCAGCAGTGTTTTCGTCAAGACCGTTGATAGACCAGTACAGTTCCTGGTCGAGGTTGGTTATCTCAAAGGACTTCCCGTCGTCGGAAAGCGTCCCGCGGTAGGAATGCCCGTTTTCAAGCTTTATGCGGACATCGCTGCCATTTACGGAATAGCTTCCGCTTAGCCCTGTCTCACGCCCGGAATTTAATTCCACGGTGCTGTCAGCGGGGGTGAATTCCATTGTCGCATTGCCGCAGGTATACATAATAATAACGGAATTCTCGTTTTCCTGGTCGTTCTGCTTCACCGAAAGGCTGTCAGCCGCCAGCGAACTGCCGGAATTGTCCACAAGGTCAACTCCGCCTGGTTTTATTCCGTTGACCGCAAGAATGCACAGCGCCACCGCTGCCGCTGCCCCCGCGGGGATAAGCGTGAATTTGAGTATTTTAGGCGCGCGGCTGTCCAGACGGTCAGCCTCTGCCGCTTCATCTATAAAGCGCTGATCTATGTCGTTCAGCGCGTTGTTGAGTTTTCTTTTCAAAGGTCGTAGCCCTCCTTCCTGAGAAATTCTCTCAGGCGCTTCAATGTCCGGGAGATGCGCGATTTTACCATGCTTTCGCTGGCGTGGAACCGCTTTGCTATCTCCGCTGTCGTGTCGCCGAACCAGTAGCGGCGCATGAATATCACCCGGGTGTTGTAATCCTGCTCTGACAGGAACTTGTTCAGCAGCCGGGAAAGCTCGTTCTCGCTCAGACGGTCCTCAGCCTGCGAACTGCCGCCTATGTACTCCGCGAGTTCGTCTATCGGCAGGGTGTCGCCGCTGCGTTTCTGTGCGCGGTTGTAGTCGTAACGGTCCAGCGCGATCCTGCGCACTATCTGGCACAGGTATGCGCGCAGCGACCGCGGTTTTTCCGGGGGAATGCTGTTCCATGCTCGCAGCATGGCTTCGCTTTCGCATTCCTCGGCGTCCTGCTCGCTCCGCAGTATTCCGTAGGCAAGGCTCTTCAGCAGCCTGCCGTAGCATTCACGGGCTATGGTTATTCCCTGCTCGTCGCGGTCGGTCAGCAGTGTGATTATTTCCTCGTCCCTGATGGGAACACCTCCCTTGTTTTCCTCGGCAAAGCTGCCGGAAGCGCTTCATATATTTAGACGGTTTATTTTACGAACGGTTGCACATATTGATTATAACACACAATATTGTTTTCTGGCAAATATACACCGCCCTTAATATTATTCACCGCGCCGATTTATTCCGCGATTTACTTGACATGAGAATAAAAATGAGATATAATATAATGTGTATATTTGTGCCGGGGCAAAGCTCCGGAGAAACTGAACAACAAGGAGCAACGAAATGGGACTTACACTGACTGAAAAGATCATCAAGGCGCATATTATCGACGGCGAGATGGTAAAGGGCACCGAGATCGGTTTAAAGATCGACCAGACCCTGACCCAGGACGCCACCGGTACAATGGCATATTTACAGTTTGAGGCTATGGGCGTTGACAGAGTTAAGACTGAGCGTTCTGTGGCTTATATTGATCACAATACCCTCCAGAGCGGCTTTGAGAATGCGGACGACCACCGCTTTATCGGTTCCGTAGCCAAAAAGCACGGAATCTGGTTCTCACGTCCCGGCAACGGCATCTGCCACCAGGTTCATCTTGAGCGCTTCGGCAAGCCCGGCAAGACTCTCATCGGCTCCGACAGCCACACCCCCACAGGCGGCGGTATCGGCATGCTGGCAATGGGCGCAGGCGGACTTGACGTAGCAGTTGCCATGGGCGGCGGCGCTTACTACATAACCATGCCCAAGGTAGTAAAGATAAACCTCACCGGCAAGCTGAACGACTGGGTCTCCGCAAAGGACGTCATTCTTGAAGTGCTGCGTCTGCTCTCCGTCAAAGGCGGCGTCGGCAAGGTAATGGAATACACCGGCGAGGGCGTAAAGAGCCTTTCCGTTCCGGAGCGCGCAACTATCACCAACATGGGTGCCGAGCTTGGCGCTACTACATCTATATTCCCGTCTGATGAGACTACACTGCAGTTCCTCAAGGCACAGGGCAGAGAAGAGGACTACGTTCCGCTTTCCGCTGACCCCGACGCAGTTTACGACGAAGAAGTTGACATCGACCTTTCCAAGCTGGTTCCGCTTGCTGCTTGTCCGCACAGCCCCGACAACGTGAAGTCCGTCGAGGAGATAGGCAAGATCAAGATAGACCAGGTGTGCATCGGCTCCTGCACCAACTCTTCCCTGCAGGATATGCGCAAGGTTGCCCACATCTTAAAGGGCAAGACCGTTCACCCCGACGTGAGCCTTGCCATCGCACCCGGCTCCAAGCAGGTGTTCAACCAGATCGCCGAGGACGGCACACTCGCTATCCTCATCGCTGCCGGCGCGAGAATTCTTGAGAGCGCATGCGGTCCCTGCATCGGCATGGGACAGTCCCCGAACAGCAAGGGCATTTCCCTGCGTACATTCAACCGTAACTTCCTCGGCAGAAGCGGCACCAAGGACGCACAGATCTATCTGGTTTCCCCGGAGACTGCTGCGATTTCCGCGCTCACCGGTGTATTCACCGACCCGCGCACCTGCGGCGACATGCCCGCTTATGTTATGCCCGAGAAGTTCATCATCAACGATAACATGGTGGTTCCCCCGGCTTCTGTCGAGGAAGCTCCCTCCGTTGAGATACTCCGCGGTCCGAACATCAAGCCGTTCCCGATAAACAAGCCGCTGGCTGAAAATATCGAATCCGGCGTTACACTCAAGGTCGGCGATAATATCACAACCGACCACATCATGCCCGCAGGCGCCAAGATACTCCCGCTGCGTTCCAACATTCCCGCTATCTCTGAGTACTGCTTCACCGTATGCGATGAAACATTCCCCAGGAGAGCCAAGGAAGCAGGCACCAGCATCATCGTCGGCGGCACGAACTACGGTCAGGGCTCCTCAAGAGAGCACGCTGCGCTGGCTCCGCTGTATCTGGGCGTTAAAGCTATCATCTGCAAGAGCTTCGCGAGAATCCACCGTCAGAACCTCATCAACAACGGCATTCTCCCGCTGGAATTCGTGAACGAGGCTGATTACGACAAGGTTGAACAGGGCGACGACCTCGTTATCGCAAATATCCGCAGTATCGTTGAGAATGGCGGCAAGATAATGGTAGAGGACAAGACCAAGGGCTTCACATTCGAGGTCAAGTGCGAACTTTCCGAGCGCGGCAAGGGAATGATGCTCGCAGGCGGTCTGCTGAACTACACAAAGGCTAACGGCTGATAAGAAAGGGCTCAGGATATGAGCAAGATGACGGGATTTTTTATGGCGCTGTCCGCATTCCTGCTGGGACTTATCGTCGGCAGCAGGCTTAACGGCAACGGCAGCATTCTCTGCGGGAATAACGTTGACTGCTCTGTAAAGGTGCGCGGTGGTACTGCCCACAACAGATACGAAAGGACAAACGAAAATGGCTGAAAAAATTCAGATGACGACTCCGCTGGTCGAGATGGACGGCGACGAAATGACCAGAATTATCTGGAAGATGATAAAGGATATCCTCATCACCCCCTATGTTGACCTCAAGACCGATTACTACGACCTGGGCCTTGTTCACAGAAACGAGACCAACGACCAGGTTACCATAGACTCCGCGAATGCTACAAAGAAGTACGGCGTTGCAGTAAAGTGCGCGACGATCACACCTAACGCACAGCGCATGACTGAATACGACCTCAAGGAGATGTGGAAGTCCCCCAACGGCACTATCCGCGCTATCCTGGACGGCACCGTATTCAGAAAGCCGATACTTGTAAAGGGCATCGTGCCGTACATTCCCACCTGGACAAAGCCCATCACCATCGCGCGTCACGCTTACGGCGATATCTACAAGAACACCGAGATGAAGGTAGCCCAGGGCAGCAGGGCTGAACTGGTCGTAACCGACAAGGACGGCAAGGAGACCCGCGCGCTCATTCACGATTTCAAGAACAGCGACGGTATTGTACAGGGCGTACACAACCTGGACAAGTCCATCGAAAGCTTCGCAAGGGCATGCTTCAACTATGCGCTCGGCGCAAAGGAGAGCCTGTGGTTCGCGGCTAAGGATACCATTTCCAAGACCTACGACCACCGCTTCAAGGATATCTTTGCTGAGATATACGAGAACGAGTACAAGGAAAAGTTCGCCGAGGCTGGCATTGAGTACTTCTACACCCTCATCGACGACGTTATCGCAAGAGTTATCCGCTCCGAGGGCGGCTTCATCTGGGCATGCAAGAACTACGACGGCGACGTTATGTCCGATATGCTGGCTACTGCGTTCGGCTCCCTGGGACTTATGACCTCCGTGCTGGTTTCCCCGGACGGCGTTTATGAGTACGAGGCTGCGCACGGCACAGTTACACGTCACTATTACAACTACCTCAAGGGCGAAAAGACCTCCACAAACCCCATCGCCACCATCTTCGCATGGAGCGGTGCGCTGCGCAAGCGCGGTGAACTGGATAACATTCCTGCTCTGTGCGATTACGCAGACAAGCTGGAGAAGGCTTCCATCAAGACCATGGAAGACGGCATCATGGACAAGAACCTCGCAGCTATGTCCAAGCTGGAGAACAAGCGCCCGGTAGATACAGAAACATTCCTGGTAGAGATAAACAACCGCCTGTCCGAGATGATGGGCTGATTTCCCGTACCGGGCTGACATCATGGGGATAAGTCAGGGGGAATAACTCACAATGCAGAAGAGCAACATTTCCAACTCAGTCATTCGCAGGCTGCCGAGATATTACCGTTTTCTCGGGGAGCTTCTCAAGCAGGATATCCAGAAGATATCTTCGAGGGAGCTTTCTGAGAAGATGCGTCTGACCGCTTCGCAGATACGTCAGGATCTGAACTGCTTCGGCGGCTTCGGGCAGCAGGGCTACGGCTACAATGTCGCGGAACTGCGCCGCGAGATAGGCCATATCCTGGGGCTTGACAAGCACGACAAGATGATACTCATCGGCGCCGGAAACCTCGGGCGTGCGATAACCGTACATATAGATTTCGCAAAATACGGCTATGAGCTTGCGGGAATATTCGACAGCAACATTTCGCTTGAGAACATCGAAATTTCCGGCATAAAAATAATGCACACCAACCGTCTTGCGGATTTCTGCGCGGAAAACTGCCCGACTATGGCAGTGCTGTGCATTCCGAAAAGCGGCGCGCAGGAAATGGTGGAAACGCTGATAGGTCTTGGTATAAAGGCATTCTGGAACTTCTCGCATTATGATATCCATTACGACCACCCCGAGGTGGCGGTTGAGAACGTACACCTGACCGACAGCCTTATGACGCTTTCCTATGCGGCAAGAAACCAGCACGAGCATTCTGTGGAGGGCGAAACTTACGCTGCCCACGATAATCCGGAAGAATAACAACACACCGCACCTTGACCGGGTGCGGTCTTGTGTATCGGAGGAAAAATGACGATAAAGGAAGTAAGCGAACGTTACGGGATCTCCCAGGACACGCTGCGCTATTACGAAAAAGCGGGACTGATCCCCGAGGTAACGCGCACTGCCGGCGGCATACGCGATTACCAGCCCGACGACCTCGGCTGGCTTGAGCTTGCGCTCTGCATGAGGAGCGCGGGACTCCCCGTGAACGGCATCGTGGAATACCGCAGGCTGTTCCAGCAGGGCGAGAGCACCATTCCGCAGCGGCTGAAGCTGCTCACAGACCAGCGCGAGGAACTCCTCGGAATGAAACAGCAGATAGAACAGACCCTGGAACGCCTGAACTACAAGATAAGCGTGTACGAGCGCGCTGTCAAGACCGGGATACTTTCCTGGGACGAGCAGGAAAAATGCAGCGGCGATGATAATTCGTAGGTTCACTGCAAGGCTGCCGCAGGGCGCCGTTGACGTCGGGTGCATTCAGGACCAGGGCGCACGCGAATACCAGGAGGACACCGCTGGCTTTTCGGAAGTCCGCGACGACGGCACAGCTGAACGCTTCGCGGCAGTTGTGGCTGACGGAATGGGCGGCATGGCATCGGGTGGGTTCGTGAGCGACTACACCGTTAAAAACCTGCTTGCCGCGGATATCGGTTCCCCGGAGGAGCTTTGCGCGGCAGTCCGCAGGATAAGCGGCGAGATAGCCGCAGGCGGCAGCCGTGGGGGAACCACTATCGCTGCCGTGTACCTGCTTGCGGGTGGGGTGTATTTCTGTTCCGTCGGGGACAGCAGGGTGTATCTGCTGCATGACGGAATTCTCACCCGGCTGACCGACGACCAGGATTACATGTCCGTCCTGCTGGAAAGAGTTCTTGACGGAAGAACCAGCTTTCCCCGGGCAGAAACTGACCCGGAGCGCGATTCGCTGTCGCAGTTCGTCGGCAGCGGTACCCTGCTCACCCCGGAAATGAACCGCATTCCGCTGGCAGTGACCCCGGGGGACAGGCTGCTGATATGCAGCGACGGAGTTTACAACGCGCTTTCAGAGGACGAGCTGCGGCAGTCACTGGCGCTGTCTGCGGGGGGCGCGGCCGAGGATATCATGGGGCGCATTCTGGCGCGGGGTTACGCTAATCAGGATAACTTCACTGCGGTGGTGCTGCAGTTCCTGCCCGGGTGGGGAGAAACTCCCGCGTCGGCTCAGCCGGAGGAGAATGAAGCCCCCGGCATAGATTGCGCATTCCACACCAGCGAAGGCGGCTGCAATGAAAACCAGGACGACCTGTTCGCGGGCGGTGGCATATACGCAGTCGCGGACGGTCTGGGTGGACACAAGAGCGGTGCCAAGGCTTCCCGCACGGCTGTGGAGTACCTTTCAGGGCAGGCTGGCGCGGATTTCTCACCGGAAGGCGTAAACGCGCTGCTGGAGGGTGCCAACGAGGCCGTGCGGCGTTCCGGAGGGCTTTCGGCGCTGGCTGCGGGGTTCTACCGCGACGGTGAATTCACCTGCGGGAACGTCGGCGACAGCAGGGTGTATTACTTCCGCAGCGGCAGGGTGATATACCAGAGCCGCGACCACTCGGTCTGCCAGGCTGCGGTGGAACTCGGCGAGATTAGCAGCGAGGAGATCCGCGGCAGCGCGGACCGCGCGGGGCTTCTGAAAGCGCTCGGCGCGGAAGCTTCCCTTGACCTCAGGCAGCGCTGCGAACCTATAAAAGTGCAGCGCGGTGACGCATTCCTGCTGTGCTCTGACGGCTTCTGGGAATATATCCACGAGCGCGAAATGGAAGCGGAACTTATCAAGGCTGAAAGCTCCGCAGCGTGGCTGAATTCCATGCTGAAGCGGCATCTGCTGCGTTCCCGGAACTGCGGGGATAATTACACGGCGGTGTGCGGAATATTCACTGACGTCAGAACGCAGGAACTCCCCGCGGAGAAAAAGCGCTTCCCCGCTTTCCTCATTCCCGTCGGCGTGGCTGCTGCGGCTCTGATCGCGGCAGCGCTGATATTACTGCTGGGGAGATAAAAATGACCCGTCGCGGTTCAAACGCGGCGGGTGAAACCGTCGAAAAAGTCACTTAAGTGACTTTTCCGCCGAAACTATCCCCTGGCTTGGCGAAGCCAAGCCTTACGTCTTTTGCCATACGGCAAAAGACACCCTGCGCGCACGTCTTGTCGGCTTTGCCGCCAACCCGCACACTTGCTGAGATAGAAGTATTTTTAGACCCGGCAGAGCTGGGTCTAAAAATGAATTTTAATAGCCCGCTTCGCGGGCAAAATCAACTTTTTCATCAAAATGACCCGTCGCAATTTAAAACGCGGCGGGTGTTTTTATTTACGCTTCCTTTTTGGCGAGCTCCTGCCTTTTCATTATGCGGAATTCCACCGCGATGAGGATAATTGCCGCAGCAGCTGACAGCAGATCGGCGAACGGACCTGCCCAGAGAATTCCGTCGATGCCCATGAACAGCGGAAGCACCACCATTGGCGGCAGCAGAAAGAGTATCTGCCTTGTCAGCGACAGGAACGCGCCCTTAATGGATTTGCCGATAGATGTAAAGAACATTGAGGCAATGGGCTGCAGGCAGTTCAGCCAGGTGAAGAACAGGAATATCCGGAATAACTTCACGCCAAACTCAAAGTATTCGTCAGTTCCGTCGCCGAACATCGAGATTATCTCCCGCGGGAACAGCTGGAACAGTATGAACGCGAGAACCGCAACGCCCGCGCCGACAGTCACCGCAGAACGGAACGCCTTTTTCACGCGGTCGTATTTCTCGGCGCCGTAGTTGAAGCTGATGATGGGCTGCGCGCCCTGCCCCAGCCCTATGACGATGGAAAACGTTATCTGGTTTATTTTCATGACTATGCCGGAAACCGCTATCGGCACGGACTCGCCATAAACGGAAAGCGCGCCGTAATGCCTGAGCAGATTGTTCATGGCTACCTGCACCACCATCATCGCTATCTGGTTGAAGAAAGAAGCCATGCCGATCGCGATGGTGCGCGAGGTGTATTCCCAGCGGGGGCGCAGGTGCTTAAGCCCCAGGTGTACTGTCTTGTAACGCGAGATGCACACAAGCGCAACGGCCCCTGAAATGACCTGCCCGATGACTGTAGCCCAGGCAGCGCCGCTCATTCCCCAGCCAAGGCCAAGGACGAAAAGCGCGTCGAGCGCGGTGTTTATTCCGGCGCCGAGGAGATTGCACACCATCGTCATTTTGGGGTTTCCGTCAGCACGTATCAGGTGCCCTCCACCGGTGGTGATTATCATGAACGGAAAGCCGAGGGAAGTTATCCCGACATATTCCTCCGCAAGCGGGAGGACGTCCGCAGGCGAGCCGAACAGCCTGAGCAGCGGCGTCAGGAATATCTGCGTCACCACCAGCAGCACTATTCCGCACAGCAGCATCATTACCGTTGCGTTGCCGACGTAATAGGGAGCCTTTTCACGCTCCCCGCGGCCCATGTTCAGGTTGAAGCAGCTGGCGCCGCCAATTCCGAACAGAAGCGCCAGCGACAGGCAGGAAGTCGAAAACGGGAACGCGATGTTCGTCGCGGCATTTCCGAGCTGCCCCACCGCGTGACCTATGAACAGCTGGTCAACGATGTTATAAAGCGCCCCCACCAGCATCGCGATTATGCTGGGCACCGCGAATTTTATCATCAGCGAAGTTACCGGCGCATTCCCGAGAAGTTCGGAACGCTCCATGCTTTTTTGGTTGTCTGTACTCATTTTAACACTCTTTCTTTTGTTTTTTACACATATATTATTATTGTATCACACAGGTGCGAAAATGTCAAATTCGCTTGAAAAATGTGCAGGAATAGTATATAATATTTTAAGGCAACACCGCACAATTAACGGCTAACGCCTTTGCCGCACGCTTGCTTGCATCTTTTCCGTCATCTTGCACAATTCGTCCTAGCAAGGCGTCAGCCTTGCGTCGTCCT
>ERZ779851.347-NODE-347-length-46288-cov-5.064737_pt1 | contig 46288 bp, 56 predicted proteins | sample MGYA00511094_ERZ779851 | MGnify/ENA primary metagenome ERZ779851 (study PRJEB29588, sample SAMEA2155512) | human gut metagenome | biome: human gut; feature: human-associated habitat; material: faeces | place: Denmark | collected 2008/2010 ...
CTCATAATCTTCATCCGATACAGACTCCGTAAGCGGTGACTCTTTTATATCATCTTCTGCCTCCTTCATTCTATCTTCCCTTACTCTATCAAGAGCATGCATAAAAGCCTTGATAGTCCAAGCTTCGTCTTCCGAAATCTTACCTTCTGACACAGCTTGATCTACTACCTCATCAGTGTCATATTCACCAACTTTATTAGGCTCTGCAAAATCAGGAACCTTGTCATCCCCCTTATAAGGAGTAGACCATAGAGAAGACAGCGCTTTTGAAAACCCCCTGTTTTCCTCAGCTAAGAATCTTTTATCAAGCATCTTAGATAAGAAGTTATTCATATTCCTATAATCCATCAAACTCCTGCGGTATTCATTTACCAAGGATCTCATAGCTTTATCTTTGGCCGTAAACTTCTTTTCCTGTCTTGATTTTCTGTACCTACGATACCTATGTTTGCACTGCCAGCTGTTGTGCGATCATTCCTAAGTACATAGCAAAACACGGGATGGCGAAGATGCGGTTTCATGATCTTCGCCATAGCTGCGCCAGCTTGCTGCTGGCCAACGGCGTCCCCCTCAAACACATTCAGGAGTGGTTGGGGCACAGCGACTTTACCACCACGGCGAACATCTACGCCCACTTGGATTACAAGTCCAAGATCACTTCGGCGCAGGCGATGGAGACAGGGCTTGCGCTACCGGAGGGCGGCGACTTCGGAAGTCGTTGGAGGGAGGGCTAAGCCGAAAATCCGGAGAGAAAAACAAAAGTCTGCTTTGATCACTTACTCTTAGAAAAAGGTATAAGAAAAAAGCCCATAATCGGCTTGATTACAGGCTTTTTCGGTGGCGGAGGGTAAGGGATTCGAACCCTTGGTCCGGTATGAGCCGGACAACTGATTTCGAGTGATGTACATTGTGACATTCTTGACTCTTTCTATATTCTAATATTTCTCAGACGATAGGGCTGAAAACCTTGATAAAATCAGGGTTTTCGGCTCTTTTTTTACTCCTTTACGGCTTGGTTTCTGCAATCTTTAAAAACTATGCTTTTTGCAGGAATAAATCATTTTGGGCAAAACGAGGGCAAAACAAAAATGCACTTAAAAACCGATAACAAACGTATGAAAGGTTGAGTTATGGAATCAAAATGGAAGGACTTTTGTGAAAGATGGCTTGCTGATGAGCCTGATGTTTTAACTGTGCTTGAAATTAAGAGGATTACAGGTTACTGCAAAAGCTCAGTGCAAGGATGGATTGACAGAGGTCTTATTACTGCCTATCAGACGAGGCGGTCAAACAAAATACCGAAGTCATCGCTTTTAAAGTTTATGGCAAGTGGCTACTTTCGCAATATGCATGTGAAATCAAAAACGCTGAAAGAAAAATTAGATGAGTTTGAAAGGATGGATTGATTTATGAATGTTGATTATATCAAATACGGCGATATTTATTTACCCGCTTTGGAAGCACCGAAGGAGCATTACGATTTGTGCAGATTTGGCCACGCTTACTTAAGACATCTGAAGCAAAACAAAAGAGCCTTGTATTCGCAGATGATGATTACCGGAAAGCTTTTAAAGCATGTGGCACACGTTGATAAGCTTGCCAGGCAGATGTACGACGATATTATCCGTGACAGAATCGGCGATGCACCGCCAAGAGAAAACCAAATGGAATGGGTTGGCTTTATGAATAACCTCCGCAACAGTGCCGAGGAAATCGTGTATAGAGAATTTCTTTTCGAGGATGAGAAAATCAGAGAGGTGGAACGAGAAAGATGAAAATATTATATCCCAATGGGTTTACACAAATCCCCAATAAAATACTTCGCAGCAAGGTGTTAAAACCATTGCAAAAGGTTGTGCTTGCTGTTTTATGCAGCTATGCCAATGATGAAAACCTTGCCTTTCCGTCATATCAGACGATTGCAAATGACAGCGGAATCAGCAGACGAAAAGCTATTGAAATTATAGGCGATTTAGAAAAGCTTGGTTGTATTAAAAAGATTGAGCAGAAAAGCACCAAAGGCGATAATACTGCAAATGATTATGTGGTTCTGATAGGTGGTGCAGATTTTTCACTACCTGGTGAATCTCCTGCACTACCTGGTGAATGTGGTGCACCACCGGGTGGTGAATATCCTGCACCACGTGGTGAACGACATGCACCCGAACAATATCTAAATAATAATATTAATAATTATTTTAATAATAACCATCAATCAATCACAGCGCGCGAGATGGATGCGATGGAAAACCGAATCAAAGAAAATATCGATTATGAGATTTTGAAACAGAGATATACAGACGGTATGCTTGAAGAAATTGTCAGCGTAATGGTAGAGGCAGTTTGTGGAACAGCACCGACGGTTCGCATTGGTGATAATGAATTTCCGAGAGAGGTTGTGAAATCCCAGATGCTGAAAATCAATAGCGAGCATGTGGAGTATGTAATTGACTGCATCAAGAAAAATACCACTAAGGTCAGAAACATAAAAGCGTATATGCTAAGGTGCATTTACAGTGCTCCGCAGACTATTTCGCATTACTACACAGCAGAGGTAAATCACGATTTGTACGGAGTATAGCATAACGATGGTTATGTTGTAACAAGCACTGAATTTGGCATTACAAATTCGATTTTTAAGGGTTACCCCTAACACCCCCAAGACCAACGAAAGGAGCGAGATTATGAGAGAAAGAACGAAAACTTTTTCTGTGAGATTAAGCGAAAAAGAATATCAGAAATTGACTAATGCAATCGTTAAATGCGGCACAACAAAGTCGGCATTTGTCCGTACAATCGCTAATCTCTACATACCAAAAGAGAGACCGCCGGATAAGTACTACGAATTCATAAGCAAGCTTTCAGAGCTTGGAAATAATTTGTTTCAGATATCTTTTGCTGCGAAAAATGACGACGTATTTGATGTATCAAAGCTTGATGAACAGCTTAAGAATCTCGATACTCTGCTTCTTGAAATTAATAGCTTCTATACCATGCCGGAGAAAATCAAGGGAGGCGATATTAAATGGCTACAACAAAAATATGGGACATAAAAGGCAGACTTGACAGTCTCATAAACTATGCCGCCAATCCTGAAAAAACCGACGGTAAGAGATATAGCGAAACGCAGATTCAAGCCTTGCACGATGTTATGGAATATGCATCCGACGATTATAAAACCGAGAAGCGCTTATATGTATCGGGTGTCAACGCAACGCCCGATACCGCAAAAGATAAAATGCAGCAAACAAAGCTCCGTTACGGAAAAACGGAAGGTATCGTAGCATTTCATGCAATACAAAGCTTTAAGCCCGGGGAAATTACACCTGAGCTTGCACATGAGATTGGGAAAATGCTTGCAAAGGAAATGTGGGGCGATAGATTCGAGGTAGTTGTTGCAACACATCTTAACAAAGAACATCTGCACAACCACTTTGTAATTAACTCTGTTTCTTTCGTCGATGGCAAAAAGTATTACGACAATACTGCAAATTATAATCGTATGAAGAAAATTTCAGACAGGCTTTGTGAGGAATATAATCTGTCGGTTATCAGAAACCCAAAGGGCAAAAGTAAGCATTATGCAGAATGGCTTGCAGAGAAAAAGGGATATCCGACAATACGAGGGCAGATACGGGATGAGCTTGATGAGATTATAAAATGCTCTTACACGATGAATGAGTTCTGGAGAATTCTCGAAGAGCGTGGCTTTGTGATTTGCAGAAGAAAACCCCAATTTGCATATACATCCTTTATTCCACCTTACGGAACAAAGCAGGTCAGATTGGATAAGCTTGGTCCCGATTACACAGAGGAAGCAATTATGGGAAGGATAAGGGCAGCAAGGAACGGTATAAGGATTGATAAAACAAAGCCGGATTACAATGCTTGGCTTAAGAAATATGAGCCGATAAAGCTCAAAGGTTTTAAGGCACTGTATTATCATTATTTGTATCTGTTCGGGAAAATCCGCAAAAAAGAAACACGGCAGAGAGTATCATATTATTTGCGTGAGGAACTCACTAAATTTGAACGTTATCAGAAGCAGTTCCACTTTCTTTATGAGAATGATATTGAAAACTCCGGTCAGCTTAATGAGATAAAGCAAGCGACGGAGGATAAAATTGCCGAGCTGACAATAAAGAGGTCAAGGTTATATCACAAGCCTGATGCTAAAGGTGAAATATCAGAGATAAACAAAGAGCTAAAGGAACTTAGAGCTAAGGTAAGGATGTGCAATAGCATCTTAGAAGATTCGGAGCGTATAAACAAGCATTATGAAAAGGCAACGGAGCTTGAACAACAAGCAGATTTTAAACAAAGAACAAATAAAAAATCTAAGGAAATGGAGAGATAAATATGAACTTTATAGAAGAACTGTATTACGGGAACCTAAATCCAAGTGAAAAACGATACGACAGAGATTCGCAGTATGCAAAAGCTTTGGAGACATTTTGTAAGAACGAAAAAATCTTGTCGGAAATGCTGAAGGGTGATGCATTAAAACGTTTCAATAATCTTGTAGATGCGAGCGATGAACTTTCAGCATGCACCGGAACTGAAAATTTTAAAATGGGTTTCATTCTTGGTGTTCAGCTTATGGCAGATTGCTTTAAGTATGACGCAACCACAATATTTAAAGATATTTAAGGAGGCTATTATGAAAACTTTAAAAGCTATTGTAATTCTAATTTTGGTTAGTGTTTTTACAACTACTACATACGCCGCAGAGGTGCCGAGAGAATCGGCACCCTGCAACGCAACAGAAGAAACTATTATCACGGCAGAAGGACTTATAGGCGATATTCTAACGGGAGTGCAGAATGGTTTGGCATATGCCGATGCAAGAGCCAAGTCGAACAGAATAATTTTTGATGCATTTCTGAATGGTCAAACAAACGGCTTTAGCTATGGTGAGCTTGTTGATATTGCCAACGGTGCAATTTTTTATTATAGAAATGCTTATCTTAGACCGAACTTCTATGCTGAAAATGTCGAGAGAGTAAGGAACATTATCGCATTGGTGATTGAAGATTATGAAGCAGGAAAAATAACATATGCAGAAGCAGAGCTTAATGCAAGAGTAAAAATCTATCAATCCATCAATCCGTCGTTTAATCCCGATGTGGAATTTGCAAAAGATCCTATATACAGAGATATTCCACCCGTTGATAACAGCTTATTTGCAATAGCAAGAAAGTTGATTTTAGAAAGTAAATAAAATTATTTTAAGGCAGGATAAAGACAAAAGCTTGTTTTTATCCTGTCATTCTTATGTATAGAAAATTCAAAGAAATATTTATTATAAGTTTCTTTACAATTTCTACTTGACAATTTTCAATTCTTATAGTATAATTCGAATTAAGAAAAACAAAGAAATTTAATTCTTTAAAATTGGAGGGCTTATTTATGCAGTATGAAACAATAATTTTAGAACTCTTATCTCGTATTAAAAAATTAGAAGAGGATGTTGAAGAACTTAAACAGTCTCGACAGAACAATGTTGTTGAGCAGGAAAACGCTACTTCTGCTTCCTCGGTTTCTTATACTAAAATGACTGACGAAATGATTGAGATTTGCTATAAGTGTGGGAAAATGGTATTTCAGGGCGAAAACGCACAGGAACTTGCAGACGATGTTGCAGAAGAAACAGGCATGAATCGCAATTCTGCTTTTATGTATATCTATGTCGTAAGCAGTTTGTTGTCCGGAGAAGTTTTCAAAAGAGCAATTAGCAAAAAGGCATTAGAGATATATTTCAAAAAGATTTTTCAGGATTACGGTAGCGATGGCTTGAAAAAAGCGATAAAGGCTACAAGACTTCATATTGACTATCGCAAAAGTTGTGGTCACACCGTTGATTCTATTGAAGAAGCATGTGATAAGGCAGAAGCGAGATTATAATATATTGCAATATCATAAGGATATATAAAAGGAGCTTGGGATATGGAAGAAAAAAGAATTTGGGGTATTCACACAATGGATGACCATTTGTTTTTAAATAACAATGTGATAGCGATTGGATGGAAGGCTATAGGCGATCTTTCCTTGATTGAAGCAGATAGAGAAGCATTTAAAGAAAAATATAAGCAGGCGTTTCCTGATAGTAAACCTCAGGCAGTTCCTACCTCTGCAGGTATGCTGTTCCGATTTGCTCATGAAATGCAAATTGGAGATTACGTTGTTTTTCCATCAAAATTTAACAGGGAAATTAATATAGGAATTGTCGAAGGTGATTATACATACGTTGATTCCAATTCCGAATACGTTCAAAGAAGAAAAGTTAAATGGCTAAAACATTTACCGAGAACGGCGTTCTCTCAAGGAGCTTTATATGAGGTTGGTTCTGCGCTTTCGCTTTTCTTAATTAAGAATTATGCTGATGAATTTTTGTCTGCCCTTGAAAAAAGTAGCAAGAAAATAGAAATTGTTGCTGATGACGCTGAAGTTGTAGAAAAAACAGCCGATGATATAATTGAAGGCACAAAGGATTATATACTTAAAGAATTAAGCAAAAATCTTAAAGGATATGATTTGGAAGATTTTATAGCAGACCTTTTGCGTGCAATGGGATATAGAGCGACTGTATCTCCGCATGGTGGTGATAGTGGAATTGATATTACTGCATACAAAGATGAACTGCCTCCTAGAATTTTAGTTCAGGTTAAAAGCAGTGCAGATGATGTTAAGGAGACAACAATACAGTCTTTAAAGGGTGCGATGCGAGAGGGAGATTACGGTCTCTTTATTACGCTTGCCAACTACACCAAAAATGCACAAAGCTACTTGCGAAACACTCCTATTATACGAGGTATTAACGGAACAGAACTTGTGGAATTGATACTCAAATATTATGATGGGTTAAGTGATAAGTATAGACAAATGATTCCGCTTCAGAAAGTTTATATTCCTAATATGAAATCCGAGAAATAATGATTAATAGAAACGAGGGAAAAGTATGATTGAATTTATTTGTTATCCAAAATGTACAACTTGTCAAAAAGCAAAAAAGTGGCTTGATGACAATAAAATTGAATACAAGCTTCGTGATATAAAAGAAGATAATCCGAGTTTTGAGGAATTAACTGTCTGGTATAAAATTAGTGGACTTCCTTTAAAGAAACTCTTTAATACTTCCGGCCTTTTATATAAGTCAATGGAACTTAAAGACAAGCTTCCCACTATGCCTGAAGAAGAACAGTTAAAGCTGCTTGCGACAGATGGAATGCTTGTAAAGCGCCCGCTTGTGATAGACGAAAACTTTGTTTTGGTTGGATTCAAGGAAAGTGAATGGATTAAAGTTTTATAGAGCGTTTATTAGCTGAATAATAATTATTTTAATTAGTCAAGTATAAATTACTCATTTGTACTTGACTAATTTGCTTTTATGTGTTATAATTTAGGTAACCTAAAATGGAGGTCGTATATATGTTTATAGGCAGAGAACGTGAGCTTGATGCTCTGAATAAGCTTTATAAATCGAATAAATTTGAATTTGCGGTTATCTATGGCAGACGCCGTGTTGGTAAAACTGCGCTCATAAACGAGTTTATCGGTGACAAGAAAGCTATCTACTTTATGGGAGTAGAAAGCAATGCCAAACAGAATCTTGAAAACTTTTCAAAAAGTATTATGGAGTTTGCAAGCGGTATTGAAACGGAGTCCTCTTTCCTTTCATTCCAAGCTGCACTTGAGTATGTATTCAAGCTTGCGGAAAATGAAAGAATTATTCTCGCTATTGATGAATACCCTTACGTGGATCGTTCATCAAAAAGTCTTGCATCTACTCTTCAGCTTTTGATTGATAAATATAAAGATACATCAAATTTGATGCTTATTCTCTGCGGTTCTTCTATGTCTTATATGGAAGACCATGTACTTGCATATAAAGCTCCTCTCTATGGCAGGAGAACGGCGCAAATGAAGCTTTTACCATTTGACTTTGAAGAAACATGTAGATACTTTAAAAATCTGTCTGACGAGGATAAAGCACTTATTTACGGTGTCGCAGGTGGCACACCTCAGTACCTATTGCAGATGGATGATAAGTTGAGCGTTGAGGATAATATCAAAAACACATATTTGAATCCGATTTCATTCCTTTATGAAGAACCGACTAACCTTTTGAAACAAGAGGTTCGTGAGCCTGCAATTTATACGGCTATCATTACAGCGATTGCAACAGGTTCCTCAAGAATGTCAGAAATTTCAAGTAAAGTCGGCGAAGATACCAATGTTTGTACGAACTACATCAAGAATCTTATGAATCTTGGCATCGTGCAGAAAGAAACACCATACGGTGAAAAAGCTTCCCGTAAGTCGGTTTATTCTATCGAAGATAATATGTTCCGTTTCTGGTATCGTTTTGTGCTTGACAATAACTCAATTATTGCCCGTGGTGCTGCAGACTTGGTTTATAAACGAATTGAACCTCAGCTTTCAGACTATATGGGTAAGGTTTTTGAAGAAATCTGCAAACAATACCTTTGGAAACAGCTTCTTTCAGGCAACTGTCCGGTAGAGTTCAATTCCCTTGGTCGTTGGTGGGGCAATGATCCTAAAGAAAAATGTCAGACTGAAATTGATATTATGGGTGAACAGGATAAAAATACAGCTCTCTTTGCAGAATGTAAATGGACTAACGAAAAAGTTGATCTTGGAGTTTTAGAAACACTTATAAAACGCAGTAATTTGTTCTCATATAAAACAAAACATTACTATTTATTTTCAAAATCAGGATTTACAAAAGGTTGCATTGATAAAGCTAATGAGATTGGTAATGTGAGTTTGGTTGAATTTATAAATATGGTGGAATAATTTGATTTACGCTTTATGCGGAGGAATAAAAAATGACGAATGAACAATTAAAAGATTTAAAAGAAAGACTTTGGGCAGGTGCAGACCAGCTAAGAGCCAACTCGGGATTAAAATCTACAGAATATGCCGAACCGATACTTGGTCTTATCTTCTTGCGCTTTGCCGAGTGTAAATATAACAAATTTTCAGAAGAAATTATAGATGAATATAACAAAATCAAAGGCACAAGAATGGAACGCTCAATCAGCGAAATTGCCATTGAAAAATGTGGATTTTATTTGCCTGATGAAGCTCGTTATGATTATCTTCTCAACTTGCCTGAAAGCGAAAATCTTTCTCAAAAGGTTAAAGAAGCTATGGATTGTGTTGAGAAATATACAGCAGAGCTTGAGGATACCTTGCCGAAAGATATTTATTACAGCGTAAACAGCGAAGATGATCCGTTGGTACTTGCAAAACTTTTAAAGATTTTCAAAGACATTCCCAGTGATGTTGAGCTTGACATTTTTGGTGAAATATACGAATACTTCCTCGGTAAGTTCGCTTTAGCTGAAGGTCAGGGCGGCGGTGAATTCTTTACGCCCTCAACCGTTGTTCGCTATATGGTAGAAGTCTTGGCTCCGACCGAAGGCAAAATACTCGATCCCGCTTGCGGTAGTGGTGGTATGTTTGTTCAGACTGCTCATTACATCGAAAGACACAAAGAAAAAGGTAAGCAGATGAATTTAAGAGCATTTGGTGTTGAGAAAACTGCGGCAACCGTTAAGCTTGCCAAAATGAACCTTGTTCTTAACAATGTCAGAGGTACTATTACCCATGCCAACTCTTATGCCCGTGATCCGTATAACAGTTTCGGTGCATTTGACTATGTAATGGCAAATCCGCCTTTCAATGTTGATGACGTTGAAACGGAAATTGTAAAAGACCAGCCGAGATTCAATACATACGGCATACCGCAGAATAAAACTAAAAAATCCAAGAAGGATGCAAAGGAAACTGTTCCAAATGCAAACTACCTTTGGATGAATCAGTTTGCAACAGCTCTCAATGAAAACGGACGAGCTGCCCTTGTTATGGCAAATTCCGCATCCGATGCAGGAAACAGTGAAAAAGAAATCAGACAAAGACTTATTGAAAGCGGTGTTATCAAACAAATGGTAACTCTTCCGTCCAATATGTTTACTTCTGTTACACTCCCTGCAACACTTTGGTTCTTTGACAATGCAAAAACGAAAAAAGATGAAATTCTTTTTATTGATGCAAGAAATATTTTTACACAGATTGACCGAGCACACAGAAAGTTTTCTGATGAACAGATAAAAAATCTTGGTATTATCACAAGACTATACGAAGGTAAAACAGAAGAATTTATATCTCTTCTAAAAGAATATAAAACAGAGGTTCTAAGCAGATTAAGTTCCCTTTTAGAAGTGATTGGGGATTTGTCAAAATACAGTTTTTACTTTGACGGTAATGGCAAAGAGAGCTTCAAGGAGCCTAAACTTCGTTCTTGTGCACCTAAATTCATTAAGATGGATTCTGATTTGTTAAAAAATCTGATAACTGAAAATGTTTCAACTTTTAAGGCTCAGGTTGAAGAACAAGATCAGGAAATTATGTTTGCTTCAATGGGATTGCATTTTGAACAGTACTATTCCAAAAATCAGGATAAAAAGATTAGAGAATTTGATGAACTCGTTGATAAAGGTCGCGGTATTGCCACAGAAATTATTTACTTCCTCGATAATATCCTTTGGCTTACTGAGAGATTCCCTGAAGGTAAATATGTTGATGTTGTTGGTCTTTGTAAGGTTGCAAAGCTTGATGGCGAGGACGGAATTATAGACCAAGATTATTCTTTGAACCCCGGTCGTTACGTAGGCGTTGTTATTGAAGATGACGGAATGACTGAAGAAGAATTCAAGGCTGAAATGTTAGGTCTTAATGCTGAACTTGAAAGTTTAAATGCAGAAGCACACGAACTCGAAAAGAAAATTACAGAAAATCTGAAAGGGTTGTTTTAATGAGTGAAATTAAGCAACGACATATTGCAACCAAATCACTATGGCAAATATTTTTAGTTTTTATAGAATTGTTAGTTGTGGTTGGAATAACAACATACATAAGCAACAAGTTTTATCCGTCTGAAAATTGGATTGAGTTGATAGAACGGATAGGCATATTTTATGGAATATATCAGATTGCTGTATATATCATTCTTTCCACAATAAACGATGTTAAATCCGATGAATACTTAGCTTTAAAAAATAATGCTTCTATCGCATTAAAGGCTTGCGAATACAACGATGAAGAATGGAAAAATATTATAAAAGCACAAATTGATAGCCAATTAAAGAATTCAATGCTTAATGATTTGCTTGTAAGAAAGAATTATAGTGTTTTGAAAACATGTATTGATACAAACACAACAAAAAATATTGAATATATGATCATTTGGGCAGAACACTGTGCAGAAATGTCTAAATTACAGTGGAGATTCTCTTTCTTATTAAGATTATTAAAATAAAACAAAGGATACGAGTTTATGAATAATAATGAAAAGTTAGAAAATGTGAAAATGACAGTATATAACGCAGAACAGTTAGAAGATATAAAAAACAATCCTGTTGTTAAAGCAACTATACTATCTTTGCTGAAGGCAGTTCCAGTGATAGGCGAATTACTTGATGGAACTATTGATGCGGCGCTAACGAGGTTTCAAGAGAGCAAAAGGACTGAACTGTTAGACATAATTTTAAGTGACTCTGAAAATATTACAACTGAAATGGTGAATGATGTTGAATTTATAATAAATTTTGCAAAAACATTAGATGCTGTAAATAGATTAGGTTCAAACGATAAAGTCAAATATTTTGCAAATGTAATAAAAAATGGATATTTTGAAAGTGAAAAAATAAACAATAGCGAATTTGAAGAATACTTATTTGCACTATCTACTCTATCCTATAGGCAGATTAACATTCTTATTGATTTATATGTCCACGAAAAAAATAATGTAAAAGAATATAATGGCAAAGATGAAACACAAAAAGATAATAAGCTTGCAGGAAGATATGAACCTTGGAAGGATTTTGTCAATAATGTTACCTCAAAATATTCAATCACAGCAGAAGATGTGGTAAGTATACTTTCAAGCATATCAAAGACGGGTTTTTGTAATGAAATAACGGGAACATATTTTGATTATAGTGGCGGAGTTTTTTACATAACCAATAGTTGCAAACGTTTTATAAAGATGATTGTAGGTGAAACGGATGAGTAAATGGCAAGAGATAAGATTTGAAGATTTATATGAAATTCCTTCTAGAAATGGATTGACTCGCCCAAGTTCTGTACGAGGCGAAGGATATAATTTTATAAATATGGGCGAATTATTTACCAACAATCGTATATACGATATGGAGACTGAGCTTGTTAAACTAAACGAAAAAGAAAAAAAAGATAGCACTCTTATAGAAGGAGATTTACTGTTTGCTCGACAATCTCTTGTTTATGAGGGTGCAGGTAAATGTTCTATTGTTATGAATTTGAATAATATAACCAGCTTTGAATCGCATCTAATAAGAGTGAGATTAAATAAATCCATATCAGAACCATTGTTTTATTACTATTATTTTAGCTTGCCTTATAATGCTGTAAAAACAATAGTTCAACAATGTGCACAAGCAGGCATTAGAGGTACAGATTTATCAAAGATTAGAGTCCCATATCCTGATTTACCCACCCAAAAACGAATTGCTGATGTTTTATCTGCCTATGATGAATTAATTGAAAATAACAATAAACGAATTGCTTTGCTTGAAAAAGCTGCACAGGAATTATATAAAGAATGGTTTGTTCGTTTTCGATTTCCCAGCCACGAAAAAGCAAAGTTTGTAAATGGTTTGCCTGAAGGGTGGGAAGTAAAAAGAATATTTGATTACGGAATTGTCGAAACCGGGAAAACTCCTTCCACAGAAGTCGCTGAGAATTATGGCGAAGATATTATGTTTATAAAAACACCTGATATGCACGGAAATATATTTGTTATACAAACAAGTGAATATCTGTCGGAAAGAGGACATAAAACTCAACCTAAGAAATTATTGCCTGTGGATTCAATTATGGTTAGCTGCATAGGTACGGGTGGTGTTGTGTCTATCAATGCTGAACCTGCACATACAAATCAACAGATAAATTCAATAATTTTAAACGATACTACTCAACTTGAGTGGCTGTACTTTACATGTAAATCATTAAAAAGTACCATTGAATTATTTGGTGCAACCGGTGCGACAATGACAAATTTAAGCAAGGGTAAATTTGAAAAATTAAAAGTAATTGATCCTGGTTCAGAGTTGATAATTAAATATCACAATAAAACAGAAAACATATTTAAAAAGATTAAATTGCTTTTGAATGCTAACAAAAATCTCATTAAACAACGAGATTTACTTCTCCCTCGTCTTATGAGTGGCAAACTGGAGGTGTAGGTTTTGAGTGATAATAAGGCTATGATTCGTTTCTATGCCATTCTTCTTGTTGTGTCTGCTGTACTTACTTACATGGTAGATCTAAACGTACAGTTTGGTTTTATCAGAGCGAATTCGCTTTTTATATCGAATTCATTCTGTTTTGCAATTTTATCCGGCATATTAACTGGTGTGGTTGTTGCACTTGCTGCAGAGATAAGACAGTACCTATTACATAAACGCGATGCAATAAACGTACTATACTCAATTGCGTCCGAACTTTATGCACTAATTTCTGTTCAAAAAGCAAGTATTAAGTATTACATAAATAATATTAATGCATCTATCCCCGAAAACATTGGTGGTGATTTTGCACGACAACCTATATTAGTTCGTTCATCTCAATTAAAAACAATTGATTATGTTCCTTACTCAAAAAAAGATGATATAAGGCTCGCTTTGAAAGAATTTCTGAAACAACTAGATATGATTGAATGTGCAGCAAGAAATCTTGTTGATTTACAAATTGCATATAACCAAACAAAGATATCTTTTTATGAAAAAAATGATAATCAGAGTAAGGTTACAGCTGAATCATCTATAATGTTGAATGCACTGAAGGAAAAGCATGGTGTTATGAAAGAGTGCCTTGAAGTTCTTAATGATTTTTGCAGCGAATTTGAAAAAACAGACAGCAAACATTTCAAATGGAAAAGTGGCAAAAAAGCTGTAGATGATATGTCTATAAAGATTGAAAAGAATGCGTATTATATACCTAACCCAAAAGCATAGGAGGCGAAATTATGCCTAAAAAGAAAAAGTCCTTTGTGTTTGACACTAATTTCATAATACAAAACAAAAACTTAGAGAGCGTAATTGAAACCTTAAGCGATGAATATTCGATATATGTTACTCAAGTTTCGATTGACGAGCGAATTGGTCAGCAATGCCGAGATTTAAAGAAAAAATATGGAGAAATTGCAAAGCTTCAAAGTAAGTACAGTGGAATTGCGAACATTAAAGAAATTTTAACTTATGATAAAAATGCTAAGGAATTGAAAAGAAGAATACAAAAAGCGTATACAGATACCTTTAAAAGCAATATTATCCCTTTTGATAAAAGCGAAAATACTTTTTCAAAGATACTGGATAGGGCAAATTACAAAGAGGCACCTTTTATAGAGAGTACAAGTGATAAAGGGTTCAAGGATGCACTTATATGGTTATCCTTGTTAGAGTATTTTAAAAATAATGGTGAAGACGAAGTTCTTTTTGTGACAGATGATAATGGTTTCAGAGATAATATCGAATTTTTATGTGAAGAATTTAACTCTGTAACAGGAAAAACTATTGAGTTTAAACCCAATTCGTATTATAAAGAAATTTTTGCGAAAACTAGCGAACCGCATGAACCCGAAGACACAGAAGCTTTACCAGATTTTGCAAAAATCCGAGAAGATGTTGAAGAAGTAATTGATGCTTTACGTTGGGATGTTAGTGAAGATTATTATGGAAACGATCATTGGTATAACACATTTACTATGCAAAAAGAAGTAGATGCAAAATATATGGAAGTAGTTTTTGGTGGGTTAAAAAGCACAATCAAAGATCATGTTTTTGAAAAATTCATTTCTGCTTCTAAAATACTTGACTTGGATGGTAGAATTGCCGATGAGACAAGCATTTCTATGGAAAAAATAGAAAGTGCATATCATTTATATGAACATATATAAAAAAACTATCCTGATTACATAGAACAGTTTTATACGGCAACTGCTGCAATAATGAATCGTAGCTACAAATCACCAATAGTTTCACTTGATGTTTCGGATGAAGATTTGCCATTTTAATTAAATATATGATAACCAAGGAGGCGAAGATATGCCTAAAATTATAACGGAAGATATGATTGAACAAGCGGCTATAAAGGCGTTTGAGAATCACAAAGAATATACTTCCGTCAACTGTATGACTGAAGATGCAGAAGACTTAAATGATAATACTGGCAGAACGGATAAACGACAGGTTGTTTTGCCCAATGTTGTGTTTGAATCTTTGCGTAAAATTAATCCTGATATACCGGAAAGTACTGTTCGCATAATTGCGGACGAACTTTGTCGTACTCCGAAATCAGGAGATTTGATGCTGACTAATTTTAATAATTATCAGAAAATCAGAAATGGTATTACGGTTGAATATGAAGAAAACGGCAGAAAGACCTCCAACAAGCTGAAGGTGGTTGATTTTACTACGCCTGAAAACAACAGCTTTATTGTTGCATCACAGATGTGGATTAAGGGAGAAAGCTATTTCAGAAGACCTGATTTAATTGTTTTTATAAATGGTCTGCCTATGGTTTTTATCGAGCTTAAAAACTCAAATATCCCGGTTAAAAATGCTTTTGATATAAATCTTAAGAATTATCTTAAAGATATACCGTATCTTTTTAATTATAATCAAATTTGTGTTGTTTCAAATGGTATGGAAACAAGGCTCGGTAGCTTTGGTGCCGGATATGAGTATTTCTTTGAATGGCTCAAAATAGAAAGCGAAAAAGAGAATCCTGACAGAAAAGCAATTAAAGAAAGCGGTGTCAGCCTTGCATATTTCATTGAAGGTTTGTGCAAGCCTGAAAGACTTTTAGACTATATTGAAAACTTTATTTTATACGATCGTCGCAGAACAAAGATTATCGCAAAAAATCATCAGTTCTTTGGTGTAAACAATGCCTATGAAGCATTCATAAACAGAGAAAACCTTCACGGAAAATTAGGTGTATTCTGGCATACTCAAGGTAGTGGTAAGAGTTATTCCATGGTTATGCTTGCTAAAAAGATTAAGCATAAGTGTGTAGGAAATTTTACTTTCCTTATCGTAACCGACAGAGAAGACTTGGACACACAGATTTACAAAAACTTTTTGCGTACAGAGTTTATCACCGATAAAGATAAAGTGCAGCCTGCAAACAGTGCACAGCTTCGTGAAGAACTTAAAACGAACAAATCTATCTTATTTACACTCATACATAAATTCAGATATGATAAGGGAAAAAAGTATCCTGTCCTTTCTGAACGTGATGATATTATTGTAATTGTGGATGAAGCTCACAGAACACAATACAAAGACCTTGCAGAAAATATGAGAACAGGTCTCCCGAATGCGCAGTTCTTTGCATTTACGGGAACACCGCTTCTTGGCAGCAAAAGGCTAACTAATTCGTGGTTCGGAGATTATGTAAGTGAATATAATTTTGCTGAGTCTATTAAAGATAATGCGACCGTTCCGCTTTATTATGTAAAACGAGTTCCTGAAGTAGAACTTCAGAATGATTTTCTTGATTCTGACTTTGCTGAAATTCTTGAAGAAGAAAATTTAACTGAAGCAGAACAGAAAAGACTTGAAAACCACTATGCAAAAGAGCTTGAAGTTATAAAACGAGATGATCGTTTGGATGCCATTGCACAGCATATTGTTTATCACTTTCCTCGTCGTGGGTTCCGTGGTAAGGGTATGGTTATTTCAGTTGATAAATTTACTGCGGTTAAAATGTATGACAAGGTAAGCCATTATTGGAAAGAAGAAATCAAAAAACTGAACAGTCAAATCAGCAAAACTACTGATGAAGAAGAAAAGCTTAAACTTAAAGACCTTGTTGACTATATGAGAAAAGTCGAAATGGCAGTTGTTATCAGCGAAGATGCTGATGAGGATGAGAAATTTTCCAAAGAAGGATTATCTGTTAAAGAACATCGCGTGAGAATGAATGAGAGCGACGAAAACGGATTTGATATTGAGGATAACTTTAAAGATCCCAATCATCCGTTGCAATTAGTTTTTGTTTGCGCAATGTGGCTTACGGGATTTGATGCACCTTCAGTTTCAACGCTGTATTTAGACAAGCCGATGAAAGGTCATACCCTTATGCAGACTATTGCAAGAGCAAACAGAGTTTATTCAGGTAAAGAATGTGGTCTTGTTATTGACTATCTTGATGTGTTTAAATACTTAAAGCGAGCTCTTGTTGATTACGCTTCCGGTGATGACGGTAATATGCCTGTAAAAGACATAGACAAGCTTTTATCTCAACTTTATGAAGCAATTGGACTTACGAATGATTTTTGTCTTAATAACGGCGTTGATTTGTCAAAAGTTATAGGTGAAACGGATGTATTTAAAAATCTTTCATTATTTGAGGATTATGCCAATATTATTGTCGGGAATGATGATGTTAAAAACGAGTTCGCGGTGTTAGCAAACACTGTGGATGGATTATATGAATCACTACGCCCCGATATATTCAAAATGGAATATAATCCTATACAGAAAGATGCTATTTTATATCTTAAAGCTGTTATTGACGGTAAAATTCGCCCTGAAAAGATCGAATCTGCTCAGGCAAAAATCAATGAGCTTTTGGACCAAAGTGTAATAACAGCAGATGATGCAAGAAAATATACAATTACAGATTCAGGAAAAGAGCTTGACTTATCGAAACTTGATATTGATGAACTACGTTCTCAATTTAAGGTTTTGAAGAATAAAAATCTTGAAATTGCAAACCTCAGAAAGTATATTGATGAAAAGTTAGAAAAAATGCTTCGCCGAAATGTAACTCGTTCTAACTTTGCAGAGAGATTCCGCAATATTATTGACGAGTACAATTCAGGTGGCTCTCAAAATGATGATTTCTATGAGAAACTCTTGAAACTTATGGAAGAATTACGTGCTGAAGAAGAAAGACAAATAAAAGAAGAACTTTCTGAGGCGGAACTTGAGATTTACGACCTTCTTAGAAAAGAGAAACTGACAGCGGATGAGGAAAAGAAAGTTAAGCTTGCAGCAAAAGAACTTTATAATACATTGCTTGCCAAGAAACAAGAATTATTCGTTGTTGGTTGGCAGAATGATGCACAACCTAAAGAACGTGTTAAAAGTGAGATTGTTACTATTCTCAATGCATTCTTGCCTGAATGCTATGACAGAGAAATCTTTACACAGAAAAGCAGTATAGTATTCAATCACATTGTTGATCAGGCAATAACAGGATATAATTGGGTTGCGTGACATATCAAAAAATCAAAAGGAGTTTATTTATGACAAAAGAAGTAAAATGTCCTATTTGTAATACAGATTCTATAGCTCAGGCAGATTATGATAGGAATTTAATATTCTATACCTGTCCCATATGCGGTCGATTTCAATTAGATGCGTTTAAGCAAATCAATAGAAATCACCTTGCATCCTATTTGATATATAATGCTTTTCGTGAAAATTCCGGCGTAGGAGTAGAATATCGTTATCATACGGTTTTGGATAAAGAAATATGTGATAAATATAAAGAAGAGTTTGACAAAGGTAATAATATTCATGGAAGACCTGTACATATGGATGAAGAAATGATAGAAAATTGGTATCCTAAAACATTTAGCGAGAAAATAGACTATATTCTTTTATATTATAATTCTCGGATTAAACATTTAGGACAACAAGTTTCGTTTAGTTTTCAAGAATTATTGAGTGCATCATTTATTGACAGAAAAGAATACAAAGAATCTCCAGTATATGATGTTGGTTCGTGGGAAGAAAGAAGCGAAGACGATTGCGAACATGAGCTTAGATATATGCTTGACTATTTAGTTAGGTGCTCTTATATAGAATATGCAGAAGGTCCGAGTTTAGAAGAATGGGCAGATATTTCTTTAGCTCCAGACGGTTATGGAAGAATCGATCTTCTCCAAAAGAATTCATCCCATGGTAGAAACGTGCTTGTTGCTATGAAGTTTGGAGACGATACTAAAAAACTTAGAGAAGCAATAAGAGAAGGAATAAAAAACGCCGAATATAATGCGATATTTATTGATGAAGTACAGCATAATGATTTTATTACCCCGGAATTACTTAAGCATATTCGAGATAGCAAATTTGTAGTAGTTGATTTAACTCATCAAAACAACGGAGCATACTTTGAAGAAGGTTATGCTATGGGGTTAGGAAAACCTGTAATTCAGTTATGTCAAAAAGATACGAAGCTTCATTTTGATATAGCTCAGAAGAACACTATTATGTGGGAAAACGAAGAAGATATTCCTGAAAGACTTACAAACAGAATAAAGGCAACGATCGATTAAATTAAGAAAAATTATACAAAAATAAGGAGGATAACATGGATAATAGTATAATCCCAACAAATTCAGTTAACTTACCAGAAACGTTGAATGTCACTTTGTCGCACATTAATGGAATTATGCAGGCATTTAACTTGCCACGAGATATTATAGCGAGTGATGATGAAATCGTATATGCTTGGAGAGAATTGCCTCGTGAAATAATGCGAATACCAGAAGAACTAAGAGATGAATTAATAGTAAGAATGTGTGTTGCAACATCTGTTGGTTTGTTTGATGGTGCTATAAACTACATATGGAACGCTGTGATATTGACATTAAAGAGAAAAGTAAAAAACTTTGGTCTTGCATTAGTTGGACAAACACTAGGTAAATCTTTTGATGAATCAGATTTGAATGATTATATGGACTCTGAACTACTTGATTTATGTTATAAGTTAGAGTTATTATCGGAAGATGGTTATTTTTTCTTAAATCAATGTCGCGATATAAGAAATAATTTTTCGTCAGCACATCCAAGCATGGCAAGAATTGATGACAGAGAACTCATTAATTTTATTAGTAGATGTTGTAAATACGGTATTACTAACGACTATTCATTACAAGGGGTAAATGTATCGGATTTCTTGAATTCCATCAAAGGCAGAAAATTGGATGACGACGAACTTAACATATGGAAACAACGCCTTATAGAAACATTTGCAGCACAACGACAATTACTGGTTCCAACACTTATGGGAATATACTGCGACCCTGATTCGAGCGAAACAACTAGACTAAATGCATTGAAAATATGCGTATTAATCAAAGATTATATTGATGATAAGATTAAATCAGCATTGATTGAACAATATAATAAATATTTTGTAAAAGGTGCTACGGACAAATGTACTGCTGCCAAAATGTTTTTCGAGAAATTACAAATGTTGGGGTTGTTAAGTACATCAGAACAACATTCAATAGTAAAAGGTGCTTGCAAAAATTTATTAACGGCACATTTAGGATTTAATAATTTTTATACTGAACCTCCTTTTGCACAACGATTATTAGAAATAACAACGAGTTTAAAAACACCTGAAACTGTACAGCAAGAGTACGTATACACCGTTCTTATGGGATATGTTGGAAATCCTTATGGAGTATCCAATGCAGCGATAGAGTATTATGAAGAAATGATCAAAAACTTTTCCCCAAAAGAAATTGATTATTTAATTAATCTTCTTGATGCGAGAAGTTTATTTTCGGAAAAGATTAAGCTTTATCCTTCATGCAGAAATAGGTATTTAGAAGCTCTGAAATTAATTGATCGTGATAGCATGAAAGCTACTCAGCTAGCAGTATATGATAGTTTAATCATTAAGATTAAGACTAACAAAATATAAAACAAATACAACAAAGCAGCAGACCGATGGTCTGCTGCTTTGTCATATATTCGATTATCTAAAATCATCAAGCCAGGATTGGAACTGTTCGAGGGTGATTTCGCCGTTATAGCATTTCTTACGTTCTGCACGGGCGGTTTTACCGAACTCTTTGAATTCTTCTTTTGTAATGAGTTTTGCTCTCTGTCGGGAATCCATGCGACGGTATGCTGTAATATACGCCTTATGAATTGCATCGTCTTTATGGACAATATCAAAGGTTTTAAGTGCACCGATTTCGCTACAAGGTTTAGTTTCGCCGGGCATAATTCTTTCGCAGTATTCACTGTTGATACGACCACGGGGGATAAAGTATTCACCACAGCATTTACAAGGCTTAAACTTAATCTTATTTACAAGCATAAGCATTATATCAAAACGAATTACATCATCAATCGTTTCTAAAGGATACACAACAACATCTTCATCCGCATCAAAGTGAGATGCAAAATCAAAGTTAAATAACTTGCTCTCTTCACGGTGCTTTGTAAAGCGCTGGGATAGGGAGCCTTTTTTGTCGTTAATAATCTTATCTAAATAAAATTTAATTTCTGCCTTTTTCTGTTCTATGCTATCAAGCATTGCATTAAGGAATTTATCAAAGTATTTTTCAGAGCCTTTTTTCGGTGCAGTAAAATCGCTTCCAAGGAATGTTGTAAATTCACTACTGCCATTTGTAAGATAATCAATAAAAGAAGCAATGTATACGGTTAAGTAGCTGTTTTTATCAACATAAGCTGCAGACTTTTTAATTGCCTGTTCTGTTCCACCTCCACCGTAGGCTATAACTATATCTGTAAAAATCGTTCTCAGCATATCTCCATCAATCCAGAGAAAGTCGAAAAGAGCTTTACCGGAAACAGTGCTGACAACGGTTTCTTCTATATTATCAAATTTTAATTTGTATGAGGTTTGGTTGCCATTAGCAAAGCCAAGGATTTTAGTGTTTTCTTTCATAATACACCCCTTCAATAAACGAATATAAATAATTCTTATAAGTATTATATCACGTCGTTTTTCAAAAGTCAATACAAAAGCATAAAACGATTATAGAAAAATATTTTTAAAATATACTTGACAAACAAAAACTATCGTGATATACTATAAACGACGATAAAGAAATACAAATAAAATAATCGTCTAATATAATCGGTGTAAAGAATACTGAAGAAAGGAGGTAATAGCATGAACGTATTAAATTACACACAGAAGTTAAAGCATTATCCTGATGTACTAACAACGGATCAGGCGGCTGAAATTCTTAATGTCAGCAAGAAAACGCTTTATATGGCAATTAAGAACAAGGAACTGCACGCCGTGAAGATTGGACGAGAGTATAGGATAGTGAAAGCAAAGCTTGTTGAAATGTTAGTATCTTAAGAGGGTGATTATTTTTGAAAAAGGAAATTAAAGTTTCCGGACACCTAGAGGTTATCAAGGGTATTTACCATATGAAGCTTTCCTGGGTGTCCGCAGAAGGTAAAAGACAAAGGAAATCGAAAAGCACGGAGTTACCGGAACGAGGAAACAAGAAACGGGCTCAGGATATGTTAATTGATTTTCAACGTGAACAAGAGGCAAAGCTTGTAGCTATGGGAAACAGCGCAAAGGACATACTTTTCACCGATTATATGAAACAATGGCTGGAAAAGACCAAGCTACACATTCAACCTACCACAATTGATGGTTATGAGGATAATGTCAACGGAATAATTATTCCATACTTTGAACCTATGAAATTAAAACTTCGGGAGGTTACACCTAAACATATTCAGGATTTCTATACTGAACAGCGAAAGAGGGTTAAGGGCTCAACTGTAAAAAGCTATCATGCAAATATTCACAAAGCCTTTAGGGATGCTAGAAAACTACAGTTAATTGATACAAATCCTATGGAATGTGTAGATCCTCCCAAAAAGGAACCGTATCACGGACAAACCTACACTGTTGAGGAAACACAAAAAATACTTGCTTCAATACGTGATACAATTTACGAAATTCCAATAACTCTAATGCTTTTTTACGGACTTCGCCGCGAAGAAGCGCTTGGCTTGAAATGGTCTAATATTGACTTTGAAAATAGTACTATTCTGATTGCACATACAGTTACAGAGGCGAGAGAAAATGGCCATAAAAAACCAAACAAACGGGATAAGGTGAAAACTGATAGTAGCTATCGTTCGCTTCCGCTTGTTGAACCGATTAAAGTCTTGCTTTTAAAAAAGCAGGAAAGTATTAGAGAGTTTAAGAAGCTTTTCAGAAAAGGTTATCATTATGCTGAATCAGATTATGTTTGCGTTAACGAATTGGGTGATTTAATTAAGCCGAGAACATTGTCTGATAATTTCAAAAGAATTATTAAGGAAAATAAAATCAGAAATTTAAGGCTTTATGATTGCAGACATACCGCAGCAAGCTTAATGCTTAAGAATGGAATAAACATGAAGCAAATTCAGCTGATGCTGGGGCATAGTGACTATGCAACAACGGCGAACATTTATTCTCACCTTGATTTTACTGATAAAATATCAGCTACGGAAACGATGAAAGATATAATTTTTGGTGAGAGCTAATGCATAAGTTTAGGGCAAATCAAGGCAGATTTGGGCAAAACAAATCCTGTTTTGGACAAAGTAAATGCGGGTTTGCAAACCTGCAAACCCGCATAAACACTGGCGGAGAAGGTGGGATTCGAACCCACGTGCCCGTTAAGGCAAACGCATTTCGAGTGCGCCCCGTTATGACCACTTCGATACTTCTCCAGATATGAAATTGTTTTATATGTCAGCCCTGACAAATTTGGCAAAATGATATTTAAGGCAAAAACATGGGCAAAACAAGCAAAAGTAAGTTAAAAATAAAATTACAGAAACCGCATAAAATCAAGGTTTTCGAGCTATAAGAGTTCCATTAGATGTAGAGCCTTTCGAGTCAGGGCCGTTATGACCTCTTCGATACCTGTCCAAATATTGTGTCGCATCAAACGACCTAATTATTTTAACACAAAATGTGCGATATGTCAATACATAAATTTATTTTTTGGTGTTATATTGCATTATTGTACGCTCCGGTGTAAACTGATAAAAAAGGAGGTATATTATTATGCAATTTAAAATTGACCGGATAGCTTGGCTGGAAAAGCCAAAAAAACAGAAAAAGCTCACGGCGACATTGGGAAGCAACAAGAAGCTTTTATTTAGCAACGAACTGTACGAACGTCTTCCTGACAGAGTCAGGTTCGGATTTGACAGCTGGGCGAGGGCACTTGTTATCGCAAAATCGGAGCATGATGTGGACAAAAAGCATAAAAACGGCACTGTTTGCGGGTTGACGGAGGTTATTAGGGACACGGGAATGAAGCTTCCCATATGTTTCGAATTTGAGTATGACACTGAAAATGAAATGTGGGTCGGGGAAGTTATTTTGAGAAAGAAAAAAATGAATACGATATGGAGCAGATCATGGCACTTTATAAGCCTGTGGCGTACAAGCTCTTTAACAGGATCGGAAAGACCACTCCGAAGGAGGACAGAAGGCAGATTATCGCATTGGCTTTTGTGAGGCGGCGAGGGAATACACAGCGTCGTGCGGAGATATTGAAACTTATATAACGAAACGCGCGACAGAGATATTAAAGGGGAACAATATGCTTTATGTAAAGCATAGCAGGGATATTTCGATGGATGCAGACATAAAGGAAAATACGAACTTCAATATGTATGCGTAGAAAGGCGAGGAGTACAGGGGCTATTTAGCTGTTGATGATGAATTTATGGAGGAGCAGTTCGAAAAACTGCTTAGCGAAACGCAAAACATGATTCTCAGGATTTTGAAGGAAAATTTTACGCTTTCGGAAATATCCGACTTTGTCGGACTCTCGCAAGAGGAGGTCATTAAGACAGTGAAAGTAATTGCTGACAAACGGAAGCTGTTTTTTGAAAATGTTTAATAAAATAAAGGCGGCAGTATCTACTGCCGCCTTTTTTCTGTATGTTGACAAGGTGTAACCGATATGACGAGAAATCCGGTTGCGTTTTTTGATTTGCCATTAAATATTTTGCTCATCAAGTATCCACTCTTTTGCCGGTTCGATACCGTCAAAAAATTTGATTGCAAAACCGTGATCGGATAACAGCTTTTTAAGTTTTTTTGAGAAAAGAGTGTCAGCCCCCGCAAAAGCCGCACGCATAAACTGTTTGCCGGGTTTGATGAGTGCATTTGCTATTTCCGAAATCAATTCATCTGTAATTGCTGTTTCGCTTAAAACAAATGTGATATATCCAGGTGAGGACGGGCGGCGAAATGCCTGAGCATCAGAGTGCAGTTTTTCTATGGCAAGCTCGCTGTATTGATATATCCCGTCTAAATGCTCAAACCATATTTCCCCGCCTGCGAAAGGAAGAACGAATGACTTTTTCTTTAATCCCGGTAATTCATCCGGATCTTTATCAACACGCTTTGGTATATCCTTTTTAATAAACAAAGTTTATCTCCATTATAATAAATTTGCCGTTACTTTTGCAATCTTTCAGTATGTTTATACTATCACGGAATATAGTTTCAGTCAACAAAATATAAAAAGAAGCGGCGATTATAATGAAAAGACGTAAATACATTGACAATCGCCCTACCACCTCACCCTTAGGGTTATTCGCCCTCGGGCTCATAACCCTAAGTCCGTAAGTGATGCAATCGGCTCCGAACGAAAAAATACGGTACAGGAGCGAATGTCAACAAATAAGACCGCAAAAAGGTGGTAGCGACAGCGTGCCTTTTGCAAAAAAAAATCGGAACAAGCATAACTTGTTCCGACATGGTTGCGGGGGCGGGATTTGAACCACACGACCTTCGGGTTATGAGTTGTTAATTTTATTTATTGAGTAAATGTGTAATACTGCAAAAAGCCCTATTTTAAGCCGTTTTGTGCGTTTTGTTTTCTGAGTAAATGTGTGCTGTGGGGTGAAAATTTGAGCAAATTCACCCCAAATTCACCCCTTAACTTTTCATTTTGCGACCTTTGTGGTATAATACCTAATAACTGCTGTGCAAATAAAAGCGGAGGTTTTCTGCACAGCGCCCCCCTCTCGCTATTGGGAGGGCGTTTATGATAATCACAGACAATTATACTCTTGAATACGAGCCACAGCGTAAGGCATACCGTGTACATAGCCGTACGGCACCGTACTGCCCGCGCTGTGGCTTTTTAATGTCTGGGTATGATAACCGCAGGCGTAAAGCTATTGACAGCACAGGCGCCGTGTATTGGCTCCTGGTGCGGCGCTTGCGTTGTACTCGGTGTAATTCTTACCACATAGAGCTCCCGTCTATCCTGGCACCATTTAAGCAGTACGAGGCGAGCGTGATATGTTGCGCCAATGAAAAACAAAGCAGTTGCCCTGCTGAAAGCTCAACAATGCGCCGATGGAAAAAATGACCCACACACTTTGCCTATGCTTATACGCCTATTGGCCTTATAATTGTATATGAAATGATTGACGATGGGAGGCATTGCCAATGCAGAAAAAGTACAGGGTGCTTGTAGTAATTTTGCTTTTAGTTATTGCAGCCCTGCTCGGCATTATCCTCTGGCAGTACTTTGCGCAAAGCAGCGCCGGTACGCTGACCGAGGATCCAAACGCTGTAAACATACGGGAGCCGGATGCGCAAAAGGGCGGTACTGGCAATATAGCTGTGCCAGGTTTTGAAAAAATGACAATTAGGGCCGGCACAACCTCCCAGGATATATGGATCTATAACCCGGAAAAGAATAATTGCTATTTTGTTGTATCCATTATTCTACCGGACGGAAAAACGGTTTATAAGTCTGGCTTTATTGCACCGGGAAAAGCAATTTATAAAGCCGAGTTTACGCAGCAGATCCGTGCCGGCATTTATGAAAACACAGTTTTGCAATACGATTTTTACACGCTTGACGGTACCGCAGCGGGCGGTACAAAAGCATATTTTACTCTGGAGGTAGAACAATGAAAAAGATTATTTCTCTTATTCTTTCGCTTGTAATGGTGATGTGCTTATCTGTTCCGGCTTTTGCCGAGGACGATGCCGGGAGCTTTTCTGTTACATATAATGTGGAAAGCTCCTACTTAATAAATCTGCCGGATATTACACTAACAGAGGGCACTAACACCTTTGATATTACAGCGGATTATGTACACATAGGGCCTGGTAAGCAAATTACTGTTTCTATTGATCCGGATCGTACTTTGACAAACGGATATTTCTATTTATTCAAGGACGGTGGTACAGATCTCAATACGGCAATGCGTTGCGATGTATATGTTTCAAGCACTACCACCTCATACAACAAGATTTATGAGCCATATTGGATAAGTGATACCGGGCCGTTGGGCTACTCCATTGCACTATTTTACCCGGAAGATACAACCCCAAAAGGTTATGGGCATCTATCCATAACCCCGCAAATAACAGCTAACAACGGATACGGATCCTATGTAGGTAATATTTACTATACTATCAAAATCGAATAATAGCAAAGCAGGTGGGCTGATTGGCACACCTGCTTTTTTTTAGTCTATAAAGGTTTTGCGGGATCCGTCCCACACCCCGAAATAGGTATCATCATAGTAAACCTCAAACAGATCCACCATAACCCGTACAGCACCTATGCGGTGCCCCGGTATGCGATAGCCGAGCTTTCGGAGTGCATCCTTTACCTCCTCCAACGCCTCTGCCAATGTCATTTTAATGCACCTTGCACCAGCGGGAGCCGTTCCTTACAAAGGGCATCCTGGCGGCGGTTAATATCAGCATCAAGGTTATCAATGGCACGCCACAAACCATAGATTGCGCTGCAATAGTACGGCTCCATTTTGCCATCCTCCACAGCACCGCAAGCCAGCGTGTGCAGAGCCTCGGCCATTGCAGAAAGCCCCTCCAAGTCGGCACGGATGTCAACAACGAGCTCACTTTGCTTGCCCTCCAGCGTTCCCCAGGTTTGTGCATTGCTTTCGCCATTTTTCATATCAAATGCAAAACGAACGCCGGCAGCAAATGCGATCCGGTGTATATCGAGTGTGTATTCTGTCAGCCCAACATCGGCCTCATCACCACTCTTATAACCGAGTTTTTCACTGTATGCTGACGATGCAGCATCAATTTCCTTTGCGGCAACGGCGTTGCCATCGTTTTCCAGTAGAATGCTGAATAAATCTTTTGCGTTCATAGTAAATACCTCCATTTTTTAGGGCTTGTGCCCTTGTTTGATTACATTGTACACTAATTCGTGTCGTTTGTCAATGGGTAATTGCAAACTTTTTAATTTATTTTTCCACAGATAATTGACAACAGACACATAATAGTGTATAATGTTAGCAACAGAACAAAGGAGGCCAATGCTATGGCACTTACAATGGGCGAAAAAATAAAGGTTATACTCAACCGCAGAAATATGACTATATCACAGCTTGCGGAAAAGCTCGGACAATCCAGGCAGAATATGTCAAACAAAATGAGCCGGGATAATTTCACAGAAAAGGAGCTGCTTGATATAGCTGCAGCATTGGATTGCACTTTCAATGCCGTGTTTACTATGAATGATACCGGTGAGGAGGTGTGAGCCGTGCCTCTAACCATACCCTGCCCGGTAAAGGGCGATGAAATAAACGGCGATGATTGTATTATCGTGTGCGATGTTGCTGATGGTATGATAAAGCCCACGGTATTACCGGAGGGCATAGAGTGGAACGAGGAACAGCGGAAAAAGTGCAAGCAATGTAAGTATCACGCCGATATAACCCCCGGCAAGCCCCGTGTTGTTGGTGTTGAGGCTCCGGCAATGGATGGCTACTTTGTTATGGAGCGCCACCTTGAGGACAAATAAGGAGGTACCGTATGCTTACGCTTACCGATGAACGGGTAAAGGCTCCCATTGATAGATATATGAAAACGCTATACAGGGTATAAGCATATAAGAATAAGCCCGGCACGCCGTAATGGTATGCCGGGCTTATTCTTATACTGTGCCGCCTAATCGAGCTGCCGCCTTGCGGCGATGATATTCCGCAGTTGCTGCTTGCTTGAGCAAAGCATCATTATGGCTTTTAGCCTTTTTAAACCTTGTCATAACAAGCTGGGCATCTGTCATATTGCAAACCTTATAAAAGTGCTCTTTCACATCGTCATAATTGGCAAAGTCCGAATTAAGAACAATTATACCGGGATCAATTACGCCACCGATACCATTAGCGGCACCGTTAGGCTCTGCCGCAAGTTTCCCCGGTATTATCCATATTCTCTGAAACATCAATACACCCCCTCACTTGCCGTTACCAAAGCCTCGGCAACGCCGTCCGTTAAATAACTGATTATGCCGTCAAGGTCTGTGTTGGCCGCCACATTGTTTGTAACGCCTCCAAGGTCAACCTTAATTTCGGCAGTAGTAAAGCGGTTAATGGCCTCACGCTCTGCAATATCCCGCAGGTAGGAAAGCTCCTCGGTGCTTTTGCCCGTGTTCTTTGCCGTATCGCCTGTGTTTTTCGCAATATCGCCAAGAGCGCTGCCGTAGGGATCTAAGCCGCCGGTACCGTCCTCACCAAGTCCGAGGTTGCCGAGCATATTATCAAAAACGCCGGTTACGGAGCTTTTAATATTTCTGCCCACCTCTGCACCCTTGTTGTAGGCACTTGAGCCCCAGCCGTCCTGGAATGTATCAAAGGTATTCATACCCTCGCTCCAGCCCTTGCCAAAGTCCACATCATAGGTACCGAAAGCATCACCAACGCTGCCGTATTCGTGGCTGTTCCACGCATCGCTTACGCTGTCATAAGCAAAGGTATTAAAACCATCGTTCCACGCATCGCTTATACTGGTATAGCTTTCTTTTTTGCTGTTGAGTTCGTCAATCTTTTTGGCCGCAAAATCGAGCCCAGAGGTGTCAATATTTACGCCCATCCAGCCAAGCACCTTGTTTGCCATATTTGCAAGGCTTTTAAGCCCCTGCATAATGACATTTACCATACCCCAAAAGCCTTGCTGTATGAATACCCAAGCATTGTTAAAGGCAACGCCCACATTGCTTGCACAGGCTTTGAGCACATTCCAGATGCCCATACCAAGGTTTGCAAACCAAAGCCCGGTATTTTTGATAATTGCCCAAGTAGCAGATCCGAGGTTTGCAAACCACATACCTATGTTTTTAATAACCTGCCATATAGCAAGCCCCAAGTTTGCAAACCACAAGCCTATGTTTTTGATGCTGTTCCATATTGCTATGGCAACATTTGCGATCCACAAGCCCACATTTTTGAACAGTGCTCCAAGCCAGTATATTGCACCCATAACTTGCTCAAAGAATATTGCTACAAGTACAATGAGTACAATTACAAGGGCAATGATCCAAGTAATAGGGCACGCCCATATTGCTGTGTTAAGCCCGTACTGCGCCGCTGTGGCGGCAGTTGTTGCGGCTACCTGTGCACCGGTTGCAGCTGCATAAGCAAGTTTTGCAATCGTTGCTGCAACCTCAACGGCAGATATAATAAACATTACGGTTTTGTAGAGCAGTAACGCCCCAATAATACCCATAACTATTGGGCCTATCCAGCTCCAATTATCTGCCACAAAGTTATAAACGGCACACACGCCATCGAACACCTGCGCCAACACAACCGCCATAACCGAAAATGCACGGAGCAGGCCGTTTACGGTCCGCTGTACTCTTTCGCTATTGGCAAGTTGATTGATTTTTGCAAGCACCGGATCAAGAGCTTTAATTGCCCTGTTTTTCATCGATGTCCATATATCGCTCCAGGTTTTGGGCATACTTTCAAATTTGGCGTTGGTTTCGTCCGCGCAGGCGAACATTGCCGCCTTTACAATATCGGCGGTAATCTTACCATCTGCCGCCATTTCTTTAAGCTGCCCCTTTGGTACATCCAGGTACTTTGCAATGGCTTGTATAATGTTAGGTGCCTGCTCCAAAATACTGTTGTACTCCTCACCACGGAGCACGCCGGAGCCCATAGCCTGTGTTAGCTGTAACATAGCAGCATCAATGCCCGCTGCGGAGGTACCGGCAATTTTGAATTGCTTGTTTACCTGTTCCATAAAGGCAATGGTTTCCTTGTTACTGCTGAACGCATCGCCAGCCATAAGTCCCAGCTTTGCAACGGCATCGGCGGTTGCCAGATATGAGCCTCTTGATCTTTGTGCAGAGGCATAAATCATATCATTAAGCTCTGCGGTGGTTTGTAAACCGTCATTCATCATAGATAAGCGGGCATCGGTTTGCGTTATCGTGTCCGATAGGCCAACCAGTCCCGTAACGGCTTTCATACCCAAGTAAGCGGAGGCAATGCTCTTAATCTTACCGAGTAAACCGCCGGCCGCAGTTGTGCCCTGGCCTATGTGCTTGTTAAGCTGTTGCTGTTGGTTGTTGCAATCTCGGTAACTTTCCTCTACGCCCCTTAATATCGTGTTTACTTCGTTTATAGAACGCCGGGCGGCATTTATATTTGATGTGTCAAAACTCTTACCAGATGCACGCTGCACCGCCTCAAAGCTGTTGAGCGTTAATCCCATAGCTTTGTTAATACGCCCCAGCACCCTTGACATTTGATCGTTAAGCACGAGGGATGACTGCACTCTTGCCATTTGTTCTACCTCCTCTCTTGAGATTTGTGTCGGTCATTAAGCGTTCTGGTTTTCCAAAGCCTCGGCTATCATAACTGAAACATCATCACGAGTTACGGGCATTTTTACATTTTCCGAAATATATTTTAGCAAACCGTGCTCGCCGGAAGTTTCTTTAATTTTTTGGACAGTGGCCTCATCAGCTCCTGTTATGGCTATTGCAAAGTTTGCAAGTGATATTGTGCTATCGTTGTAAGGGTTATTTAACATAATAGATCATTCCTTTCTTTATCCCCAAATAAAATCGGTGTCTTTATCAAGTGATGATGCGGCTCTGCGCTGGAGGATATTATCCTTTTCGGCATAACCCTTATCTACACACTCTGCCAATTCAATTAGGCTTTCGTCCTGCAAGCGATCAATCTTTTTGGCGAGGTCAAGCAAGCGATCCTGTACACAAATGCTATCGTATGTTTCGCTCTGTGCGGCGCCATATACACAATTACCGCCGACATAGCAAGTCATATCATATTTGCGCTCATTAAGAAAAATGCGCTCTGCCAGCATTTCTGCCTCGTCAAACAAAGCGGCGTGCATATCTGCAAGGTTAAGAATACCGCCAAAGGTTTTAGGGAATTTTTCACGCACGGCACAACTTGCCTCTTTGGGACTTGTAAAATGCACCTCGGTGTTTTCCAGATTGTGCGACATTGCACGCTCAAAAATACGCATCTGCTCCCAGTCATTGAAAAATGGCTTGAGAATTTCAAAAGCCTCATTGTCGGTAAGGCTTTCACCGTGCATATTTAAAAGCATAAGAGCATTACCGATCCTCTGCTGATAGTCGGGAGGATCTTTTCTGTTGCGTACAGCCTCGGGCAGTGTGTTCTGGCGGGCATCCTTAATAACCTTTTTGATTTCAGTGTTGTAGAGCAGGTCAATGGCGTTGGCCTGTGCAACCATCTTTTCAATGGTGCTATTAAGGGTTTCAACTGTTTTTTCCGGCGAGTACCGTTTCAAAAGGTCAGCTGCATAGATGGGTTTTTCTACGAGATCCCTTGTGTCATTATAGAGCTTATCGCTCAATAGTCTGTGGTTTTCAATTCTGACTTTGATGTAGTGTTCGTAATTCATTGAATTACCTCCTTTTTTGTCTAAAAATAAAAAATGGGTGTGCGAAAACAGGCTGTTTTAAGCCTACTTTCGCACACCCTCAACCTCACACAGCGCCCACAACGCCATAAGGATGAAAGTTTACACAAGCAAAGCACTTGCTTGTGCGCTACTTTACTATGTTTTAGTATACCACATATTGTACTATTTGTCAAGGCTTTTTCTAAATATTGTGTTTTACTTTTCCGCCGGTCATCTCTATATAGTGATAAAGGGCAATGCGCTCTATGCCGTCACGGCTTACACGATCCTGGAGCTTGAGGTGTGACGGGTGCAGCAAAGCAATAGCCTCCATATATTGCCGCCGGAGTTCATCGCCCTCCGGTGTTTTATCAAAGATAACGCAACATTTACCCTTTGCCATTAGCCGCCTCCTGTTCCACACCACCGGTGCCTCCATCGAGCAGGTAATTGTTAAACACCGTATTACCGTCCTCAAGGTCTGCACTGCCGACTATCACAACCGGTATTGCACTTTCAAGCTCCAATTTGCTGTTAAACAATCCGTATCGTTTTCCAAGGAGCTCGGCAGCTCGGAGCCGTTCTGCCATTGAGGGCGGTCTTTCTATGTATTGTGCCTCTGTTACGCCGCTGCCACGGCCTATGAGCACAATAACGGTCGATGTTGTTTCGCCACGCATAACCGCTGTAAGATACTCCATAACCTCCTGGATGGTACATACCTTTGCACTATCAATAATAGCAAGCTGCTCCTGTATTTCCTTTGCAATTTGCGGCCGAGAAAGTAAATCACGGGCAGTATAGCGGGCACTCTTACGGCTATACCCGGCACGGATCGCCGCCTGAGTGGCATTTGTATCAATTAAGTATTCGTTTATAAATCGCTTTTGTTTTTCAGTTAATTTACGCATATTTATTTACCTCCATTTTTTGTGCCCAGCGGTATACCATTTTCCTATATGTCGCAGGGTTGCCGCCCAACTCAAGAGCCACCCGGGGCCAATCGTGACCCACAGCAAAGCGTAAGGTGAGCACCTGGTGCAGCATTAGATCATCCACACCGTCAATAAGGTTCGTAAGCGTGTGCATTTCCTCAACACACATATTTAGCCGCTGGGTTTCAATCGTTATGGTTTCCTCACATACCGGAGCCCCGATGCCTTGCAGTTTGTTTATATCGTCTTTAAGCAGAGCAATCTCACCGGGCAGGTAATAGAGGTTTTTCAGCCGTTCAATTATGGGGCTTGTCTGTATGGTTTGCATCGTCTGTATCCACCTTTCTATGGTTTAGTTTTTCTACGATACCTCGGCGCATTTCCTCCCGGTGTATACATATAAGCTCAACGGCAGAGGTACCGCTGCTCTGGAAAGCATCCACGCTCACACGGGTGTAATAGTTTGTATGGCGTTCTATGTAATCGTCGAGCTCGCCGGCCGCCGCAAATTTGCGGAGCCTGTTCATACCGTCCTTGATGATCTGCGGCACCTTTTCCGGTGGCGTATCGGTCAACGCAGCTATATCCTTGTGAGATAAGCAGCTATAATACCGCAGCTGTATGGCGTGGCTCTGTTCCGGCGGTAAACGGTCCAGGAGGGACGAAAGCCGCTTGTGCAGGCTGCTGATAAAAGATTTATCGACAATAGCCTCATACTGATCCTCCGGATCCGCTATGGTATCGCCCAGCTCAATGGCATCATCGGAATTTTCCCCCAAAATTGGCCGGTTAAGGCTGTCTATCGGCAGGGCTTTGTGCGGCACCTTTTCAAGTTTCTCATCATTTTGCACATTGCGATATGATGAACGGCTCCAACCGGAAAGCTCAATGCGTAAAGCATTAAAATGCTTTTTTAAGTAATAATCAAGGAAAGTGAGAAACAATGCGCCCCTGCTTGCATCATACTTGTGGGCAGCCTCGTACACCGCCAAATAGCCAGTATCAAAAAAGTCATAAACCAAGCCAAGCGTGCGCTCCTCCTTTTTATCGTTGGGGGCTCCGTGCGGTCGGTCGGCACATTTCCCGTTTATGCTTTGTTCAAGTGCCGCCTTTTTCGCCTCTTGGAACACAAAGCCCTTTACACCATCCCAAAGTGCCGGCATAAGTTCTTTTCGCCCCGCCTGTATTTGTTGTGCTAATTCTTCATTTGACATACTGCCCCTCCTTTAAGGGTTTACCCTTACACAGAAAAGCCCCACAAAAGGCTTATATAATAATTGCTGGGTTTTCCACTCGTTCTAATTTTGTAATGGCTATTGATAGAGTGTGTACATCTTCCTGGGCTTTTTCCAACTCGTCCATCAGTGCATCAAACTCTCTGTAATCTATCCTTGTAATGTTCGCCTCAAGACATTTGACACGGCAGACAGCACGATCATACTTTCGTTTGATTTCTTTTAATTCTGGGCTATCAGCCTCGCAATAACTAAACATAGCATCACGCTCCTTTAGGTATTTTGAATGTGGGTTTTTGTGGGGCTTTTTTGTGTGAGAGTAATTCCTTTTTAGGGTGGCAAAAATGACAGAATAACATCATTGCTCCTTTTTAAGGTGTCCGATATGTCCGGAAATTTCTTTTTCAATTCATTCAAGGTGCTGCGGGATATGCCCATATTTTTTGCAATCTGCTCATCCGTCAAGCCATCCCGTGCCCAGGCACCAAGCAGCTGTAAGCTGATTATTAGTTTGTCTACAAGGGCACCAATGGCACACCGTTTTTTATAAAAGGTATATATTAGGGCAATTAGAGCGTGTAATAATGCTCTATCTATCTAATATTTATAATTTAATAAATTTGTTGTTGACATTGTAGACAAATAGCAATTTAGCCTTTTATTATAAGCACTCGCAGTGTCACGGTTGAGTGTCAACAAGGCGCTTTTTCTTGTTGCCGTTGTATATAGTGCCTTGTTGACATTTTCATTATGTTGCCGTATCGCCTGTTGACTTTTTGCGATAAAAGCCTCTTTGTTTGCTATAACCACCTCCTATGTGTATAGGGCCATTGGAGCGCTCCCATTCCCCAGATGCAGCTATCACGCTGTTTATCTCGCTTGCCTCTCTGGTGTTATACTCTTTAATACTTCCACCGAACGCCTCGCACCACACCTCAAGAGCACAAACACGATCGCGTGGTACAAGATTTATAGGCTTTGATACATCGTTTGTGGTTATACCACCCCAATACATACGGCGCTTATCAAGCGGCCATTTGCTCCAGTCTTCCGGCACATTTTTTGAAATAAAGCCAAGCACTGTTGCCTCTCTTGCGGATGTTTCTCGGTGCCCCTCCTGGTATTCCTCGGCTATTTTCTTTACTTCACCCTCAAGGTACAGAGGCTCACCCGCTTGCCAACGCACGAACGCCTCAGCCCACAGCTGATCTCTCTCATTTTGGAGCTGATTAAAAATATTCTTTGTAGCAGGCTGCACGCTGGTATCTATCGGCCAAAATCGGCGGTTTCCGGTCTTGTCACGCAAATACTCACTTGCGTTAGTTGTGCCAAAGAATACGCAAGATCGTGGATATTCTCCGGTATTTCTGCCGTAAGCCTTACGGAATTTATCAGTTCTAACACTTAAAAACTGCTTAATGCGGCTTACATCGCTGCCACGGAAAGCATCAAGCTCCGCAACCTCCACAAGCCAGGTACCCTGGAGCAGTTCACTTGCATCCTTACCCTCAAAAGTGCGTATGCTGTCATTAAACCAATCACCGGCCATTGTGCTCAACAGTGTACTTTTTCCTATGCCCTGCGGACCGGATAGAATAACCATATTATCGTATTTGCACCCCGGTGTCATAGCCCGAGCAACAGCAGCGGTGAACGCCTTACGGGTTACGGCGCGGTTGTATAGATTATCTGCTGCACCAAGATAATCTATAAAAAGAGTATCGAGGCGGGGTACGCCATCCCACTTACAGCTTTTCAAATATTCTTGAACGGGATTAAATTCGATTTTCCCTGAAAACTCCAATAACCCGGCTGCTGTAATATTGGGGGCGTAAAAACCGAGCACCCGCGTGATGTATAATGCCAGACCGTTATCGTCCTTATCTTCCCATTTGAACACGGTACCTGCGGGTTTGTTTTTGCGCGCTTCCCAAGGCAGAGGGCAAATTCCTTGCAAACGATGTGCAAATGTATCATTTATGAGGCGATTTTTAAGAAGAGGATCATATTCAAGTGCAACCTTGACATTGTCCGGATCCGTGCGTATGTTCCCGGTTGATGGCGATTTGCTGCACAATGACATCCAGTTTTCCGGTGCTGTTTCCGTGGCTGTTATGCCCTCAAAGTCCTTAATGGCGTTTTCGTATCTTTCACGATCGAGTAAAGCAGAAACATCCGGCAAGCCGTGTGCAAATTCGCACATAGCAGTATAAGAGGGTAAGCGGTTGGTTGGAGCTCCCGGTGTGGCATCATCGTCTTTATCGCCAAACTTATGCAGGCGTACAAGATCAAAAGCATTAACTAAACGCCCAGAGCACGGATCTGTTGCGTGATGGCTGTATAAAAATTTGCCATTATCGTACATAACGGCACCGCCAGTGGTAGAGCCTCCCGTAAAGGTATAACGGTCCGGCGTACCGTCAATGGGCTCATATGTACCTGGGATCAACTCCTCCATTGCGCGGTGTATATCATATGCGCGGCAAAACGCACCGACAATGCCGCTTTTTTCCTCCGGATCGCCCTGCTTTTTTGCAAGTTTTAAATAGTCTGGGGATTTTCCCGGTACCTGCGGCCATTCGGATTGATTATGCCAATCGTTGTACTGTGCAAGCAAGCCATCGGCAGATATAAAAGGCTTATCGCCCACAACATACACATACTCACTATCGGAGCAGCAGCTCGGCCAATACATAAGGCGGCTGGGCTCAAAGGTTGTGGGATCGGTGTATTCAAGGCCTATGTATTCAGCGGCTTTACGGGCTATTGGCTCGTATTCGTCAGCTGTTACTGTTCTATCAAGCGGAAAGAGCACACGCAGACGAGGGGCGGCCGGCTGGTGCTTTCGGGTGCTGTAAATGCAGTACCCACAGCCCAGAGCCTCTACACGCCGGAGCACATCGTCTTTATGCCCTGCGGGTATGTTGTCAAGGTCAAGGGTGATAATATCACGCCCGGCCACATTGTTGGCCTTGCGGCGTGGTCCGTTTAGGGTACCGCCGACAAAACCGCCAATATCCTTGAGATCGTCCTGCTGTGCTTTTTTAAGGTTTAAGTATTCTGCAAGGGTTTCTGTGCCCCTTACCGGCACTTTTAATTTTTGCCACAATTCCGATACCATAAGCGTTTGCGTGTTCCATAGGGTTGCACGCCTGCTTGCACCGGAGGCTATGGCAATTTTACGATCATATTGCATTGTGGGTTATCCTCCTTATTAAATATTTATCTGGCGTATGCCATTGGAGGGTGCTATGGGCGTATTGTCGGCACCATTGGTGCACATCAGCCAGTTTTCAACATTCGGCCAGGCAATCAAATATTTTTTACCCATAACACGGCACGGAATAGCCCCGGTGTGCAAAGCTCTGCGAAGCGTGTACTCACTTAACGGCATACCTTTTTGCCGTGAGCGTTCAACAGTTTCCTTTATTGTCAATATGACTTTTTCCGACATTCTCACACCCTCCTTTGCTCAATTTCGCTATTGCGTTTTCAATGCGGTTTAGGCGTTCCTCCGATAGTTCGTATCTAAGCCAGCCGCACAGGGTGTATGGGGTGATGCCGATCTCTTTTGCAACTTGCCACTGCTTTATACCGAGCAAAAGCATCTTTGCTTTAATATCATTATTCAAATTTACCCCTCCTTTTAGGCGATTACTGTTGACAGCAACAACTTGTTGTGCTATACTAATTATACTAAAAGATACTTAAAAATACAATTTCAACATCTCTTTTAGTATCACACAAAATAGAAGAACCACAAAGCAAGCGAAAACCAACAAAACTAAACTAAACTTAATAATGTCAAACTGTTTAGTATCAAGAAAGAGAGGTTATAGCCTATGCCAAAAGAAACAAAAAAGGAAAAGACTTTTACACTTGTAAGCTCAAGACTACAATTATTAAGGAAAACCGAAACAGTAGGAAAAGGTAAAAAAGGAAAATTTATGTCACAGGCAGAGTTAGCAGATGCGTTACACCTATCGGAAATGACGATTAAGCGGTATGAAAACAATAACCCAACGCTTGGGCAAAGTACACTTGCATACCTTGCAACTTTTTTCAACACAACTGTTGCTTATCTATCGGGCACCACCGATATAAAGGATCCCCTGTTGTACTATAAGACTTTAGACGATGCGGCTGCCGAGGGTCTATCACTATATGAGACAGAGATCCAAGCTGAAAATGAAAGGATAAAAAATCTATTTTTAATGTGTGGGTATCAATACGAAAACATAAGCGGTACAAGCTCATATGATTTTGATGGCATTTGCGCTCCGCCGGTTTACGATGGGCCACATAAACTCATTGATCCACAGGGGATCAATGAAACAATATATTTAAGTGATGCTGAGCTCGAAAATATTAAACAGCAATTAGGTTATACGGTGGCATTTGAGTGCTACCGTATAAAGAGAGGCAGGGACAAGTGTAATGGCAACGATTGAAAAGCGTATCGGTAAAAGCGGAAAGGTAAGTTATCGTATTACGATTGCTGGGGGTATTGACAGCACCGGAAAGCAAATTAGAACCCGCCGAACCTGGGAACCGCCTAAACCGGGTATGACGGAAAAGCAAATAGAAAAAGCCCTCTCAAGAGCCGTTGCAGACTTTGAGAGGGAAATAGAGCAGGGGTATAGATTAGACCATAAACAAACCTTTGCGGAATATGCAAAGTATGTACTTGACTTAAAGGAGCGTACCGGTACCAAACCCAGAACGGTAGAGAGGTACCAATCACTGCTTGAGCGGGTAAACAAGGCTATTGGGCACCTTAAACTCACAGATATACGCCCACAGCACTTAAATACCTTTTATCAAAATTTAGGTGAGGAGGGCATACGCAACGGGGCTACAAAAGCAGTTGCTCATATTGACATAAGAGCTTGGATAAAAAACAACGGTACCTCTATAACAAAATTGGCGGCAAAAGCTGGCACAGCGGCCGCCACTCTTTCCGCAGCTATTAACGGGGAAAAGATAAGCGGCCAAAAAGCGGCCGCGATTACGTCTGCTATGGGTTTACGCATTGAGGCGGTGTTTTCACTTGAGCGTGATACTACACCGCTGTCAAGCAAAACAATTCTTGAGCATCACCGTATAATATCGAGTGTACTTGCCCAAGCCGAAAAAGAAATGCTAATTCAATTTAACCCTGCATCCAAAGCAACGCCGCCAAAAGTGCAGAGAAAAGCACCGGACTACTACCAACCGGAAACAATATCACAGATATTGGATGCTCTGGATAATGCACCGCTGAAATGGCGCGCTGCTACATATCTTTTAATAGATACGGGTTGCCGCCGTGGCGAGGCTATGGGGCTTAAATGGGAAAGCCTGGACCTTGCAGGCGGTATTATGACAATCGAAAGAGCATTATTATACAGTCCTAAAAAGGGCGTATATGAAAGCACGCCAAAGACCGGTAAAAGCCGTGTGCTAAAACTGGCACCGGAAACATTACAGCTCCTCGGCAAGTGGAAAACAGCCCAGGAGGAGCTGCGTAACGGTTATGCGGATGCCTGGATTGATACAGGGTATGTGTTTACACAAGATAACGGCGATAGAATGAACCCGGACAGCCTTACCGACTGGCTTAATAAATTCAGCAAGGCAAATGCCTTACCTCATATACATCCGCACGCTTTCCGGCACACAGCTGCATCCACGATGATTGCAAACGGCGTTGACATTGTTACAGCAGCAAATGAATTAGGACACGCCAGCGCAACAACAACAGCTACTATTTATGCTCACCAAATAGCCGAGGCGAAAGCGAGGGCAGAGGATGTGCGCGCCGGAGTATTCAAAAGACAGTAAGGAGGTACGCTATATGGATCATATCAAGCTCGATTTATCGCAGATGAGCCGAATAGATAGGTACTTGCTTTCGAGTACACTATGTGATGCAATAACAAAGTACTTTGAAAACCCGGTAAACCGTCAGCGGTTTGAGGAATGGCAAAAGAAAAGGGCAAACAGCTCAAATTTTGAGCCATTCACCCCAAATTCACCCCAAAAGTGATTTTAAGCACTGCAATCACAATACTGTAAAAAACAGTAAAATACCCGAAAAGCCTTTATTGATGCGACTTTTCGGGTATTTTTCATGGTTGCGGGGGCGGGATTTGAACCACACGACCTTCGGGTTATGAGCCCGACGAGCTACCGGACTGCTCCACCCCGCGATATTAACAAGGGATTCCCTTGCTTCTTATTCATTATATCACAAAAAGAACCGTTTGTAAAGACTTTTTTTGAAAAAAGCGAAAAATTTTTTTCGACACAAAAAGAGTCTTTTTTACTGTTCTAAAATAAGAGACAAGCTAATACATTAAAGCGAGGAGTGATTAAAGTGAACGAAGGATTAAAACCCCTTGCCGAGAGGTATTTTTCCGGCAGAATGAAAGACATATTATTAGCCGATTCCGACTCGCCCGACGAGACGTATGAATACCGCCTCTTTTCGGGAAAAGAGGTGGCCGTCGTGAAAAAAAGCGGAGTATATTTCATTTCCGAGACAGGCGAGTGCGTGTCGCACGGGCGCGGAGCTCATTTTTCGCCGTCCGAGCTCAGGGATATATTAAAGTCGCTTTCGGACAACTCCCTTTACTCGGTGCGCGAAAAACTGAAAAACGGCTATCTTCCGCTTGAGGGAGGGCACAGAGCCGGAGTGACCGGCAGATGCGTGACAGAGAACGGGCACATCAGCTACATAACGGACATATCCTCTCTGACCATAAGGATCGCGCATTCGGTGCGCGGAGCGGCGACGAAAATTTTGCCTCATATCACCGACGGTGGGATCAAAAACACGCTGATCGTTTCGCCCCCGGGTTGCGGAAAAACGACGATGCTTCGCGACATTGCGCGCTTTTTGGGCAACGAGCCGTATTTAAAAAGAGTCTGCATTGCTGACGAGCGCGGAGAGATCGCGGCGATGCGTGGCGGAGTTTGCTATAACGACGTCGGACTGCTAACCTCTGTTATGGACGCATGCCCCAAATATGAAGGGATGATGAGCCTTTTAAGGTCATCGTCGCCGGAGGTCATGATAACGGACGAGATCGGGTCTGAAAAAGACGCAGAGGCGGTCGTCGAGGTCGTGAAATCCGGAGCTTCGGTCATATGCTCCGCACACGGGGCGGACATAAAAAGCGCAATTTGCCGCCCGGGAATCAAAAGCCTTTCCGATATTTTCGAGCTTTATATTCTGCTTTCGGGGCGAAACGGCCCCGGAACCGTGGAGGAGATATTACATGCTTAAGCTGACGGGCGCCGCATTGGTCGTTTTCGCTTCTTTTTTATACGGCGTCATTCTTGCCTGCAGGAAAAAAAGAAGAGTGGAATACCTTGAAAATACAGCCGTACGGCTTGAAAAATTCAAGTCGCTCATCACGCTTTCCAAAATTCCGGTAACCGAGGCACTGAACATGGCGGCCATAGACCCGAATGATGCGCCCGAGGGGGCGGACAGGGAAAAGATGAACCTTTTCATTTCGTCGCTGGACTCGGAAACGGAGGAAGGGATCGTGAATGTGACGGACATATTTTTAAGTGAGATACTTTTATCAAAGCGTCCGGCCGAGGAAAAATACGAAAAGGAAGCCAAGCTCCTGCGGTGCGGATTTGCCGCACTCGGCCTTCTTTTATGCATAATACTTTATTAGAGGTGCTTATGGGAATCGAATTTGTGTTCAAGGTTGCAGGCATCGGGATAATCGTTGCCGTGCTCAATATGATCGTCGGGAAGTCCGGAAGGGACGAGCAGGCACTAATTGTGACAATTGCCGGGCTGATCGTCGTGCTCGCCGTCGTCGTGCCGGAGGTCGGCCGTCTTTTCTCGGAAATTAAGGCAGTGTTCGGCCTATGAGCGCGCGGATAATCGGAGTGTGCATGGTATCGGCGGTTATGTGCCTCATACTAAAAGAAGCACGTCGACCGGAGGCCGCACTCATACTGGCGCTGTCGGCGAGCGTGTATGTTCTTTTGGAGCTGATAGGACCGATCAGGGCTGTCATCGGCGAGATCTCGGAGCTTTCGGAAAGCGCCGGGCTTGACGGCACAGTGTTTGAGACCGTGATGAAAATAACGGCGACGGCATACATAACGCAGAACGGCGCAAGCCTTTTGCGCGACTGCGGAGAAGGAGCGCTTTCGGAAAAGGTCGAGCTAGGCGGTAAAGTTATCATTCTTGCGTCCGCTCTGCCGTCCGTCAAAGCGCTGTTTGAGGTGATCGTGGGGTTGTTATGAAAAGACTTATACTTCTGATGATTATATTGATGAGCGTGAATGCGTCTGCCATCTCGATGGACGACGCAAAAGCCGTGACAGTGCCCGAAACGGCGAGCGAAAACATCAGCCGCGCGGACAGTGAGTTTTCGTTTTATGATGCGGCACAAAACATTTATGACCTTCAATATACGGCTGACTTCAAGGGCGTTTTGAATAAGACACTGGACATGTTCTTTTCGGAGATCAGAGAAAACTTAAAGCTCATGGCCGCGGTCATAATGTTAGGGGTCATATGCACGCTTTTATCTGGGCTTGAGATTGGTGGAAAGAGTGCCGTCGCTGAGGCTTCGTTTATTTCGTGCTACGCCGTTTTGGCCGGGCTCACCGCCGCCGGATTTACCGAGATCGCAAGGACGGCTACGGAGTGCGTTGATGATATGGCCCTTTTTGTGAAGTCGCTCGTCCCGGTGCTGACATCGATGGCGGTCGCCGAGGGAAAGGTGATCTCCGCTCCGGCGGTGCACACCCAGGTTCTTGCCGCCTCAGCTATTGCCGGATTCATCATAAAATCGGCGGTGCTCCCGGTCATTTATGCTTCGTTTGCGGTGAAATTCATAAATAATATGACCTCGTCGATGAGCTTGTCCGGCCTGTCCGCCTTTTTGGACAAGATATGCCGGAGAATCTTAAGCTTTATTTTGCTCATCTTTACGGCGATGCTGGCACTGACGAATTTTGCCGCCGGAGTTGTCGAGGGTATGGGACTAAAGACGGCGCGCTTTGCTCTAAGCTCATTTGTCCCCGCGGCCGGCGGCGCGCTTTCGGACACGGTGAGTTCGCTTGCCGCATCGGCGACGATGATAAAGTGTTCTGTCGGTACGGCCGGAATCATCGCCATCGGGCTGATGAGCGCATATCCCGTTATTAAATGCGCGGCGATGAGCTTTTTATATAACCTTGCCGGAGCGCTGATAGAGCCCGTGGCGGATAAAAGATTCGCCTCGGCGGTGAGCTCCGTCGGGACGTGCATGGGGTTGCTTTTCGCCGTGGTTTCGGTATCGGCCGCGCTTTATGTCATATCCTCGGCAATTTTATTATCGGCGGTGAGAATATGAAAGCGTATATTATGACGATCCTTGCCGCCGCGGTGACGGTGAGCGTGACGGGTTGTCTCCTGCCCGAGGGGACGGTGAAAAAGTATGCTTCGCTTGCAAGCTCGGTCATGATAAGTCTTGCCGTCGCTCTGCCTTTTGCCGGCCTTTTGGGGAAGGACTTTGAGTTTTCACTGCCCGACACCGAGGAATTTATATATTCCTATGACGCCGAAACGGAGTATAAAAAGATGCTGGCGGACGAATACGAAAAAGAGATCGAGGAAAAGCTTTCCTATCTCGGGCGTATCTATGCAAAGGTGGATGCAGACCTTAATGTGGAAAAGATCGAGATATATTTATCAAATGAGATCGGCGAGGAAGAAAAAAAGAAGATCACGGACGAATATTCGCCGCTTGTGTTAGAGGTGCACTATGGAGGAACTTAAAAAAACGGTCGCAAAATTGAAGAATAATAAGCTCATCTTAGTCATATTGATTATAGGGATAGTGCTTTTAACGGTCCCGCTTTCGGGCACGGACAAAGAAGAGAAGGAAAAAAAGACGGACTATGAGGCGACCCTTACCGAAAAGACGGAGGAGGTGCTCGTACTTATAAGCGGAGCGGGCAAGGTCAAGGTCATGCTGACGCTTGATAACGACGGAACGACATATCCCGTCACCGAAAAGAGCCAGAGCGGAGAAAAAACCGTTTCGTCGTCGGGCAAGATCGCCGTTTCGAAAGAGGAATACCCCGAGGTCAGGGGTGTTGTGGTTGTTGCATCGGGAGCGGATATTCCCGGCGTGCGCGAGGACATCATAGAGGCCGTCCGCGCAGTGACCGGCGCGCCGCTTTGCAATATCCGGGTATTTAAAATGAAATGAGGGGGAAAGACAATGAAGGCGCTTAAAAAGAAACAGGTCGTGCTGACGGCACTCGTCGCGATGATAGGGCTTGCCGGATATTTCAACTGGATGTATGAAAATTCGGACAACGGAAGTGTTACGGATTCGGACGAGGTCGCGCTCGGCGAGGCGAGGCTCGTTTCCGGCACGAACATAAAAGAGGATTACTTTCAAAAAAGCCGCCTGGAGCGCGACACGGGAAGAAGCAAGGCTATCGAAAACTTAAAGACGGTCAGCGAGAACCCAGAAAGCGACCCGGAAACGAAAAAAGAGGCCGAGGAAAAGCTTATTGAAATGGCAGGGCGCACCGAAAAAGAGGCGGCGGCCGAGGGCGAGATATGCGCAAAGGGCTTTTCGGACTGCGTGGTCTACCTGTCCGATTCATCGGCAAGCGTTATCGTGCAGTCGGACAGCGACATAACGGGGAGCGACGCGGCAAAGATCCAGGAGATCGTGATCCGAATCGCCGGCGTTGACGGCTCGGAGATAAGTATTTCGTCTTACAAAAAATAATCCTGAATAAAACCTTTTAAGTGCGGCTATAATCAAGCCGAACGGAGGGTTTTTATGAAAAGAATTTATGCAATGCTCATTTTGATCACGCTGATCTCGGGCGTCTATGTTTATGCCGAGGAGACTAAGGGCGAGATCGCAGACGCTGTCTTAAGGCTTCACGTCGTGGCAAACAGCGACTCAGAGGCCGACCAGGCTTTAAAGATAAAGGTCAGAGACGCGGTGAGAAAAGAATTTTCATGCTTTGCACAAAACGCCGAATACAAAACTGACGCGGTTATGCTGGCAAAGAAAAACAGCGGGCGGATCGCCGAGGCGGCAATCACCGTGATAAAAGAAGAAGGGTTTGACTATCCGGTTAAGGTCGAGATCGGCAAGGCGGACTTTCCGACAAAGTCATATTCCGGCATCACGCTTCCCAAAGGCCGCTATGACGCTGTTAACGTTAAGATCGGGAAAGCGAAGGGCAAAAACTGGTGGTGCGTTATGTATCCTCCGCTTTGCATTGCGGACTCCGTCTCAGCGGAATTTATGCCGGAGGCGAAAGCGAAGCTTAAGGCCGCGGTTTCGGATTCGCAGTACAAAATAATTTCCGAGCCTGAGTCGGGCGAGATCAAAATTAAATTTAAAATACTGGAGATTTTTTAGGAAGAAAGCGATAAAAATTATCGCTTTCTTAATTTTTTTATAAAAGTGTTGCAACTTGGAGCATTTTTATGTATAATATATAGGATAATATTATTTTAAGGAGTTAGTGCTTTTGAGTTATTTTAAATCAATAAAAGAAAGA
>ERZ779851.356-NODE-356-length-45675-cov-15.722534_pt1 | contig 45675 bp, 25 predicted proteins | sample MGYA00511094_ERZ779851 | MGnify/ENA primary metagenome ERZ779851 (study PRJEB29588, sample SAMEA2155512) | human gut metagenome | biome: human gut; feature: human-associated habitat; material: faeces | place: Denmark | collected 2008/2010 ...
AATACGGCAGGCTTTGAACCCGCCGTATTTTTATTACGAATTATGCGAAAAATCTGCCGTTGATTTTTCGCGGAGACCTTGCTTTTTCAGTGCACTGTCGTGCGGATATAGAAGATGCCCTTGCTGGTCCGAGAGTCCTCATACATTGTTGATATTTTTACCATTACCTTGGTTTCCTCGCCGGAACGAAGCCTCTTCACCTTAACCTTTTCCACAAATGTTCCGGCATGAATGAAGCCTGTCCTGCCGAGCAGCTTATCCGGCAGGAAGGTTGCCTGCCCCGTTTCGGCATTATATACTGTTTTCACCGAATACAGCTCCGCGCGGATGAGAACATCATTATCGGCGGGATTTGTAAGCCAGATTGAGGCATATCCGCCCTCAATTGTCGGCTCACAGCAGATTTTCACCTTGCAGACATCGGGAGCTTCATATGCCGCATAGCCCGCAATTGCCGATTGATTCTGCGGTTCTCCCGCAGTTTCGTTTTTATCAATTATTTTCGGCTCCATGCGGATTATCAAAACCAGCCCTATGATAAGCACAGCGACAACCGTAGTCACAGCCAGTGCGACGAGAATATCTTTTTTCAATTTCGTTTTGCTGAATGAATGCATAGCTTTCCCTTTCCGTCAGTCGGATATTTCGCCGACGCGTATCGTCAGCATACCGACCGGCACAAAGCTGTCGGATAAATATTTGCCGCCGTTTTCGGTCGGCTCTCCGCGAAGCGAAGTGTAGATTACCGTCTTGGCATTCTCGTCCTCCGGATCGGTGTGAGGCACAGTAAAGCTCGGCGAAAACGGAGCGGTAAGCGAGGCATCCGAATAAAACTCCATCGTGACACCGCCTACCACTCTTCCCTCTGTGGCAAAAAGCGCACGGTAATCCAATGTAACTGCGAGCTTCCTGTTCTGCGTAGGAAGATCCGTTTCGTTTTCGTTTGAATATTTCACGCTGATACGGTTTGCAGTACCGTCAAAGCCATACCAACCGGGATAACCCGCCTCTGTACCGCTTGCGGGATTTCCGATTTCACCATCAGTTTTGTAGCGCATTTCGTTTACATCCCACCTGCCGTAGTCATAACAGAAGGTCATCGAGCCGAATTCAATGGTAACGGCGTATTTGTAATCGCCCGATTTCGCTTCATCGTTTTCCGCATGTACGGGAAATACCGGAACAGAGAGCAAAATCAAGGCAAACGCCATAATAACGGCACAAAGAGATTTTGCACCGTGCTTATTCAGTTTTTTCATTGTGCAGCACCTCTTTCTGACGTTATTGCCTTCGTGCTCTGAACGGATATCCGTCGGTCGCCATTCCGTCGGCACGGTCTATTTTCACCGTTGCCGAAATATTTTTCTCACCCTCATAGGAGGAAAGCTCCGGATATATGCCGAACACTGCGCTTGTTCTTAGTTCGTATACGATTTTCTTTTCCGCCTCCAGCAAAACTGCGGGGATGACATTGTCACTGTCGCATTTCACGGTAATATCCGCGCCGCACAGATAAAAGTCCGCGGCAAAAAATACAGTTTCCGAATGTATCGGTGTGTCGGATCTGTTTACCACCAGCACGTCAAACGACGGCGAGGGTGCGCCGCCCTGCTCAAGCCATTTTCCGCTGTTTACATATCTCTCGCCCGTTTTGGAGTTGACAGCAATGCTTTCCAGCTGATAAACAAAGGAAATATTCTTAAAAATAATATCTATCGCATAGCTGTATTCCCTTTCGCTCCCGACGCTTATCAGCACATCGATTTTTTATCCGTGTGCAGACGACGGTGCGGCAAAACCCATCTGCAAAGAGAGAAAAAGCGCAAAAACCACGCAGTATGAAAATATCGGCAGCAGTTTCTTTTTCATTGCGCTTCTCCCTTCCTGCAGATTTTGCTTGGATCTTACTTCGTGATGGTGACCTTGATTTCACCGAGTTTCTGAGCTGCTATCTCGGCAACAGTGGGTGTGCCCGTTACCTTGAAGGTCGCGGTTGCGTTGTGGCTTCCGCGGGCGTCGCCGACGTTGCATTTATCAACAGTGCCTGTTCCGTCAGTAATGTTGATGCTAAGCGGACCGTAAGCATTGGTTACATTTTCCGCCGTGATATCGTAATTGACGGGAAGGTCTGAATGGTTAGTGATCTTTACAGTACCTTCTCCTGCCCACTCTGCGCCCGTGCTCGGCTCATACTGGTATGTATCGGGGTTCCACTTGGAGCCGGACGAATAAGTAAATGTCGGATTTGTGAATTCTATATCCACAAGATAGACATGAACCATATCACCGCTGATGGTGATATTGACATCCTGTCCGGAAGTCTGCCCGGTGTACTCTGCCTCAGGCGTTCCTGCCGCAAATGCGGGGATAGCCATGCAGAGACAAAGCACTGCACTCAGCACAATTGCAAAAATTTTCTTCATCTGTTTTCCTCCTTTTTTTGATTTTTATTTTAAATTGCCTCGCAGCAAATTAAAATCTCTTTAAGCCTCAATCCTTGGTGATAGTGACGGTGACGGTTGCAACCGTGAAGGTGTCTGTTGCCTGATTAAAGGAATTGAGTTTCTTTGCCGCATAGTATTCGGCTACTGCGTTCCAATCGCCGCTGGTGACATTGATGGTCAGCACGCCTGTAGTGGGAACGCCGAAGTTTTCCCTGTCTCCTGCCGTGGCTGCCGAAACCTCCTGCCAAATCCCCGTTATCGGCGTGCCGGACGAGGAATTGTCCGCATAAAAGTTTGCCTTGATGCCTACCGGACTGTCACCGATAGCGGAATGCAGAAAATCTATTTTGGCATTCGGCGTATACCATATCGGGGAATTTGAGCGGTTTGTAACTACGATTTCATTGTTGCCGCCTTCAAAACCCGTCCAGCGTGATTCACCGACAAGCTCTTCATAAACCATGATGCCGGCATTCCATTCCGACATGGAATATGTAAAATACATCGAACCGAATTCGATATCCACAGCATAAACCGATTGACTGTTGCCCATATTTTCGGTTCTTGCGTACACGTAGTCTCTGTGTGAATCATACACACCGCCCGTTGCGGGAGAATGCCAGTCTGCCGTTCCGGGAGCTACCGGAAGCGGGCTGTCCACGGGATAGAACTTGTCCCACGTCATCCACGGCTTCTTGCGGAAGATCGCACCGTCAAGCGAATAGCTGATCTGCCCGAAAACCTTCTGTGTATCGGCGGTTTCGTAGTTGCCTACGTCCGCACCCGAAAGCGTGATGCCTGTCAGCGTGATTTTGTCCACCCTGTATCCGATGGAAATGTCGTTATAGAAAACACTCACCGCACTCGCAGAGACCTCGTCCGCTCCCACTACGCCGGACAGATATATCATGCCCGGGTCTTGAATATCGCGCGGCGCAGTCCAGCCAGCGTGCTCCGCGGCACTGACATATGTCAGCGGATTTTGTATTCGGTTTACCGTAAGTGTGCGCTTTGCTATCGTAAATTCCGTCTCCGACATGGCTGTAAATGTGTCGGCATGTATTACTGCCGAAATCTTATATTGTCCCGCGTTTTTCGGAGCGACCGTTCCGAGCTCTGTCCACAAGGTTCCCTCCTGCGCATAGTAGGAATAGAAAACCGAATTCAGCTCGGCATCGGTTGCCGCATATTCTGCTCCCGTTTCTTCGGAATAAAGGCGGAGAATCGACGGTCTGACCTCTGTACCGTCATAAACCCTGTTGAGAGCATTGAGCTCTATTTTATATAAAGCCTTTTTTACGACGGTTATCTTATACACCACGGAGTTGAGCGTGATTGTCTTTCCCTCCACTGTCACGGTATCTGTCTTTTTCAGACGGATTACCTTCTCGGTTACGCCCGTCATATCAAGCGTCGCCGTGATTATGCGGTCTGTACCGATTGTCTGCTCTGAAACGGTCATACCGAATGGCTCTATACTTACATTTACATTATCATCTATGGCGTATTTTGCATAAAGATATGCAACATTGTCGTCATGTTCTATATAAATCCTGTAGGCGAAGACGTTTTCCATAAAGCTGTCGCCGACAAGACCGTTTCTGCCATCGGTATACTGCCCGTCACGATAGATATCAAGGTCGGTAAGCGTTGCGGAAACGGAGTCTGCTTTGATATTCATATGGCTCGGATAGGCAATCTCGCCGGAGAGTGTTCCCTGCTCCTCTGCGCCTATCGTGATTGTGGCATATCCGGATTTCGGCAGGACCGCCGTTCCGCTGTAGCCGTACATTGCTGCCGTCGGTATCTTCAGCGCGTATATGCCGCCGTGCTCCTGCGGATTAGGCAGTGACAGCGCAATCGAACGGAAGTGTGCCGGAGCGGCAACCTCACCTATCTTGACGGAATTTTCGTCTATATGGAGCGTGAGCATAAGCTCGTCCATTTTGTTTTCAAGTGCCGACAGAGAATCAAGCGGGACCACCGCCGAATTTCCGATACTGCCGTCGGCTCCCGCTTTTAAGAGCCACCTGTTGTCGGGCGCTTCTGCGCAGTAGTAATAAATCTCGCCGGTGCTTCCGTCGGCAGGTTGCGTGACATATTTCCTGTATTGATATGTCTCACCGTTTATCACGGTATCAAACCGCTGCGCCTCAAAAAGCTCGAAAACTCTGCTGCCTGACGAGGCAAGCTCAGGGAATCTGCCGAGAAAAGCATATCCGTCCGAGTCTATATTTACCGTCGGCAGAGCACTGTATTGCACGCCGTTTTCCGTCACGGAATAATGCCCGAAGCCCGATGCGATAATCTTAGCCACGGACGAAACCGAAATGGAGTTTGACTCCATATTTGTTTTGTTTCCCGCGCCTATTGCCGCAGCCGCGTCGGTTCCGCTGTAGCCTGCTGTTCCTTGCGGATTGAATTTATCCGGATAGCCGGATTTTGCGGTAATTTCTCCGCCGTTCAGATTTATTGTAAGTCCCGAGGTGCCGCGTCTCGCAAGCGTGGAAACCTCGTCTGTCGTTCCTATACCGGGACATCCGACACCGCCCACGGCATTTACCCTTCCGCCGCTGATGACGATGGAATAATTGTCGGTGTATTTTGTTGTCCAGTTATCCTGGAGCGAGTCGCCGTCTCCTATACCGGCAGCCTGATGTCCGCCGTGTGCATTGATGTTGCCGCCGTTTATGATGATGGTTCCCGGCGTTCCGGCAGTATATGAGGAAGAAGCGCTCGTGGTCGTGTTCCATGCCGCGCCGCCGCCGATGCCCGCACCGCCGGCGAGCTGGTTTACCGAAACTCCTGAAGGAGCGCCGTACCCGTAGCTTGAGTTTTCCGAGTTGTCGCCCTCCACATAGAAGGCACCGTATGCATTGAGCGTTCCGCCGCTCGGTGATATGGTCAGCGTCGAACCGGCGTCTACCTGAACTCCGGCAAAGCCGCCGCCGCTCTGATTTTTCGTATACCAATTGCCGCTGTTGACGGTGCACTTGTTTGTTCCGGCGTAAAAGTTGTTCACTCCGCGGAAGGCAACAGTTGCGCTCGCGCCGTTTGTCAGCAGGAGCGGGCATGTCTGCGCGATATATGTTCCGTTATTCACCCATCCGAGTGACTGTGCAACATTGTAAAGCCCCTCGACCGTCATGTTCTGATCACTGCCGTATCGTCTGTCCATCGTCACACTGTCAAAAATGATATTGACATTCGTCGCGCCGGAAACAGTGACCGAGAAAACGCCGTTCTGTATCAGAATGTTCTTTCCGCTGTAGGAATTATCCAGAAGTACCGCTCCGCTTGAAAATGTATAATCCGGATCCGCCGCCGATACAGGAAGACGGAAAACGGCAAAGACCGCCATAAGCACCGATATCGCAACAAAAAGCGAAACCGATTTTTTTATTCCGGATCTGTTTTGATGTTTACCTGACAGCCGCAATCCTTGCCGCCCCCTTTCCGTCTTTCTTACGGTGCGAATCACACACCTCAATCATCGATCCACAACGTGGATGGTTGTCATCGCCTGTGCGTTGACGATTGCTTTTTCGTTTGTTTTCGGGTCATATGCGTCGATCATCATGATCATCTCATAATCCCCTACCTTCAGCAACTCCCCGTTCGGAAGTGCCGAAAGCTTGCAGTAGCCGAGCTTGTAGCCTATCTGAAGTCTTTGCGAGCTGTAAAGCACCGTAAATGCCTTTTCGGGGTCATATCCCTCGGCATTAAGCTCCTTTTGCGTTCTCACCTTGCAGGCAACGAGATCGTAGCCTGCCTTTTTCAGCTCCGCATCGCTGATACAAAGCCGTATCACAACATCCTGTGTGCTTCTGTGCGGGTTGACATAATCCATCTGCCCCACCATCGTTGTCGCGCTGACATACACCTCGTGATTAAGTTCAAGGCTGATGCGGTTTGTTCCCGCAGGAGGCGGATCCTCCTGCTGATTCGGCTTCGGCACCGGCACCTGATTCGGGTCGATAATCTCCGGTCTGAACGGAACATTGCCCGTCAGCTTCTGTACCAGCACCACCGAACCGACCGTAAGCAAAACGAGAAGTATTGCCGCGCTCGGAATCAGCCATGGCAGAATCGGCGCAGGCTGAGCAATCTTTCCGCCGACATAGCAGTTTCGTATATATCCGGTATTTTTTCCGCAGAAACCGCCCGAACACAGTCCCGGCGACATCGCAATCCGAACCTGACAGTTTTCAAAGCTGCCGCCGGCAATACTGCCTGCCATACCTCCGATATTCACGCCGCCTTTTCCTTTTAATATATAGTCAAGTGCAAGGTTTGCCACATCCGCATTTTTCGTGCAGCCGAAAAATCCGCCGTATTCCGCTCCGCGGCAATCTATTGTGAAATTGCTGACCGTATATCCGTTTCCGTCGAAGGTTCCCGAAAAGGGATAGCTTTCGCAGTCTCCTATCGGTTTCAGCTTCGCACCCTTCATATTGATATTTCCCGCAAGGATATAGTGTGCGCCCGCGGCTTTTTTGTCTCCCGAATTGACCGACTCGATCATCATTTTCAGATCGTCTGCCGTTTCAATGCGGATAGCCGGACTGTCAGTGACCGGAAGCTCTTTTCGGTTTGCTTTCATATCCGGAACAAAGCCCTTGCCTTCCGTCCCCCTCCAGAGCTTGTCAAGCTCCAGTCGCAGGCGGATGCTTTCTGTAGGAGTATCTCCGGCGATGAACTGCTCTTCGTTGCCGAAAACATACACCCTTTTGCCGTCCTTGCCGATCTTCAGTGCTCCCTTGCCTGCTATATATCCGCTTGCGGTTATCGTCCCTCCGTTACGTACATAAAAGCCCTTTGCCGACTTTCCTTTAATGCATTTTACGGATGCGGAGCTGACTACCTGCGCGTTGTTTTCATAAACAAATCCCGCACCGATATTTTTGCAGGAAAATGCTATATCGGCAATGCATCCCTCAACCGTTCCGTTGTTAACCGCAAGAAACGAACCCGTTCTTCCGTTTTGACTGTATTGACTCATTATCTTTCTTTTCTTCCTTTCTCTTTTTCTTGCGCAAAGCTCCTTTTAAAGGCGGGTTTACCCCCCCCGAATTTTTTGAAGCATTTTCTTCTTCCAGTCCGAATGCTTCTCTTGCCTCGGCGTGGGATTCAAAAAATTTTTTCTTGTTGTAAAGGTACCGATAGAGCGCCGACAGTTCTTTCAGTGAGTAATCCTCCGGGATAAAGTGCTCCCGAAACGCCTCTTTCGCATAGTGATTATACAGAGGCGACCTCAAATCCGAGATGTAATGACATCCCGCACACCGCGCAAGCTCTTCGAATATATCCCTCTTCTGCATTCCTTTATTTCCCCCATTTTTTTGTATATGTGTGCCTGCTGTTTTTCCCTCTTTTCTTTCCGATAATGTTTATATTTTTTTCTTGCTGTAACAACGAAAAAAGTCCGGTTGCAAAACACGAACCGCGCACTTTTTTCGCAGTTTGTATTGCAACCGGACTGACTTTATTCAAAGTCTCCAAGGCTTTGCGTCCCCGCTTCACAACGGGTTTGTCCATTATTCAGTTTATCCCGTTTTGTTTTTTCAAAACGCACATCAATTCTTTGCTCAGACAGGATCAGACGTCCTTCACGAAACAACCGATTATCTGACAAATTATGAGTTTCTTCATGTAATTATACAACGAATATCAATATTTGTCAAGTACTTTTAGAAAACAATCTTATATATTTTTGATTTATTTGTTTTCTGCAGTCAATCGCTCATTTGCATGCTGCAAACCGTTTATGGCAGGCGGCGGAAAGCCTGTGTACCCGCAGTCTTCGGCATTGCAGAAACGAAAGGCAGTCAGCTTTCGTACACATCGGACTTCAGCTTTCCCACAGCCTGCTTCAGACATTCAATCAGAACAGGATTGAAGCTGCCGCATTCTCCGTTTTCTATCATTCTCAGTGCAACCTCTGCGGAAAGCGCCTCTTTATAGCTTCGCTTGCTCATAAGTGCATCAAATACATCGGCAATCGAAACGACCTGTGCGGCAATCGGTATTTCTTCACCCGAAAGTCCGTCCGGATATCCGCTGCCGTCATATCGTTCGTGATGCCAGCGGCAGATCTGCTCTGCCGTTTTCAGTAACGGTTCCTCCCGAAATTCCGAAAGCTCACCGCTTTTCAGTATATGCTCGCCGATCAGCGTGTGCTTTTTCATCACTTCATATTCTTCCGGCGTAAGTATGCCGGGTTTGTTGAGTATAAACGTATTTATGCCGACCTTGCCTATATCATGCAGAGCAGATGCCGTTGAAATCATGACGCAATCCTGAAATGACAGCCGATAGCGGTCGGTTTTCAGAAGCAGACGCTCCAGCAATATGGCGGTAATCCGCTGTATGTTGCGGATATGCTGACCGCTCTCGCCGTTCACATAACAGACCGTATTGCTCAGGATATCCACCATCATCTGCCCTATCTTTTCCTTGTCGCGGCTCTGCTCCGCAAGAAGCAACAGCATACGTCTCTGTTTCAGATTCAGCGTTATGGTATTGCGGATACGCCTTTCCACAACCTTGGCATCAAACGGGCGGCAGATATAATCCGTCACGCCGAGATCAAAGGCGCGGCGGATATTCTCATCCGAGTCATCTGCCGAAATCATAATGACAGGAATGTTGTCCAGCCAATGCTCTCTGTTCATTTCATCCAGCACATCAAAGCCGTTCATTTCCGGCATAATAATGTCAAGAAGTACAACAGATATCTGCGTTCCGTATCGTCTCAGCAGTTTCAGCCCTTCTTTTCCGCTGTCCGCCTCCAGAATTTCGAAGCTCTCGCCGAGAATCCCGCACAGAAGCTCGCGGTTGAACTCGGAATCGTCCACAATCAGCACATGCGGTCTTTCTTTATCGTCGCCGCTTTGCTTTTCGGAATTGCTTTCGATTTTTCGGTCTGTCATTACAGTATTTTTCTGCCTTTTGGCAAGGTACATTATTCGATCGGCACGGTAGACCGCATCGGTTATCGGTCCCTTGTCCGTCATAACGCCGCCGACGCTGATGCTCAGGCGTATGCCTCCGAGCTTACCGTTTTTGACCTCGCTGACATCCGCCCGTATCTTTTCCAGTACGCTGTCCATTCTCTCGGGAGTAGCTTCCGGCAGCAAAAGCAGCAGCTCATCCCCGCCATACCGGATTAAAATATCCTTTTCCATAATATTGCTGCGGATAGCTTTTGACGTTTCAATCAGAGCCAGATCGCCGACATCGTGTCCGTAAAGGTCATTGCACAGCTTAAAATCGTCAATATCTATAAGAGCGACGCCTCCGGCAAACGAAGCATGCTTCATCTCCGTTTCATAGTAATTACGCGTGTACGCTCCCGTCAGAATATCAAGACGTGTTCCCTCAGCCATCCGCCGAAGCTCTTCGTTATAGTAATCGGCAAGGCTTCCGAAGTCCGAAATCGCAAGAAAGGCATACCTTCCGTTTCCGCACGGCATAAAGGACAGCTTCTTATAGTCTATTGCGTTTTGCCCGAATTTTGTCCCGCCGTAAACCTCGTATTTTCTGCCGCTTTTTATGGCTTCTCTCACAGTGTCAAGAGACAGTGCTTTCCGCAGGCTCTCTGCCTTGCCGGATGTTGCGTACTTCTCTGTAAACTTTCCGGCAAAATCGGCATAATCATAGCTTTGCGTGCCTTGCGATAAATCCACGCCGCCTGAAAAAACCGGCTGATATACCCCGTTTATCAAGTCAAGCTGGAATACAGCATCAAAAGAAGATCTTATAGATTCCAAAAGGAACTCACGTTTCATTTCATCTGTCATAATTTTTCCTTCAATCTTTCAATTGCATATTTCATCAGATTATTCCTATACATATTTTACCACACTTCTTTTGTTTAGTCAATTATTTTTTATGCTCAAAACTATAGGCTAAATGTATTTATAAAAGATATGTTTTCCGTCATAGCCGTAGGAAAATCCTTTATATTGTTGATTTGCAGATGATATTGTGCTATGAGCTTCCTATCCGTTTTCCGCAGGATACGGAGGCTCCGCAAAATGTCGCTTTAATTATGCCCTTTTCTCTTACGGATGATGAATACAACCACAGCTGCGCAGGCTCCGAGAGCAACGACACCGACGACTATCAAGACACAAGCATTTGTGCTTTCGGGCGCGGGAGGAACTACCTCTGCCTCAATCGTGAATTTGGTGGTTGCATCGCCGCTTGCCGAGCGTATAGTGAGAGTATGCTCGCCTGCCGCAAGCGTTGCAAGATAGCTTGCCTTCAGCTGAATGACAATGCTTCCTTCGCGCTTTTCATAGTTTTCGGCAGTAATGGTCTTGCCGTCTACCAGCACTTCGACAAAGTCGGAGAATGCCGCGTCGGACTTGAAGGTCAGTCCGTTTTCATCGCCCTTGCCCCACTTGGCATTACTGCCGTCTGTTATACTCGGTGCGAGCTTGTCGATGATAACGGGGCTCTTAGTCTTATTGTAGCCGCAGACCGTACATCTTTCTAGCTTTGCTCCGAATTCGGTGACAGTGGGTTCCTTGGTGATCTTCCATTCAAAGGCATGATCTGCTTCGTCTCCCTTTGTCTTGCAGACAGTACATTCATGCCAGTGCTTACTGCCGTCGCTTACCCATACGGTTCCCCAGCTGTGTGCCGGCATGTCACCGGACTCAAATGTTTCGGTGCCCTTATTGCCGCAGGAGCAGGAGTAGTAATAAACTGCCTTTGCCGTGCAGGTAGCGGGTGTCTTGAGATACTTCTCATCGGTATTCTTTTCGGTGTAGCTGTGAACATGACCGATTGCCGCCTTGATTACATATCCGCAAACCGTACAGGTCTGGTGTGTGGTTTCGGTAGCCTCTTCACCGGGGATATGAGCCTCTTCGTCTTTCTTGTTTCCGCAGACGGAACACTCATGCCAGTGGTTTGTCTCGTCATATGACCATATAGTCTTGTATACGTGACCTGCGAGGCTGCCGTACTTCTCACCGCATATACTGCAGGTTGCTCTGTCTTTGCAGGTTGCCGTGCCGCCTGTGTGGTCAGTCATCTTCTTGCCGCAGACATCGCAGTTGTGATCCTTGTTTTTGTCAATGTGTACCTCTTCGTCCTTCTTATCTCCGCAGACGTAGCATGAATGCCAGTGGCTTGCATTGTCATTTGACCATGTGGTCTTGTAAGCGTGAGCCGCGAGCTCGCCTGATTCAAAGGTTTCCGTTCCTTTTTCGCCGCAGGTGCAGGAGTAGTAGTAAACGGCTTTCTTTGTGCAGGTTGCGGCGGACTTGAGATATGTTTCGCTCGTATTCTTCTGATTGAAGTTGTGCGTATGACCAAGTGCGGCTTTTATGACATATCCGCAGATGGTACAAGTCTGAGGTGTTGTTTCGGTAGCTGCTGCACCGGGAATATGCGCCGCTTCGTCCTTCTTATCTCCACAGACGGAGCACTCATGCCAATGGTTTGTCTCGTCGGTTGACCACTCGGTCTTGTAGTTGTGAGCCGCGAGCTCGCCGTACTTCTGACCGCAGATGGTACAGGTTGCTTTGTCCTTGCAGGTTGCCGTGCCGCCCGTGTGGTCGGACATCTTCTTGTCGCAGACATCGCAGTTGTGGTCGTTGTTTGCATCTACGTGCGGCGCCAAGTCCTTTTTATCTCCGCAGACGGAGCACTCATGCCAATGGTTTGTTTCGTCGGTTGACCATGTGGTACTGTAGGTATGTGTGTGAGGCTTATCCTCCCAGATTGCATATAATGTAACATCGCCTGTAACGTTATATGTTGTGCCTGCAATTACCGCGCCCGAAGCGCCGGTTGACCAGCCCTTGAACTGCTTGCCTGCAGGTGCCGTGAAGCCGTTTGCGGGGAGAGTATATGCGCCTGCGGGAACACCTGTGACATCTGCCATTGTTCCCGTGCCGCCGTTTGCATTGAATCTGACGGTATATGTTGTTACGGGGACTGCCACGGAGACTGTGCCCGCCTGCGTGGTGATAGCTACTCTCTCCTCATAGCGGTTGACAGCGTCGGCTACGAGAAAGTCTATCGTGTAGTTTCCTGCCGTCGCTGTGCTTTTTACCTCAAATTTCAGCGTGACGAGCGTACCGTTTCCGGTTGCGTTTGTCGTGCCGGCAGCTTCGAGAAGAGCAACTGCCTTATCGAGGTTTTTGGTGAATGTGCCTGTCATTACGCTTCCCAGCTCTATATCCTTCAGCGTGAGAGCTGCGGTATCATATGAGAATTTCAGCTTCATGACGTCCATTCCGGGGTTGTCTGCTATGGTAACAGCTACATCCACGGTGCTTCCGGGGTTGACCGCCGCTGCCGGCGAAGCCACAGTCACCGTTGCGGGAGTTGCCGCAAAAGCGGGAACTCCCAATGACAGTGTCATGGCGATGATAATTATAAATGTTAGTATTTTTTTCATATTTCACCTCATTACTTTCCGAGAACTACCGCTTCTTCGGCAAAATATCTGCGAAGTCGCGTCAGGTCGTCAATATCAGCCTTCCCGTCGCCGTTTGCGTCAGCTCCGGGGAATATTACTGTCGACGATTCGGCAATATATTTGCGAAGCCTTGTGAGGTCGTCGATATCAACCTTTCCGTCGCCGTTTACGTCACCGTAGAGGAAGATATCAATCTCCTGAGTTTCGGAGGCAAGCTGTGTTCCGTTTGCCTTTACTCTGACGTAATATTTGCCTGTGTCAAGATTTTCCGTCGCGCCCGTGCAGGGTGTCCATGCCGCGCCGTCGGTGCTGAATTCATGTGCCGCCGTGGTCGGTATGCTGCCCTTGCCGCCCGCGGGAGTGAGAAGCGTGGGTGTGAGCGCGGGCTTTGCCGCCTTGGTAACTGTTATTGTCTGCTCATCGGAATCAAGAGTTGTTGTTCCGTTGCCGCTCTTCATGATGGTTATCGTGCAGGCGGAGAGCCCCGTGAGGTTTGCTTCCGTCGCCGTGATATCCACCCATGCGCCGCCGCCAATGCGGTATTTCATGCCTGCCGCGATTCCTGTCAGCTTGCCGCTGTCGATTCCGTTTGCCGTAAATACTGCTGTCGGTGTGGCTTCCTTTGTCTTTGCCGTGGGAGCGGTAAGAGTAATATCAGCCGCCGCTGTCGGTGTGCCGGAAACCTTGATCTGTGTGAAGTCTATGCGTGTGACGGTGATGCCGTTTACTGCCGCTACGGTATAATCCGTCGGGAAGTAGTAGCCGTCAGCCGCCGTATAGATAATCTCTGCCATCGCGTCGCCGATGTTCACATTCTGTGTTGCGCTTCCCGTTGTGGTCATGTTTGCGCCCGCCGTGACAGTCACAGTGTATGTGGCTGCGGAGGGGCTTGTGACCGTAAATTCGGGAGAGTTAACATTTATATACGAAAAGGTGTCAGCCACCCTGGGGGTGTCTGTCGTCCATGCCACGCCGTCTACCGTAACGGTGACGCCTGCGCTGTCAAGCACGTGCGTCAAGCCTGCCGCTTTGTCGATGCGAACCTGACAATCAAATTTGTATGTACCCTCTGTAAAGGTAGCTCCGGTATATCTTTCCCAAATGCCTGCGCTGTTTTTCTTCAGCCAGTGTCCGTTGCTGTAGCCTATATCGAAGTATGCGGGTGCGCCTGTTGTCACGGTGACGGTGGGCTTATTAAATGCGCCGCCGTATACAAGTATTGTTGAGATGTCGGAGGTTCCCTCCACTTTATTTACCTTTGTGCGGTCTGCGGGGTTCACTGCCGTGTTTCCGACGGTCAGGGTGATGCTCGCTGTCGCGGGTGTACCTGCGCTGTCGGTCACGCGGATTACGAGGTCTTCATTTGCTCCTGCAGCTGTCGGTGTGCCGGAAACGGTGCCGTCGGGGGCAACCTCAAGCCATGCGGGACCGGAAACCTTGGAGAAGGTATACGGAGCCGTGCCGCCGGTTACGCCGCCTGCTACGGAGAAGGAAGTGATCGCCACGCCGCTTTGCGTATTGCCGATATTCCATGTGTCGTTCTTTGCAAATGCAAGCGGTGTGCCTGCGGGTGCAGTGACCGTAAATTCGGGAGAGTTAACATTTATATACGAAAAGGTGTCAGCCACCCTGGGGGTGTCTGTCGTCCATGCCACGCCGTCTACCGTAACGGTGACGCCTGCGCTGTCAAGCACGTGCGTCAAGCCTGCCGCTTTGTCGATGCGAACCTGACAATCAAATTTGTATGTACCCTCTGTAAAGGTAGCTCCGGTATATCTTTCCCAAATGCCTGCGCTGTTTTTCTTCAGCCAGTGTCCGTTGGCGTAGCCTATATCGAAGTATGCGGGTGTGCCTGTTGTCACGGTAACGGTGGGCTTTTTATACGCGTCGCCGTATACAAGTATGGTTGCGATATCGGAGGTCCCCGCTACTTCGCTCACCTTTGTGCGGTCTATGGTGACAGCTACCGTTGCCGGAGCTACGCTGAAGCGGGAGGTATTGTCCGTGAAGTCAACGGAATAGAATTCCAGCTCCTTCAGATCCGCTGTCAGATTGCCCGACACGCCTGCGTCTACCTTGCACTTGAAGGTGGCGATAACGGTGTCTGAGTCGCTTCTGTAGTTTGCCGCGCTCGCGATACCCGTGATGACAAAGTCCGTTCCCTCCGTAAAGGAGATGTCGTCAAAGCCGAGCGTGGCTTTCAGTCCCGCCGCAAGCTTACATGAGCCTGCAACCACGGTCAGCCCTGCGGGAAGCTTCAGCTTCATCTGGATAGAGCCAAGCTCGGAAACGGGACCCATTGTGATGGTATATGTTATCTCATCGCCTGTCTTTGCGTCGGTCTTGTCTGCCGTTATCTTTATCTCTGTCGAGGTGTAAACCGTGGGAGGCGGTGTGGGCGCGCTGATTTCAAAGGTCTGCGAGGTTGTCAATATCTCGTAGTTGCCGCCCGTCTTGTCGGAAACGGTTATCTTGCCTGTTCCCACAGCGTCGTTATCCGTGATGCTTCTTGCATATTCGGAGGTGGAGATAACCACTCCGCCGTCCTCTACGGTAAATGTCGGTTCTACGGGAGTTCCCGTATAGGTGTATGTTCCGCTTACGCGGATAACGGGGGTTACGGTCTTGCGGCCTATCGACCAGTCTACCGTGACGGGGGTGCTTGTGCCGTCTGCCCAGCGTCCGCTCTTGGAGGTGACGCTTGCGGTATATGTGCCGGCGTTTGTGCCGACGTTGCCGGAGATAAGCATTGTCGCGCTGTCAAAGCCGGTGACGGTCACTGTCTGCGCCGAGCCGCTATAGGTATATGTGCCTGTTATGCCCAGTGTGGGCTTTGCGGGATGCGATGTCGGGATTTCCTCCCATATCGCATAAAGTGTTACATTATCGGATACGGTGATTGCTTCGCCTGCCGCGGTTGCCGTTCCGCTTGCCGAGGTTGCCCAGCCGACAAATCTCTTGCCTTCCGGAGCGGTGAAGCCGTTTGCGGGAAGCGTATATGCACCCGCGGAAACGCCTGTGACCTCTGCCATTGTGCCCGTACCGCCGTTTGCATCGAAGCTGACGGTGTAGGTTGCGTGAGGAGGTGTGGCTCCGCTTATCGCCACGGCTGTTTTTACAACAGAGAAGCGGGAGGTGATATCAATGAAGTCAACGGAATAGAATTCCAGCTCCTTCAGCCCTACCTCAAGCGAACCTGCCGCGCCTGCGTCTACCTTGCACTTGAAGGTTGCTATCACGGTGTCTGCCGCGCTTTCGTAGTTTGCCGCGGAAGCCACACCGTTTATGGTATGTCTGCCTGTTGTCATGTTTTCGGTGAAGGCAACATCGTCAAAGCCGAGTGTAGCCTTCAGCCCTGATGCAAGACTGCGCGAGCCTGCAACATAAGTCAGACCCGCAGGAATATCCAGCACCATCTGGATTGATCCGAGGTCGGAAACGGGACCCATCGTGATGGTATAGGTTATCTCATCACCGGGGGCTGCCGTTGTTTTGTCCGCAGCTACGGTCAGCGTTGTCGACGCTACCGGAGCGGCATACACCGGAACTGCAATAGTCATCATGGAAAAAATCATGACAAAGCACAGCAGCATTGATGTAATTTTCTTATTCATAGACAATCTTCTCCTTTTAGAGTGTTTTTTGTGTCCGCGGAAGCGTTTTACTTCGCCGCCGCCCTGTTCCGCTCAGGGCGGCGACTGCTTTGGATTTATTTTGCCTTTTTGCTTTACCAGAGATATTTTGTACCCTTTACGTGTGCGTTGATACGCATCGCGTCGGCTGTGGTAACCTTGCCGTCCGTGCCGATAACGTCGGCACACTTCAGTTCGTATTCCGTGAGGGTTACGGTACCCTTGACATAAGCGTTGGTCTTCATGTAGTCAAGAGTTGTGATCTTGCCGTCGCCGTTTATGTCGCCTTTCGGGTGAACCTTCATATTCTTTGTGACAGTTGTCGCGCCGACAACAACCTTTTCGGTGCGTGTCACGTGATTTTTCTTGGAAACCGTCATTGTGTAGGTGCCCTCAGCCACGCTGTCGAAGGTGTATGTCGCGCTGTTGCCGTAAACAACCTTGGCGTATGAGGGAGAGCTGTCGCCCTCGCGTGTGAGAGTTACGGTTACTGCGTCGGTGCCGTCAAGGAAGGTTGTTATCGTGCCCGATACCGTTCTTCCCGTGCCTTCTGCCCAGCAGGGTATGCGTACCTTGAAGCCGGAATAGTAAACCTTGTCGCCGACAGTCTTGGTGGTCAGCTCCCATGCGTCGTTGCCCAGCTCTATTCCGTCTATCACAACGCGTGCAGTGGAGGGAAGCTCGGGATAGTCCGTTGCAAGGAAGAAGGAAGGCTCATACTGATAGGTAATGCAGTAATAATAGGTAGTGCCCGCGTTCATCGGCTGACTTGCGGTGAGAACCGTGCCGTCCTCTTTTTCGATATGCTCATCCGTGATGGAGAGACCGTTCAGCGCGGCTGTCGCGCGCAGGGTGAACATCTTGAAGCTGCCCGTCGCGCCGCCTGTGGGAAGAATCATTCCCGTGTGCAGTTCGTAGGGGTCCGCGCCGAGAGTAAAGGTTACGGTGAGATTGTTTTCGTCGATGAGCGCATAGTTGCCGCCGCCGAGATAGAGTCGGCAGGGCTCGGCGAAGCGGACGTTTGCATTATCCTCGGCAGCCAGCGCGAGAACGCCGGAATATACCGTATTCGGAAGTGCATTGCCCTTGGCATCGAAGATATTTGCATCCTCGCCCGCGTCGAATTTTCCGTTGCCGTTGCGGTCGATGAACCATGTTACGCCGATGACCGACAGCTTTGTTTCGACGTTTCTTCCGGCGTCGTCGAGTTTATCTTTCCATACTACGCGGAAATCAAATACATCGGGCATCGGACTGCCTGTGCGTACATATTCCTGCGGCTTCACGAGCATCAGGTGCTTGTCGTCCGCGCCGCCGTAAGGCTCCGGCTCGCCGACGGAGAAGTAATACTCCACGTCAATGCGGGAGCGACCGTAGCTGTCGGTGAGCTGTGCAAACGGCATATAGTGACCGTTGATATAAACCTTCGCGTCGGGCGCGAGCCTGTATTTGCTGTCGGCTTCGCCGAAGGAGCCGATGTTGAACGCAAGCTTGTGCATATACAGTCCGCTTTCGTATTTCTTTGTGGGAGGAAGCATGCCGTCCTCACCGTAAACAAAGCAGTCGCCATATTCAAGCGAGCCCGTGTCGGAATTCTCCGAGGACGCGTCCTCATAGGGAACGCCGGAGCCGTTTATGGTTTCGTTCAGCTTTGAGGCATAGCTCCAGACAAGGTCAACCGCCGTGATGTTTTCAAGCCCGCCGAACTTGAGGTCCATAAACTGATAGCTTTCGTTGAATTTCCATACGCGGTTGTCGCCCGCATACGGCTCGTTTGTCGTGATTTCGAGCGTGTCGATATAGGTTGTGTCGGGATCGTAGAGGAAGTCTGCATACCGCGTCAGAAGCAGATATGCGTTCCATGGGTTGCTCGTCGTGTCCGGATTGTAGCCGTAAACGCTGTAAGAGCTCGGGTATGTCGCGCCGATTTTGCGCAGATCGTACACGGTCTGGTCGTTGTCAAAGCCGTTACAGCCGACCGTGTCGATATCCGGGAGATAATAATTGTACATTACGTGGCGGAGACAGAAGGTGTTGCCCTCCGTGGGCTTGAACATATAGGTTATCTCCGGCGCGTCGTTATATGCGATCACGCTCTCCCATATATGCTCATAATATTTTTTGAACTGCGAGGAAATCTTGAGCGTTTCCACCGTCAGGCGCTCTCTCGCTTTCTCGCCTGTCACCCATTCGCCGTTGTAGCTTCGTACCGCCGTGACGACGGGCAGAACATCGACAAACTTTTCGCCGATGTGGTCGGCAAGGTCGGGCGTCTGTATCTTGAATTCATAAATCGGCACGATAACGTCGACATGGCATTCGTGCCACGAATCATCCTTGTCCCAGCGTGCATAATAGGTGATGCGCGCCGTGCCGGGAGAATGTGACGTTACATAACCGTATTCGTCAACCGTTGCGACCTCGGGATTGGAGCTCTTCCATCCGCTAGTGGTGGTCCTTGCATACGTTGCGTCCTTCGGAACAAAGGCTATATCGAGAGGGAGCGTGTCAAAAGGCCCCATGTTGAAAGTGCCGACTACGCTTTCGTCCTTTGTTATCGTAATGTCCGTACCCCTGTAGATAATTCTGTATCCGGTTGCGTGCTTTTCGTATTTCACCGTTATGGTGTTGGAATAGACCTCGTATTTCACGCCGCTGACGTAGCCGATTGCCACCACGCGGAACACATACTCTCCGGGAATCATGTTTTCCGCCGTTGCCTTGTTGAAGTATTCGTCAAGGTTCCATACGCCGGTTTCGCTGTCCTGGAGGCTGCTGCTCGTCGGACCTATGTCAAAGCCGCGATAATTGGCTGGTGCTTCGATGATGTCAAGGCGATATCTTCTGAAGCCGCCCCAGTCGGCGATGCCCGTATTGCGGCTCGCGCGGATTGTAGTGCCCTTGCCGTATTCGGTTTCCGAGGCACTTGAGGATATCGTCACCGTGCGGAGCGCGGCATAGTCCACGCCTTCCACGTTGAAGAAGCAGGTTGACCAGTAGTACTGATGTCCCTTTCCGTCCGGTGAGAGGTATTTCACGCCGTAGCGATAGATGCCGTTTCTGTCGGTGCAGAGCAGGCGCTGATATGTTCTGTTCTCCTCCGTGACTGTCACGTCCTCAATGGAGAAGCGCGTGTCGCCGGTGGTGACATTTTCCCATGTGTTTCCGTCGAGATACTGCCAGATGATGTCATACTGATCGATCGGGGTGTTGTCATAGGGGTCGAGCCATTTGCCGTCGTCCAGATAATCCTGAAGCCCGTGATTGAGCCATATCTTCTGTCCGTATTCCAATTTCGTGCTTCCCTCGCCCTGACTCTTCCATTTGTAGCCGGGAACGCTTCCGCCCTTGTTCTGAATCGTATATTTGATCTCGCCGGAGGAGAAGACCCTGCATTCCTTTTCAAAGGTTGCGATGGTCTTTGCATTGAGATTGTTGCTCTCGCGGAAGGTCAGCGTCACCTTGAGGAAAAGCGGTCCCTTTTTCCCCGTGACTATCGAATAGGGCGTTGTGCCGTCCAGCTTAAACTCGTTTGAGAGCCAGTAGTTTACGGGCTGGGTGCTTGAATTCGTGCCCTCGTAGTATCTGTATGCGTAGGAGACCCTCACCCTGTCGGAATAGCCCATATCCTTTATGCTCTGAACACATTCGTCCGTGAGGGCAACGTTATAGACCGTGTGTCCGTCTGTCGTGGGCTTGTCGGAGATGGTCACCTTGTAATCGAAGTCCACCTTGCGGGATTCAAAGTCCGTCGCCGTGAAGTACCAGTCCTGAATACCCTCGTATACCGTGTGGTAACGGTTGTTCCATGCCTCCGACACAAGCACGCGTATGTAGTATTTCGCGCCTGTCTCATATCTCGGCCATGCGTTTGTCGTGGAGTCGCGCAGGTCGCGGAGATTGAGCCGCGGCTTTTCGCTGTAATATTCGGCAATGGGCGTGCTTTCGCCGACCTTATAGAGATAGAACATATAGAACAGGCGACACCAGCTGTTCGGGTTGTAATCGTTTTCCAAAACGCTTGCGTTCTTGCCCCAATAGGACTGATAGCCTACGTTGATTACAAACGCGTCGTTGGGATGATAGTACGTCGTGTCATAGCCGGGAGCTGCCCCCAGCGTGATTCTCCCGCTCGGTCTCGATGCGCCGTCGGTTGGCATGCTCACTTTTGCTCCATCTAAATAGAGCGTGTCGCCGCCGCCGATGGTCGTATAGCTCATGCTGCAATCGCTGTCGGGATTGAGACTGTCAAAAATGGCGATTCTGCCGGGCTTCATATCCTCATAAATGCCGACCGGACCACCATAATCATGCGCATAATGAAGTACTTCCGCGTCTATAACGCGCGCATTGAATCTGCCGCCGTTGACGGTGAGCTTGCCGTGCTCCAGAGCGTCTGCATCGCGCAACTTTCTCCATCCGTACCACGCTCTTCTCTTATATCCGCCGGAATAAACGTCGGCGCCGCCGGCACCCTCGATATATCCGTCGTTTATTACAACGGTGGAGCCGGGTCTGCCCTCGATGGCGGCAAAATGCGTTCCTCTGCCGTAGACGTCGCCGCCGTTCAGCTCAAAATAGCCGCCGTCCTCAACCGTGACGCCGCTTCCCTGAAGCTGCAGGCGCGCATTTCCGGTATAATTAAATCCACCCTTTATGAAGCCCGCGGAATCAGTCTTTGGCTTGTTGGTATAGTGCAGCTTCTTTGAAGCGCCGGTGCTTATCTCGCCGCCGTACATCGTAAAGCGTCCCTTTACGGATATGATATTGCGGTAGGGCGTTTCCGAAAAATACATCGGCTGACCGAAGAATATCTTTCCGTTTTTGCCGGTGGAATCATAGAGATAGAAGCTCGCGTCCTCCGTCACCGTCATCAGATAGTAGAGGTACTCCGCATTTTCGTTGGTAGGATCCAAAGAATAAGCTTTCGAATATCCCACGCCGGTGTGCTCATAGGAGATATTGTAGCCGTTCATATCCAGGTGCTTGACGCCCTTGATCCGAATGCCGCGCGTCTTGCCCCAGATGGGCAGGTCGTTTTTATCGTAAACGTCGATATTGCCCACGAGCTTTATGTAGTATTCGTGGGGAGAGGTCAGCAGATTGATCAACTTTTTCATGCGATCCTCGTGCTTTTTCTCTCTGCCTACTTCGACCCATGTCGGCTCTGCCGCCGCCGCTCTGAGCATGGCGGGGTCTGCTGCCGCGGGAGACACTTCAATGTCGCCGATGTCCGCCGCCTTTATGACGGTCTCTCCCGCATTTGCCGCTGCCAGCTTCGCCGTGCCGAGTCCTGCCAGCGGAAGCAGCCCGAACAGCATGAACAGCGTCATAAGCAGACAAATGACCTTGCTTGTAATTTTTTTCATGTTGTTTCTTCTCCTTTTCGTTTTTTTGTTTTGTTTTGCCCTCGTCAGCTTTTCGCCGCAAAGGGAAGTGCTTTGCCCTCAGGCATCATAAAAAAATCGGTTGCTTTTGCTTTTGCTTTTGCTTTTTCCCCCTTTTTCTTCTTCTTCTTCTTCTTCTTCTTCTTCTTCTTCTTCTTCACTTATTCACTTTTATTTTTTTTGCTTATTATTATGTACGTCCGTTTTTTTGCTTGTCTCGGTGCCGCGCACCGCCGCGGGAGCTGCCGCAAAAGCGGAAACTCCCGATGACAGCGCGGCGGCAATGATAAATATCGTATATCCCCCCGTTATTCGCCGAGACCCGCGCCTGCTTCGACAAGATATCTGCGCAGGCACGTCAGATCCTCGATATCGACTGCTCCGTCTCCGTTCATATCCGCGCCGGGGAACAGATCTACGCTTTCCTCCGCGAGGTATCTGCGGAGTCTTGTTATATCAAGCGTATCGACCGTGCCGTCGCCGTTTGCATCGCCGGAGAAAATATCGCTTACCTCTATATTTGCCTGCCCGCCGCAGATGACAACTCTTTCCTCGGCGGCGTTGTTGCAGGAAATAATCTCAACCGATATGCGGTATTCACCGAGTGCCGCCATATCGGATACCTTGAAGGTCAGGGTCAGGAGAGTACCGTTTTCCGTTACGTCGGCGGCATTGTCAAAGAGGAACATTCCTGTCGACGTATTGAGTGTGGCACTGCCGAAAAGTCCGCCCGCGACGGCGCTCTCAAGCTTCATCGCGCCCTTGGGATAGGAAACGCGGAAGGCAAGCGCCGCAATGCCGGGATTATTTGCAAGCGAGATAGTCACGCTTACGGTATCTCCTGCCTTTGCCGTCTTTCCGGAAACCGACAGAAGCGATATGCTGTTATCCTTTTCAACATCGCCGCATACGGAGCAGGTTCTCTCGCAGGTATTATCCGCAAGGTTCAGCGTCCATTCGCCAAAGTTGTGACCCTTTGCCTCGCCGTGGGAGAAGGTTTCCGTGCCGACAATGCCGCAGGAGCAGAAGCGGTAATATTTCGCAGGCTCCGTGCAGGTTGCCTCGCTTGCGAGATATTCAATGAGAGGAAACTCTTCTGTGAAGCTGTGCGCATGCGGTGCTTCCTTAACGGAAACCGCCGCCATGGTCCTGAGCGAGCCGCAGGAGATTTCAAAGTATGCCATGCCGCCGGAAAGTGCCGTGACAACGCCGTTTTCGTCAACAGTTGCGACTGTCGGCGTTTTTGCCTTGAAGGTCAGTGTGCCTTCGCTTCCCGTGATTGTAAGATCTGACATAAGGTCGAGTGTTGCGCCTGTTTCTATTTCCTTTATGCCGCTGTAGGAGAGTGCGGTTATCGGGTCGGCGACCGTTTCGGGAACGAGCACATACCCGCTCTCAAACGCCGCCATTTCGATGCCGTTATATGTGAGGATGCCCTTTTCGCCGACCACCTTAACGGATGCGCCGACTTCAATGGGTTCATCCGGAGTGAAGCGGAATTTTGTTGCCGCATTCAAGCCGACGGTCACATCGTGTTCGCCTGCCTTCTGCTTGTTTCCGAAGGCGGTGAGCGCCGCATTGAGCGCTTCCGTGTTGCCGTCCAGCGCGTCGCCGCCGAACATGACGGAAATAAGACGCTTCGCGTCGTCCGCCAGCACGGGGCGGTCGAAGGTAAAGTCAATGTATGCGCCGCGGGCGCCCGCCTTGACCTCTTTCAGCATTGCGGGAGATGTGGAGACCATGCTCATATTGACATCCAGATGCGCCGGAGGAACATCCAGCTCGATGCTCTCTACCGTGTAGTAGCCGTCCTTTTCAAAGACAACCTTCCACTTGCCGATGAGAACATCCCAGCCGTATTTGCCGTCTGCGCCCGAAATATTCGGGTTCGGACCTTCTCCGTGCGCTTCGGAATCCCACTGAACCCACTCGCCGCTTGCCGTATCAAGGTAGTAGACCGTTGCACGCACGCCCTCGAGGAGATTTCCCTCTATACCCTCGAAAATATAGCCCGAGGGGTCGATATAATAGGATAGCTCATACGGCAATTCTGCGTTGCGCGGGAAGGTGGTGCCGTCCCAGCCATACGTTATGATGAGCACAAGCGCCCTCTCGTGCTCTTCCATCTCGGTTCTCCAGCGCTCCTTAAATTCTTCCCATTCGAGTTTTTCTTTAAGCCGTATGTTTTCGCGGTTCAGTCTGGCGATTTCCTTGTACTTGGCTTCGATATCCGATTCCATATTGCCGCGCCAGATGTCAAACAATCCGAAGGCAACGCCTGCGAGAGGGTGTGCCATTCCGGCGACGGTTTCGATTGCCGTGTACAAATAGGAATCTGACTTCATATCAAGGTAATCCTGCCGCTGTTCGTTTGTCAGGTAGTTCATCCAGTCCTTGTTGCCTATATAGTCGCCGTGTGCCGCGTTGAGAACGTCAGCCGTGCCCTTCACGGTGAAGAAGTCGCTTGCAGCCGATACCACCGGAGAAGAAGCGGCAAGCTGTCCCACACTGCCTATGGCACCGCCGATGGCGGATGCCGCCTTGGAAACAACCGCCGGTATGCCCGCCGCCGATACGTTTTCTTCCCCGAATTCGGGAAGCAACAGCTCGTAATTATCGGAGGTTGTGTACATTGAGATTATGCCCTTGTCTTTATTCACGGCAAATCCGTTTGTCACCTTGCCGAGATATTCATTGCCGTTCATTATGGCAATGGAATATTCGCCGTCGGTATTTTTGATTCCGCCGAAGATAAAGTAGTTCTGTATGGTTCCCAGAAGCTCGCCCTTTTCATTATATATATTATAAGCGGGGTAGTAGAGCTTCATTTCGTCGCCGAGCAGAGCCTTCAGGTCATCATCGGTTATTTTATTGCCGCTGAGGACGAGCTTTTCATATTCCGCCCAGATGCGGTAGGTTTCCTCAAGCGTCCAGCCGTTGGTGGGAGCCACGGTTTCCATTGTCCAGCCCTCGGGAAGTCCGTTGTCGCCATTGTCTGCCCTGTCCTTGGAGGAAGCATAGGTTTTAGCCAAATCCTTGATCTGCATCGTGGGCATTCCTTCATAAGGACGCGCCGCGACAAGCTCATACACTATGTTAAATTCCTTGGGCGGGTTGAGCATGTCGCCGAGCACTCCCGTTCCGGTGTAACAGCCCTGCTCCTCATCGTATTCCAGCTTGATGGCGAAGTTTTTGCAGTTTTCGGGAACATCCGCCACCGCATATACGTTGTAAACCTCTTTCGGCTTATCAAACCATGCGCGGAAGGTGAAAATGTCCGTGCCATTCCAGTCAAGCCGGAAATATTGATTTTTCTGATTTGCGTATGCAATCCTGTCCTCGCGGTTTGTGATAGTCACATAGTGCATCGGAGAGGTATTGATGCTATTTCCCTTGTTATAATTCCATTTCTGCAGAACGGGCGCATCGTAATACAGGCGTATATCGTGGCTCACTTCCTGCATCACTGTCTCGCCTGCGCCGTTTTTGTATTTGTATTTCAGCTCTGCCTTATAGGTATGCGGGTAGCTTTCCGGCTCGCTCATCGGGATGGGCAAAAAGCCTATGCCCGTGGATTTGTCATACAAGCCGTACTCGGCAAGGAAGTAGGAGGAGAGCCAATAGCATTGATTTTCCGCATCGTATGTTGAAGCAAACGAGCTGGTGAAGCCGACCGATTTGGATTTTGTTCTCATTCGGAAGCTGCGGTTGTAATACTCTACCTTGATATACTGTGTATCGAGATATGTCACGGCACCGTCCACATTCAGCGCAACGGCAAAATCGTCGGTGGTCGATTTGAAGGTGACCCATTTACATTCAAATGACTTGTAGGAGCTGCCGTTTGAAAAGGCGGTGTACTCGGCATTTTTGTAGTCCTCTGCCGAATAGTCCGGCTTGTAATAGGATTTTGTCGGGTCAAGCCTGTCATACTCCGTGGAGGTCGTTTTACGGCTGAAGGGATCTGCATATACGTGACGCTCCAGCCCCCAGTATGCGCCGAAGGTTGTGCCGAGAGTGTAATAGAAGATGCTGTGCGCCGGCTGGGTAGTTCCGTATCCGAGCAGATATGCGCTGCCGCTCTCTGTCAGCCGCTTGTTGAACATCACCTCATTGGAGCTTACCTGCGTAGGCATGCTGTAGGTGAACACCGTGTTTTCAATCTCGCGGATAAACTGCAGGCTTCGGTTGCCCTGCGGCGTGATGATATGGCACAGGATGCGATTATCCGCCTTCAGATCCGCCTCGGAGATGCGGAAGGATATGTTGTGCGCATACCTTCCTTTTGCAAGGCTGAGCTCACCCGACGCCTGATTTTCACCGTCGAGCGTAATATCATACGCTCCCGCAGGCAGCCGGATCAGGCTTTGATAATCGTATGCTCCATTCTGGGTGAATCGGACGAGATAGCTTCCGTCCGCTTGCTGCTTTACGGATTTGATATTGGTATCCAGTTCGCCGGTATACCGGCGAATACGGTAGATCGGCTCATATTCCGCCGTAAGAACAATCGGCTCGGGATGCGCAATGGTGATGTCAAGCTCATATTTTGCAACGTTCTTTTCTTCTGAAATGCTATCCCAATAAGAATATGCAGACATAACGGTGTCATCAATATTTCCTACCCACGCTCCGAACACCGTAGTCGGAGAAAGCGGATCTTTGACATAATAATAGTTTGAACCAATATCCCAATTCAGCAATTCTCCTGTGGAACGGTCAAAAGCTCTCAACATGGCATAATCATGCTCATTTCCGTCTTTATCCTTCAGAATGAACTTAAATTTGCTCTGATATCCGAGTTGGAAGGATTTTTCGTGTGGCGAAAGGTCATCAATGATCCATTCCGCGCAGTATGTGCCGAGATATTTCAATGATTCGGAAATATCCTTTGTCGAACTGGGGCGAACGATTACGCGCTGTCCGTCTGCCAGCTTCGGCAGGGTAATCGATTTTTGTCCGGCAACTCTATATGAAAGCAATGTGTCTCCGATCTGCAGATAAACATCGTAGTACGGGATCTTCGTTCCGACAAGGTCGGTTGGACAATTTACCGTGTAGTACTCGGTTTTTGAATCGTCGATTTTGAATACCGTTTCTACGGTTTCCTTATTCAGAGCGAAGGTCTGAACCGCGGGAAGCGATTTCAGAAACTCATAGCTTTCCTGTGCGGTTGCTTTCTTCCATGAAAGCTTTTCTGTTCCCACAGGCAATGCGAGTAACTCTGCTCCGGATGCCACTATATCGGAAGGAACTTCTTCGTGAACTTCCTCGAATTGCGGCGCTCCGTCCTTCAAATAATAAACAAAGATCAAATGATTTCTACCTTGATAATCCATACGGATTTTTATATTAGAAGTAACAGACAGCGTGTATTCGCTTGTCTCGGAGCAATCCAACCACCAGTAGTTTTTGCCGTATATGTTCCATGTCAGATTTCCGTTTGCTCCGCTCAGGTATACCGAAAGCCGCTTTTCGTTTTTGTCGGAAAATACGACGTCTGCTTCCAGAATGCCGTCTGCGCCGAGCGTGTAATAATCGCTCTCAAAGGTCGATGCTATTTCAATGGTAGCACCCTCGGGGGAATATCCGGAGGGATCGGTGAAGTGCAGTTTGACTCTCTTCACTACCGCTTTTTGAGATTTGATCTGCCCCGTAAATTCCTTGCCGCTGAAGCTGAAGCTTTGAGGAGAAATATATCTGCCGTCCTTGTATGCAGCATCGATGGTGACAGAATAGCTTCCGGCTGTGAGTGTCTGCATGGGCAAGGTGACCTCGCCGCTTGCATCCAGCCTGAATTTCAGCCTGTCGCCCTTGCCGCTGAGAACGCCTGTTACGCCGTCCAGAGAGCCTTCGGAGGTAAATTTCAGGTGTACCTCTTCCTTTACCGCCTCCTCCAGCGTCGCCTCAAAAGAGGTTTCGGGCTTCATCAGCATGAAGGTGAAGGTCTGATAAGGTATTTTTGTCGTGCGCTCGCCCGCTTCATTGTAAAGCGTGACATCTTCGATGGTGGCGTATATCCGTTCCGAATTGAGCGGCATGACCGCCACTGTCGCCTCGCCGTTACTGTCAAGCACGGCTTCGTTTCGGAAATATCCGCAGGAAATTCTTACCTTCACTCCGGCAAGGCTGCTGCCGCTTGCCGCATTGAATTTCAGCTTGACGGGATAGCTTTCCATTTTGGTGAATGCAGAGGGCAGAGGGAGAGTATATTCCTTACTGCCGTCCGTGGTGACGGTATACGACGACGGGATATCGTAGATATTGCCGTCTTCCTCCGCATACCGCTCTACAACTCTGCCGAGCGTCATGCTGCTGCCGGAGACAAGGAAAGCACTTTCGCCGTCCTTCATCAGGTAGCCGTCCTCGTCGGTACTGCCGTCACAGCGGTACGGCAGGAACAGGATGATACCCTTCGGCACTTTGAAGCGTACGATTTTGTCAAAGGTGATCGGCGTCATGACCTTGTTTATGCCTTCACCTACATAAAAGTTGCCGCTCTTGTAAACCTCTCTGCCGTCCAGCAGCAGGGAGAGCGTATATGTTCCTTCGGAAAGGTCGCCGAAGGTGTAGAAGTTTGTTTCGGCTTCCGTATTCACGGCAAGCGTGAATGTTGATTTCTGCGTTTTGTTTCTCAGCACAAGCAGCATTTTTTCTACCGTGCTCTTGGCATAGACGGCGTTGTTTACCGTCATTTCCACAGAAACCTTAGCTGTCATGGAGCAGGGGTAGTCCTCTGCCGCTTTTTCTGCGACCGCGGCACCGTTCTTATATGCCGTTACGGTCACAGACACAATCTCATAGATGCGGCTGAGCCTCCATACACCGTTCCATGCAGTGCCGGCATTGCCGAGGTCGATTTTATCTGTTTGCAGTGTGTCTTTATCGTCCATCGTTCTGTAAACGACGGTTGCTACGGCACTGTCAACGCCCGCTCCGATCGAGGCGCGTATATTGAGCGTGCTTCCGATGATATAGCCGTCACGATTGCGCTCAAGTGAAGCATCAAGCTTATCGATACTCCAGCCGTCCGGTGTTTTTGCCGTGACGGTCATGCTCGCGTCGGATTCATTGCCTGCGCCGTCATAGGCTTTTATATAATAGGAATATTCCGTATCGATCGCAAGCCCTTCGTCGGTGAAGGTGCGCTTTGCCGTATCTCTGATAAGCACACCGTCGCGATATATGCGATAGCCCGACACGCGGACGTTATCCGTTGCCCGCGTCCAGCTGAGAGTGATGCTTGTTCCGCTTATCTGCGGTGTCACGACAGCGGGAGCGGTGGGCTTTTCCGTATCGGGCGCGCCTGTCGGCTTGCCCATTGCGGAAGCGGCACTGCTGCGCATGCCTGCCGCATTTTCAAAGATTATCTCGTAGGTATAAATTCTGTTGCTGTCAAGATTTGTGTCATTATAGGAGGTATATTCCTCCGTGAGGCAGCCGAGTGTTACTCCGTCGCGGGTAATCCACAGCTTTCCCGTGCCGACGGGAGCATCCCATGCGAGCTTCAGCTCGCCTGCCTCGCCGTTTGTCACCTTGAAGCCGGTGATCGGGCTGACGTAAGAAGGTACGCTCTCGACACTTGTTTCTGCTGTTGCATCCGACGCTCCCTCCAGCTTTGAAACTGCCGAAAAGGTGTAGCTTCCGTATTCGGTAAGCGGCACACTCAGTCTGTATATGCCGTTTGCGGGAAGCGTTACGGGACTCAGCGTCTTTGCGGCGCCGCCCGGCGTCGTGTAGGAAACGCTGACAACAGCACCCGCCTTGCCGCTTATCGTCAGAATAACGTCATCAGCCGCCGCATTCGGGGCAGACAGAGTGACAAAGTGTGCGCTCGGTGCGCCGGATACCTTAAAGGCAAAAGTTGTTTCCTTGAAGGTAAGCGCACTTTCCGTGTCGCCCGCAAAGGAGATGACCGCTTCATATTCGCCGGCTTCGAGCTTTCCGAGATTTATTCCCGTCCAGTCAAAGAACTCTTTTTTCTGCCAGTCGCCGCCTGCTTTGCGGTATTTTATTTCAAGGGGGAACAGCCTGACCTCACCTGTTATGCCCATCTTGGGATTGCCTCCCGTAACGTGGCGTATATCTGTTATGCGCAATCCGCCCGTGACGGTCGCGCTCAGATCTATGAGAACATCCTGCTCTGCGGTAAATTCGCTCTGCGCGGGTGAGCCGACGAAGGAGTCAATCTCCCGCCCGCTTACGGTAAATTCTGTCTGATTCAGAGGAAGCGTCAGCATGAATACCGTGCCGCTGCCTTCCCACTCGAAGCTGCGCTCCGCAAGCTTTGCATACATTCCCGTGACGCCGCTGTCAAGCATGAACTTCTGAGCTCTGTAAACATACATACTGTTTCCGTCGGAGTTGTCCATTACAATGCCGCCCAGCTCCGGAATCAGGCAAAGCGAGGAGTTGCTGCTGTCATTATTGGATATACTGTATTCCCGGAATTCTTCATCCGCAAGGACTACATTTGTTCCTTCTGCCGCAACATTGACTTCGCGGTAGAAAACATAGTATATCTGACTCTTGTCGCTGCCATATACCGAATCCACGCCGCCGACATAGTAGGAGCCGACAGGGATTTTGTCATGGGCACTTGTTGTAAAGGTATGCCCTCCGCAGTTTACAAACAGCAGAGGAGAGTAAACCTGTCTTCCGTTTTGACCCAGATAAACCTTAAGCTCGCCGAATTCCGCATCCGGTTTTGTTATGGTACGGGTGGGATTTGCGGGGTCATATGGGAAATAATCAAAGAACATTATGCTCTCGTCGGAAGATCCGCTGTTATTGCTGAGTCTGACCGGCACAAATACATTCGTGACGTCATCCCAATTTTTCGCGTCGAGATAAACGATGTAGGATCCGTCTTCTTCCGCTTTATAGCCGATGGCTGTCGGAGCTTCTGTTTTTCCGTTGCGGACAATGGATATCTGCTCAACCGAAGCATAAGCGGACGTATAGCCCTCGGGAACCTCCAGTCGGAGCGTCATCATTTTATCGAGCTTCACGTGGAGTGTTTTCGTCACCGTATTGAACTGATACGGCAGAAAGTCCACATATGGCGTACCATCATAGGACAAATCGGTTTTCAGCGCATAGCGGACATTCAGAATGTAGTCACATTCGGCAATCGGCATTTTCGGCCAGCGGTTGATGCCGCCTGCATACAGCGTGCCGGGATAATCCTCAACCATGCCGGAATAATAGTCCGTCGTATCTTCCTCATTTGCGCTTTTCATGCTGAATTCGTTGGCTATGCTGTTAAAATACTGATTCGTTGAGGGGGTGGAGTAAGCGCTTTCCAGGATCTCACCGCCGACAAGGATATTGCCCTTATCGTCTACGGCTTTATGAACAATCGTAGTGTTTTCTCCGTAGCAAAGCGTATCGGTGCCTATATCAAATTGCGTGATTATTTTTGTAGGATCGAAGTCAATGGAATTCATCGTATTGACATCGACCTCTCCGAGAATATGCGTCACATGACAATATCTTCTTATTGTACTTTCGGTTCCGCTTGGTGTAACGTATTTATAGCGGATGACATCATATATGCCGACGGCAAGATTCTGCGTTACAGGCGAGAGATATACTGTTTTGATATCTGTCCCGTACAGATTCAGCGACATACCGTCGCTGGCGGAGAGAATACTGCCGTTTGATGCGACGACTGTCCAGAGGTCGCCGTTGCCGAGAGAATCCACCGCGGAAATCGTTATCTCGCGAGCCGCGTCGATATCCTCGGCGAGAGAGATTTCGGTTTTGTTTCCGTCCTGAACGGCGGTCGCAAATATGAGATATCGATTTTTCTCATCTTTGACAAAGAAGCGATGCTCGCCATCCGAAAGGTAGAAGGTTATATCGCCCGCGCTATCGGTACTGCCGATGTCGAGGCTGTCGCTTCCGCAGCAAAGCTTTATATCGGCATAGGAAAGCGTCACCGTACTGCCGCTGAAATGAAGCGTGGTTTTCTGTGCTTCGTCGCCGCCGAGAGAGATTTCCGGAGCAAAAACACTCGTTTTGGTGAAAATCATATCGTCTGTCACAAAGCTGAAGGTCAGCCGTCCGCCGTTTTCATCGAAAAGCTTTTTGTCAACCTCAATTTTGGATGAAGAAGCACCTCCGACTTTCTGTAAAAACTTTCCCGTATCGGCGTTGTATACGGAAATCTGTCCGGCAATGGCGCTTCCTTCGGGATCGTAAATGCACAGGTTCGCTTTTGTAACCACAAGGCTGTTGCGGATGACAGTTGCATATTCCGAATAGTTATGTACTGTCGTTGCGTCCTTGTTTGCTTCCGCTTCCGCCGCCGTGCGATAGAAAATTTTCAATGTAATGTCGCCGTCTTCTAAACCCGAGGTGTCAAGGGTAAAAATGTACTCCGTCTGCTCCGTTGCCGTTTTCAAAACAGGCTCGGAGGTATACAGCACGGTCCCTTCTCCATTGTAAACAACAAGCGTCGCATCCTTTGCAAGCGCCGCACCGACGGTAAGCCTTCCTGTAATCTCCACCGTACCTGTCAGCACATTGCGGCATTCAATTCCGCCCTGAATAGTGACGCGTGTCGCTTTCACGGAGCTGATGAACGCCTGTCTGACGCTGTCATCCATGTCCGTCATATTCCTGAAATTGTATACATGATAGTTTTTGTTGTAATATGACACTCCGCCGTGACCGTATGCAAACATGCGCTTGGCGGCGGTGATGGCTTCGGGGTTGGTTCTGCCTCCGAGAAGCGAGAACATGACCGCCGTGTAGCCGGAGATTGCCGCGCAGGATGCGGACGTGCCTGTAAAACGCGCATATCCGCCGCCGGGCTCGGTGGTCAAAAGACTGCTCCCATCGTGTCCGACATAGTCATATCCGGGAACATCACTGTATTTTGCGCAGTAAGAGAACGACTGAATATTTGCGCTCATATAATATCCGGCGAGAACAGGATAAGCATCCTGAAGATCCGCAGGATAAAATCCGGAGTAGGTCGTACTGCTGTTGTAGCCGGTATCGTTTCCGCCGGCGCAGATTGAGAAAACATTTTGCCGATGCGCATCACGGATCGCATTGGCGAGCGCTGTCGGATAATATGACATATTTGCGCCGAAGGACATATTCAGAATATCCGCACCGTTTTCTATAGCCCAATAAATACCGCGCACGACATCGGCAATCTTGCCCTTGCCGTCCTCGCCGAGCACGCGTACGGGTATCAGCTCGAGGGGATATTTACCTGCCATTCCGCAAAAGCCCACGCCGTTGTCCGCCTCGGCTCCGATAAGTCCGGCTACTTTTGTGCCGTGCCCGTTCGCACCGATATCGGAATTTATGCCCTTGGCGATTGCCGCATCATTTATTGCGTCATAGCCCGCAACCACGCGGTTGACAAGGTCCTCATGCGTCGCGTCTATGCCGGTATCCAGCACGGCAACACGCACCGTGTAAAGGGAGCTGAGTCCCGCCTCGTCCGCCATTTTTCCCAGAGTATCGAGAAACGGCGCCGATACGTAAGTATCACTGATTCTCGGGTCGGTGGGTGCGGTTCCGAAATCCTCGGCTATACCCGCCGCCTCAAGTGTGTAGTTATAGGTTACCGACTCAATGTTCGGCATTTTTTCATAGCGCACGGCTTCCTCATAGGAGCCGTCCACCAGCAGCATATTGCCGCCGAGCATCCGTCCGCCGTATACCGTCCGGAATACTTCCAGCGCACCTGCACTTGAAAATTCGAGAATCAGTCCGTCGCTGTCTCCCGTCGGATAGCCGACCGCCGAATTTGAGCGGTTTGCGGCTCCCGCTGACATCTGCATCGGAAAGATGCCGAGCAGCATGATAACGCTGAGCAGCAGGCTGATCAGTTTTGTTGCTTTTTTACTCATTGCTTTGTTCCTCTCTGTCATATCGGTTATTGTTGATTATCTTCAGGCATTCGGTTTTTCTTCTGCGGTGAGTCCGTTCATGAGAAAGATCAGTCGCGGCAGTACCGTTTCCCTCCATGCGCTGATCTTCGGAACAGATACCTGTCCTTCCAGCTTGCCGTACGGAGTATCCAGAATAAAGAAGCCGTAATTTCCGCGTTCATTGTCCGCCTCACGTTCCATCAGCAGTGTGTACATTGTGCGTCCGTTCTCGCGGTATTCGGATTTTTTGTACTGCGGAAAGTTCACGCACTTTTCGTAGACATCAAGGCAACTCTCAAAACTGATTACATACCGCTTCTGACGGTCGTCGATAAACAGGAAATTGCATCCCCTGTGGTCGGTGTCGAAATGGTAATCGGCATCCGGAATCACAGGGATATAAAACCCGTCGAACATTCTGTAGTCATTTTTGTGCATTTGTTGTCCTCCTTTTTCCGTGTAATAAGCTCACCGAAAACAATTGACTAAATCAACGAAGTATGATATAATAAAAATGATACGTAAAACCTTTGCTTTCCCTTAGGGGTACAGTAACCGTTTTCTATGGCTTTATTATACGGATTTAGCCGGATTTGTCCCCATACTTTCCGGCCTAAAGTCGAGGTTTTCAAAAAAATATTTTCATTTTCTCGGGTTCACCCTATACTTTTATAAAAAAAGTATAGGTTTTGACCCGTACGGAGGGCTCTTTATGAAAAAAATGCTTGTGCTGCTGCTCGCACTCACATTTGCTCTTTTATGCTTCTCGGGATGCGCGGAAAGATCGCTCCTGAATCCCAAAAATCCGGTAACGCTGACACTGTGGCATACCTACGGCGAGCAGGCGGACTCCCCGATGAATCGCTTGGTTTCCGAATTCAACAAAACGGTCGGAAAAGAAAAAGGTATTGTCATCAGCGTCAAGCTCATGTCCAGTGCGGGAAAGATCGGAGGTCAGCTTGCTGAAGCGCAAAGCGGTGCACCCGGCGCGCTTGATATGCCGGACCTCTTTTTCTGCCACAACAGCGATGCCGGAAAGCTCGGTGCGAAAAACCTTCTCGATTGGAACGGTTACTTTACAAATGAGGAGCGCGCCGGTTTTGTGCCGGACTTTCTTGCCGACGGCATGATTGATGAGCGGCTCGTTATTTTTCCCGTGTCCAAATCAACACATGTTCTATACATAAGCAAGCGTGAGTTTTCGCGCTTTGCCGATGCAACGGGCGCGACCTACAGCGACCTTGCTACGTGGGACGGCTTTTTCCGTACTGCGGAAAAGTATTATGAGTATTCCGGCAAGCCCTTCTGCGCCTTTGATTATGTACAGCGCGCAGTAGAGCTGAATGCTATCGAAAAAGGGGCGAAGCCCGAAGAGCTTTACAAAGACGGCTACTATGATTTTGGCAATGCCACGCTGAAGGCTTCCTATATGCAGTTTGCCAAGGCACTTGCCAAGGGGCATATCATGATTGCCGAGCTGTATTCAAATACTCATGTTATGACGGGTGACGTGCCCTGCGGTGCCGGTTCATCTGCGGCTGTCATGTATTACAACGATACAGTTACATACCCGGACAACACCTCGGAACCGCTGGATCTGAAAATCCTGCCGCTTCCGCAGAATGAAAATTGTCCGAAGTATGCAACGCAGGCGGGCGTCGGGCTTTGCGCCTACAGAACCACCAATCAGAAAGCGGAAGCCGCTTCGGTTTTCGCACACTGGCTGACCGATGGCGAACGGAATCTTTCATTTGTTGCCGAAACGGGATATATGCCCGTGCGTAACGACGCATATCAATCATTGAAATCCTATTCTTTCCGTAAGGAATCCTATAAGGAACTGTATTCGGCGCTCACGGAAATCAGAAATACGCAGACCTTCCTGCGTGAGCCGAGCTTTGTGGGCTATTATGATAAGGTCAATACGCTCTATGCCGAGCTTCGCCGTGCGCAGACAACCATGCCGGAACGTGTGAAGAACGGCGAGAGTGCCGACGCACTTGCAGGGGAGCTGTGGGAGCTGTTCAGTTCCGCAAAATAACGGGGTGCCTTTATGAACAGAAGCAAATTAAATCTGAAAATGCCGAAGCAGACCATGCACCGCAAGCTGTTTTTTTACACCTTTGTGATGGCTATTCTGCTTCTGGCGCTTCTTGTGACACTGCTGTCATTGCTCGGCAGATTTCGCACGCCCAAGGATGAGCTCTTTGAAAAGAGCGATATGCAGGCGCGGGTTTTTGAAAAAGAAATACTGACACACCGAAATATTCTTGCCATGATGGGCGTACACCTGTCGGAGGATGCCTCCGCCATAATCGGAGAATATATATCAGAGCATAAAATGACATTTGCCGAACTTAGCGGCAATGGCAATGCACTCGGGGAAATACAGAAGCTGCTCTTTGAACCGCTGCGTCAGTACCTGTTTCAGACAGACTGCTCGGGCGCGTTTGTAATCCTTGATGCTACGGTAAATCCCGCATCTGATGAAATCACGAAAAGCGGAATATATTTGCAGGTAAACGGCTACGAGCGCGACCGCTGTGATGCCGTGCTCTATCGCGGAATTGCCTCGGTCGGCAGAGGAAACGGAGTTATGCCGCACAGAAAGTGGCGGTTGGAAACCCGCTGTGATCTTTTTCCCGATTGGGAAGCGGCGACAGCCGACACCAGACTTTCTCTGGAACAATCCTATCGCTTCACGGGGCTGTTCACCTTGCCCGGGATGTCCGAGCGTGCAATGCTGATTACGCTTCCTGTCCGAGGTGCGGACGGAGCTCTTCTCGGCGTTTGCGGCTTTGAACTTTCGGAAAGCTACTTTTCTCTCCTGCACAGCCAGGTGTCTAAGCTTAGTCACCCGACCTGCCTGATGGCTGAGGTCAGCGAAAACAATGTATACAGCAGCTTTCTTGCCTGCGGAGCGTCAGACGACTATTACTATACCCCGGAGGAGGCACTGACTGCGCACGATATCGGAGGCGGGCTGACCGAATTCCGATGCGGAGATGAGCGCTTTGTCGGCGTTGTCCGCAGCTATAAGGGCGACGGCGCCTCTCTCGGATTTTCCGCAATAGTCATGACGCCTGAATCCGACTTTGCAAAGGCGACTTTCAAAAATGCGCTGAGCATAGGATTTCTCGTTATTCTCTTGGTAGCACTTTCGGTGTTCTGCTGTGTCTACGTAAGCCACCGCTACCTCTCTCCTGTATTGAAGGGTCTGGAACAGATCAAAGCCGAGAGCAGCCAGCGCAAGCGAACCGACATTATGGAGATCAATAATGTTCTGGACTTTCTTTCTTCCAAGGAGCGGGAGAGTGCCGCTCATCTCGCCTCTCTGATTGAGGAACGGAATATGGCAAAAGTGGCATATGACCGCGCACAGGCGGAAATAGATAAGCTGGCGGAACGCACAAGAGACACGGTTGATCCGGAGGCGTACAGCTTTTTCCTTGAAAGAATTCCCGACCTTTCAAAAACCGAGCGCGAGATTTTTGACTGCTATGTTTCGGGGCTGTCCACAAAGGAAATTCTGGAATCGGCAAACATTAAAGAAAGCACGCTGAAGTATCACAATTCTCATATCTATGAAAAGCTCAATGTCAAGTCCCGCAAAGAGCTTCTTGTCTATATCTCTCTGATGAACCGCTCGAAGAACGGAGGAAACGGCTGTGACACTGACACAACGTCTGAATAAGATTCTTTCGGAGCAGGGAATGACCAAGACCGAATTTGCCGACAGTATCGGCGTGACGCAGAATTATATCTGTATTCTCACGAGCGAGGTTTCCTCTGCTGCACGCGGTTCAAATATCTCTCCGTCGCTTGCAAAACTGATTGGGCTGAAATACGGCTACGATCCCGATTGGATCCTTTACGGAGATAAAAACGAATAAAAAATAAAGGCTGTCGCGCCAAGTGCGACAAGCCCTGCTTGAATTTTACAAACCATCCGTCCGGCGGGTGGTTTGCAAAGAGGCTTTTTCCTGTCGGAATAAAGCGGTTTGCGCCTCTTTTTGCCGAAGGTATTGACAGCACGGAAAAAACATGGTAAACTTAATAAAAAGATTTCAGAAGCAAAGGGGGATAAAATATGAAAAGAAGCCTTAAGACAGCGATTTCACTGTTCCTTTTCTTATCATTCATTGCAGTGCTTGCTTCCTGCGGAATTATTCAGACATATGAAAATATTGCCGTGCAGGGGGAGGTATATTCCTTCGGCAAGCAGACTATTATTTTGAACAGCATTCTGCCCGAGGGCGGCAATGCCGCGAAATTCAAAAAGGACATTTCCGCTTCGGATATAAAACTTTCCGATGCACTCGAGGGAAAGAATATCGACAAGGTGACTTTCATCGATGAATACAATCTCGAACTGGAACTTTCCGGAAATACAAAATCAGCAGGAGGAGATGGCGCCGTCGGTACTCTCACCGTGCTTGCGGGCGGACTGGAAAGCAAGGGAAAATCCACCTGCCATATAAAGCTGAACGGACCGACTATAGTGACGGAATCCGCATATTCAAACAGATTTACGGCGCGCGATCTCACGCTCTATAATGTTTCATCCACAATCTCGCTTCCGATGGGAGAATTTACGGATAAAGCCGATGCCGAGCATATACGCCTTGCCGACCCGAATCTCGGCAGACTGGAAATAAAGCTGGAAAACGGCAAGCTGACTCTCAGCATCATAAATTGTCTTTCGGCAGAGCCATCTGTCATCTTTGCTCCCGAGACGACGACTATGGGAATAGAATTTTCCATATGTATCGGTGTATATGATGTATATTCTTATTGATCACAAATGAATATAAAAAAATTGCCGGCTATGCCGGCAATTTTTTTCAAACTATATAACTATCACCTGTCAAAGGGGGGATATGACCGGTGAAATTGTTTGCATATCACAAGGTGGCGCGGTGGAATGCAATGGCGAAAGAGCAACAAAGCTATGATAGGGTGTGCTCCCTGTTGCACTTATATTATACCGCATTTCTTTTCATATGTCAACTATACTATTTGGCTACAAATTCTCCAATTTGGCTACTTTTTGCTCATTTTTCGGTAAAAAAGCGGCTTTTTTCGGAAAAAACGAAAAATCTTCGTATTTCTTAATCCATGAATGCGCGAAAATTTTGCGGCTTTTTCAGAAATTTACGCCCGAAAGCGCCGATTACGCGGAGCATGAGAAATTCTCTTGAACCCACGGGACGCTCCAGCTTATAAAAGGTCATATTCCGGTCTTTGCCTATCATGACATCGTTTTTGCGGAGCATCATATGTTTTGCCATAAATTCGAGACAGTTTGTCACATCTTCTATATCATAGCCGAGAGTTTCCGCGATATAATTTGCGCTCAGCGTTTCGGTATAGCTCTCATAAATCAATTCGAGCACGCGGCGGTTTTTCTTATCGCCGAGAAAATCGAATATCTCATCGTTATCATCGCCGAAAATCTTCTTATTCACATCGTCAAGCGCGATAAAGCCGGTATCCATGGAAACATAAAATCCTATTATGCCCGGCTTTGCGATGCCTTCCTCATATTCGGGATTTTTCTTCATCTCGTTTATGATTGCATCGAGCTTGGCTTTTCTGCTGTCGGGCGTGATGTCTATCGTATACTCCGGCATGGCAAAGCGTATTCTGCTCATCATCAGCTCTGCCATTTCGTCATAGTAGTGGTTCAGATGATGATTTGTGTCTATTGTGTCATCAATATTGAAAAGCTCGCCGACGGATATATGAAGAGCTGCCGCTATCTGCGGGACGGAGGTGACATCGGGATAAGATGCGCCGGTTTCCCTTAGTTAAAGATATTGTTTTATCTGAGTGCCAGTTTAAGCTGACTCTCAGATTTTTGTATCAATCAATTTTACCGACAAAGCGGTAGTAAATCTCAATTTTCTGTTCACGAAAGCCGTTTTCGTATTTAATTGCTTCATGCACAACGATTTTATCAATCATGTTGTTCAGCAATTCTGCTGTCAGCTCCGTAGGCTCGGAATACTGTTTGACGATCTCGATCCACTTCCTTGCATCTTCCACAGACTGCTTGCTTTCTGCCAACGCCGCCTTAAGCTTCTGGATTTTTTCATCCAGTTCAATCTGCTCCATCTGATATTTCTGTGACAGCATATTGAAGTTATACTCCGTGATACGTTCAGAAACCCTGTCCTCATACATTTTGGCAAACATCCTGTCAACCTCTGCTTTGCGCTTCTCCGCCTTAGAAAGTTCTGCTGTGTGTTTTTTCATAGCAACAGCTCTTTCCTTGTCACCGGCTTTCAGAATGCTTTTCAAGAGCCTTTCTTCGTCCTCTCGCACAGCTTTCGTCCAGTGCTGAACTCGGAGCAGCACATAGGTGTAAAGCGTGTCGTAGCGGATATAGTGCATGGAACATTTACCGGTGCCTTGCCCATAATTACTGCAATGATAGTGACCATAAGGCGTTTTGTTCTGACGATTCTCGCCGTAGGCAAGCGACCAGCCGCAGTCTGCACATTTCACAAGTCCTGAAAAAATCTTTGTTGTGCCGTCTTTCTGTTTTCTTCTGCGGGAAGCAATCTGATTCTGCACATGATAGAAAACATCTTCTGAAATTATGGCTTCATGAGTATTTTCGATACGAACCCATTCTTCCTTCGGCTTACGGATTTTCTTTTTGTTCTTGTAAGAAATGTTAGTCTGTTTGTTGTGGATGCTGTTGCCGATATAGGTTTCATCTTTCAGAATTTCCTTCACCTGCCCGATTGACCAATCATACTGCTTGCTCTCCGGAGCATCTGCATAGATGTGAGCGAATGTTCCATATCGTGCGTAGTTGAGCCAACCGGATGTAGGGACTTTTTCTTCGATGAGCCTGTGTGCAATACTTGCAGCACCGGAACCATGATAGGCAAGTTCAAAGATTTTCTCAACGATCCACTTGGTTTCATCGTCCACAACTATTGCGTTTTTGATTTCAGGATGCTTCTTGTAGCCCAAAGGTGCGTAAGTACAGATTCTCTGACCTGCAGCGTGTTTTGCACGAAGCGCAGCCTTTACTTTACGGCTGGTATCCTTGGCAAACCATTCGTTGAATAGGTTTTTGAAAGGAACGAAATCACTAAGACCTTTTTCTGTATCCTCATTTTCTGTGACAGCGATATAACGGATATTTTTCTCTGGGAATACAAATTCCAGATAGTAGTCCATCATAACGTGTTCACGACCAAAACGGGAAAGATCTTTCGTGATGATACAGTTGATTCTGCCTGCATCCACATCGTCCATCATTCGTTGAAATGCTGGTCTGTCAAAGTTCGTCCCTGACCATCCGTCATCAATATACTCGTCCACCACATGGAATTGGTTGTCACGGGCAAACTGCTGTAGAATCGTTCTTTGGGTTTCAATACTGACACTGTCACCGAAGTTTTCATCGTCACGGCTTAATCTGTAATATAGTGCGGTATTGTACGGTTGCTTCATTCAAATCCTCCTTCTTCGAAACAACCCACGCTTACAATACTTCGTACTCGTATTGTACTATATGCGAGGGCAGTTTTCAATTTTGTCGCCTGGACACTTGACGTTATTTTTTCTGACTCTTTACTGCATAACGGATAACATCTTCAATTACTTCATTGACGGTCTTTCCGCTATCAGCAAAATGCTCACTGACAGGAATAATGGTTTTACCAACAATCAGATAGTTCGTACCATCCTCGGTGAAATAAACAGAAGTGTTTTCAAGTGTAGGTTCAGGCTCATCCCAGTCATCATCAAATTGAAGGTTCCATTCTTTGATAACTTCCGGTGGCAGACTGAAAATCGGATTGAAGCAACTGCTCCATATATCCAGTTCATAATTGCTGTTGTAATAGTCGATCTGTTCTAAATCAAATTCGTGTTTCATCAATTTCCTCCTTCGTGTATTGTCTACCAACTTCCATCCCAATTGGTTGAAAGTAAAACAAAAAAGCTGTCACACAGAGCATCAAGAAATAAGCACAAGAACACCTGCACTTTTCTGATGGTTCTATGTAACAGCCAACGTGAAGAAGGAGTCATCCTTTCACAAATATATCGGACTCAAAATCGGGTAATCCCGCAAAACTATAAAATCAATCTCGAACCGATATTCAATTTTCTGCGTTTATTCTACTGGATAATTGTAGAAAAAACAAGTATGTCGAGGAGTGTCAGAAAAATATTTTTCACTTTGGCGCAAGTTGCTCAGAAGTTATTTTTTCATTTCACTTCTGGCCAATTTGTCCAGAAGTTACATTCTCGGAAACGCTCATAATGAGCGAGCAGCCATCATCGAAAGATGATGTTCGAAGGGGATTGGGGATGTTGCCCCAACAAGCGGATTTGCAAAAATCGTGAACCTGTACAGGTTTACACTGCTTGCCACTTTGTGCAAGCATAAAATGATAGGCAAATTATTTCCAACTTGGGAATAATTCTGCTACGCTACTTGTGGCCAAATCGTCCACAAGCTAAAATCTTCTTTCGCTCTTTTTAACTTGTGTCCAACTTTGGCACAAGTTGTTTTTTAACCTCGGCACAACTTGTGCCGAAGTGAATTTATAGGAAGGGATTGGAGGGGGGCGCTTACAATTTTTATTCCCGATGCATTGGCGGAAATTTCACTTCCCGACAATTTGTCGGGAAGTTGCACTGTAATCGCAGACCAACTTGGTCCGAAGTGCAAATTTACAATCAGAGCCCCGAGAAACCGATTTTCTATTTTTGAAATATCGTTCTTCCCGAAGAAGAAACACTCTTCGCAACCATCATGGTTAGCAATGAGTGTTCCTTCTAATATGTTTAATTTTTTTCCTTACATGCAGCTTTGAATCTCGTATATCTGAATTTGATTTTCTTCAGCTTTAATCATTTCTGCTACGAGATTGTCGCCATACACTACTGTACTTGCTGGAATGTCAATCTGAAGATAATCTCCGTATTTTTTCATCAACAACATGGCAGAGCTTAATGACAATCCGTTCTTTATTAAACAAATTGTACGTTCGTCATCTGTTCCATATTTAATTTGAGCATAAAATCCGTCCTCGATTAAATCGAGATCATGGAGAACTTCAACATATTTGATCAAAGTATTATCAATGAAATCTTGTTCCTCTTTAATACGAACAATTGCCAGATTGACTACTTGTGTACGATTCTTTCCAACGAACTTGGTATATCGTGCAACGTTGCTGCCTGGACGCTTAACATCACCCCATTTTCCAACATACACCATAACATTCCTGTCTTTTTTGTATAACTGATGCCAGTAACCTACAAACAAACTAATCATTTCGGCGTAAGACTTATTTTTCACACGCCACTCAAACATCATGGAATAGAAATTCCGGGCCTCCTTATTCTCAAGACGCTTAAGACTCTCTGCTCCATTGTCAGGAAGGTGTTGAATGAATAGTTCATTGATCGTTTCCAACAATGTATTTGAATCGCTGATTTTTAAACTCTCACCCTGATATGCATCGACTTGTTGCTGAATAGTCACTTCATGTGCAAAAACATCAAACTCAGTTATGCCGTTCATTATACAGGCTTTTCCCGCAACAGTACTTGTGTATCTCTCTTGATAATCTTCGACCACTCCGTTTTCGTAGTTCTCAACGAATTCCGATGCTTGGCGGAGTTTTTCTCCGTTATCAGCTGTAATCTTTGCTTCTCTAAGAAGAACATTATCAACCGCATCTTTATAGTTTTGTTCTACTTTTGCAACATTACGCAGAAAGCTTTCGCAATTGGCATTTTGTGCAAAATACTTTCCAAACACAAGATATATCTGCGGCTCCAACCGATATAAGTTACCAGTTTCATGACTGAATATTTCGCTGAATCTGCATATACGTCCTACAAGATTCTTAAATGAATCGTGGCTCAGATAAGATCTACCTCGTTTATTATCCAAAATAAACATTCTCTCGGCGGGAAGATTTACACCCGACAACAATGTAGAACTGGTAATAACATATCTTACAGCGTCATCTTTTTTGTAAAGGCCTTCTATATAGATTCTTATCGCATCTGGTACGCTGCCATGATGATAGATAATTCCTTTACGCAAACAAGTTAGCAAATTATATTGCGGTTGCAAATATTCCGAAATGTTATCACAAGCAGTTTGAATCAATTCTGAATCAACTTCAGGCAATACATCAGCTAAAGCTAACGCAAATTTTTCAATATCCGTCGGCTTGTTTAAATAAATAATATTTTTACCTGCGCTATATGCTTTGACAACATCCTCCTCAAACCCAAGGGCCCTGTTGTCGGATATCGGAAGATATTTGTTGAGAAATTGATCGTACAGTTTCAGTCCAGTATGATTTCTTAGATCATACAAAAAATACTTCTCAGTTTTTATGTATTCACTAACTTTGAAACCTTCAATGTCATAGGTTGTATACCTAACTTTAAGATTTGTGCTATCAGCAAGAAACGGGGTCAAAAACTTAAACGCTACGTTTGGATTTCTTTTTTGTGCAACAATTATAACATTAGCCAAAGTTCGACTTCTGCTATCATCCTCCAACATCTCATGTGCTTCATCCACAATAATGCAATCAAAGGAAAGCATCGGATCCTTCTTGAATATTCTTAATAATCTTTCTTGTGTCAATACAGCAAGACAAGATGAGTCATTGGGGTTGTACATTTCTGGATGAACCACAATTTTAGGAAATATACCCTTACTGATTTGCTGAATCCTTTTCTTTGTTTGTACAAGAAGCGCTTTGGTGGATGTTAATACACAGATTTTTTTACCTGCATATTCTTTTACTGCCGATAGAATAAGCTCAGATTTTCCGTATGACGTCGGTGCAATAACGGAAACTGTATTATCTTTTTTACTTTCAAAAAAATGAACCAATGAATTTTGTTGTTCGCTTCGGCATACCTCACCGGATACATACTGCTCCGTAAATGCATCGTTCCATTCAGTGAAAAAGTTCCTCCTGGAATCATCAATGTAATGTTGTTCGATAAATTTGCTAACAGGATATAGGCCTTTATTGACAGCTATTTCATAAAGTGGGATGTAATCATTAGTCTGATTGCAATATTCAACTACAATACGATACGAAAGGAAGTTCGATATCGCCGATGCCGTAGCCTGTCATATGAAGCTCATTTTCGAGCGATAAACCAAAGCGCTCTTTTGCGGGATATGCTACAGACGGGGAGAGCGTCAGCGCGCTTTCGGAGGCTTCTTTCACTGCAAGGCATGCAACGCGCCATGTGCGTCCGAGAGCATCTGTTTTGAATATGACAAAAATATTATCTTTCTTGCTGTCTGCCTCATAAATATCGCATTTTTCCCATTTGCCGGAAGTGCTTTTTACAAATGCGAGCGTATTTTTCACGCCGGAAGAACCGGCTTGTGTAACTATGCAGAATGTTTTATCATCGCTCAGCCAGACCGATTCAGTGTAGAATACAGAGGTGTCGTAGGCAATGGAGATTTCTTTTTTGCGTGTGTATTGGTTTTCTGACATATGTGATGCACAGGCAAAACCTGCCGTGACAAGCAAAGCTATGAGCACTATCGCGGAGATAACTATGAGATAGATTTTTAAGGATTTGCGCATTAAAATCATTCCTTTCTGTAAAATATTTCGGGCAAAAACATAAATTACCCACCTATATTATACCGCAATCGGTGCTTTTTGTAAATTAACCGAATGGATAAAAATTGGGGGGATAAATGTGCAAATGATACAAAAAATGATGGCAATTCGGTGCCGAGATGAGCATTTGCGGGTCATAGGGGGAATTAATACATACGCGAAGCGTGTGTGTTGGCGTCGCCGAGACAGGGGGAATTAACACATATGCGAAGCATGTGTG
>ERZ779851.370-NODE-370-length-44922-cov-3.880759_pt1 | contig 44922 bp, 39 predicted proteins | sample MGYA00511094_ERZ779851 | MGnify/ENA primary metagenome ERZ779851 (study PRJEB29588, sample SAMEA2155512) | human gut metagenome | biome: human gut; feature: human-associated habitat; material: faeces | place: Denmark | collected 2008/2010 ...
GCAGCCTCTGTGGAATGTCATAATCGAAAATCTCAGGATTGTCCTTTTCCATTATGCCTTCGAGCGTGGAAACAGGCTCATAATAGACTCCGTCTGCAGGAGCGTATCCGGCAATGCTTCCGTAAGCCACTCTGAGAGTGAGATTTGCATCCGGGAAGAAGGACTTTTCCGGCTCAAACGCCATCTGCCCCCTCATGTAATCCCTGTAAAGCAGCGTAATCTCCTGATTCAGACGCCTCTCATAAGGATATACGTCACTCCCGTACCATTTTCTGAATTCATTGGCGAACCGCACTGCCGGATCAGAACGCATAACCAGCGAATCTGCCGCCTCAAGTGTTGCGACCTTCTCAGCGTCTGCGAAAACAGATTCGCCGAACAATGCATCTGCCCATTCGGTGACACTTCCGTAACGGGCCAACTCCCCTTCCATATATTCCGGATGAAACTCAGCGGGAACATCTTTGACGAAAGCGCTCATTGTCGCCACGAAAGACTCTTTGTCAATGGAAAGACAGTAGTCTTTGAAGAAAGCCTCTGACATGGACGCTGCACTTTCATTGTCCCCTCGGGCAATCTCCTGGGCCACAGAAGCCGCAAAACGGCAAAGTTCCACAGTCGCAGCCGTCTCGCTATAATACTCTTTGGCGAAGGTATAAGGTTCCAATGCCCTGTACAACGAATCCAGACGCGGAAGTATGGTGCTGTACTCAGTCCCTGCCGCCCACTCGGCAAACCTCTTTTCATACTCGCGTTTCGCCTCTACAGTACCCAGACGGTTGATTCCCTTCATCTCGCCCTGCCATTTTTTCCAAGCATTGGCCACACTGGCGTTCTTCGAAGAGTACTGGATTCTGACCTTCTGGCTCTGGGACATATACTTTCTCTGAATGTCGAGCCGCATTGTCCTCAATGCAATTTTTGCAGGGTCAGACACCTCCGACACATACCTCACTCCTTCAGACATGATATATTCCTGAGTCCTTCCCGGGAAGCCGTACACGAAAGTAAAATCGCCTTCCTGGACACCTCCGAGCGAAATCTTGAAAAACTTCTTAGGTGTGTACGGGACATTGTCCTCAGAATACTCAGCCGGATTATTGTCCTTGTCGGCATAGATGCGGAAAATGGAGAAATCGCCCGTATGGCGCGGCCACATCCAGTTGTCAGTATCCCCGCCGAACTTTCCGATAGAAGATGGCGGCGCACCTACCAGACGCACATCACTGTATTCGCGGTAGAGGAACAGGAAATACTGGTTCCCGTAGTAAAGCGACTCGACAGTAGCGCGCAGTCCCCTGCCCTCTGATGTCGCCTCCTTAACAAGCCGCACAGTATTGGCCTTGACAATGGAATCCCTTTTGGTTTCTGTCAATGCAGGGGTCACCCCTTCCAAAACTCGCGAAGTAACATCCTCCATTCTTTCCAAGAAGCTGACAGTCAACCCTTTGTTCGGAAGTTCCTCGTTTCGGGACAATGCCCAGAATCCGTCCCGCAGATAATCATGTTCCACGCTGCTGTGCTTCTGAATCTGGCTGTATCCGCAATGATGATTGGTCAGAAGCAGCCCCTCCGCAGATACGACTTCACCTGTACATCCGCGTCCGAAAAGCACGACCGCATCCTTCAGCGAAGCCTGGTTCACGCTGTAAATGTCTTCAGCAGAGAGTCTGAATCCCTTGCTCTGCATATCCCCTATGCGCTCAGAAATCAGCGACGGCAGCCACATCCCCTCGTCCGCAGAGGCTGTTGTTTCCGCAAAGATTCCCAATGTCAATGTAACTGTCAATGCTCCAAGAGCCTTCCTGAAAAATCCTTTGTGTATCATCCGGTTATGGTTTGATATATGTTTTATTTGATTAAGATGTCCTGCATGACGTTATGACGAACATCACACAAAGATAATCAAATGCCGCAAAAGTGACCTCATGCAATAATGAGGATTTTATTAATTTTGCATGGATTTGAACATTTTGTAGAAAGATTTAGACATTTTGTAAGACACATTTGAACATTTTGTAAGACGGAAATAAAGAAAGTCGACCGCATGGCGCGATCGACTTTCTTGAGTTTATCAGTCTTCCGGATATGGAGCGAAATCGGATTTCGATGCGCCGCATACCGGGCATTTCCACGAATTCGGGATATCTTTGAAAGGTGTACCAGGTTTTATCCCGCCATCGGGATCACCCTCAGCCGGATCATAAATCCATCCGCATCTGAGGCATTCATACTTCATCAGATCTTTTGGCATAATATAATTGATTATTAGTTAATATTCTCAAAATTAACCAATTATATATTAATTTCAAAATACGGAAAGAAATAGAAGCAGGGAAACAATGCTACTATCTTCGCATTAAGATTGGCGAGTACGCTGCAAAGCCAATACGTGCCGGCGTGTCGTCATTGTACATTAAATGTAGGCATTGACAGTATCGAGAATCGATTTTTTAACATTTTCCCAATCGAGATTCTCCGTCATCCTCGGCATTGGGTCTGCTTCTGCATCTTGAAAATATGTGAGACTTTTGATCGCAGTAAATAGTTGTGCATCCGAAAATTTCCGAACATATAAATCAAGCAGCTCTTTAAGAGAATATGTCTTCAGGAGGTAGTAATAATCAATAAAATCCTTTTTGGTTCCACGATTGGTAATTGCAGATAATTTCATTGCTGCAATATCTTGTATACCGGCCAAGGTCACACCATTTTCTACAACAGGTGAATCTATCCATGGATACGGATAGTTTACGATATCCACTTTAATGCCATCCACAATCAAGAATCGCATCATTTTAGATGCAGATATTGGTGATACCGAAGCAAAGGAAGATAATTCGAATACAATATCTTCTAGAGGAGCATCGATTTTTCCGAAGAAATCCAAATCTACGGAGACTCTATGTCCCAGATGTAAAGCGAGAGCAGTCCCTCCGACAAGTCTCGACTCCTTAAACATATCCAAAGATTGAATCCTTTTTAGAAGTTCCAATGTGTTTGGGTAGATGGTTTCGTAGTGTAACATCTGAATGATTCTTTAGGGATGGAAGTCAGCGCACAAATGAATGAAAGAGCTTTTGGGTCTAAAGTCCTCAAATTTTGGGCGATTTCAGCTATGCGTGGAATTCCATATTTGCCGACCAAAAGCCTCCAGTCATTGAATCTTCCTAATTCCAGGACACGGCTTACCACAAAAGGCGCATTGGACTCCAAATCTATGGAATCCTTTTCCACATCCCAGAAAAGAAAATCCGAGAAAGAATTTATGTATTCTCTATCGCTCATAAAAGACAAATATATGAATTGATACCAGAAAATCCAAGTCCGACCTTTCAACTGACGTTTTCCACGTCATCGCAGCAATTATCTGATTTCTGCCGAAGATGCCTTCGTGGCGAGCTGTCGGAATGGAATTGAAACAGACGTTGAAAGACACGAAGATAGATGCATTGTTATTTTAAATGATATTTTATACTTTTACGCAAATACTTAAAATGACATTTTAACAATCGTGGTTAATAAAGCATTACCAAGTTGATTTTTTAAGGATTACTAAACATTAGGCATTATGGATGATCTTGACATGCAGCTTTATGAAGCCGCAAAAAAATTCAAAAGGCAAGATTTTGTCGCGAGCATATGTAACAACTACGTTATAGGACACATTGAAGGTTTTTGTGAGTCTTATCAGAAGGCATTACGAATTTACGGCTATGATGAAGATGAGATTCGTAAGAAAACAATCATTTCACTCTTCGAAAACGGATTCGAACAGGAGTACGTGAGCGACGTGATTAATGTAGACGAACATGAATGGGCAGAGTTAACTAAAGGCCATACTGCAGACATAAAAAAACGCAAAGCCTTCTATGCCGAGGTGTACCGCAAAGGAATAGAATGCATGAAAGAGTTTGAACGCACACATCCCGGATATTTCGATGAAACAAGCTTATTGATCTGTACAAGAAAAACAAAAGACAAATCCGAATAGTATTCCGGAACAGATGGACAATCTCGACGAAGGTTTCGGCAACCCGCCCTAAGCATTATCGCTATCTTCTTCTTTCGGAAGGACGATAGGGCGGAATCTTTTTTGGCGACGCTCCCAGCGTTCGCGTGCAAACTGCTGCATATCAGTGGCCTGGTCATTCTCATCTATGATTTCCAGACCGAGGATGGTCTCAATGATATCCTCAAGGGTGATAATGCCCTGGAAACAGCCGTATTCGTCAATGATGAGAGCCATCTGCTCGTGCTTCTTGAGCAGTTCCTCCCAGATATGGCCGCAGGAATCCTCCTCTTTGAAGAATGAAATCGGACGTTTCAGCTCCACCAGCCTCTTGTCGAACTCATCGTCAGCAAGTCCCTCGAGAGCATCGCTCAAGAGAATGTAGCCGGTAATGTACTCAGGAGAGTCAGCATAAACCGGGATCCTGGAGAAATGCAGATATGTCTCGTTCTTGTAGAAGTTCTTCAATGTCATGTTCTCCTGCGCTGTCATCGCCACGATTCTCGGAGTCATCACATCGCAGGCCTGGACATTGTCCAGTTTCATGATATTCTGGATGACCTTGTTCTCATCAGAATCTATTACTCCTTCCTCCGCACCTATGTTGGCCATGGCAGTCACTTCATCCCTGCTGACTGTCGCCTCGTCATCATTCCTGCTCAACATCTTGGTAATCAGCTGAACCATAATCACAAGCGGCCACATCAGCACCATCAGAAAAGAAATGACCGATGTCACGAAGCCCATCAGATTCTTCCAATATGTCGTTCCGATTGTTTTCGGCACAATCTCCGAGAACACCAGCACGAGCAATGTGGTCAATGCTGAGATAATTCCGAACCAGGTGCTTCCGAAGAGAATCGTCGCCTGGCGGCCCACTGCCGCAGCGCCTAGAGTGTTCGCTATCGTGTTCAATGACAATATCGCAGCCAAAGGCCTGTCCGGGTCCGATTTGAATTTGAAAAACTTCTCAGCCGGTTTGTAGCCTTGCTCCTTTTTCATTGTTATGAACGATAGCGGAGTTGACATCAACACCGATTCCAGAAGTGAGCAAAGGAACGAAATTCCGAGTGTTCCGAGCAGGTAAGCTATAAGCAGAGCCATAGATTTTATCAATAATATTTTGCAAACTTACATAAAATCCGCCAATAATTCGATGCCGAACTCAAATTTCATAAGATTTGATTTATCTTTGCAGCCGATTACGACACAAAAAGTGATGAGAAAAGCGATATTGATTGCATTGACAGCAGTTATTATGGGCAGCGCGCCTTCGGATATTTATGCCGGCAACGTCAATAGAACAGAGAAAAGCCAGAAAGCAGGAAAAAGTCCTTCAGAGAAGAAAACAGGATGGGGATTCGGCATCCTGCCATGTCTCACGTTTTCTTCCGACATGGGCTTCCAATACGGCGTTTTCGGCGACCTCTATAATTATGGAGACGGTTCCACATACCCTAACTACAGGGATAAAATAAGTTACGAGGCATCTCATTTCACGAAAGGCAGAACCAGACTGTTCCTGTCATACGACAGCAGAGTTCTGATTCCCAAAGTCAGGTCATCGGTGAGTTTCACCTTTATAGATGACCCGTTGTACAGTTTCTGGGGATTCAACGGCGCTGCAACTCCGGTTTTCAATTCATTGATCTCAAACAAGTCATACGCGTCACAGATTTCTGACGGAACGATTCCGGCAGCAGATGCGGCATTTTTCGGAACTATGGGCGTTGATCCGCTCAAAAAAGTTTCCTACTACTACACTGACCGTGACATCATACGCGTTCTTGCTGATTTTCAGGGCAATATAACAGCACATCTTCAGTGGGCAGGCGGTCTGAGCTACTGGAATTTCCGGATGAAAGACATCAACGAGAAGAAATACGGTTACGACGCTTCTTCCACGCTCTACCATCACTACAAGCAGTTCGGCGTAATCAAAGAGTCCGAGGCAAAAGGTGGCAGCAGACTGGAAATCAAGGCCGGACTGGTTTATGACAGCAGGGATTTCGAGACAGCACCGAACAAGGGCTTATGGGCTGAATTTTATGTCAATGGCTCCCCAGACGTATTCGGAGACGGATTCAATTATCTGAAATTGAACGCACATTTCCGCCATTATGTAAGCATTCCGTTCGGATTCAAAGTCGGCGATCCCGTCTTTGCCTACCATCTGGCATATCAGGGCAGCTTGGCCGGAGAAACGCCCTTCTACATGCAGCAGAACATTTCTGCACTGGTCCTCAAGCAGATGATGTCAGAAGGACTCGGCAGTTCAAACACGATCCGAGGCACGCATGCCAACCGTCTGATCGGCGACGGCTACCTCTGGGGCAACTTCGAACTCCGTATCAAGTTTGTGGATTTCAGACTTCTGAAACAGAATTTCTACATAGCCGCCAATCCGTTCTTCGACTGCGGAATGATCGTCCAGCCTTACCGTGTCCGTGAGATGAGCGCTCTTCCGGAAATCCAGGCATTGGCTGTAGCAGCAGGTCACAAACCGGAAAACGCACAGAAATATATCCGCAATATGGCCAGCCAGTTTATCAGCACCGGCGGATTCGGTTTGAAACTTGCCTGGAATCAGAACTTCATCGCCTCCGCCGAGATTGCCCACAACTTCAACAAAGGCATCGGTGACCCGTTCTGGATATCCCTCGGCACCAATTACTGTTTCTGAACTCTCCCCAGCTACTCTATTCTTCAGGAATTGAGGATTCCGGGAGCGGAATGAGATTGACCTGAGGCAATGCATTCTTGCCGGTCGGGGCAGCGATGCCGTGACTGATAGCCCGCTCCGCCGCTTTCACAATGCTCTGGTTACCGTCCACAAGACGCTTGGTATTCTCCTCAAATCCTTTGAGCACGCCTTTAAGTTTACCTTCAAGCTCAGCATTGCACCTGCAGAAAATGCCCACCCGCTCTACCATGTCCTGAGCTGCCTTTACGATTTCCTCGATATTATCCATCTGAGCCTTCTGCAGCCATGCTCCGTGGATTAGACGCAGGAATGGAACAAGCGTTTCTTCAGTGGTAATCAGCACATTGTTCTCCAACGCCCAGTTGAAGATGGCGGGTTCCTTCATCCTTGCCAGCTGCCATGCCCCGTAATTCGGAATGAACATAATCACGAAATCCAATGTCTTTCGGCCGACCACATATTTCTGATACTCTTTGCTGATAAGTTCCTTGACATGATTCTTCACTGACTCAAGATTCCTGACTGCAGCGTCCTCACGTGCCTCGTCCGTTTCGGCTTTGTGATAGTCAGTAAGCGCCTGCAGAGACATTTTCGAATCCAGAAGAATATCAGTCTCATCCGGGAGATGCAGCACGAAATCCGGACGCATACGCTTGCCTGTCTCATCGTTACGTATAAGCCCACCATTCTTGTCTCGCAGCCAAATCTCTGATTCATAATCAGTTCCTTCACGGAAACCTTGTTCCTTGAGAATATTCTCGAGAATCGTTTCTCCGAAATTACCCTGGAGTTTGTTCTGTCCTTTAAGCGCCTTGGCCAGGTCCTCGGCCTGGTTGCTAATTGCCTCAGTCTGCTCCTTAAGATGCTTTACAGTCTCATTGAACTGGGTCTTGATGGCGGAACTCTCCTCCGTATGCGTCTTTTTCTGTGCCTCAAACGCCTCGGTCATTCCTTTTATAGTCTGGTCCAGTCCTCCGGTAATATTCTTCATAGTCTCGGCCGCCTCTTTCTTGAGAGTCTCTTCCCTGGCCTTGAGAATCTTTTCATTTTCGAGGGCCAATGCAGTTTTGGCTGCCTCTATAGCCTTTTCCTGCCCGGCCTTCAGTTCGGCCAATGACTTCTCGTGACTACTTTTCACCTCCAGCAAAGCCAGTTCGTGCTGCTTCCTCTCGCTCTCTCTAAGAGCCTCAGCAGTACGCACTTCCGACTCCTTGCGTATAAGGTCGGCGTCACGCTCCGCAAGTTTTCCGGTCAGTTCGCGGATTTCGTTTTCCTTCTTCGACAGTTCGCCCTTGACCGCAGCATTGGCCTTATTCAAGACGATTACGACAACAGCCACCACAAGCACTGCAACGACAGCGATAATTAAAGTAGTATTCATGATTATATTTTTTTCTTTTACTAATATACTAATATACGCCCCAATCGTGAAAATCTTTCATTAGAATCCAGTTTTTATTCCACACTTGTAAAAATACGCCGAAATTTCACATATACGTACGCATCATAAAACTGCTGCACAATGGCGAAAATACGTAGAATTACGTATTTGTTTCGCGTCATTACGTGTGTATCTTTGGCAAAATCTAAACTTAGACCAAATAAATATCAAATAACAATTTAAAACAAGGACACTATGAAACGAGTTTTATCCACCATGCTTATCATAGCATTGTCAATCCCCCTGCTGGTAAACTGCAAGAAAGAAAAAGCAGAGGAGGTAGCTATAATAAGCATCACCATCGAGCCTACTTCTTTTGTGATCAATGCAGGAGAGACTAAACAGCTGAGCGTCACTGCACTTCCTGAGAATGCTACCAAGAAGGAAAAAATCCTTTCCACGTTAGTGTGGCATTCTGACAATGAAGAAGTTGCAAGCGTAGATGAAAAAGGCATGGTAACGGCCAAGAAATACGGAACCACGACAATTTCAGCATCTATTCCAGACGGATTTGTGACAGGAAGCTGCGATGTAACAGTGAATCAAGACATTACCGAGCATTTCGACGTAGTTTTTGCAGCTGCATTGGAGTATCAGAATTTGATTGAGGATTCGGACAAGATCATGCATGCGGAAGTAACGAAGATAACATCTTTTTCGATGCCTGACACCTACAAAGAGAATCTTGAGTCATGTAAAGGACTGGAATTCCTGACAAATCTTGAATACTTGTACCTTACGGACTGCAAGAACCTGAAGACATTGGACGTCAGCAAGCTCACGAAACTTCAAGATCTCGTAGCCAACAAATGTCAACTGACGCAAATTGACTTGAGCAACTGCATCAGCTTGAAAAATCTCAAGTTGGAAAGAAATCAGATAGCAAACATAACTTTTGGAAAGCATGACAACATGGAGTCCATCTCGTTGGGAGAAAACAAATTGAAGAAATTTGACGCCAGCATTTTCCCGAATCTCACCTATTTGTATCTCTCGGACAATGAACTCACAGAAATCAATCTGAAAGGATGCAGCAAACTTAAAGCTTTGCAGCTCAATGGCAATAAGCTCAAGAGCATTGACATCACTGATGCAGTCGATATGAATGCCAACCAGTTCTTATACTGGAACAATCCTGGCGAGAATCGCGTCTTAAAAATTTTCAACAGTAATATAACCTCTACAAGTTACAGTTGGCTAATGACTCCGGGCAACGAAAGTAGCCGCGTCCAGGGAATGTACTATTGTGAAAAGGCCCCGAAAATCAAGACTCAGCCAAAGAATGTTTCCGCGAAAGACGGTGTTCCATTCAGTTTGTCAGTAGAACTGGATCCTGTTTTGGAAAATGCGGCATATACCTGGTGCGTAGCACAGATAATTACAAATCCGGAAAACGGAATACAAAGTGTCACGTACTTCGGATTTGGAGAAGATGTAAACGTGAATGATGAAAAAGGCAAATATATCATAAGCGGCACATCGTCTCCTACTCTGACGATGACAGTATCTGGCCAGTACTATAAGAAAATGGACAAAGAAGCAACATTTCTCGTATATATAACTGACCCTGACACAAAAACAATTACTGTAAGCTCCGTTGCGACAGTGACATTCGCCGGCAACTGATAAAAAAATCATCCCCTGCGCCACAACCGGTGCAGGGGATTTTTTTTAGAAGCCGTTTTGAAATTATCAGTCAATGTATTTCTGCTCTCTAAGTTTGGATATCAGTTTCGCGGGATAGTTCGTAAAAATCGCCTTGAGCTTAGGATAATACTGTATTACATCAGCCATGGTCTTGTCGTCATCTGCTCCGTAGATACTCAGAGGAAGACCGGCATTGAAATAATCTAACGGACGATATTTACTCTCCGGATTGTCACCGAGAATCTTGCGGTAAGCCAGCTGAGCCCATACCTTGCCATAATCTTTCGGATCCGCATATTTTGCTGGATTCGTACATGTCATCCAGGCTATATTGATTTTGTAATCATTGATTACCCTGTCGCGTACCGCCATAAATATATCCTCGCCGGTAGGTATCAGAAACTCGCAATAGTTCTGGGCATTGGCTCCTGAAATGATCACAGAAGCTCTCAGACAGGCATTGATGGAACGCTCAGCATCCGCTAAGCGCTTCACATCCAGCCAGAGTTTCATGCCGTTCGGGTTCAGCTTCTTGTCCATCACGATTTTGAGGAAATCTGTCAATGTCGGTATAGGCTCTCCGTTAGACAAATTTCCAGCCGCTCTGATTTCAGCCACCGTATGCGTAGCGGGATCGAGGCCGTTCACCAGTCCGTTTCCATCAGGATGACAGATCAAGATATCCTTGTCTCCGGTAAGAACAATATCCGTCTCGGAAGCATAGCAGTTCTGACTGATGGCATATTTCAGTGAAGCTACAGAACTGTCGGGGAGTTTGCACTCAGCCGAGCCTCCCCTGTGCGCAACGACCTTATAGACAGCTGTCTTCTACGTCTCAGGCTTCTCTGTCCAGTTTTCAGGTGTCTCTATTTCAAGACACCCTGACAGCATAACCAAACCGGCCGCAAATAATATAATTGAAGTCATTTTTTTCATAATCATTCTCCTTTCACCATATTGATTTCCAGTCCTTTCAAATCGCACCACTTATTCGCGGCGATTGCGTATGTCTTTTCACTGGCAGCCGCACGTACATTCATTGACACTCGGAGTCTGAAATACATATTGCCGCTCTTTATCGGCTCAATGCCCTCGAGAGGGAAGGTATATTTCCTGTAACTCTGGTCAGTAGCCTTGTCATAGGTCTTGCGGGTAGCTGAAGTATTGTCACGGGATACGTAATAATGATATTTTCCAGTTTCCTTGAAAATAGTCGTATCACGTGCACCAGGAGCCGCTTTCCATAGAGTACCATTTTCTGAATACTCCAACGAGAATACACCAGCGGCAGAACCAGCCGCACCGAATGAAGCCTCTACTGAAACTTTGACGTCAGGTGTGATGTTCATGACAGGAACTACAGCCATAAAATAGTCATTGAGCATCAAGCCTTTGATCTGAACGGAAGGATTGAATGTAAAATCTGTAGAAGCCTTGCACTCAGCAGTCAAATAGGCCTTCTTGTTTCCTATATTCGGATACACTTTGTGATCTGAGGACGGAACAGGCTGTCCTGGCCAATGTGCAGCATCGGCTGTCCAGCTGTAATCGTAATCTGAGCCTCGCAAATCGGCAGCAGGAATATTCAGGAGATAGAAATTCCAGCCGACATCGAGTCCTGAAGGCTTACCTCCGGCAGCATCGAACACCGTCAACTCACACTCCCCTACGGACTTTCCGTTTGCGAAAACCTCGAACTTCACATTTCCTTCAGCATCAGGGGTTCCCATTACCGGTATATCCAGCACTCCCGCACCTTTGTTGAATGAACTATAGGTCTTGGTTTCCACGTACAAACCCTTCACATTGTCAGAAACGACATTACATGAAATTTCGTAAGATTCTGTCCCATTGGCCTTTACATAAGGCAAATGAAGTACTGCCTCAGATGCTTTTCCGTCAAACAGCGCACCCGAGACGGTAGGACTCTCGAAAGCGAAGTCGCACTCGCCCTGTTTTACTGTCACAGGATATTTCTTGCCGTCATAGATCAGATAAACTGTGGCTTCCCTGGCTGCACCGGCATTGTAGCCGATGTGCAGATCATAGGTACTGTAATACTTTCCGTCACCTTCACCGCTTTCCGGAGAAATCTTCACCCATTCAGTTCCAGAGCAGTCTGAAGTCCATTTGCCGTCACATTTGATCGACTGGCTGATAATCTGTTCGGAGCAGTCACAAGTAACGACATCGTTCTCTCTCTGGAAAAGAGAAGACTCGCTGGAACAGCTCATTGTCAAGAGCGCTGCCGCCACTGACAACATTCCATATATTGTTCTATTCATATCTCTTTAGTTTTTCTTATCCACTTTATCCCAACCAGGGTTCTGGCTCAATGCCGGATTCTCCTGGATTGCCGTCTTAGGGATCGGCTTTACATATTTGTAGTCGTGCCAATTGCGCTGAAGTGCTGTCGCAGGAAGGATATTTCCATGAGTTCCCTCAGACAGTTTGTGCCCGGCCTCAGATGCCGCGTCTATCATCAGCATATTCAATGTAGAGGTCTTCTTGACATCTGCCGTCACGAGTGTTTCAGGTGTACCGTCGCCATTCAGATCAAGCGGAGTATCCACAGCGGAAATCCACAGTCCCATCCACGGACGGGCGAATAATTCTCCCTGATGCCATCTGACAATGTCATAGAAACGGACATTTTCCATAGTCAGTTCGACACCTCTTTCCCTTCTCACTTCCAGAATGAACGGATCCGTCACCTTATTCTGGAAATATTCAGCCATATAAGGGTCAGCCGCTGTAGGATAAATGCTTTTGACACCGGAGCGTTCCCTGAGCGGTTTAATGGTCTTGTTCCAGACATCTTCCGTCATCTGGCCCAACTCCGCCTTGGCCTCGGCATAGTTCAGGAGGACTTCAGCATAACGCATCAGCGGAACATCCGTAGCGATGGCAGCAGTATTGTTGTCCTTCGAAGAATCATCCGTAAGCCATTTTACAGGCTGATAACCAGTCTTGGAGAATTTCACGTCAGGAGCCCATGAAGTCTTGCCGCCGTCTCTTGTAAAGCCCGGTGTCCTGATGGTCTGGGCGAGACGGTAATCCCTGTCCTTGCACTCGTTAATGAAGTCAACACTGTTATAATCAGCATATTTGGTCGTGAAAGGCGTACCGTCAGTCATCAGATAAGTATTGATGAACTGTCTGGTAAAAGCATAGTTCGCGTGCTGAGGATTTACCATATAGTCATTTATGGCATAAGTGACCTGCAAATCCAAGTCGTAGTCACGGGCCCATATGAATTCATTGGCATAAACCCCGCAGGCATCTGCATTGGTAAACATATCCCTGTACTGGGTCTTGCGCGAAGCGGCATCGTCAGTAAGCGAATAGATGCCGGAATTCATTATTTCCTCAGACGCCTTGATACATTGTTCCAGGTACATTGAACTTTCATCCTTGGTCCAAGGCTTGCCTGTGGAAGGGTCGTCGGAATGATATTTCCGCATTGTCCCTTCATACAGGCAGAATCTGGATTTCAGCGCGAGAGCGACGTATTTGTGGATATACGAGGCGCGGATTCTGTATTTAGAGTCGTCAGAACAATGCTCGCAGGCATAGTTCAGGTCCTCGAGTATCTTGGAGGCGATGAATTCGCGGCTGTCGCGTCCTTTGTACAATGCGTCCTTATCCGTCGGGTCAATGGTAGTGTCATACCACGGCACTGCACCGAAAGTCTTCATCTTGGAGAAATAGAACATTGCCCTGAAGAAACGTCCGACTCCCTCATAATGGTCGAGTACAGCGTCAGAGGCGGAAGCCTTGCGCATATTGTCGAGGTAATAGTTGATGGAGCGGAGCTGCGCCCAGTTCGACGTGGACCAGTTAGAAGCGTCCTCTGCCGTATAGTTGTCCATAAAATATGCGGCCTGGCCATCCCAGGAGTGGGTATCAGCGTTCTTGTCGCCGTCAATGAAGCTCTTGATGGATGTGGCAAAACTTCTGATGAAGCCGTTGGTATATATCTCCAGAGAGGATTCGTCCTTGAAATAGAATCCGCTCTCTATCTTGTTGGGGTTCTCCTGCGTGAGAAATGATTCGCAGGAAGGCAGAGTCAATGCTGCCGCAACCGCCAAAGGTATCAATATCTTTTTCATAATCTCTTAGAAGGTTATGTTAAGTCCTAATGTAAAACTCTTGAGTACCGGATAGGTATAGCCGTCAGCTGCCGCAGAGAAATCTGAGTCGTAGGACAATCCCTCAGGGTCATAATTCGGCGCATACTTGTGCAACGGGGTGAATGTGAACAGGTTCTCTCCGGTAAGATAAACTTTCAGTCCTGCAAGTCTCATCTTCTTGCAGAATTTCTCATTGAAAGTATAGTCCAGCTGCACGTTCTTTACGCGGAGATATCCGGCATTCTGAATATATCTCGTGTTAGGGATTTCCAGTACCTTGGTCCAGCTGTACGATGCATTGGACTGATAGGTTGTCTTTCTCGGCCAATATGCTGTGTCCCAGTTGTTTGCCTCTTCGCTATACACAGTCTTGCTGTCCGTGTGGATGGAAGGGATGAACGAGAAGAACGGACGGCCGTATTTTCCCCAGAAATATCCGGAATCGGAACCAGGATACCAGTCTTTGTGGATGACTCCCTGAAGGAAGACTGACACGCCTATACCATTCCAGTTCGCTGCGAGATTGATACCGTAATTGTATCTCGGAGACCTGTTTCCGATAATCCTGAGGTCACCATGGTCGTGCACCTTGAAGTTGCCCGGGCTGATGACGCCATCGCCGTCGAGGTCCTTGACTTTAACCTGTCCTGGCCTGGTGACTTTGTCCGAAGCCTGCTGGAAATTATGAATCGGGGAATTGTCGATGTCATTCTGGTCACGGAACAGTCCGTCCACCGTATAACCCCAGATTTCGCCCAGTGTCATTCCCACATAATATGAGGAAGGAGAGCCTCCGTTCTGGATATAGCCTTTAAGAGTACCGAGAGAGCCGGTATCATTGGCATATTTGGTAATCACTGACTTGCTGTCCCAGAGCATACCTTTCACGCTGTAGCTGAACGGTTTGCCGAAGAGCTTGAATTCGTCTCTCCAGGACAATGTCAGTTCGAATCCGTCAGTTTTCATCTCCGCATTGTTTCCCTTTGGAGGAGCAGTACCGAAGACAGAAGGAAGAGATTCGCTGACGGTGTACATGTTGGAAGTGTACCTTCTGTATATATCACCGCTGAATGACAGTCTGTTACGGAAGAAATCCAAATCCAGGCCGACGTCATAGGTAGTTGCCTTTTCCCAAGTCAATGATACAGGAACAATGCTGCCGACAGTAGTGTATGACGGCAGACTTCCGCCCAGGACAATGTCACTTGCAGTGCCGATGCTCATATCGGATGTGTATGAATATGGAGCCACGTTTCCGTTGCCCATAGATCCGGCAGAGATGCGGACCTTGGCATTGTCCAATGATTCTGCCCATTTCATCCACGGCTCATCTGATATGCGCCACGCGACTGAACCGGACGGGAACATTCCCCATTTGGAGTTTGACGGGAATTTTGACGAGCCGTCATAACGTCCGCTCAATTCGGCAAGATAGCGTCCTTTGTAACTGTAATTCAGTCTGTAGAATGCTCCGACATAAGACCAGGCATTTCCGCCTGCAACGGGATCCGTGGTCGTACCGTTCATCAATGAGAATGACGGCTTGGACGGTGTTATGATACCGGACCTTGAGACGTTGAGCGTTTCATATTTCTGCTCTTCAATATTCCATCCTGCAAGCAATGTAAGGCTGTTGTTCTTGCCGAGATTAGGGCTGAAAGTCAGATAGGCATTGGCAGCCTGATATCTCGTAAAATAGGTCACCTGCTGACGGGAAGAGCCAGCCGAGGCCGATTCAAGCAGCACCTCACCCGGCTTCTTGGAATATTTTACCGGATTCTGAACATCGACTCTCTTTCGGCTAGTGTAGTTGTAGGAATAATCCACAGAGGCCTTGAGCACATCCTTGATCATGATGACATCCGCAGAAATCTTTTCACGAAGATACATGTAATCATTTGTGCGCCAAGAAGATCCTTCAGAAAAAGCGGCATAGCCGGAAATAGCTGCTGCCGTAGTCCATGAGCCGTCAGGATTCTTTACAGGTGAGAGCGGCATGGCAGCGTGATTGATGGCTCTCTGCACATTGAAATTGTTTCTCGAATGTTTCGGTTCATAATGATTCACGACCGACATCGAGATATTGTTGGTGATATGCAGCCACGGGCGCACTTTCAGCGTTCCTTTTGCGCGCAGGTCATATTTCTTGTAATCCTCGTTTCCGACTTTATAGATACCGTCCATGTCATAGAAACGGCCTGAGATATAGTAGTCTGCCATATCGCCTCCTCCGGAAACTGACAGATTATGTTCAGTGGACCAGTTGTAATCCTTGTAAAACAGGTCATACCAGTCAGTTGACTCCATATATGCCCAGCCGAACATGCTGCTTCCTTCCAGGGTTGTCGTCTTGGAGAGAGACGGATCGTTCTTCCTGCGAACGAGTTCGCTGTAGATGGCCTCGCTATAAGGGACAGTACTGTCAATGTGACTGAGCAATGACTTGGAGCCGTTGTAATATCCATTGTAGCAGTCTTTCCACCAGTCGAGCCAATCCTGACCGTCAGTGATGACATCAGGAACCACGGTTCTTCTGTTTACTGTAACTGAACCATTGTAGTTGATGACAGGGCGGCCTTTCTGAGGATTCTTGGTAGTCACAAGAATTACTCCGAACGCTCCTCTTGCACCATAGACTGCAGTAGATGAAGCATCCTTGAGCACACTGACGCTTTCCACATCCTGTGGGTTAATGGAATTCAGACTTCCCTCCACGCCGTCGATAAGCACAAGTGAAGAACCTCCAGCGCCTACGGATGTCGTTCCCCTGACATTGAAAGAAGCGGAACGGGACGGTTTGCTGTCAGTAAACGATATGTTAAGACCGGCAATCTCACCCTGAAGTGATCTGGCAAGGTTTCCGTTGGACCTGTTCTCGATGACATCACTTTTCACCTGGTCCACTGCACCTACGAGGTCGCGCTTTTTCATTGACGCATAACCTACGACGACTGACTCATCGAGAAGTCTGTTGTCTTCCTCGACAAGAAATCTGAGGTTGTCGGTCTGAGGGCCTGCGGTAGCAGTGAATTCCTTATAGCCGAGCATGGAAACCTTGAGCACTGAGCCCTGAGGTGCATTTATGGCGAACTTTCCATCCACACCCGTAACTGTCACTTGGTCAGTTCCTTCCACCATCACAGCAGCACCGTCCACAGGACCGGCCTTGTCCACGACGGTTCCGGAATAAGTGGAAGTTTTTACCTGCTTTTCCTTGTACACAAGAATCATCTTGCCATGGAAGTAAAAAGAGTTGCCTGTATTTTTCAATACTGAGGCCAGAAGGTCAGAGACATTGGTCTCCGATGGTACTGACACGACTCCGGAAAGGTCCAGAGCGCTTTCATTGTAGGCCACTGTCAGGCCCGTCTGCTGCTCGATGGCAGAAAACACTTCTGATATCTTCATCCGTTCCCGACTGAATCTGACATTCTGGGTCTGGGCAAAAATCCCTGACGAAACAGATGAAGACAAGAGAATGCAAGCGAGCATTGCAATCAATTGTTTCATAAAAATTATTGATTATGTGATTATAATTTGTCCGGATTATCTGATATAGATATTGGCATTGACTTTCCGATAGGACATTCCCGGAATGAGTTTGCACAAGGCGAACATCAGATCGTCCAAAGTAGATCCTTGGATAAATTTGGCTGTTATAAGGTCGTTGTCGTATTTTCCTGTCGTGACATAAATCCTCACGGCATATCTGCGTTCGATGATTTTCACGATTTCGTGTATGGATTTCGAACGGAAGCAGAGCTGGCCGCTCTCCCAGGCCACGTCTTCATCTGCATTGACATTCTCCACGAAACTGTTGCCGCTGCTTCTTTCGACGACAAACCGCTGTCCCGGGGTAAGAACGACAGGTTCCTCCGCATTTTTCGTCAATGCGGAAATGCTTCCTCTGCACAATGTGGCGGTCACGTTTTCGTCGTCGCTGTAGGAAGACACGTTGAATTTCGTTCCGAGGACTGTAATGTCAATAACGGAAGTGCTGACGACAAACGGCTTTTTCTCGTTCCTCGTCACATTGAAAGTGGCTTCACCATTGAGATAGACTCCCCTTTTCCCGCCAATGAATTCCGCAGGGCAAATCAGCACGGTACCGGCATTGAGGGTAACTGATGTAGAGTCAGGAAGAAGCACATGACGCATTTCCCCGGCATTGGCCGAATACTCGAGCATCTGCAGAGCCTCATCATTGACCTGAGCCGAAAGGCCTTTCTCGTAGGAATGTCTTGAAACATTGAAAATGACGACAGGCAGAATCAGGCATGCGGCAGCGACGGCGGCAGACAGTATCCTGATGATTCTTTTCTGGCGGCGGACACGCAACTCTTCTGACAATTTGATGGCCAATGAAGCGGACTCAGCCCTGCGTATCTTGCCTTTTACGGAAGAATACGCGCTGTCGAGCTGCTCGTCCGTCAGCCCGACCGGTTCCTGAGAGGTCCATTTGCCGTATAACTCTTTGTTTGTCATAATCGGTTTTTGACTTTGCATATAATACAATGCAAACCGTGCGTATCCCCTAAAAGTTTTTTGATATTTTTATGAAAACACCATAGATATGAAGAACACTATGATATATTTTATCTTCCGCAGTTCGCGGAGAGCAAAATTTATGTGATTCTCGACCGTTTTGGCTGAAACATTCAGTTTCTCCGCGATTTCCTTATGGCTCATCCCGTGCAATCTGCTGAGGATGAACACTTCACGTCGTTTTTCCGGCATATCGGATACGGCTTTGAATATGATGTCGAGCCGTTTGCGTGAATCGAATTCCTTTCCCGGATCCAGTTCATCAGGAAGGTCAATGTCTTCCAGGCCCACGTGCCGTTTCCGGACTTTCGAGAAATTGATGGCGGAATTCACCGTCATCCTGAAAAGATAGATGTCCAGATACTCCCGGTCGAGCAGCACTTCTCGTTTCATCCACAGTTTCACGAATACATTCTGCGCCACATCCTCTGCATCGTCGTCCGACTGCAGAAATGAACGCAGAAATGCAAGCATCCGTGGATAATACCGGTCAAAAACCTTTCTGAACTCGGCTTCATCCACATTGACCGCCACAAAACTATTGTCAGACTCTGTCATTTATCAGAAATTGTAATACTCCAACTGCTGCAGATTGCCCGGGACGGTGTCGCCAGGCTCCGGCCGCAGAATCAGGACCGTGTCGGAACTGGTCTTTCCGTCTGCGCTCACGGATGATGAACGGTACGCATTGAACGCATCTATCTGAGCCTGTGCAAGTGCCACGCAGTCTGAAATGTCATCGTTGCATTGGGCCAACGCCTTGGATCCTTCTTTGACCTTCTTGCCGAAATAGACCATGTCCTCGATGCTGGTAACCGAGGTCACACCGAGACTCGCCGATGCCACGCCCATTTTTGCCAATGATATGGACAGCTGGATGTCCTTGCCCTGGGCAATCCGGTCCTGAAGGGTCTGAATCATGGAGGATATGGACAGGCGGTTGCCGTTGGAGCGGATGAATGACAGACATTTATATACTGTGCCGTCCTTGCTCTGAACCCAAGTCTGGGAAGCGGACGGGAAGTCATAGTTGCCTTTCATGTATTGTGCGGTCTTTTCCCACATGGCATTGACATCCCTCAAGAATTCATTGACAGCAGAACTGCTGGATTGATAAGCCCTTACTTCCCAATCGATCCGCGGCCTGGCCTTCTTGTCTTTCTTGTCCTTTTTGGCGGGTTTGCGCTCCTGGACTACTGTGACTCTTTCAGGCGCCGGCTCCTGTGCTACAGTTTGTTTCGCGGACTGCGCTTCCGACTTTTTGGCAGCCTGAGATGAAGTGTATTCTGTAGGAATCGGAATATTGCATGGAGTCTTGCTGAGTTTGAGGTCATAGAACACATATTGACCTGAACGCTTGTCGCCGCACTCCAGCCAGAACATCAGCTGGTGGCATTTGAAAATCGGAACCGTGACGGTGAGCGGCTGCATCTTGTTGTCCAGCCAGTACTCCCCTACGAGAACCTGGTCAGCGAACACATTGAGTTTCACAGGATTGAGCAAAGCCTCAGGACTTTTGTTCTGGAACACATCATCGAACGCATCCACATATTCCACTCTGTTGGCGACCGTGAATGTGCAGCTCTCGTACTGTCCGTAAGGATTGAATGCCGCCGCGGATGCCTGCTTGCTGTTCTTGTCCTCAAGCAGGAGGAATATGCTGGCAGTCGGTGTTCCGGATACGCCTGCGCTGACGCGGGTGGCGGCGGAGACATTCGAGCTGCTTATCGTCGCGCCAACTCCTGTCAATGCCATGAATACCGCATCCATAACGGTCACATTCTCCAGACCGAGAGGAATATTGGTCTCCAGCATAAATCCTTTGTTGATCTGTCTGCCGTCCTTCATCTGGAAGTATTTGGTGATGGTGCTGCCGTCGTGGAAGCAGTCAGCCATGTTAAAATTGGTCAGGTCGCTGACATATCTTCCGACATAGTGGAAATACGGTTTCCCGCAGACGTCTATCAGATCGGCATCGTGAGGGCAATCAGGCACGTCGTGTTCAAATAACGTATTCGGCACTGGCCGGCCACGATAGAGGATGATATCGCCGACTCCGATGATGGTCTGCTTGTTCTTGCCGTTGCCCAATTTCTCAAATCTGAGCGTGCGGCATTTGTTTACAGGCAGTTCGTAGTGCTGGTTCGGCCATGTACAATATATAGTATGGTCGAAAACCAGCTTGTCATCAGCATATACGCGGAGATTGTCATCATCCAGCACGTGATTCATGCTAAGGCAACCTGCATCGAAACTGATCCAGTCATATTCGCCAGCAAGGTCGAATTCCGCATAAGAAGCCACTCTGTCACCCAAGAGCTTGTTTCCGGTGGTCAGCAGCAGTCCTTCCCAATACTTTTCTCCGCCCATCGAGAAGGTGTAGTGTCTGGATTCACCTGTGAACAATGTCTTGTCCGCTGAACTTATTCCACGCACAGAATAAGGCTTGATGGAGGACATCAGCGGGCATACGTCAGGAAGCTTGGCGATTCTGTCCCGGTTAGGATTGACAATGCCTGCTGCCGGAAAGCTCGCACCCTCCGGATAGGCCTTGATATCCACTACTCCGTATGTGATGCCGCCCAGGAAGTCGCTGTTTCTGTATTCGCATATAAGCCCGAGCCGGGAAGCGCCTTTCACATCGACAACTATCTGTTTAGCAAGGTCTTTCTGTGTCACCATTCCTTCATAAACAGTTTTCTTGTCTGCTTTCACGACAAGCCATGCGCTCGAATTGGAACTCTGGTTGTCTCTCGGTCCGACGACGAATGAAACCTTGTCATAACGCTTGTCCAGCCAGAAATATGCGAATCCCTGTTCTGTTCCGGCAAGTGCCTGTGATACGGAGAAGCTAAGACCGGAATTGTATTCCTTCCGGTTTATGCTGATGCCTTTTTCCTGACCGGCTCCTTTGGCCTTGTCACCGAGTACAGGCTTTACGAACCCGCCCTCCCTATATTTATATAATTGGTTGGTCTGCATAAGATCGACAGTTCCGCCAGGCACTCGGGAAAGGAGTGTGTTCGGGTTTGAAACTGCTGCTCCTGTCTTCCAGAGCTTTACGTTTCCGAATGCGATTTGCGTATCGCCCCGTGGAATCGTGAATACTATTTCATTGACCCCGGCGACATCGAATGTCAGGAAGCGTGGGGCGTCGTATGCGAAAACGACCTCGTCCAGCAGACGTTTCCCGTCCGCAGAGACTGTCACGATGGAATTGCCTTTGTCGGGATTGAGGTTCGAATACGGGCCCATCACAAATGTCAGCTTGCTGTATGCTCCTTTGAGAGCGAACACCGCCTTACCAGGGACATTGTCAGAAATCAGCCCGCCGGAAGGAGCACCGATCACGAAACCGCCCGTGATGTCATAGCAGCAGATTTTCATGGCACTGCCACCGGTTTTATATATGGAACATTTCTTGGACTCCGTAGGGACAAGTGCATTGACCATATATGTCTGTGCATCGAGGTGCGAAACGCAGGCAGCAAGCAGCGTAATGACAGTTAAAATCTTTTTCATAAAGTTCCGGGTTCAATTTTCAAATTTCGTGGCACATTTTCCGGCAATTTAGTGATTTGTCCGAACATCTGCAAAAAGAGATGGGAAGGCAAGCCATATATTTAAGAGTTTTGCGTAACTTTGTTTGAAACAAAAGGAGAATTTGCTATGCTTGAGATTGGTAATCGAATGCCTGATTTTTCAGCGGCTGACCAGAATGGCAACATTGTCAAGTCTGCTGACCTTATTGGAAAAAAGACGGTGGTGTACTTCTACCCGAAGGCCAACACGCCGGGCTGCACTGCTGAGGCTTGCAGTCTGAGAGACAATTATGAACGGTTCTTGGCATTGGGCTACAATGTCATCGGCATAAGTAAGGACAGCGTGAAGGCCCAGAAGAATTTCAGCGACAAATATGCATTGCCATTTCCTCTGCTCGCCGATACTGACGCATTGATCATCAAGGCTTTCGGCGCATGGGGCGAGAAGAAGCTCTATGGAAAGACTTACGAAGGAATTCTGCGTAAGACATTCATTTTCAATGAGAATGGCATACTTGAGGAAATCATTGACAAGGTCAATACGAAGAACCACGCGGAACAGATTCTGGGATAGAGAGTTATGACGAATTATCAGTTTACCGGCGGAACCATTTGCGCGCCGGCTACAATTCCGGGCACAGGTGCGATATCGATAATAAGAGTCAGCGGAAAAGAGGCATTGGCTATAGCCGACAAGGTCATTGACACTAAGGGTGTTCCTATTGCTGAGACCGAAGGCTACAGGCTGCGCTACGGAACGGTTTTCGAGGCTGACGGAAGTGTTTTGGACAATGTGATAGTCAGCGTTTTCCATGCTCCTCATTCGTACACGGGCGAAAATTCAGTGGAGATTTCCTGCCATGCTTCGCGATTCATTGTCAATAAAATTCTAGAACTTCTGGTCAATGCCGGGGCCTGTATTGCGGCGCCAGGTGAGTTCACGCGCCGTGCTTTTGTCAATGGCAAAATGGACCTCGCCCAGGCAGAAGCGGTCGCAGATGTGATAGCTTCGCAAAGTGCTGCTTCTCATAGAGTTGCAATGAATCAGCTGAAGGGCGGTTTTTCTTCAGAGTTGAAAGTGCTGAGGGAAAAGCTTCTGACAATGACTTCCCTACTGGAGCTCGAACTGGACTTCAGCGAAGAAGATGTGGAGTTCGCAAGCCGCAAGGAGCTGGGGCAGTTGGTGGACGATTCATTGACACATATCGGACGTCTGACTGCATCATTCAGCCGTGGCAACGCTATCAAGAACGGTGTCCCGGTGGCGATTGTCGGGGCTACGAATACGGGTAAAAGCACGCTTCTCAATGCCCTGCTCGGGGAGGAGCGCGCGATCGTTTCGGATATTGCCGGCACGACTCGTGACACTATCGAGGAAACGCTGAATATCGACGGTATCCTGTTCAGATTCATTGACACTGCCGGAATCAGGGAAACTGACGAAACGATAGAGAAAATCGGCATTGACCGGACTTTCAAGAAACTTGGCGAGGCCTCGGTCGTGCTGGGGATGACGGATTTGTCGCGAGGCAAGGCTGCTGTGCTTGAGGATGCGGATTTCATTCTGTCCAAGGTCAATGAAATGGGCGGTGTGAAAAATGTCGCCGCAGAGAACGACGGGTCTGAAACGGGCGGGGCACATCCAGCTGAAACGGGCGGAGATTCTCTGGCTGAAATGGGCGGGGCGCATCCAGCTGAAACGGACGGGGCACCTCTAGCTGGAACTGACGGAGCTTCTCTGGCTGAAACTGGTGGAACTTCTTTGGTTGAAACTGGCGGGGCACATGCAGCTGAAACGGGTGGAGCACCTCTGGTTGAAACGAGCGGTGCATCTCTGGCTGAAACTGACGGAACTTCTCGGTCTGAAACGAGCGGTGCCTCCCAACATGGTCATGGTGACGGGCAGGAAAGGAAAGTGGTTATTCTGGTGAACAAATGCGATGTTGCAGGTGATTTCTACAGGGATGATAGCGGCACTGGCTATGGTTCAGGCAATGATTTGGGTAAGAACATGGCTGAGATCGGTGATAACAAAAATGTTAACCACAATAACAACATTGTTTCACTCATTGAAAATAAATACGATAACTGCAAAGTCATTCCAATCTCCGCGAAGACCGGAAAAGGGTTATCAACATTGACAAAAACGCTCGGCGAAATAGGTTCCGAAATCACCGGCAGCACCGACGAGACCCTAGTGACCAACGTCCGACACTACGAAGCCCTGGTCCGCGCCGCATCCGCTCTTGAGCGTGTCCGCGCCGGCCTCCATATCGCCACCCTCCCTCCGGACCTGATAGCCCAGGATCTCCGCGAAGCCCTCTACCATCTCGGCGAAATCGTCGGCGAAATCACCACTGACGAAACCCTCGGCAACATATTCCGGAATTTTTGTGTGGGGAAGTAAGTGGTAATTATCAACGATTAGCATATATCATCAACGATTACTAAGGCGTTCATTTTGAACGCCTTTCTTTTTGGCCTTATAAGTGATGGTTATCATTTATAGGGCTTTTTCAGCTCATTTTTGTACCGTATTTGTTGCTCGCTTGTTGAAGACCGCAAATCCTGTGGAAAGGTAGTAGAGAAACTATACGCCATTTTACACGGTTTTACGGGAATTTACAGTAATAACGGAGAAATAAAGATGAATTAAAATGAGCAGTAACTTGAAAATTAAGCGAATTTGCGCTTGGTGCGGTAAAGAGTTTATCGCCCAGAAAACAACAACTTGTTGTTCCAAACAATGCGCCAACGCTCTTTATAAAAAGAAGAAGCGTGACGAAGTAATCAAGGCTAACAATCAATTCATAGAGAAGAAGATTGATGAAAAGCCTATTGAAAGAATCAAAGACAAGCCATTTCTCACAATTACCGAAACCGCAATCTATCTCGGAGTAACCCGACCAACCGTTTACGGTTACATTAAACGAGGGGGATTAAAGGTCACTCGATTAGGCTTCAAATACCTTTTGAAGAAAGAGGATATTGATGAGTTATTCAATAATCCGACAGAGTTCCATACTCCTATAAAAGAGAAAGTCCCTATCACCGACTTCTACACCACAGCCGAAGTGAAAGAGAAATATCATGTAAACGAGTCATGGATATTCTTGGCAGCCAAGAAGAATAACATACCTCGGACTTTCAATCGTGGCAAAACTTATTGGAGCAAAAAGCACATGGATGCTTACTTCGCTAAGAAAGCCCCGAATCCTGACATTACCGAATGGTATAGTACTCAAGAAATGCAGGAGAAGTTCAGCATGACCTTATCCGCTATCTACACATTCGTTTCCAAGAACGCCATCCCGAAGAAGAAAGAGCGTATCATGGTGTACTACTCCAAAAAGCACGTGGATATAGCCAAAGGCGTGGCAGTACCCGAAGAACCGCAGTATTATACAGTAGCCGAAGCAATGGAAAAATTCAATCTCACCCGTGACCAACTCTATCATTATGCGAAGTATCATAATATTCCAAAGGTCAAGAAGGGCAAATACACGCTTATCTCCAAGCCCGAATTGGATAAATTGCTTGAAGCCCCAAAGATTGAATAAATTATTTATCGGTGAATGTTGCCACCATTAAATCACTCTATTCCTTTGCACCAAACAAATGTAAAACTCTAAATATTAAACAGTATGACACACACGTGTACAAAAGTAACAGTTCATCAGAGAGCAATTCGGAACAATCGCATCTCCTTGTATCTGGATTATTATCAGGCAGTCCGTAACCCCGAAACCATGCAGATGAGCCGTCGAGAATATCTCGGTATCTACATCTATGCCCACCCGAAAAACGAAATGGAAAGGGAGTTCAACAACGATATGTTGAACAAAGCAGAGGCTATCCGTTGTATCAGAGTGCAGTCGCTCATCAATGAAGAGTTTGGCTTCTTAGACAAGACTAAGCAGAAAGCCGACTTCCTCGCCTACTTCAAGAAGATGTGCCGAAGCAAAGACCAGAAATGGACGTTTGTCTATCAGCATTTCTACAATTTCGTTAAAGGGCAATGCACCTTTGGCGAGGTGAATGTGGACTTATGCAAGAAGTTCCGTGAATATCTATTGAACGCTAAGCAACTCAAACTTAGCAACCGCTCTATATCCCTCAATTCGGCATCCGGCTATTACTCTACTTTCAGAGGTTTGTTGAAGATAGCTTATCGAGACAAATGGTTGCGTGAAAACATCAATGATTACCTTGATAAGATTGAACCACAAGATGTGAAGAAAGAGTACCTGACACTGGACGATGTGAAGCTGCTTGCCGCCACTCCTTGCGACATCCCCGTTCTGAAAGCAGCTTCTTTATTTGCTTGCCTAACAGGACTACGCATCAGCGATATTCTCAATCTTCAATGGGAAGATTTTGCCATTGCTCCCGACCAAGGCTATTGCTTGCGTATCAGAACACAGAAAACTCAAACAGAAGCGACACTTCCCATCAGTTACGAAGCCTACGAGCTATGCGGTACGCCAGCTACGGGTAAGGCATTCAAAGGATTGAAGCGAAGTATGATTAATTATCCGCTGAAGAACTGGATCAAAAAGGCAGGAATAACGAAGCCGATAACCTTCCATGTCTCTCGTCACTCTTATGCGGTCATACAAATCTCTTTAGGCACGGTTATTTACACGGTTTCAAAAATGCTAACCCACAAGAACGTTTCCACTACTCAAATCTACGCAGATTTGGTCAATGTAAAGAAACGAGAGACAGCCAATAAGATTTCATTAAAATGAATATAGCCATGAAACGAGGAATCATAACAAACAACGGATATGGCATTCATATTTCTGATGGAGAAGTATGGATGACCGCTTGGGAGATTGCCGACTTGTTCTATACAACAGTTGGATCAATCAATTCCCGTTTAAAAGCAATATTGAAAGCCAATGTCTTAAAGAAGTATGACATCTGCCAATGTATAAAGTTGGAAAATGGGAATAGTGCCGATGTGTATAATCTCAACATGATTATAGCCCTATCCTATCAAATAGACACTGAACATTCTGTTACATTCAGAAAATGGCTTATCAGTAAAGTTGCCTCCAAACAAAAGGGCATATCTCTCTTTATTCCTATAAGCGCAGCTAACATATACAATTGCTAATACCTTTGCTAAAAGTCCAACTTGGTTTTATTCTACGTTGGACTTTTCTTTTCTATTTTGGCACAGTTGACCTAGAATAATGCTACCTTTTGGTGACAAATGCTGCCACTTTCAGGGAAATGTATTTATACATCTTGCTAATGATATATATTTGCACACAAACGATTAGCATATATTATTATGAAGCAGAAAAAGATAGAACATATTACTTTGAATCTGATTGTTTTCGGGACAATCGCTATCATTGGTGTTTTAGCCCGCCAGACCGTACTTCACTATGGTTGGGATGAGTTCAGCAGCTACCTCATTTTAGTGGTATACTCCATTATCATGGGAGCTATCTATCTCAATCTGCAAATGATATTCAGTCAAATTCTTTCGCCAACAATAGAAAAGTGTTTTATGAGATTTGAGTGCTACCGCAATAAGGTTGTGGTAGTTGAAACTCCAATTGCACACGCTGAACTTGTCGAAAGTTCTATTATTTCGGAATCCTGCATTTCAGAACCAAAAATTGGAATAGAAACGACATCTGACACAACAGAAGAAGTCTCTATTTCATCGTGTTCCAAACTCAACGAAGACGTAGCAGAACTTCCAAAGGAAGAAACCACACCTTCTACCATCAACAATATATCCATCGAAGAATCCAATCAGCCAACAGAATACGAAATATTCCGTGCCAATGCTATGGCAGAAAAAGAACGAGCATCGCAAGAAAAATTAGATAAGGTTCTCGCATATACGAAACAAAACTTGGTTCTCTACCTTAGCGAAACTGACCTCAATCGTCTATGTGGATATATTACAGAATATTACTTGTCAGATACTATGCCCAAAGTCGAGCAGATAAAGGTTGATGCTCAATTAAAAACCATTGACATCATGCACTTTGGTTGGAATATAGGTAAGGCATTTGGCAAGCCACGCCTACAGACTGCCACCTTTATAAAGAGGGTATTTGCTCATACTCTCCGTGATTCGGAAATATCCACCATTGAACGCAAGATGTCGCACACAGAATCAGAGTGCAAGATTAAATTGGATAGAAAAATAACATAAAGTCTCAAATTTATCTTGGCACTTCCATATAATCTATCTTTCGTGAGTATGGAAGTGCTTGGATTATAACCACTGCGTTATTCGGAGCAAGAAACAACTTTACAGTTCCATTTTCAACTGATGTCAAAAGCAAATCAAATGTTTTAATAGAGTCATCGTCTGCATCTTCCCACTCCTCTCTGAGTACAAGAAAAACACCATCACCTATATTATTATTCTCATAATCACTTTTACAACAAACTAGAACAAACTCTTGCTCGTCGAACATTCTAACATAGTGCATCCTTTTCATATTCAAAATTACCATTCACCTGATTCCCTTTCATTTTTGGTTTCACCTGAAAAATCAAAATAGGTTGATTTTACTCGTGACACCTTTAAATCCGTATTTCTCCACGGATCAAATTCATTGTGGGTCTTATGAAAAACTGCTATTTTATCCATATACATAGATATCGTAGAAGGAGCAGGAAGGGCATTATAAATACTATTACCTATATAATCCCAATTAAAATCATTAGCCAAGCATCGCCCTGCATCAGAATATACTAACCACTCTTTAGTTCCCCAACCTGCTTCAACCTTACAAATCTTATATTCAGCAAACAATCTTTGATTTTGAAATATAGTTCTTAAAAAATATTCTGTCAAAGTTTGATGTGAATCAATATAACATCTAAACACCATACATTCTTTTTATGCAAAGGTAGCTAAAATACTTGTAATCACCATTAAGCACTATCAAAAAGTTATTCATCAGTTATATTTTGGTGAATGATTTCACCATTGAAACACCTGTTTCCTTTGCCATCGAACAATTAAAAACGATTGGCGTATGCAAAAAGAAACAGTAACATTTGATAAGCTGCCCGAAGCGGTAGGTTATCTGACCGAACAGGTCATCGAGTTGAAAAAGATGGTAGCAGAACTCCAGCCATCAGCATCAGACAAACACGTGTTGGTTGAAATTGAGGATGCTTGCCGTATCATCCGAAAAGCCAAGCCTACCATTTATACATTGGTACGCAAAGGGCTGCTTCCTGCCTATAAGAAAGGCAAGAAACTCTATTTCTACGAGGACGAACTTCTGACATGGATTGAGAATAGTCGAAGAAAAACTTCCGAGCAGACATACGAGGAGATGCTTGCCAATATGCAGAGCGGTATCCGACATAAACCGAAATCATCAGTGCAATTTTAAGGGATTGGGCTATGGATACATTTTCTATTAATCCGGCATCCATCATTGATGAAGCGATTGATTTAAGCACAAGATTGTCCGGTACGGCATTCCCCGTCAGCATATTCCCAAACAAAATCCAACGCATCATTCGTGAGGTACACGAATGCCATAACCACCCTACTGACTATATAGCCGCAGCCATCCTCACGGCAATAGCAGTTGGCATAGGCAACACGCACCTTGCCCAAATCAAGCAAGGATGGACGGAGAGCCCCATCCTATATATGGCATTGATTGGAAGACCGGGAGCTAACAAAAGCCATCCGCTCAGCTTTGCGATGAAGCCGTTTCTTGATTATGACTACCGACAGAATCAGGAATTTGAAAAGGCACTTGCAAAGTATGATGAGCTGATGAGCATGAGTCGCAAGGAACGTGCGGAAAGCGGTAGTGAGCAATTTCCACAAGAGCCTATCCGCAAACGCTTCTTGATTTCGGATGTAACGCCCGAAGGATTGAGCCTTATTCATGCGCAGAACAAACGAGGTTTATGCTTGTGGGCTGATGAATTGTCCGCTTGGTTCAGAAACTTCAATCGATACAACAACGGTTCGGAAGAACAGTTCTGGCTTTCGGTATTCAGTGCCAAGACCACCATATCCGACCGCAAGAATGCCAAGAGTTCCATCTTCATCAAGCGTCCGTATATATCGGTCATTGGTACTATCCAAAAGAAAATCCTGAACGAGTTGGCTAAAGGTGAACGTTCCAGTAACGGATTCATCGACCGTATTCTGTTTGTGCTGCCCAATCTGCAACAGAAAGCACGTTGGAATGACAAGGAGCTGCCGGAGAACATCGAACAAGAATGGAATGCCATTATTGATAAGCTGATACAACAAGAGTATGTCCTCAATGAATTTGGAGAGAGCGAGCCACAAATTCTTCTCTTCGCAGAGGAGGCTAAAAGACGACTTTACAAATGGCAGCACCATTTTTCTGAGTTGTGCGACCGAGAGACAAACGACACCATTGTGAGTATCTATTGCAAGTTGGAGATATACATCATCCGTTTCTGTTTGATTATCCAATTAGCCCGATGGACTTGCGGAGAGTGTGATAAAAACTATATCGACCTGTTGACGGTAGAACGAGCCATCAAACTGACAGAGTATTTCAAGGAATCTGCATTGAGTGTTCAAAACATACTTAATGAGAATGCGCTCAACAGCCAACAACAAGCGATAGTCAATCTGCTTCCTCCAGCCTTTACAACTGCCCAAGCTATACAAATAGCCGAGCAGAACGGAATGAAGGAACGGACGTTTCAACGCTTTCTCAATGACAACATCGGGACATTGTTCCGCAAAGAGAAACATGGAGAATATTCAAAGATTAACCCGTGACATTTTTGTCGGTTTTGACACTTTCCAAACGAAAACGACAATAACGACAAAAGTGACACATCTAAAAAGAAACATACAATGAGTACACATAGATTCATATTAGAACCCTACAAAGGTATCAGCACTCGGCACACTTGCCCGAACTGCCATCGCCAAAGATGCTTTTCAAAGTACATTGATACGGAGAAACAAATCAAGTTCCCAGAGTACGTGGGACGTTGTGACCATGAGCAGAAATGCGGCTATCACTCCACGCCTCGTGATTACTTTGAGCAGAATCCGTCAGAGAAAGAAAGGTTTGCAGAGGATAGTTTCAGGAACTATGCCCCTATTAAGGAAACGCAACCAATAGACACATCCTACATTGATTTGGAAATAGTCAGCCAATCATTGCGTGGCTATCCAGCGAACAAGTTGTTTCAATTTCTATCGGCTCAGTTCGGAGAAACAGAAACATTAAAGCTCATGAAAAAATACAAGGTTGGCACTTCCAAGTATTAGGATGGTGCAACCGTATTCTGGCAGACGGACAATCAGAATAAAGTCCGCACGGGTAAGATAATGCTTTATAATTCCGAAACAGGTAAGCGGATAAAAGAGCCATACAATCATGTCACATGGGTACACTCCGTACTACACAAGGACGATTACAATTTGAAGCAATGCTTCTTCGGTGAGCATCTGCTTTCCGAAGGCAGAAACCGCCCTGTTACACTGGTCGAAAGCGAGAAAACGGTACTCATTGCCTCCTACTATCTACCACAATTCCTATGGATAGCATCAGGAGAAAAGAACGGTTGCTTCAATGCCAACAGCCTATCCGTTCTGGCAGGAAGAAGCGTTGTGCTATTCCCTGATTTGGGAGCGACCGACTATTGGCAAAGCAAAATTGGTCTGATGAAAAGCTACGGAATTGAGGTGCAAATGTTCGATTATCTGGAAGCCAATGCTACCGAAAGCGAGCGAAAAGAGGGGTACGACATAGCCGATTATCTGCTCAAAGTGAAGCCTGATGAAGCTATCCTGCAACAGATGATAAAGAGAAATCCTGTCTTGAAAACACTGATAGATACATTCGATTTGAGGCTCGTCAGCGTACAACAAGGCACTCCACAACCGAAGGTTTTACCACCTAAGAAACGAGGCTTCAGACTTTGAATACAGAGAGAGAAATCGAGACTTTTTTACTGTAGCAAGTTAATGTCGGTGTATTACATTTCCCGACCACTTGCTCCTCAAAAAGTCTGAGGAGGTGGCTCCCGATGGTCACAAATTATTCACTAAAAACAATTCAAATGGAAAAGAAATATACAATAACACTCCGTCTGTCCTATCAACAACACGCATGGCTTGGTGCGCTTTGCAGACGGAGCAAGCAGACTCAGAGCGAAGTCATCCGTTCACTCATCGAGAACGGTTCGGTACGTGAACGAATCACGCAAGAGCATATCCACATCATCCGTCAACTGATTGGTGAAAGTACCAATCTTAACCAGTTGGCAAGACAGGCAAACACCTACGGTTTCTTTGCCGTTGCAAACAGATGCGAGGAAATGTCCCAGCACATTAATCAACTTATAAAACGACTGAAAGATGATAGGTAAACAAACTAAAGGGACTTCGTTCGGTGGATGCGTCCGCTATGTTCTCAAAGAGGAAAAATCCAAGCTATTGGAAGCAGTAGGAGTAGAAGGAACACCCGAACAGATGGCAGAGCAATTTGAGTTACAAGCATTACTCAACGACAAGGTAAAGAATATTGTCGGACACACTTCGCTCAACTTTTCACCGGAAGATAGCGCAAGGCTAAAGTCTGATGATACTCTGATGCTGAGCATAGCGCACGACTATATGAAACTGATGGGTATTGAAAACACGCAATACATCATTGCCCGGCATATCGACCGTGAACATCCGCATTGCCATATCGTTTTCAACCGAGTGGACAATGACGGCAAAACGATTAGCGACAAGAACGACTTCCGTAGGAATGAGAAAGTTTGCAAAATGCTGACCGCCAAATATCGCTTGTGCTTTGCCAATGGGAAAGACCATATCAAAGAGGAACGCTTACGCCCTTATGACAAGGCAAAGCATGAGATATACAAGGCTTTGAAAATAGAACTACCCAAAGCTCATAGTTGGGATGATTTGAAAGATGTGCTTGCCGACCGAGACATTGATATGAAATTCAAGGTCAGCCGGACTACACGAGAAATACAGGGTATCAAGTTTGAGCATAACGGTTTTTCTTTCTCCGGTTCAAAAATAAGTCGAGAGTTCAGCTACCTGAATATCGACAACCGACTGGAAGAGAATGCTTGTGCATCCTTGTTGAAGTCTGCCAAGCAGGAATCCCAACAACAGAAAAAAGAGGTACAGCAAAGCATTTCCCATTCCGATAATGGCATTGGCTTCAGTCTCGGTTTATTGAACAGTAGCTCATCTTACGATGCCACTGCCGCAGAAGAAGCAGAGTTCAATCGCCTGATGAAAAGAAAAAAGGCTAAGCGCAAGCGAGGCTTTCATTTATAATTCACTTTTTATTAACAACTTAAATTCAATTATTTATGGTACAAAAAGATTTAATTCTTGATTTCAATCTCTACTTGTGTGAGAAATTTGGCTACAGAGAAAGCTGTAGCGTGATGCAAAATGCCAATGGCTTTTGTGTGGACATCCGTGAACGTGACTTAGACTGCTACATCCGCTTCTGGGAATATAGTTGTGGAAGAGGCAACTTCCCCGACTGGTCTATCATCATTGTGCGCAGCAACTTCAAGAAGAACCAAGAAGAAAGCCTGAAAGACTTGGCTCGGTTCTTCAAGGAGTACATGCCACGCTACGGCTACAAATACCTCTGCACTGAAGGCGATGACTACAAGTATTATCAGACACTTGGTTTGAAGTGCATAATGGACGGCTTTTGTCCCAATTATGCACTTGCACTGAAGGATTTGAATGTCTGAGACATGGTTTAGAGTTAAGGAGGGGAATTTTCCTCTCCTTTTCTCTTTATATAGCATAAGATTTTATATCTTTGTATCCGGATTGATGATATAAAAATAAAACAATGGATAAACCATGAATCGGATAAAAGAGGTACTTGAAGAAAGAGGTATCAAGCAGACTTGGCTGGCAGAGAAACTTGGCAAAAGCTTCTGTATAGTCAATGCATACGTTTGCAACAGACGACAACCGAGTTTGGAAGTACTGTTTGAGATAGCATCCATTCTTCAAGTAGATCCCAAAGATTTAATAACAAACCAAATATCCAATAAAATATGATTAGAGAAAAGCAAATAGAAGAAAACTTTATCAATAGGTTGATAGAGTTGAAATATACATATCGTCAGGATATTTGTGACAGATATACATTAGAATTCAATTTCCGCAAAAAGTTTGAACGTCTGAATTGTGTTAATCTTTCTGATTCGGAGTTTGCACGACTGTTGGAGGATATTACAGATTCCGATGTTTTTGTTTCTTCCAAAAGATTGCGTGAGCGTAATACATTTTTTCGTGAGGATGGTACGCCGCTTCAATATACATTGGTTGATATAAATAATTGGTGCAGAAATGAGTATGAGGTCGTGAATCAATTACGTATTAATACGCATAATAGTTTTCGGCGATATGATGTCATATTGCTGATTAATGGCTTGCCGCTTGTACAAATAGAGCTTAAAGCACTTGAGGTAAGTCCGAAACGGGCCATGCAGCAGATAGTTGACTATAAGAATGATGCGGGCAATGGATATGCCAATTCCTTGCTTTGCTTCATCCAGATGTTTATTGTAAGCAATCAGACTAACACTTACTACTTTGCCAATAATAATAACCAGCATTTCAATTTCAATGCTGATGAGAATTTGCTGCCGGTATATAGGTGGGCGGATGAAAATAATAGAAAAATAAGCGGACTGGATGCTTTTGCAGACGCTTTCCTTCCCAAATGCAAATTGGGTGAGATGATAAGCCGTTATATGGTACTTGTAGCCAGTGAGCAGAAAGTACTGATGATGCGTCCGTATCAGATTTATGCAGTAAAGGCAATAGTCAAATGTATAGAGGAAAACCGCGGGAATGGTTACATATGGCATACAACGGGAAGTGGTAAGACACTCACTTCTTTTAAGGCAGCCACATTACTGAAAGACAATCCTGATATTGCAAAGTGTTTGTTTGTGGTGGATCGAAAAGATCTTGACCGACAGACGCGTGAGGAGTTCAACAAGTTTCAGGAAAACTGTGTGGAAGAAAATACCAATACGGATTCTCTTGTACGTAGGATGTTATCTGAAGACTATAAAGATAAGATTATTGTCACCACCATTCAGAAACTGGGAATAGCATTAGACCCGGAAAACCGAAAAAACTATCAAGAGGAACTGGAAGAATTACGTGACAAAAGAATTGTCTTTATATTCGATGAATGCCATCGCTCACAGTTTGGAGACAATCATAAAGCCATAAAGGATTTCTTTTCTAAAGCGCAATTATTTGGTTTTACTGGTACGCCTATATTTGACAAGAATGCGACATACGTACAAGCAACAGGAGAAGAAGGTCATTACAAAACCACGGTAGATATATTCCAAAAGGAACTGCATTCATATACAATAACAAATGCCATCGATGATCAAAATGTATTGCGTTTCCATATTGACTATTTCAAGCCTGATGAGAGTGGCGTGCAGATGTTTAGCGGAAAGGTAAAGAAGCAAGCCGTTGTCGATGCCATTTTGAACAAGCATCGGGCAGCCACCAATGACATGCGGTTTAATGCCTTGTTTGCCACCGGTTCCATCAATGAGGCTATTGAATATTACAATCTGTTCAAGAAAGAGCAGAGTAAACGAGCAGAGACAGATGAAAACTATGTCAAACTGAATATAGCTTGTGTATTTTCGCCTCCGGCAGAAGGAAATAGAGATATAATGCAGATGCAAGAGGATTTGCAGCAGGAACGTTTGGATAATGAGCAGAATCCGGATGAAAAGAAAAAAGCTCTTTTGGAAGTTATATACGATTATAACAATCAATATGGGACAAATCATTCCATAACCGATTTTGATGCTTATTATCAAGATGTACAGCAGAGAATAAAGGACCAGAAATATACTAATAAGGACTATCCGCATCAGAACAAGATAGATATTACCATTGTGGTAGATATGTTGCTTACCGGTTTTGACTCCAAGTATCTGAATACACTATATGCGGATAAATACTTAAAGTGGCATGGGCTGGTACAGGCATTTTCACGTACAAACCGTATTTTGAACGATACGAAGCCATTCGGCAACATTCTCGACTTCCGTGGACAGCAAGCTGCCGTGGATGAAGCAATTGTGCTGTTTTCCGGAGAAAAAGATGAACGAGCACGACAGGTATGGCTGGTTGAACCTGCATCTGTTATCATAAAAAAATATAATGATGCAGTCAAAAGTTTGCGTGAATTCATGAATCTGCATGATTTGGAGTTCAAAGCAGAAGAAGTGGCAAATCTCAGAGGGGATGACGCCAAGGCCGGTTTTATCAACTGTTTTAAGGAAGTGCAGAGGTATAAAACCCAATTGAATCAGTATACAGATCTCGCGGCTACCGGAAGCGATGAATCGAATGTCGTCAACGAGCCGATGCCATCTTACGGGTTCACCGATACTGATTTAGCGGCATTTAGGGGTGCCTATTTGGATTTGGCAAAGGAACTTCGGGACAGACGGAAGAAAAGAAATGATGACGTTTCTGATACGATAGATGATTTGGACTTTGAGTTTGTTTTGTTTGCGTCAGCCATCATCGACTATGATTATATCATGGAACTTATAACACGCTATTACAGCGGAGCTCCGTCCATGTCGAAGATGACAAAAGACCAACTGATAAGCCTGATTTGTTCCAGTTCGAATATGCTTGATGAGCGTGATGATATTATAGACTTTATAAATAGTCACGATTCTGATAGCTTGAACGGAAAGACCGTGCAGGAAATCAAAGAGGAATATGAAGTGTTCAAGGCAGAGAAATATGCTGCCGAGCTTTCAAACATTGCAAATGCTCATAAATTAAATATTGTCTCATTGCAACAGTTTGTCAATAACATTGTCGAACGGAAAATATTTGATGGCGAGAAACTAAATGAGTTGCTTGAACCACTTGAACTTGGTTGGAAAGCACGTGCGAATGAGGAAACAATATTGATGAATGACTTGATGCCGTTATTGAAGAAGATGGTAGCAGGTCAGGAAATATCAGGATTGTCGGCGTATGAAGAATGATATGATTACAGGATATGATATGAAAGGAACAAGGGAAAAGTGTCTTGTTCCTGCTCTTCGTTTTCCTAAGTTCAAAGAAGAATGGAAAACAGATTTGATGCAGAGTATATTTGATATAAAGAATGGATACACTCCTTCAAAGTCAAATCCTTCATATTGGGATAATGGAACAATCCCATGGTTCCGCATGGAGGATATACGTAAGAATGGACATATTTTATCCGATCCAATACAGCATGTTACTCCACAAGCCATAAAAAGCTCGGGGCTTTTTCCTGCATATTCCATTATCGTTGCGACAACAGCCACGATTGGCGAACACGCTTTGGTAATTGTTGATTCGCTTGCGAATCAACAATTTACGTTTTTGACAAAACGTAAATCGTTTGAAGACAAGATAGATATGATGTATTTTCATCATTATATGTTTATCATTGACGAATGGTGCAAAAAGAATATCAATAGCGGAGGTTTGGTTTCTGTGAACATGCCGGCTTTCAAGCAACTATTAATACCATATCCTTCTCCCGAAGAACAGCAAAAAATAGTAGAATGTCTTTCGTCTATAGATGAAGAAATTTGTGCTTTAAAAGAAAAGGTGGAACAGTTAAAAGCACATAAGAAGGGTCTTTTGCAGAAACTTTTTCCAGTTGCAGGAAAGTTTTTGCCAGAAGTTCGTTTTCCTGAATTTAAGAAGGATGATGAATGGGATAACAAAAAATTAGGAGATTGTTTATTACAATCTCCTGATTATGGATTAAACTCTCCTGCAGTTCCTTATTCTCCTTTGTTGCCTACTTATTTGAGAATAACAGATATTTCAGAAAATGGACGTTTTATAAGTAAAACAAAGGTTTCTGTTGATACTACAATAACGGATGAAAATTCGTTGCATGATGGAGATATTGTTTTAGCAAGAACAGGCGCAAGTGTTGGAAAATCATATAAATATCGAAAAGAAGACGGGGATTTGGTATTTGCGGGTTTTCTAATTAGGATAAGACCCAATACTACCAAATATAATTCTGAGTTTATTTTTCAATATTTGCAGACGGATATTTATAAAAAATGGGTAAACATAACATCTGCCAGAAGCGGTCAGCCAGGAATTAACAGTAATGAGTATTCTTCGTTATCAATACCATCCCCCTCTCCTGATGAACAACAAAAAATAGCAGAATGTCTATCATCTATAGATGAATTGATTGGTTTGTATGAGAATAAAGTGACTTTACTGGAACAACATAAAAAAGGATTGATACAACAATTGTTTCCTAAACTATAAAAAAGAAAATATGGAATTACAAGATATAGCCAAAGAAATTAAAGAAGCCAAAGAGCAAATATTTCTTTTATACGCGTTTAATGCTACAGGCAAGACAAGACTCTCTGTAGAATATAAAGAATTGTGTAGGAACGAGCGGCATAAGCAAACAGGAGTCTATTACAATGCTTTCAGTGAAGACCTTTTCGTATGGAATAATGATATTGAGAATGCAGAAGAAAACATAAGGATGCAGATTGTCAAGAGTAGCCTGAACAACTTGCATTCTTATATAGATGAAACAAAAGTAAGGGAAAAGCTAAAGCCATATAATGTAAAGTATGACTTTGATTTTCACACAAACGAAGAACGTCCAGAAGACGGAATTGAAGAAATAACTTTCTATCTGAAAGATGATGAAGAGAAGAATTCAATCAAAATCTCCAGAGGTGAGGAACGTATTTTCATTTGGTGCTTCTTCCTGACACTGTTTGATACCGAAGGATGGCAAGATGAACAGACTGATTACATATTTATTGATGACCCTGTTTCAAGTCTTGACGATCATAATATATTCGTCACGATATTTACATTATTGGAATTGATTGACAAGTATTATGGCAAGAAGAAAATAATAATAACAACTCACCACATCGGATTTGCGACAATTTTAAGTGATAGCCTGTTTAAAGGAGAAAAATCGGAAAAATATAAAAAGAAGTCCAAGATCCAGTTATTGGAACGTACAGGCAATGGGTACATATTGGTTAATCCTAAAAATGATGTGTTGCTGTATCATCTGCGGCTTCTTCAGATATTGGATGGTGCCGTTACAAAAGATGAACTGGAAATTTATCACATTGCTCTTTTGAGACAAGTGCTGGAGAACATTGCCTCGTTCTTGGGAACGGGACAACTAAAATATGTCCTTGACCAGATTGGTATCACAAATGCCGACCGCGTGTCCACTATAGTCAATGCCTTAACTCATCAGAAAGTGTATTATCCACAGATGGAAGCAATGGTGGATGACAACAAACAGATTGTCAGAGAGATTTATCACGCTCTCATGGCAAAATATCAATTCATTATTCATCCCAACAAATAAACTATGACAACAAACAAGCAAAGTGAATTGGGTAAAACCCTTTGGAGTATAGCCAATGATTTGCGTGGCGCAATGATGGCAGATGATTTTCGAGATTATATGTTGTCGTTCCTCTTCTGGAAGTATCTTTCAGACAACTACATAAAAGCGGCACAGAAAGAACTCGGTGCTGATTATCATACAGTTACGGAGGAAAAACAAAAGAAATGGAATACAACAACCCCATTGTGTATTTGGTATGAAGAGAATAAAGACGATACACCCCTGTTTGAGAAACAGATGCGTCGTAAGATTCACTATGTGATAGAACCTCAATATTTGTGGGATAATATTGTAGAACTGGCAAGGATACAAAGTGATGAATTACTCAAAACACTGCAAGATGGTTTCAAACACATCGAGAATGAGTCTTTTGAAAGTTCCTTCAAGGGGTTGTTTTCTGAAATCAATCTGGATTCTGAGAAGTTAGGCAAAAACTATATGGAGAGAAATAACCTTTTAGCGAAGGTTATCAAAACCATAGCCGATGGACTTACGGAATTTACTTCCGATTCAGATTCTTTGGGTGATGCGTATGAATATCTAATCGGGCAGTTTGCGGCAGGTGGAGGACAGAAAGCCGGAGAGTTTTATACTCCACAGATGATTTCTACGATACTGTCACGTATTGTGACTTTGGATTGTCAAGACCCGGCAATGGGAAAAAAGAACCATATAAATAAGGTATTTGATTTTGCTTGCGGTTCAGGGTCGCTGCTATTGAATGTACGTCATGAGATGGGTGATAAGGGTATCGGCAAAATCTATGGTCAAGAAAAAAATATAACCACTTACAATCTTGCCCGAATGAATATGCTTCTGCATGGAGTAAAAGATACAGAGTTTGAGATTTTTCATGGAGATTCACTTGCTAATGATTGGAGCATATTGAATGAACAGAACCCGGCAAAGAAGATGACATTCGACGCAGTTGTAGCAAATCCACCGTTCTCATTACGTTGGGATCCAACGGAAGAGACTGCAAAAGATTTCCGTTTCGGCCGATATGGAGTCGCACCGAAATCTGCTGCCGACTTTGCCTTTCTTTTGCATGGTTTCCATTTCTTGAGCGAAGAAGGAACGATGGCTATTATCTTGCCGCATGGTGTATTGTTTCGTGGTGGTAAAGAACTTGCAATAAGAAAGAAACTGATTGAAGACGATAATATTGATGCCATTATAGGATTGCCCACTAATCTTTTCTATTCAACCGGCATACCTGTCTGTCTTATTGTGTTGAAAAAGTGTCGCAAAAATGACAAAATACTTTTCATAAATGCCAGTTCGGATGAGCATTATGAGAAAGGCAAGCGGCAAAACTATCTTCGTGATGAAGATGTGAACAAAATTGTTACAACATACCAGTATCGCAAGGAGGAAACACGCTATTCTCGTCAGGTATCGCTGCAAGAAATAAAGAAAAATGAGTATAACTTGAATATTACTCGCTATGTAAATCTTTCTAAAGAGGAAGAACAGATTGATTTATTAGCGATAAACAGGGAGCTGAAAAAGATAAACATGCAAATAGAGAATGCCCGTAACCGACATAATAAGTTTTTAAGAGAATTAGGATTACCGGAAATTTGAGTCTTAAAATAAATAAAACACTATGGGTAAAACAGTAACAACATATTTAATTGACGGAGACCCGAAAGGAACTCAATACGCATTCATTAGCAACAAGATTTGCCAAATGTTTGTTGTACCACGTTCTAATCTCTCCTATTTGAATACACAAGAGAAGTTACAAAAACCTGCATTCTATATATTGCTGGGGGAAGATGAATCAACTAAGCCGCAGGCATATATAGGTGAAACGGAAAATTTCAAAGAACGTGTAAAAGACCACGACAGCAAAAAAGCGTTTTGGCAGAAAGCGCTCATATTCGTATCGAAAGATGCCGATATGACTAAAGTTGATGTGCAATACCTAGAACATAAAGCGATAGCCGAAGCCAAGAAAGCAAACGCTTTTGTTTTAAGCGATAATAAACAAATCCCTAAAGCACCGAATCTACCAGAGCATCAACAAGACTCAATGGATGAATTTTTCGAAGATGTGAAATTTCTAGCATCATTCATCGGTTGCAATATCTTTGAAGTATCACAACCCAAAGAAGAACATCTGTTCTACACCAAAGGTAGAGGGTGCAGTGCAAAGGGCTTCTACAGTTCCGATGGCTTTACAGTCCTAAAAGGGAGTATTGTAGCCAAAACAATGGTTACGTCTTTCAACTGGAAAGAAAAACGAGAAAAGATGCTTCAAGATTACACTTCTACTGAGAACGGAATATTGGTATTGACATCAGATAAAACTTTTTCAAGTCCCAGTACTGCCGCAGATTTCTGTATTGGTAGCAGCAATAACGGCTGGATGGTATGGAAAGACAAAGATGGAAATTCTTTGGATTCTGTTTATAGAAAACAGTTGGATTAATAACATATCAATCGGAGGCAAATATGGAGATTCTCAATCTACTGGACTTTACAGACCGTATTGAGTTGAGAAATTGGTTAGAGGTCAACCATAATCAAGCAAAATCGTGTTGGGTTGTAACTTCTCGTTCTAAACAGCCAACATACGAATGTATTCCATACATTGAGGTTGTTGAAGAAGCGTTGTGCTTCGGGTGGATTGATTCAACTCTAAAGAAATTGCCAGACGGACGCCTTGCACAGCGGCTTTCACCTCGTTGCAAAGGAAGTCATTGGAGTGAGTTAAACAAAGAACGTTGTATCAATCTTGAAGACCGAGGACTTATGACAAATGCCGGACGCCAAGCATTTGAAAAAGCCTATCCCTATGAAATAGTTTCCAAAGGTTCTCTTTTGGAAGAAAGATTCATAAAGCATGATAAGGAATTAAGACCGGGATTATACAAGTAATTCCGGTCATTATAAAGATATACCAAGACAATGGACGAGAAAAACATACCCCCTATTCAATCCAACTTTGAACGGATTAAAAAGCGAGACAAAAAAGGTTTAGAGTACTGGACTTCTCGTGAATTATGTACTGCTTTAGGCTATAGTACATACCAAAAATTCAATCGTACTCTAAACAAAGCTATCGCCATCGCCAATAAGAAAGGTTGTAACACTACCGAGCATTTTAATCCTACGTTTGAGATGGTCAAACTAAATTCCGATTCATTTCGTAAGGTTGAGAATATATATCTATCACGAATCGCTTGTTTGATGATTGCTGAAAATGCTGATAGCAAGAAGCTACAAGTACAGATGGCAAGAGAATATTTCAAACAAGAAATATCAACGCCTGAATTAATAGACAATAGTCTATCATCCAATATCTTGCTATATAATACGAAACAAGGAGAAAGTCGTATAGAGGTCATCTTTAATAGTGAAACATTTTGGATGTCACAAAAGCGAATGGCTGATTTGTTTGGTGTCGAAACGAATACGATTAACAATCATCTAAAAGATATATTCAAAAGCGGAGAATTGAACGAGAACTCAGTTATTCGAAAAATTCGAACAACTGAACTTAATGACAAGAACGATAATACATTGTTCTATAATTTGGATGCGGTTATTGCCGTTGGTTTTCGTGAGGGCAGTTATCAAGCGAGCCAATTTCGGATGTGGGCTACATCGATTCTAAAAGAAATGATCATAAAGGGATTTGTATTGGATGATGAACGCTTGAAACAGGGCAAACATTTTGGCAAAGATTATTTTGACGACCTATTAGAACGTATCCGAGAAATACGAGTTTCAGAACGTCGGTATTATCAGAAAATCACCGATGTTTATGCCGAATGTAGTGCCGATTATGATCCTAAGGCTGAGACCACCCTACAATTTTTCAAAATGGTGCAAGATATAATGCATTGGGCTACTTCACATCAAACGGCAACCGAAATCATCTATTCAAGAGCAGATGCACAAAAGCCCCACATGGGACTTACCACATGGAAAAACGCTCCTGACGGAAGAGTTCAAAAGTCAGATACAATTATCGCCCAGAATTACCTATCAGACAAAGAAGTCTCAGCTTTCAATCGTCTATCAACCGCATTCCTTGATTTGGCCGAACTTCGTGCCGAGCGGCAAATCATCTCCACAATGTCAGATTGGAAAAAACAATTGGATGATTTTCTGACTCTATATGAGTATGATAAATACAATGAGGCTGACACCATTTCCGCCGAGCAAGCAAAAGAAAAGGCATACGGCTGAATATGATAAATTCCGCTTGATTCAAGATAAGAAGTTTCTTTCTGATTTTGATAAAGAAATCAAAGCATGGAAAGAGAAAGGATTGTTTGGTAAGAATTTATTCTATCTATAAGCACTATTAACAGGAACATAGGATGAATCATAACGACATATTCTCACTATCTTTTCCCGAAGCCAAGACAATTATTGTTTCCGGTGATATTCATGGAGACTTTAATCAGTTAGTGTTCAAACTATGTATCCAATATCAGCTTACGAACACTCTACTAATTGTAGCCGGAGATTGTGGCTTTGGCTTCGAAAAGAAAGAGTACTATGAACAGATGGTTAGACGAAATGTCAAGCGAATGAACCAAGCCAACAATTGGATTGTGTTTGTGCGAGGTAATCATGATAATCTCGCTTATTTCGATGGCTCAATGTTCAACTTCAAACGCTTTATCGCCGTTCCCGATTATGCCATTCTACAAGCTTGTAATCATACTATCCTTTGTGTCGGTGGAGCTATCTCGATTGACCGTATCTATCGCATAAATGAATGGAATAAACGCAAATACCGTGTTCATTCAAATGAGTTGCAAGAAAATGATATTTCTCGCAATTTATATTGGCAGAACGAAGTTCCTATTTACGACCCAGATAAAATGAATACCATCCGTGCTAGCTTCCTAGTTGATACGGTTGTCACACATACAGCACCTTCACATTGTGAACTATGCTCAAAAAGCAACCTTAACCAATGGGCTAAGAACGATCCATTGCTTCTTGATGATGTGCAATCTGAAAGAGAAACAATGGATATGCTTTTAGACCGTCTCAAAACAGACAATCATCCTGTAAGCCATTGGTATTATGGTCATTTTCATCAAAGTTGGCATTCTGCTATTGATGGAATACTATATCAGATGCTCGACATTATGGAGTTCAGTCAAATATATTGATTGTACCATTTCGGGTATAATATTGATATAACAGACAGAATTATACCCGATAGGATATAATGGTTGTCGTCTGAATAGAAGCGTTCCTGTTAGGATATACAGACATTTTTCATAATAAACAAACGGAAACAATTACACTTTTTCAAGCGAATAAATCCGATTCGTTACACTTTTTCCAACGAATATCACCCATTACCATACACTTTTTCAAGAGAATCGAATGCGTATTGTACCGCGCGCGAGAAGTAGACACGGAAAATAATTTTTAGACGTTATTGTTTTC